>Ga0182027_10003350_pt1 | contig 25478 bp, 26 predicted proteins | sample 712E1DmetaG_FD_121300 | JGI IMG/M metagenome (GOLD analysis project Ga0182027, IMG submission 121300) | Permafrost microbial communities from Stordalen Mire, Sweden - 712E1D metaG (Illumina Assembly) | ecosystem: Environmental > Terrestrial > Soil > Wetlands > Permafrost | place: Sweden...
CATAGAAGAATACATTCGTTGCAATAACGAGAACCCCAAACCTTTTATCTGGACCAAGCGGGCAGATGAAATTATTAACAAGGTCGCCCATTGTAGAGTTGTTATTGAGACACTACACTAGCTTCTGAGGACAAGCAGTACCCGAAGAATGACAAGGGGGCTACTTGTTACTGTCTTCGATCAGCTTTTGGCCGTATTCCAGCAGTTCTTTGACACGTTCCGGGGAGGATTTTTTCTGTTCCAGATAGATTTTCAGCGCGTCGATAGGCGTAACTTCGGCCGCCGTCCAGTTACCGAGGCGCGGGCGTGATTCCCGTTTGATATCCCGCGCAATGGTGAAATAATAAGCCTCTTTCAGGGCATTTCTGATTTCATTGTCTTTCAGATATCCTTCGATTTCCGACGGCAGGCTAAGTTGCAGCCGGACGATAGCGTCTTTGATTTTATCTACCTGCTCCGATATTGTCGCCAGGATAACGGCAGTGGGGTCGGTATCCTGCGTCGTGAGCATGACATCGATAGTTAAAAAGCGACGGCCTTCGGTGGGATGAAAATCGAACGCTACTTTCTTTTTACCTGCGGAATCAGTCTCAATATCGATAACATAGAAGCCCTTTTCGTCATCTTCATCGCCAAAGTCCAGTTTTTCCAGACTGCCGGAATAGACGACGGGCGGATTTATTTGTAAGACCTGTCGCCGGTGGATATGCCCCAGCGCAATGTAGTCGAACGCGGGATTGGAAATATTACTCATTAATAACGTGTGTTCCTGTCCGATGGTCATCATTTTTTCCGTGCCCAGCATGGCGCCCACGACCCAAATGTGCGCCGCCAGTATCGAGGGTAAAGTGGGATCGAGTTCGGCGGCGAGAGTATCAATAATATTGGTGAGCGATTCCTGCATGCGTTGATTCAGTTGTTCAAAATTGAGATTCTTGTAGTCTTCTTTGCTGAGCAGGGCGCTACGACGTAGCCAGGGCAGCGACACAATCTGGATGATGCCGTGTTTGGTCGGAATCGGGTAAATATTCGGCTTACCGGCGACATAAACGTTACTTACCGATAAAGTATCGAAAATTTCCGTGCTGGTCGCCTTGCCTGTGGCATTCGGCAGGTCATGGTTGCCGATGAGCAGAAAGACGGGGACGCCTTTGCTGGAAAGTCGATTAATCCGTTTGGCGAACTCGCGTTGCTGGGTCTGGCCCGGCTCGCGGCTTTTATAGGCATCGCCGCAAAACAATACTAGGTCGATGTCGTTGTTCAGGGCGTAATCGATAACCTTGTCCAATGAAGACAATATATCGTTCTGGCGTGTAGAGAGGCCGGTCGCTGCATCAAGGTGGCCGTAGCTTTCCACCCCGAGGTGGAGGTCGGCAAAATGGAGGATTTTCAATATATACTCCTATTCCTCTCTCCTTTGTGGGAGAGAGCTAGACTATAGTACTTTTCGCAAGAAAAGGTAGTGAGGGGATATTCACCCTCATCTTAACCTTCTCTACATTCGCTTCGCGAAGTACCTACGACTGTGTTCTCAGGCCATCAAGGGAGAAGGGACTAACCGAGTGGTGGGTTACACCTCGCTTGCGCTCGACTAACCCACCCTACGATGTGCCACTATTTTTTATTGTCATTCCCGCGAAGGCGGGAATCCACCGATTAATATGGATTCCGTAACAAGTACGGAATGACAAGACAGCAATTACTACTCTATGGGAGTCTTTATGCGTCTTTGCCTTTAGCCTGCACGACTTCTCCGCCGGGAGGCAGGACCAGAATATCCTCGCCGGCTAATTTCTTTTCCAGCGTTTTCTTCAGTTCAACAATCGGAATCCTTATCTGGTGCATGGAATCGCGCTCCCGCACTGTGACCCGGTTATCCTCCAATGATTGAAAATCGATAGTGACGCAATAAGGCGTACCGACCTCATCCTGTCGGCGATAGCGCCGGCCAATCGACTGTGTATCGTCGTACTGCACAGCCCATTGTTTGCGCAGGTCGTTGAAGATAGGTTTGGTAAAAGCAGACAGATTTTCCTTCTTGCTCAGGGGCAGGATGGCAATTTTGATAGGCGCCAGCGCCGGACTGAAATGCATCACCACTCTGGTCTCATCTTTATCCGGCTCTTCCGCATAAGCATCGCACATAAAAGCCAACAGTGAGCGGTCGACGCCGGCGGACGGTTCGATAATGTTGGGGAGATAATGCTCCTTGGTATCGTCATCGTAATAATCCAGACTCTTGCCACTGGCTTTGGAATGCTGTCTCAGGTCGTAATCGCCGCGGTTGGCAATGCCTTCCAATTCCGCCCAGCCATGCGGGAACAGGTATTCCACATCGATACAACGGCGGGCATAGTGCGCCAGCTTTTCTTTGGGATGTTCATAAAGACGGAGGTGTTCTTTTTTAATGCCCAGCTTGATATACCAGTTAAACCGTTCCTGGTGCCAGTATTCGAACCACTGCTCATCTGTCCCCGGTTTGACGAAGTATTCGATTTCCATCTGTTCGAATTCACGACTGCGGAAAATAAAGTTGCCGGTCGTGATTTCGTTGCGGAACGATTTACCGGTCTGCGCAATGCCCAGCGGCAGTTTGCGTCGGGTGGTATTGACAACATTCTGAAAATTGACGAACATGCCCTGTGCCGTTTCCGGACGCAAGTAAACAATATTTTCCTCGGACTCCACCGGTCCGGCAAATGTCTTGAACATCAGGTTAAACATCTTTTCTTCGGTCAGTTCGCCGCCGCAAGACGGACACTTCGGTTCTTTCAGTTCATCGGAGCGCCATCGCATGTGGCAATTCTTGCACTCCACCAGAGGGTCGGAGAAACCCTGTAAGTGGCCGCTGGCAGCCCAGACCTGCGGATGCATCAGGATGCTGGTATCGAGTCCCACCGTATCATCCCGCTCCTGCACGGTTGCCTGCCACCAGGCCTGTTTTACATTGCGCTTCAATTCGACGCCCAGAGGTCCGTAATCCCAGCAGCCGGATAAACCGCCATAAATTTCACTGCTTTGGAAAATGAAGCCGCGGCGGCGTGCCAGCGATACTATTTTGTCCATACTGACGGTTGGTGATTGTTCGGTCATTGATGATGCTCCTCAGGTAAATTATATGTTATTTGGTTTGTTTTCCCATTTTCCGGATGGCGCGTGCGAAGAAAATACCCAGAAAAATCAGCCCCACAACAATGACGACGAGACCCATCCACCAGGTAAAACCCATCCGTGTTTGAGAAGAATTGTAGCTGAAAATGTTCAGCATTGTAAAGAAAAGAACCAGTTGCGGAATGACCACCATATTGCTCATAACCAGCAAGATAGTATCCAGTTTAATGCCGGCAGTTGCCGCCTGGTCGAAGAGTCGACTGATTTTGGTGGTGCCCCAGGCAATAATGACGGTGAAGATTGTGAGAAGAAGTTGGGGCAGAATCGCCCACATGATAATACCGTTGCGGCTGACAATTGCGGCTGCCGAACCATCGGAATTAAAGCGATAAATGGCTTCACCGGGGAGTTTACTGTAGAAATAGATGCTGAGCCCGATCGATGCCAGTAGTATTAACAACGGTAAAGCGATGTAACTCCAGTGGAAACCGACTTTATTTTCCGATTTTTTTGACGGATTTGGTGGTTCACCGGGTTTCGTCTGGGACACAGCCGGATTCCGGGCGAATAGCTGTAAAAGTACCAGACCACCGCCCAGGATGAAAATAAATGTGATAACGATAAGGACGAGTAGAATAACCATTGTTACCATTATAGTGCAGTCCAAGGCGGGTTGCCAGTTTGAAATAAAGTAATCAGCTACTAGCAATCAGATATTCGTAGTGGATATAGCAATTGTAATATTCACACTATGCCCCAACTCCTTCGAGTGCACTCAGGACGATGAAAGAATTCGAGCTCACCAAATCCATGCCTGATTGTCGTTCTGAGGAGCTATAGCGACGAAGGATCTCCCTGTGGTAACAGAGAATGGCAAGTTTCAGGAATACAGTAGGGTGGGAGATTCCTATTCGACTTTGCTCCAGGACTATAGCCTTCGCTGCGCTCAGGACGACAATATTCTTACACTGGATTCTGGCCTTCGCCAGAATGGGTATTAACGAGGTGCTTCTATTCCTCAATCGCTTTGGTAATGGAAGGCGGGAGGAAAGCCGGCAGATACGCGGAATGCTTACCTGTTCCCCCCACCACGATAATGATCAGGTCTTCTTTCCGGGCAGTTATCGGCACCAGCGCATTTTTATCAAACCCGGGGAAGTACTTCTCAATTTGGCGCGGATAGAATCGTGTTAATGGCATTTTACTGTTCTCATAGATATAATTTCTGACATCGTTCTTGGAAAAACCAGCAGCGGCAACAGCGGCGGCATGTTCTGGGCAGAAAGCGATTACCGGCGTGCCGTCCTGAAACAGGGCGTTGTTGGCGCCGGTGTTCATCACCGCATGGCATATCGAGGTTAGAATTTCTTCGCCGTTAATGCCGATATGCTCATTAATATTGTGAGGATTTTCCGCCGCTACTATCGTTACGGTACTCGTTGAGGTGTCAAACCCTCTTTCAACGTGCAAGGGTTCCCACGGGCTATCTTCTTCGTTCTCAGCGATGCAATAAGTATATTTGGAAGGTTGTCCCTGAGTTGCCAAGTCGAGCTTACCCGGAAAAGCGCCGCCGATATTGAGGAGAATTAATCTGATAGCTCTCCCGATGGTGGCATTGGCGCGCCAGCCGGGTCCAAAAGCGCCCGATTTACTATTAATATCCAGTTTCTTTGCAATCGGGCCGTTAACAATTATTAAAGGGGCAACCGGGTGAGTGGTGGGTTGAATTTCGCCCAAGCGGAATCTTTCGTCACACATTGCCTCAATGGCGGTGATGATCACCGGCAGGTATTCAGGAAGGCAGCCTGCCATGACGGCATTAATAGCGACTTTCTTGATCGTCGCTTCACCCCAGGCCGGGGGCACTTTCGCCAGTACCTCCGCGGAATTTCTCTTTGTGCCAGTGAGCATCTTTTCTACGGCTGGCTCGGTCGGGGGAATAACAGGTAGTCCGTCGCTCCAACCCTTATCGATAAACAGGCGGTTTACCGCTTCCATAGAATCGTCGACGGTTACTTTCGCAGAAGCAAACTTTCGATCCATCTTGTCCCCTTTTTACAATTATCAGGGTTATTAACCTTCTAATCGAGACCGAGCAACCAGGCAGGATTCGTTTTAATCATGAGCTCCACTTCTTTTTCGGTGAAGCCGTTATCCAACATGGTAGCGATCATCATCTTCATGCCTTCGACAGGTGTCGGATTACGAGTTTGACCGAGGTCGGTGCTTAAAATGCACCGTTCCACGCCGACGGCTCTAATGGCTTTGGCGATGGATTTCGGGTCGAGCTTGCCTTCGAGTACGGTGACGAAGCAATACTCCACAAAAGCGCCTGAATCCGCGATGCGGCATTGTTGTTCCAGCGTATAGTAAATATCAGCTTCCCGTCTTAGCGGATGAGTAGCGACGATTTTCGAAAGGCTTTTTTCCCGGGCTGAATCCACGAGGACAAGGGCTTCATTCACCGGCAGATGTCCGGTTGCGACGACTATTCCGTATTGTTTGACAATATCCAGAATTTTTTCAACCGAAGGCAATAAATTACCTGTTTCATCGAGGATACTGATACCATCGGTACGCAGAATATTACGCATGAAATCATAATTAGAACTCTGGGTTGGCATCCAGACAACTTTAGACCCGGATTTCGCCGCAGTTTCCACAACATCGGGATTCAATCCGCCGGCTTGGGTATTCAAGGTGACACTGCCAAATACCGATATCCCCGGTACGACTTGATTGATTATTGATGCTAGTGGCGCAGTGCAATACTGGTGATTTTTAAGCACGATCGCCCGCATTCCGGCTTCCCGCGCTAATCGAGCACCCTCTATCGCATCCAGTTTTCTTAAGGCAAAGGCATCCGGACCGTAATGGGCATGCATATCGATAGAACCCTTGAGAAGACTGTCAACAGCGTTCAATTATCAAGCCTCCGTTGATAAAAAACTATTCGGTTAACCGGGAAATAACCTTATCGAGAATACTATCGGCCTTGGTGATGACTTCCTGGACGCTGATGCCGCCGATGGGATGAGATACTACCACCAGGGGAATATCGGGAATACCCAGACCGGTGGCTGTAGCACGTGCCAATGTTTCAAAGCGGTTCGTGCAAACGGTCACGGTTGGTTTACCGCTTTTTTCGAGGGCGACCGCAGCGTGGATACACCACGTTGTGCAACTCCCTCAGTCACAGACCGCGATTACGACCGTATCAGCCTTGTCCGCCAGTTCCTTTAAAGCCGGCTCTTTCTCCACTTCGACGTGGAGTCCGCCGATTTGACGCCATTCGGTGCGGACTGTGTGGTATTTTTTTGTAATATGCTCCTTTAACCGTTGTAAAAGAATATCGCCGTTCGGCTTTTCGTTCCAGAGAAAACCCACAACCTTACCGTTCAGGTCCTGCACGCGGGAGTTGACGGCGACCTTTTTTATTTTCGCTTCAGCGGTGGGAACCAATACTTCAATTGTGTTTGCCATCATCCGTTACCTCCCTCATTCCGGTAAGTTCAGTATATACCTAGTAAGTCCCAAGATATTTCAACGCGCGTAACGCTGCTGTTGCGCCATCGGATACGGCGCTGACAATTTGCATCGGCGAATTATGACGGACATCGCCGGCCGCGAAAATCCCGGGAATGCCGGTTTCCATCTGATCGTTGACGATGACCTGCCCGATGGAGTTAAGCGGTAGCGTGCCTTTCAAAAAGGCCGTATTAACCACCAGTCCGACACGGATCAGCAGCCCGTCAACTTTTAGAGAGGTTTTCTGCCCGGTTTTCACATCGGAAAGTTCTAGTGATTCAAGCTGTCCGCTACCGTGAATACCTTCAATTTTCACACCGCACCTGACCTCGATTTTCGGATTAACCCGGACTCTTTCCTGAAGCATCTTGTTTGCCATGAGATGCGGCATTAATTCGATGACGATAACCTTCGCCACAAAACCTGCCAGAAAGAGGGCTTCTGTCAGCCCGGAATCGCCTCCACCGGCCACAGCAACGATTTTACCCGCGAAACGCGGCCCGTCACAGGTCGCGCAATAAAACACACCTTTATTGGTTAATTCTTCTTCGCCGGGTACGCCGAGTTTCTTAGAGTGTGAACCGCTGGCGATAACGACCGATTTAGCCCGGACCTCGCCCTGATTGGTTTGCAGCAGAATTTCGTTTTTGCCGGGGATAACCTTTTCTACATCAGCGAATTGAAGTTCCGCGCCGAATTTTGTGGCCTGCGTCATCATATTGGAACCTAAATCCGGACCCGCGACGCCGTCCTGAAAACCGGGATAATTCTCCACCAGGTCGATGTTCATCAGTTCTCCGCCAGGTGTTTCCTTTTCCAGAATCAGGGTATGCAAACGCGACCGCACGGCGTAAATTCCTGCCGCCAGACCCGCCGGCCCGCTGCCGATTATTACAACATCATATAATGCCATTTCATGCCTCGGTTTCGCTGAAAGGGTGTGTGAGGATTACATGGTGAATGATTTGAAAGTATATCACCTTGCAAAGATAAAATAAAATAAGAAAAACGAAACGTACTCAATTTGTCTCGTCTCACCGAAATCGCTATAATTTAGTAAATATATCGCCCTGACCCCGATTTATCAGGGGAAGGGTCTCCAAGCCTATTGAGTAGAGACGGAGATTCCTGTCCGCTTCGCTACATTTGCTGTGCAAAGTACTATAGTCAGGACGACAGATAATTGGAGGCATTATGACCAATAATTCTGCGGTGCTGCTTAATTCCGAATTACCCCTGCCCGTTTTTGTAAAAGGCAAGGTGCGCGATACCTATGATTTAGGCAAGCAATTATTGATTGTGGCGACCGACCGTCTTTCGGCCTTTGATGTTGTATTACCTTGCGGCATACCGGATAAAGGGCGGGTATTGAATCAAATATCGGCCTACTGGTTTGCCGAAACGAAGAAGATTATTCCCAACCATGTTATCGAAGTGGTTAACGACCCGCGTATTCTGGACAAATATCTGCCGGCTGACAAACAATTTACTTATCCGGCCTATCTGGCAGGGCGGTCGATGGTGGTGAAAAAGGTGAAACGTCTCTCGGTGGAATGCGTGGTACGCGGTTATCTGGCCGGTTCGGCGTGGACGGAATATCAGAAGAGCGGCACAGCCTTCGGCTTGCCCTTGCCAAAGGGAATGTTGGAGAGTCAGGAATTACCGGAACCTCTCTTCACTCCCACCACCAAGGCGGATACCGGACACGATATGCCGATGACCATCGAGGAAATGGCCGGGGAACTCGGTACGGCTGTGGCCAATACCATTAAAGAAAAAAGCCTGGCAATTTACAATTTTGCACGTAAGCAGGCAATTAATAAGGGGATAATTATCGCCGATACCAAGTTCGAATTTGGTCTGGAAGGCAATAAACTGATTGTTATCGATGAAATGCTGACACCTGATTCGTCCCGATTCTGGGATGCCAAGTTATATAAACCGGGGCAATCACAACCCAGTTACGATAAACAGCCGGTACGCGATTGGCTAACCAGGTCGGGTTGGAAAAAAGAACCGCCGGCGCCAATGCTGCCTGTTGAGGTTATTGAATCGACCAGTCGCATTTACCGCACTGCTTATGAGAAACTGACCGGCAGGAAGTTGACATAAAGCAGATTATTTGCCATTGCGGGTATTTTTTTGCCTGAATCTTCAACCTTTCGTAAAGACCGGATTACCCTGCGCCGCCCCAGCCCAGAGGACGTACCATCAATACCGGTATTTTCGCGGTTCTCAGAATTTTATCTGCGACACTGCCCCAAACCCAACGGCTGATGCCCGAACGCCCGTGTGTGGCAATAATAATCAGGTCGACGTTGTTCCTCTCGGCGAATACCTCTAAGGCACCGGGAACAATGCCCATGATGACTTCGCCTTCGGCGTTAATTCCCTTGGCTTTTAATTGACCCACTTTTTTAGTGAGATAGTCTTTGGCCGACTTGATATTTTCGTCTTCGAGGCGCTCCATCTGTTCGGCGCCAAGCGACGCTGTTAAACCACCATAGTCGGAACCGCTATAGCTTTTCAGCGGTGCGACCACGCGAATCAGTGTGATTCTGGGTGGTAACCGGCAATCATTAGCAATCATTTCTACGTGCGAAAGGACACACTCCGCTAATTCCGAACCATCCAGCGGTACCATAATATGCTGATACATGTTTTACCTCCACAATGCGTGAGAATATTATAGCTACGTGCGAGGGATATTTACAATAGGGGTAGAGAAGGAAATTGATATTATTTATCTATTGTTTTCAAATACTCTCGTATCCAGGCTAATGCTGTTAGAGCTGCTTGCTGTTTATTCTCTTCACGGGAGCCGGTAAAGAGATGTTTCTGATTGTAAATGCCATCTCGATGGGATAAACCGAGATAAAATAGCCCCACCGGCTTACCTGGGGTAGCGCCGGTCGGTCCGGCGATGCCGGTATCCGCGACGCAAATATCTACTCCCAGCGCTTTTCTACCGCCGTCTGCCATTTCTTCAGCAACCTGAGAACTAACGGCACCGTATTTTTTCAGGGTCGCTGCTTTTACACCAACCAGTTTCATCTTGATTTCGTTACTATAAGAAACGATGGATCCCTGAAAAACATCGGAGCTGCCCGGGACATTGGTAATGAGGTGCGCAATCAAGCCGCTGGTGGCCGATTCCACAGTTCCCAGCGTGAGTTTTTTCTCTCGCATAATGTCGATGATTTCTGCTGCCGGATTATTCATTTTGCGCTCCTTTCACAACATTTGTCATGCAGAACCCTTCCGCCGAAGGGTGAAGCATCTAGTCTTTCACTCCTTTTTGTATTAAGGTTGGGTTTACTAGCTTCTTCGTCGCCATGCTCCTCTGAATGACAAAGTCCGTTGGTTACTGGATTCTTCGTCCTTCCGATGAAGGACTCTGAATGACAGATTACATTGTCTCCCGCATCTTGTAGACAAGCGCTTCTTCGACCTTACCGGTGCCATTACTAAGTTGGTTAATAATGCCCTCGACCACTTGATGCCGTGCAGTGTCATGGAGGTCATCCAGTCCATTGTAATATCCGGAACGCCGTCCGATGCGATAGACCTGCCGTTCCTCCGGCGATAGAGCCTGAAACCTTGCGATAATGGCCAGCATTTTCTCTTTATCCTGAGGCAGTTTACCTTCTACCTCCTGCAATAAATTACCCATATGGTCGCTGACGAAATTGGCGTGGCAGTCCAGATTCTGAATGAATAGTTTTAATTCCTCCATCATTTCTTCATCGGTAGTCCTGACAAACGTACCGTTCTCCACGTCCGACCACATCAGTAGATTTTCGTTAATGCTCAACGTTCTGACTCTGATAAAATCCGGGTCGATGGCATTTAAAACGCGGGCGCTTTCGACGGCATGTTCGTGCCACAATGCCTTGCCGCCGATACCCAGCAGATAATACTCCGAAAGAGAAATCCCCGATGCCACCACTTTCTTCCCGCCCTCGATTTCTTCGGCGGCAGTCACACCTTTATCAATCATCTTGAGTACGGTATCGCCGCCGGATTCCAGCCCGATGTGCAAGCGGGTTAACCCTGCTTCATGGATGGCTTTCAATTCCTCTAACTTTTTCAGTGCCACCGTTTTCGCTCGGCAATAACTGGTAACACGGTTGATGGTGGGCAAGGTCAGTTTAAGAAATTTCAATACTTCGACCAATTCAGGTGTGCGCATGACCAGGCTGTTGGCATCCTGCAAAAAGACGTTCTGCCCGCCTTTATATAACCACAGAGCGACATTCTGGTAGATGTAATCGGGGGGATTGCTGAGCACTGCGGCGGCGGCTTTACGGACGTTATCCGCATATGTAGGTTTGTGGGACAGCTCGATGATTTCGTCACGGATTCGCGCTACGGTCAGAATGTCCTGCTTGATCTCAGCCACCGACCGTAATTCGAATTTTTGCCCCTTATACATCTCGCAGAAACGGCACCGGTTCCACGGACAATTACGCGTCAATCTGAGGAGCAAGGAATAAGCTTCACTCGGGGGACGGTATGCGCCTAATTCAAAGGAAGCGTTATTTAACGGCTGGTTTTCGGTACTCATTTCTGTAAGCTGATTATATTAAATCTAATGAAGAAAATACAGTTGGGTGTTATAAGAGAAATCCCGCAGGCAGGCATAGCAATCACAGGGTAGCGAATTATTACCCCTGCCTCTCCGCGATATTCTTCTTTTCATTCAAAATGGGGAGGGTAATTCTCCCTTTCGTAAAAGGCCCTTAGGTCCCCAGCTTGCCTGTGGGAGAGATATAGAGGGATTTTTCCTTTGTCTGGATACCGGCCTGCGCCGGTATGGATAGGGGAATTACTAGATTTTTCAGGTATTGATGTATCTTCAGAATGACAAGGTGTTAAGCAGTTTTGCCTAGGATACCGGTCAAAAGGTAAGACGTCCTCCCGCAGGCGCAGGGTTCGGTAATCATCGATGACAGGTCGCCGGTGCCGTAACGGATAAGCCCCCATGCCTTATTATGAATCGGCGTCACGACTATTTCCCCTGTTTCGCCGGGTTTCAATTGATTACCGGTTACGGAGTCGACAATCTCCAGGACATAATCGTCCATGACGTGCAAGCCGGATTTTTGCGGACATTCGTAAGCGATACAACCGCCTGTTTCAGAAACAGAATAAGCCTGCCGCGTATCGATGCCGTATTTATCCTCCAGTGTTGTTCTAACAGGAGGCGTGAGTATTTCTCCGGTAAACCAGGCGCGCTCCAGTGTAAAATCGTCGCGGAAGTTCAAGCCCGTCTCTTCGGCTTTATTAATGAGGGACAACAGGCAAGACGGTGTTCCGACAAATCCGTTTACTTTCAGGTCGCGCATGGTTTGCAGTTGAATCTCGGTGCCAGAGTCGCCGGTGGGTACGACTGTCGCCCCGCAATGTCGTAGAGCTTCGTGGCATAAAACTCCGTCAGGGGATAGATGATAAGAAAAGGTATTAACAACGATGTCCCCTTTTCTGAACCCGGCCGCCCATAACGACTGCGCAAACCATTTAATACGCGCTGAATGGAACGGTTCATAAATTGAGTTCTGAGGGATAAATACACGTTCGACATTTTCGGGTTTGATCGCTAAGAAACCGCCGTATGGCGGTCGCGATTTTTGCAGTTCAATGAGATCGGGCTTTCGGGTAATGGGGAGTCTGACCAGATGTTTGATGCTGCGGATGTCGCCCGGTTTAACATGCGCCCGGTCCATGATTTCTCTGGCCGACGGAGCATGTTTATAGGCTTGTTTCAATGCCTGAACCAGTTTCCGTTCCAGAAACAGGCGTCTCGCTGTGGCAGGCCGCGTTTCCGAATCATCGAAATAAATATCTTTACGAGTTGCTTTTAAAACCATCGTTTACGCCTCTTAAAATGATTTATTTCACAGTACCTGCCTGACGACTCGGAAAGATAAGGTGGCCTTTCTTATTAATAGTTGCGGTCTCGCCGGTATGGTACCAGCCATCGATTAAGACCTCAGCGGTTCTCTGCGGGTCTTTATGGTAGCTGTGGAACATCGATTCACTTCTAACCACGAGTTCGCCGTTATTTAAAATTCGGACTTCGGTGTTAGCCGTCGGTCTGCCGACACTTTCAAAATCGATATCATTATTACCGTTAGAGCAAACGAATCCGGCTTCAGCGCTGGTGTAACCGTGGATTAATTCTACGCCGAAAGAGTAAATCAAACGTAAACTATTCAGACTCAGTATCGAGCCGTCGGTCATAGCGAATCGCACATTAAGAATCCCTAACTTTTTCTTGAAGGGACGTACAAGCAGACAATTAGAGGGGATATAAAGTAATCGCCACAAAATGTTCGGCGTCTTATTTTTAATTTTGGTATCGGCAATTTTATATCCGACCGGCAGGAATAAATTGTAGAAAAATCGTTTGACAGGGGAAGCTTTAATTATTTCGGTTTGTATTTCACCGGCCAAGCTTTTGCATTGTCTGATTTTCGGTGTAACGCTGAAATTAAGAACCGCACCGGTCAGCAGATGCGGGATAGTGGCAAAGATATTATCGCCTATCCAAGCGGCGGGAAAATTAGAAACGAGAGTATCTTTCCCCGTTACCGGATAGCGTACCATAAAATTATTAGCATTGTTGAAAAGAGCACGGTAGGACCAATTAACCCCTTTGGGCAGGCCGTTTGTCCCCGAAGTGTAGTAGATGAAGGCAATATCATCGCTGTTACCCGTTTCGATGTTTTGTTCGTAAAGTTGAGGGTGTGTCTCGGCATACTCTTTACCGAGTCTCACCACGTTATTGAAACTGATCAGCATCGGGTCATCTGCGTTATTTATGCCCTTGGAGTCCCAATAAATAATCTTTTTCAGGGCAGGTAAATCATTTTTAATTTCAAGGAACTTGTCGATTTGTTTCCGGTCCTTGACAATAGCGAATTTAGCCCCGGCGTGGCTGGTAATGTACTTCACCTCGGAGGGTGTTGAATCGACAAAAATGCCGGTGGGAATTCCACCTGCCGCTTGTACGGCAAACGCACTCCAGAACCATTCCGGTTCACTATCGCCTATAATACAGGCGATGTTGCCCGGCTCCATGCCCAGGCTGATCAGTCCTAAAGACAAATACCCGACTGTTTCATAGTATTGTCGCCAAGTGTATTTCTTGCGTCGGCCCGGCTTCTTCACAGACGTTGCAATCTCATCCGCCCATTGATCGTAATTGTGGCGAATGAGTTTCGGTATGGTATCCAGCTTTTTTCTGCGAGCTAAATCGATGTCGTTTGGGTTTGCCATTTTCCCTTGTTTATACCAAATTGTATCTTGCGGTTAGTATTAGAAATTAGATTACTGCAAGTCCGGCAAGGTGTCAAATTTTACGGTGGAGGAATTATCGGGTATAATTTAGTAGTTCCAAGCCAGCGTAGCTCAGTGGTAGAGCAGCGGTTTCGTAAACCGTCGGTCAAGAGTTCGACTCTCTTCGCTGGCTCCAGTTTTCGAGGCTATTTCCTGAATTTTGCAATTTACCATAATAATGAAAATCCTGTTTTGCTATTCCCTTGCTATTCTGCAATCTAAGATTTTGTCAAAGACTTCGACTGCTTCACGCTGCATCCCGGGTGTAACATGTGAATAAATATCCAGAGTAGTGCTAATAGTCGCATGGCCAAGTCTCTCCTGGACTATCTTGGGGTGGGCTCCCTGTTTTAGCAGAAGGGACGCATGAGTATGCCGGGCATCATGTAATCTGAAATGATTGAGACCAGCCCGTTTCACCGTATTTGTCCATGCGTGGCTAATGGTGTCGGGTAGAAGGGGGTTTACCTTCCGGAGTACTGAAGACCAAATCATTTTCTTTTAATGACGTCCCCATCATGAGCCGTTCCGGCATTTGTTTTTCTTTATGTTCTTTTAACACAAGGGCAAGGGATGGTGATAATGCTATCAAACGACGTCCCTTGGCTGTTTTAGGTTGTCTAAAGACTAGGCTACGGTTCCGTAAACGGTGTAGGCTCTGGGTGACTGATATCTGACACAGCAACGGATCCACATCAGACCAGTGCAATGCTAACAGTTCGGAACGTCTCGATCTCGTAAACAAGATAGCAACACACCAATTACGTGGAGAGTTCATTTCTAACATTGAAGTGGATGAGAATGGAACTAACTTTTTGCCAAATTCTAACATTACCTTTGTTGGTGGATTAGCATTGATAGAGCGTTATATATCTGACAAGAGAGATATCTTTACCAATTGGCCCTTCCCTGTATGAAAAACACCCGACTCCTCCGGGTGTTTTTCATTTTAAAGGGGTACCAAAACAACCACAGGTTGCCCGATGGTTATCCTTAAGAATACTTGGGTATATTATTCGATTAGAAATACGAATGGTTTTACTTTTTGTTATTTCTTCTCAATTGACCCAATGTTATTGATCGGAGGTTTTTCATTCAAAACAATCCAGTACAATCCCAATTGGCGTACCGCTTCAGCAAACTGGTTAAAATCTACCGGCTTACATATATAACTGTTTGCACCGAGGGCATAACCGTCAATGATGTCTTTTTCCTCTTTAGACAATGTGAGAATAACAACGGGGAGGAGTTTGATGCGTTTATCAGCCCGTATCATTTTCAGGACCTCAAGCCCATTGATTTTTGGTAATTTAATATCCAATAACACCACTAGGGGCATGTCGCTTAAATCTCTGCCAGCCCAACTTCCACTACCAAAGAGATAATCTAACGCTTCAGCACCATCTTTTACAGCTAGTAACTTGTTGTGAATCCGGGCTTGCTTAAAGGCACGTCGGGTCAGCAGAACATCGTTGGGGTTATCTTCCACAAGAAGGATAATCTTCTCGTCAAATTTTTCGCCTCGTTTCATTACCGCTAATTTCTTAATGGCTATCTTAAACGATAAATGAATAATAGTCCTTTTGTGACAATAAAACAATTATTATTACAAAATATTAAGAGTTCTAGCTGTTAAAGCTTCCGAAGTGAGGTGGTCCCCATTGTGGGGACAGTAATGGGGCTAAATTAAGATAGTGAAATAATTTTCTATACTCGGTTTTATTAATATTCTATTGATATGAAAGAAACTCTCAATTACCTACGATGTTCATTTTCGCGTGCGTCCTTCGATCCGCATCTGTCATTTAAACCAACGGATGTTCTTCTTTGGGATTTCTTTCACCTCAGGTGCCGGTTCTAGCATCTTTGTTACCTTATGGGCACAATAACTGACGGGTTTCATAATTGGTTTCAGAATTCTGACCTTGTGACCGAAACTCTGGGCCATGAGGTCGGTGTAAAGACTAAATGTTTGCGCTACTGTTAAATAATCGACGCAAATGAGTATCTCTTCGGCCACTCCAAATGGCATGCTCGCTGGAATAAAACCGCGTGCGTATTCAACCGCCCAGACGCCGTTGGTGAAATTCATGGCGCGTGCCTGTCCCGGACCGACGTAGATACGGTCACCTGGCTTATACACTGTCTTCTCAAATTGACCTTCCCCGTAATACCAGGCTTCTCCGTCGATAACAGTGTCCCAAAATCCGGCGAAATGCCGCCCGGAATGGCCCTCAGATCCGATTGGAGTTCCCCAAATCATTATGTATTCGCTTGTGGACGCGTAATAAAGCTTCATTTGAATCATCGCGCCTCCGGCGATACTGAATATCCATGGCTGCGAAAAATCAAGCACACTTGGATAATGTACCGCGAGGGCGTTGGCGAAAGCATCGAACATCTCCGGCTTCGGTTTACCGCGACACTCTAAAGCACATTTATGTACGATATCAGGATCAAATCTGGCCATTGGAATCACTCCTTTCTTTTTTAATTCACAAGCCATCACCGAATGGCCCGAACATCTTATCCATAGATCCGCTGACGATACGGATAGCGCGGTTACGGGACATTATTTTACCCATGATAAAGTATCCTAGCCGATTAGACCTTCCTGCAATGAGACTTGGTCGTTCCCCTAATGCCTTCAGCGCCTCAGCAACGCTTGACTTTACATCCATCACCTTAACGAATCGACCTGGCTTCGGTGCGTTGGCATCCCAGCCGGGGGTTTTCGTTGACCCTGCCATGAATCCGAGCACATCAACCCCATACCGGCCTAGCTCGTACCACAGGCTCTCAGCAATTATCAGGTTGTAGGCCTTTGTTCCCGCATAATTGGCAGAATAGGCAGTCCCATACATCGCAGAACCAGAAGAAAGGAAAATGATACCCCCACGCCCCCGCTCGGCCATCTTCCTGCCAAAGTGATGCGCCAGAATAAGGCCAGCCCGCGTGTTAACGTGCAATTGCTTCACGAGTTGGTCAATTGTGAGATTAAGGAAGGGAGAGACTTTGGACATACCCGCATTATTCACCAGCAGGCCGATCTCCAGGGAATCAGTAATGGGAGTAATCTCCTGTAGTATGTTCTCCCGACTGAGGTCGAGCACTAATGTCTTGACTTCCACACCGTAGTCATTCTTTATTGAATCAGCCTGGGTTTGAAGCAAATCAGCATTAGTAGCAACCAGAATTGTATTAAGACCACGTTCGGCACATTGACGGGCGAATTCGGCACCGAGTCCCCGCGAAGCGCCGGTAATTAATGCCCATGGACCGTATTTTGATGAGAAAGAAGTCGCCATTGTTTAATTTCTGCAAGGATATCTATAGAATTTTATATTCCCAATGGTAGTAGAAAGAATTACCCCTTCCAGCCGGGATTTACAATATCAACTTGTATTAAGTCTTCCTCATTACTCTTTACTTTTAACAATGATAATATACCGAGGGCAATCGGTTGTAAAGTTCGATAAGAGCCGCATATACTAAGTGCATTACAGACACGATGACCGGTTTGTGCGCGATTTGGTTATAAAAATACTCATGATAAATAAACCCGTTCCTGTGTAAATGCCATAGTTTTGTAATCTATTCCCACCAAAGTTTATAACTTTTTGACAACCTAAAGGCTAAAATATCTCTAAAGTAGGGGAAATTTGTGCCATTGCATAGTCAGTTGATTTCTCATATTAAAGCTTTTCAAAATGAGGTGTCTAAAATGGGAAAATGCAAAAAACTGTTAATCGGTTGCATGGTCGCTGTCATAACCTGCGTGATGTGGCTAGTTTCTGCCTGTACCCAATCCGGAACTGAATTTGCCCCGATTCAACGCGTCAAGACGTCCGGCCGTGCGGGGTTAAATACAACAAAAACAACTGAGCCGGCAAGTTCGGATAACACGGTTAACCTCAACGCTCCTACAAAAACACCCCCTCCAGTAGACATAAATACCTTCGGGCTTGATGTCAGTGGGCTGGTTCGCACTCCGTTGTCTCTGTCTTATGCCCAAATTCAGTCATTGCCTTCAGTTACGGTGTCTGTGGAAATTGTTTGTCCCGGAACTTTGGATGAATGGGATAATTGGACCGGTGTTCCCTTATCAACTTTGCTCAACTCCGCAGGCCTGTCACCAGAGGCCGGTGAGGTTATCTTACGGGGTATAGACGGCTACTTTGTCCAATTGCCACTCGCAACGGTCATGGACAGGGGTGTTATTCTGGCATACCGGATGAATGGACTGTCACTCTCGCCGGACCGGGGCTACCCGCTGCGTCTGGTTGTTGGCGGTAGTGAAGGCTCTGATTGGCTCAGGTGGGTCACCGCCATCGAAGTAAAGCCGGGTTTAACTTCTTTCACGAACTCATCAGCCGCCATTCAGAATTTACGCATTAATATTCCTTCCTCCGGCAGTAAACTCTGCAGCTGTTTTCTTTCGGTGGCTATTGTAAATTACCAAATTGCCGAAGACACCGAATCAAAAACCGGACAAAACAATTCTTAACGACCTCGGCCAAAGCACATGTCATTTGATGGGGTAAAGATTTATTGAAGGTGGTCAATCATGCAAATACGGCGCTGGATATTTGTAATATCGGCTATATTCCTACTGAACATTGTGTTGATTGCCGGCTGCCGCCAGCCTACGACTCAAACAGTTTCTGTTGCGGTACCCACGATCACTGTTTCAGATGCCGATAAACTGATAGCGGAAAATGTCGGCAATCAGGATTTTGTTATTCTGGATGTCAGGACTCCGTATGAATATACCGCCAGCCATATCGCTGGGGCGATAAATATCAGTTATGAATCTGCTCAATTTAAAAACGATGTCGACAAACTGGATAGAAACAAACAATATCTGGTATATTGCCAGACCGGAGTCAATAGTGCAGCCGCTGCCCAAATTATGGCTGGGCTAGGATTTAAAGATGTTCAAGATATTACCGGAGGGTATGCCGCGTGGGTTCAGGCCGGATATATGACCTGCGGCTGCCCAGGGACCGTTATTAGCCAATAAAACCAGAGGCCCAGAGAGGAGTTCAATCATGGAGAGAATAAAAATAATTCGAAAAAATATCCTCCGAATTGGCGTTTCATTCCTGACGTTTATTTTATTAGCCATGACGGCCTGTACAGCAGCCTCTTCTCCCGCGACTGCCACCGCAACTACTACTACTTCAAGTGAAGTGGAAGCGACAGAATTTCAAGGCACGAAGCTGACCCCGATTAAAGACCAGAATCTCAATGCTCTTGCCGGCACGCAGAATATTAACCAGGCAAACTATTCATTGACTATTAACGGGCTGGTAGACCATCCGCTTACCCTAAGTTACTCCGATCTCGAAGCGCTGCCTCAGGTCTCAGAACTTGCAACCTTACAATGCGTGGAAGGCTGGGGGTATACCGCCGAATGGACCGGGCCATCTCTCAACTCGATATTTGCCGAGGCCGGAGTTCAGCCGGGGGCGGTAATTGCTATCTTCTATACTGCTGACGACACCAAGGGTTATACTTCGGTGGATTTAAGCTATATCAACAGCAATGATATCATCGTTGCCATGAAGGACAATGGGGTTACTCTGCCCGCGGCGAACGGATTCCCCCTCCGGTTAGTAGCCGCCGGTAAATGGGGCTATAAATGGGCAAAATGGATTACCCGTATTGAGCTCTCTTCCAATACAAATTTCCAGGGATACTGGGAAAGTAACGGATATAACAACGACGGCTCTGTTACCGGCCCTATCAACTAGAGAAAATTATGGTGATAAACTTTTGTTCCGGTCAAATGGGTAGTAGGAATACCTGGATTTGATTCGAGGTTAGGGAAGCAGGCATTATCGTTTCATAGTGTTTGGAATGAATAGGCACAATTAGAACTTAATTATAAAAAACAAATAGGGCCACTCAGACACTCTTTCCTCACCGCCTGATTAGAGTTCTCGGGATAAGATGGCTACGCCATTTTGACATTTATCCCGCCATCTACCACGATACATTCCCCGCATATAAAAGAGGAACTCTCTGAAGCTAGGAACAAGGCCACATTGGCTATCTCTTGAGATTCACCTACTCTTCCAATCGGTGCGGACCTCGCGGAAGTCAACCACTGTTCTATTTCCGCCTGTGTTCTTCCTTTCCTGTAACTAGGGGTCTCAATATTCCCTGGCGCTATACAGTTAACTCGAATACCATAAGGTGTAAACTCCATAGTGGCCGCCTTCGTCAGAAGCTCAATACCGGCTTTGGCGGCACAATAAACTGCCATGCCAGGCCGAGCACAACGTATTCCCATAATAGAAGAAATGTTGATGATATTGCCTTGTTTTCGTTCTATCATGTGCCTGCCTACGGCTTGCATGCACAGGAATGTCCCTTTGAGATCTGTATCGATAACAGCATCCCAATCTTCCTCAGGCATATCCACTATTAGCCCGTTACGGCCGATACCTGCATTATTAACTAAAATGTCAATTTGCCCGAATTCTCTGATTGTTTGCTTCACCATATTTTGCACTTGTTCTTTAACATATACATTGATAGGTATGGCCAGAGCCCTCTTCCCGAGAGTGTCGATTTCATTCACAACTTCTTTAAGGGTACTTGGGGTGCGGCTGCAAACCACCACGTCTGCCCCTTCTTTGGCGAAAGTTAGAGCGATGCTCCGCCCGATACCGGTACCGCCACCGGTAACGATGGCTACTTTTCTATCTAGTTTACCCATAATTCCCTTTTTATTGCCAATATGCAAATCTACGAAGTATTAATTCAACCTGTGTCCGTTTGCAGAGATTCTTTGCAATATGATGTTCATTCTATCAAATCGCATAGGTTGCAGCAAATTAGATGATCTTACGAAGTAACTCCTATGGACTGTATACTAAAACCAATCCCTTAACCCAAATGTTAAACTTATAATAGGGAAGCGTGCAGGGAGGTGGGTATGTTCCATTTACATTATTTTGGAGCTTGGCGGATGTGGTTGGATCAAATCCTGGGTAAAATGCTTATTTGGTTTATTTATCATTCATATATAATCGAACACCGTCACCTACCATGATGGCGTACTGAGCCGATATCCAGGATGTATTATGTTGTCCGGCTTGACTTAGGTCGTAAAATGGTTCTGTACAAGGACTTAATCGGGAAAAAGTAGTACCCGCAGTCGTATTGATAAATTAACATTAATTGTAATAGTGTCATAATAAGATAAGGGGAAAAGTTAATAAATACTCGTTTATAGAGTATTCTTAATTTACGAATAGTAAATACGAGGTTTATTTCATTTCAAAGTTCACCCATTGGATAAGGCAATGTCTACCTGGGAATATATTTATATTGCGGTGGGCTCAGCAGCATCGGGAATCGGTATAACATTCCTCCTGATTCTCATGTGTCAATATTTCGGTATTGATATTTTCCTGCATATATGGTTGATTGCCGTTCCTATTGTTCTTGCGCTCTTTCTTAATGTCTTTATCATTGAGTTGTATCATAAATTTAAGAGAAAAGACTAAATGAAAATTGATTTAGTCTCCCGATTTAAGTTTGCCTTGGGACGTTTGTTTAGTTAAGATGTGACCCTTCCTCGTAACTGACTTCTGGACTATTCTAACTTCAATGTTTGTACACGCCAGCATTCTGCACATTTTGGCCAACATGATTACTCTTTATTTCTTTGGAACATTCTGTCTGCAGCTCATTGATGAGAAATGGTTCTGGATTGTGTATTTAGTCGGAGGGATATTTGGAAATATCTTATTCTTACTTATAGGGCCTGCGAATTCATCGGTGGTAGGAGCATCGGGAGCGATATTCGCTATTGGTGGCATACTCGCAATGATGCGGCCTACCCAGAAAGTATTGCTGTATTTTATAATACCGATGCCACTTTGGATTGGTATTGTTCTCGCTTTTGCCATTACTGTCATTGTTCCAGGAGTCGCCTGGCAAGCTCACCTTGGGGGACTAATTGTGGGACTGATTGCCGGTTTCTTTTTCCGGCGTAGGGAACGGCGGCGATTAGCGTCCGGATATTACCATGTACAATTTTAACCATAAATCAAACTCTGCTTTCACTGGATTTTTCTTTTGCGATCACACAACGGGTAAAGCAATCTAAGAGTCTCTAAAACCATCCCTATTTTTTTATTGAGCCGAAAGAGATTAGGACACTACCTATAGCTATGATAATTATGCCCGGTATCAGCAAATCTGCTTGTGTGGGCAGCCGCTGACTTAGTGCTAATAGTACAATACCAGCTACTACGATCAATATACCCAAAATAATAGCTATTTTCATATTATTTTCCGGGCTAACATATTTTCGGCATGACTACTTCTTCTTAAGGCTATAATAGGTTTCTCCGTCGATAACACATCGGTCAAGTTTGTCCAAGGAAAGCATAGCAAGGTCGATTGTAAGTGTTGAATCATTGTTACCGAATTTATTATTTAATTCGGTAAAACTATAAGTTTTATTGGGATTTTTAATGAATAGCTCCAACACCTTAGGATTAAAGGAATTTGGTGTCGAGTCAAAAATGTTACGCGATATTGGCAAGTAGACCTCCTTGAAAAACAGAATGCTAGAGATTCTGTTTTTACACAGTTATTCTTTCCTACGCCCTATCAAGAACGAAACAATGCCTATTGCGAGGAAGATAAAACCCCACTATGTCCGGTTCTCGAACATAAACACTACTGAAACAGCAATAGCAATAAGGCAAATAATTGTGGCAACGGTTCTAAAGCGGAAATTCATGGGATGAACAACATAATTTAGATTTTGAAGCTTTTACTACAATGGCGTTGGTATTGCTTTTGGTATCGGCTTTCCACCTAACCAACCAAGATGACGTGCCAAAATAATTAATAGGACAACGACAGCCGCTATCAAAATAATTAAAGCTATATGTACGTAACCTTTCATCAGAAAAAAGCATAGCATAAGCACTTATAATAGACAAACACCCTCATTTTGATTGGAGTTTTATTCTGGTCCGGCTAAATTACATTCGCAAGCAATTAGCCCACCTTATCTTTGAGCCTCGTATCGCGCTTGCACAATTCTGACCAGGGCATTCTTGACTTCAAGTTTTTCTACTTTTTCTGCCAGCAATGTATCTTAATGATATTAAAACCTTTTTAATCTTCTGGTTTTACTAGCTCCTGTAATTTCTCTAAAATTGTTACCATCCCGCCGGTTCTTGCCCACAATAGGTCAGGAGGTCACTATAACTGTGCAGGTGACCTGCCCGTAATCCTTGTTCCCGATTTGCACAGATACTGACCATATATTTCTAAAAACCCAAAGGCTGGAGTTCCACGTGCTGTGCACGTGGGAGAATGTAAATGGAGAAATAATTTGATGCTCGTTAATGTTAAACCACACACAACTTTAGGTCAGGCGAAGCCTGAGTATTAAAGTGCCACGGGTTTTGCCCAGAGTATCTACGTCTTGATTGTCCAGCTTTCTCTTGCTGTATGCCAGATCAATTCTATAGCTGTTTTATCCCCTGAGTCTTTACACCTGCTTTATCAAGTGAAGCCTTAACGGTTTCGTATTGCGACCAGGGAAAACGCAGGGCAATATTACTCCCGCTCCGCGGATCAACCGGAGATGTGATTCGAGTGATAGTGCACCCTTCATTATTAAGAACTTTTTCAGCCTCAGCCAATGTGGCAATAGTTTGGAAAAGGATCACTCCATTATTCTTTTTCTGTGTCTTTTCTCCCGGTAGAACAAAAGGAGTCTGTGAAGTTTCGGACGGCTTCCCGGATTCGGTATTAAGATCAGATCCACCTCTTTGTGCTTTAGGCCATGTAAAAGACTGCTTGGGAAATTCATGGGCGGTATTATCTTCTACTACTTTGTTTGACACCATCGGCCATATAACTGGATTATCTTCATGTGCCGGCGGTGTTTGAGAATCGATATGAGGTGCTCCGTTGCCAGCCGGAGCATCCCGGTGGGATCCACGTCCTCAAGGCCGAGGGGATAGCGGTAACGGGGTTATTCGCTGCCTATGCAGGGGGTAGCACCACGCTGGCACGATTGGCAATGCAGTTAAACGAGCAAGGCTTGCGGACCCGCAACATGCATCGGCTACCGGATGCCAATGGCAATCTGGTTTCCGGACCAAGACTTTTTACTATTGCTTCCATCAGGGGCATACTGCATAACCCCTTCTATATGGGTAAGGTCGCACATAAAGGCAAACTTATTCCGGGGCTCCATGAAGCTCTGGTCACCGAGGATGTCTTTGAAACCGTCCAAACTACCTTAAAGAAGAATAGTGGGAGATCGGAGACATTACAGGCCAGGCCTGAAAGAGAATACCTGCTTAAAGGAATTGTCAGGTGCGCCTATTGCGGGATGCCAATGTGGTCGCAGACTTTTTATAACGGTCTGCAATATTATCGAGAGCATAAAGCCTCCCGAGGTCATGAAGTTTGCCCTTCAACCAGCGGTGCTATTCCTTGCTCTATTATCGATGACCAGATCAGGCAATTAATCGGAGCTATCGAACTTGGCCCGCGCTGGCTTGAGGAAGTCCTTGCCATTATCAGCTTGAAAGACGAAGTCAACCGGGTCAAAGATCAACGGCTAACTGTTATCGAAAAGCAAAGGCGCATGGGTAAAGCCTATGTCGATGGTTTATTTCCTGACGGAGAATATCAGCGTCAAAAGAAACTATTAGAAATGGAGTTGGAATCTTTAGTCGTACCGGCGGCCAATGCTGCGGAAGAAGCCGGGAACCTGATCAACAATTTGAAAAATCTTTGGGCAGAAGCCACCGTCGAAGAGCAAAGAAAACTCTTGCTAACCATGCTGGATGGGGTCTACATCGATGCCAAGCAAACCAAATCAATCGTGGCCATCAGGCCAAAACCGCCGTTTAAGCCCATATTCCAGGTGGCCGTAACCAAAGAAGGGTCAAACATTCGTATCATTAACGAGCCCCTTCAGGGCTCATCCGTGTTTCTGGTGGAGACGGGGGAGAGTCGAACTCGGCCTGAAACACGATTAGAGTGGGTTCCTGCTGTGGATGTTGTGTCTCCATCTTTGCCAATAATGCCCTGATGCAATTCTTGACACAGAAATAATTGCAAGTGCGGGGAAAAGTCAGCAGGGATACATTTCTACCAGCACTCTAGGCGAGAAGATAGCCCGGCTTTTAGGTGAATTGAAACAGGCTTGCACACCCAGTGGGCGTTCCCAGAGCGTGTGACGCAAATGCTAGACGTCAGCATGAAAAGGGGTATTGACAAGATGGTGTCACCTGCGGTACCATAGAACTAACAGAACCGACCAGCGGTGGATAAAGAAAGAAAAACCGAAAGGAGGGCGGAATATGTTAGGAGGTTGTTTCTGCAATGGCAAAAGACAAAAAAACTTTGGAGGCAATCCAGAGGAACCCAAGAAATCTTGCCTTACATGACTTCGAAGCACTAATAAAAAAATATGGTGTTATTGAAGAAGGTGCAAAACA
>Ga0182027_10003351_pt1 | contig 25470 bp, 23 predicted proteins | sample 712E1DmetaG_FD_121300 | JGI IMG/M metagenome (GOLD analysis project Ga0182027, IMG submission 121300) | Permafrost microbial communities from Stordalen Mire, Sweden - 712E1D metaG (Illumina Assembly) | ecosystem: Environmental > Terrestrial > Soil > Wetlands > Permafrost | place: Sweden...
CATTAAAGGGTGGCGGGGACTGAGCATAATTCGGCAACTTCGGCGCCCTTCTGTAGCATGAGATTCGCCATGGTCTGGAGATACGCAGGGAGCGGGCTGGCGGCAAGGGCTGGATTTGCCGCGGCCGGTCGAACCCGCGAATGCAGGTTGCACCCAAGTGGCTGGGCATGGGAAGAAATGACCACGGGCTTCAGCTAGACATCGAACCGGGGTGTGCCCCTGCCAGCCGGTGCTCGATCTGCTCCAGTGAGATGCCTTTGGTCTCCGGCACCATCAGCCGTACCCAGAGGAGCTGCAGCACCATCATGCCGCAGAAGAAGAGGAACACATAGCCTGGGGGAAAGGCTGCCACCATGCTGGGGAAGAAGGTGGTGAGCAGCGCAGCGAAAACCCAGTGCGTGAAACTGCCCAGCGCCTGGCCGGTCGCACGGTGCCGGTTGGGGAAAATCTCTGAAATAAACACCCAGATGACGGCCCCCTGCCCGATGGCATGAGCAGCAATAAAGGCGAAAATGCAGGCCGGCACGATAGCGTAATGCCCGCTGAAAAACGCCCAGGCGGTCAGTCCAAGCGAGAAAATGTAACCAAACGAACCGATATAGAGCAGCGTCCGCCGTCCGAGGCGGTCGATCAGCCAAAGTCCGACGAAGGTGAATAGCAGGTTGGTGATTCCGATTCCCACCGATCGGAGGAGCGCCGCCTTGGCCCCTAAGCCGGTCAGCTCGAAAATGCGCGGGGCAAAGTACAGGACGGCGTTGATGCCGGAAAGCTGGTTAAAGAAAGCGATCAGAACCGCCAACAGAATTGGCCGGCGCAGCTGACGTGTCCAAAACGGTCCGGCCTCCTGCCGTTCGTTGGAAGCGGCCAGGATTTCATCAGCCGCCGCCTCGATTCGGATCGGAGGCTCCCCCGCCATGATCAGCTGCAGGATCCGGAGGCCCGCCACGCGATCCCGCCTGCGGCTGAGTAGCCAGCGCGGACTTTCGGGCAGCCCGAAACACAAGACCGTGTAGATCAATGAAGGGAACGCGGCAACCCCCAGCATCCAACGCCAGGCGTGCTCGCCGACATCCTTGAGCATATAGTTGGAAAGGAAGGCGATGATGATGCCGAAAACGATGTTAAACTGAAACATGCCAGCCAGGCGCCCGCGATAGGCCGGAGGAGAGATTTCGGAGATGTAGAGCGGTGCGGCCACGGTCGAAACGCCAATCCCAAGGCCGCCGATGAATCGGGCGAGGATGAAAGAACCCACGTTCCATGCGTAGCCACAGCCCACGGCGGAAATAAGGTACAAGATCCCGATCGTCGTGAGCGTGGTCTTGCGGCCAAGCCGGTCCGTCGGCCAGCTGCCGACCAATGAACCCAGCACGGTGCCGTACAAGGCGGAGGCCATCGCGAAACCATGCATTCCAGCGCTGAGGTGCCAGAGGGCTTGGATCGTTTGTTCCGCCCCCGAGATGACCACGGTGTCGAAACCGAACAAAAATCCCGCGAGGGCGGACGTCAACGCCCACCAGTAGATGCGTTTTTTCATGGGGAAAAAGCAACGGAACTGAATAACAGCGGCCTCTTCCGTTTGCATAGGGGTACCGCTCGGCCAGCGAAACAAGCCTGAGGAAAATCGCAATCTCGCGCTTGGAGCAATTCGCGATCCAACCGTGAACCGGAACCACGGCGGTCAGTTGACGACCCGGAAACGCTCTTTCGAAACGAATGGTTTGAGGACACGCCTTGCGGCCCGCGGAGTTTGCTGTTGCGGCAGACCGAGACCATCGGGATCCTCCAAGCATGGCATGAGAACCCCGCCTAGAGTTTCCTCGAGCCTGCTGCGACTTGGTCAACCGGGCGACCCAAAGCGGACGTGTGGAACAGAATGAGAGGATGTTTCAGATGAAAAAACGCCTGCGGACCAAGCTGGTTGAAAACTGTGTCGGAAGCATCGGATTTTTTGGCCTCGTGGTGCTGGCGTTCGCACGCGCATCCGCGGCCGCACCGGCCGATGCCGCGATCGCGACCGACAACAACCGCTACCAGAACTTCGATGTCGCGCTCTGTGTTGAGCATCGCGACATGCGTCACATGGCATCTGATCCCCAATGGATGGAAGCGAGCTGGAACCTGATCAGCCATTCCATGAAAGTTGACAAGGTCTGGCTGGAAACCTACCGGGCGGGCGAGTAAACGCCCGAGGCCGACGTGCGGAAGGTCAAGGCGTTCTTCACCGGCAAAGGCATCAAGACGTCCGGCGGCATGATGGCGTATGTCGGCCGGCCCGGCGACGGCCTCACCGGCTTCTGCTTCACGAATCCGGACGACTGCGAGCGCTTCCGGAAGCTGGTGGCGTTTGCCGCCGGTCTCTTCGACGAGCTGATCTTTGACGACCTGTTCATCTTCGATTGCCGTTGCGAACTCTGCCAGAAGGCCAAAGGCGACCCCGGAGCTGGACGGAATACCGTTTGCAGGTGATGAAGGAAGTTGGGGAAAACCTCGTGGTGAAGAACGCGAAGAGCGTCAACCCGAAGATCAACCTCATCATCAAGCCACCGAACTGGTACGAGCAATACCAGTTCTCGGGATACAATCTCGAGGCCCAGTCGCAGGCGTTTGACATGGTCTACACCGGAACCGAGACGCGCGATCCGGAGAACACCACCATGCACCTCCAGCCGGACCAGAGCTACGGCATCATGCGCTACTTCGAGCACATCAAGCCGGGGAAATTCGGCGGCGGCTGGGTTGATCCCGGCGCGCGCCCGACGCTGAACCGTTACACCGAGCAACTCGAAGACACGCTGTTCGCCAAACCGAAGGAGATCACGCTCTGGAGTTACGGCAACGCGCTCGAAACATTGCGGCAGGCGGATGGGACGACGACAGCCACCAGTATTCTTTATGCGGACGCCGGCGACACCTTCCAGAAACTGGATTCATTCCTCGGCAAGCTCGGCCAGCCGGACGGCGTCGCCGCCTACAAGCCCTACCACTCCTCCGGCGAAATGTACCTGCACAACTACGTCGGGATGATCGGGGTGCCGATGGATTTGTATCCTGAATTTCCCGACGAGCGCGGTACGATCTTCCTGGCCGAATCGGCGAAGTTCGACCCGGACCTCGTCAGCAAGATCTGGAAGCACCTGAACGAGGACAAGACGATCATCAAATCATTCAGGGCATTTACAAGGACAATAACCGTTATCCGCTGCTGCTGTAGGTGCGGGGCCTGACGAAGGGGCGGTTCTTCATTCTGACGATTCCGGAGAACTTCGACGACCTCTACCACCTGCCGCAGGAAGTCCTTTCCCAAATCCGACGAGACATGATGGAGGACATTCCGGTGTATCTGGACAGCCCGGCCAGGGTCTGCCTGTTCGCGTATGACAATAACACGTTCATCGCGAAGTCCTATTTGCCGTACCCCTCGCGCTACAACATCGTGATCAAGAAAGCGGGCGCCAAACTCTTCGATCTCCAGTCCGGCACGGAACTGCAGGGTTACGTGAAGGGCAACGCCACGATCTTTGAAGTGTTGCACCAACCGCGGACGTACCACGCGTATCGCTTCAAGTAAGCCGTTCCGGCGCCTGCTCACGGCGCGGCGGCAACGCGGGGCGCAACGCGGGCCGAAATGGTGCTCGCAGCCGGAACCAGGCCATCGGAATTCGCCGTGAGGCGGATTTCACCTGGCTCCCTCATGGACTGCACAATGACCTGCGCGAGGCCATTGAACAGACTGCGCCGCGCCGGCGGCGCCGGCGTCGTGATGCGTACGGAGCCGAGCCGCGTGAGTTCGGGAATATGGTTCTTCTTGTCGTCGAAGGGCGTCGCGATCAGCTGAACGCGGTTTAAGCCCGCGACCAGCAGCGCCGGGTCGAGCTTGAGCGCGGGACCGGCGGCGGACGTATCGAGATCATGAGCCAACTCGCGGCCATTGAGCCACAGCGTGGTCTTCCCGCCAAACGCCGGCAGGATCAATTCCAAGTCGGCATCGGCGGGTACCGTAGGCAGGGCAAGCGCGCCGGAAAGATCGTAGACCTCACCGGGCTTGGGAAGCTGGGCTTTCCAATTACCCAACCGTGGGAAAGGCTGCAGCGACTCCGGCGCCGACGGCACGGCGGTGCCGGCGGGCGCGATGCGCCCACGCCAGTCTTCCACCGGGAGCATCGCGATGGTCTCGATGAACCGATCCGGTTCGTGGCTGCCAGGGTCGCCGTTGCCGACGCCGATGATCCGGCCGCCCGTGATCTCGAAGTTCACCAGATTCCCGGCGGTGGGAACAGTGCGCCCCTGGGCGTCGTGCGCTGAGACGGTGAACACCGCCACATCGGCTCCGTCGGAGTTGATAACCGTGCGATCGGGCGTGAGCACGAGGTGCGCGGGCGCACCGGTCGTTTCCACCCGGGTGATCGCGACCGCCTGGCCGCCACGGTAGCCGCGGGCCTCGAGCGCGCCGGGTGCATACGCGACCTTCCACTCGAGGTGACCGTTGCGCGGCATGTCTTTTTTCCCGAGCGTAACTCCGTTAAGAAACAGCTCGACCGCCTCGTGATTGCTGAAGCAGACGACATCGATCGGCTGGTCCTCCTTGCCCGGCCAGTTCCAGTGCGGATAGAGGTGGAGCACGGGCTGGTCGGTCCACCAGGATTTGAGGTAATAGGCGGTATCCTTCGGGAATCCGCATCCGTCGAGAAAACCGAATTGGGCATAGATCTCCGGCCATTCATAGGGCATCGGCTCGCCGCGGTAATCGAATCCGGTCCAAAAAAACAGGCCCGCGAGGAATGGCCGGCCAGCGTAGTATTTCCAGCCCTTCTCGCAATTACCGCCGGTGTCTCCCAGGGCCTTAAAGCCAAGGCGGGCGCGGGGCGGATCGTCGAAATAGATGCCGCGGGTCCCCGGGGTCGTCGCCTCCTCGGTGCCGACTCCCGGTTGGTGCGGGAACTTCGCGTGCTGCTCGTCGGGATTGGACTGGTTGATGTAGTTGTAGCCGACCAGGTCGATCACCGTCGAGGTGCCGCCCCAACCACCGCTGTTGGCCACGGTGGTGCGACGCGTCGGGTCGAGTCGGTGCGCGAAAGCCTGCATCGACGCGGTGATGCGGGCGCCCTTGATGTTGCCCTCGATTGCCCACTCCTCGTTGCCGAGCGACCAGATGATGACGCACGGATGGTTGCGGTCGCGACGGATCATGCTCTCCAGCTGGCCCATTTGTTCCGGACTCGGGCCCATGAGACGGTTTTCATCGAGCACGAGCAAGCCGAGCCGGTCGCAGGCGTCGAGGAACTCGGGCGTCGGCGGATGGTGCGACGAGCGATAGGCGTTCACTCCCATTTCCTTCAGCCGGCCGACGCGGAAGGCCTGCAGCGCGTCGGGCAGCGCGATCCCCACGCCGGCATGGTCCTGGTGATTGTTGGTTCCATGGATCTCGACGTGCCGGCCGTTGAGAAAGAAACCATGATCGGGGTCGAAACGGATGGTACGAATGCCAAAGGTCGTCTCGTAACGGTCCACCACTGCACCGCCGGCGCGGATCGTCGTAACGAGCCGATGGAGTGCGGGCGACTCGAGCGACCAGAGCCGCGGATGCGGGACGTTAAGCGCGCAGGGAAATTCGCTCGTGCCCCCCGCCGCGAGAGACAGCGAGCGCACCGCACCGGTGGCGACCACCTGGCCATCGGGATCCAAGATGCTCTGCTCGACATCGAAGGTCGCAGCTTCGACGCCATCGTTGGCGACCGTCGTGCGCGCACTGACATTGGCCGCGGCCTCCCCCACCTCGGTGGTTACGTACGTGCCCCATTGCGGCACGTGCAGCGGCGCGGTTTTGGCCAGCCAGACATGCCGGTAGATGCCCGCCCCCTCATAGAACCCCCCCTCCTCCATCGTGGCGTCCACCCGGACGGAAATGACATTGTCGCCGCCGTAATTGAGATAGTCGGTCAGTTCGTAACGGAAACTGGTGTATCCGCTGGGCTGGCGGCCGAGGTAGAAGCCGTTGACCCACACGACCGAATCGCGAAACACCCCGTCGAACTCGACGCTGATGCGCCGGCCGAGGTCAGAAGCCGGGATGGCGAAGGTCTTGCGGTACCAGCCGATGGAACGTTCGGGAAAGTTGCGGCCAATAGCCTTGAATCCGTGGCTGGTGCTGCCTTTTAGGTCAAACGGCGCCTCCACGGCCCAGTCATGCGGCACGTCGAGCAGCCGCCACGCGCGGTCGTCGAAAGTCGCGGCGGCCGGACCGTCGCCGTAACCCGCCTTGGCGAAATAGGAAAAATAGCTGGTCGCGTGGTCGAAATCACGGGCCGGCTCCGAAGGGTGCCCAAAGGCAAAACGCCAGCTGGCGTCTATGAGCAGCCGCTCGCGCGGCGGAGCCTGCACGGAATCGTTGGCGGCGAAAACAGGCGCTGCAAGCACAGCGCCGAGCAACAGCGAGCGAATGATCGGATTCATAGGGTAAACGGGCAAATATTTGTGTTGCACGATTCCATTCGAAGGTCGAGCCGCTACCCGCCTCCCCGCAGGCGCCTCCCCTTTGCTAGCCTATCCTTCCCTGTCGCCCATCATGGATTGTCGCTTGCTTGTCCCTGATATCTGGTTGACAAAGTTTTACACCACCATGACGCCTTCCGGCGGCTTTTCGTGTAAGCTCAGCACCGCCAGCCTCCACCCTCGCCATGCCACCCCACCGCCCGGAAATTTTCGTCAGCGCCACGAGCCAGGACCTGCGCACCTGCCGGCAGTTGATCAAGGAGGCGCTGCTCACCCTGGGCTGTGTGCCGGTCGAGCAGACCAATTTCCCGCCCGATGCGCGCACGGTGCGTGAGATGCTGCGCGCGAAAATCACCGCCTGCGACGCAGTCGTCCATGTCGCAGGCGAGGTTTACGGCGCAGAACCGAGTGCGCGCGATCCGGCCGAACCTCGGCGCAGCTACACCCAGCTCGAATATGAACTCGCGACGGAGTTCGGCAAACCCGTCTACGTCTTTGTTTGCGGCACCGGCTTCCCTTACGATGAGCATTCGCCCGAGGACGCGGAACGCCAGGCCCTCCAGCAGCAACACCGGACCCGGCTGCAGAAGAGCGATCACATCTACACGCCGGTCGGCTCCCGCGATGAACTTGCCCTGCGCGTTCACGCCCTGCAAACGCGGGTGGAGGCCCTCAGCGGCGAACTGAACAAGGCCCGGTCGTGGCTCGGCCGGGGCATTACGATTGGACTCGTTGCGCTCACCCTCCTGGGCGGTGGCATCTGGTGGTTGAACAAACGCGCGGACAAGACGGATATCAAAATCACCAAGCTCGAGACCGAATTGGACAAACAGCGCCGCTACATCAAATCCGTCGCCGACGCGTTCACCGAGCAGCAATCCCAGCTCCGGCAACTGAAACTCACGGACGACGAGATCTTCAACCGCGCCGTCGCCAACGTCGCCACCAAGGACAAGGTTTCCGAGGCCGAACTGCGCAGCGGGATCGATCTCTTCGTCGCCGCGATCCGGGCTGACCCCAAGGCCGATTTCTTCGACCGGGCGCTGGCGGAATTCGCGCAGAAGAACTTTGCGGCCGCCGCCGACAGCGCCGGCCACGCAGGCAACGCCGCGCGCGACCAATACCTCGCCGCCGACAAGCTTGCCGCCCAGGCGGCCGCGCGCGGAGACGAGGCGCGCACTCACGCCCGGGAGGCCTTCAGTCTCCAAGGCCAGTCGCTCTACGCCGAACGGACGTTCGGCGAAGCTGTCACCGCCTTCGAAGCTGGCATCGAGGCGGCACCGCGCGCCAAGGTACCCCAAAGCTGGGCCGAACTACAGGTCAGCCTCGGCATGGCCTTAAATGAATGGGCCGCGGTTGTCACTGGGTCAGCCATCACTGAACAGCGCGCGAAAGCCGTCGCCGCCTATCGCGCCGCCCTCGAAGTCTACACCCGCGAAGCGCTGCCCCAGGATTGGGCCAGGACCCAGAACAACCTCGCCATCGCCCTCTGGAGCCAAGCCGTCGCATCCGCAGGACCCGACCGCGCCCGGCTCCTCGCCGAGGCCGTCGCCGCCTTTCGCACCACGCTTGAAGTCTTCACCCGCAAAGCGCTGCCCCAGGACTGGGCCACGACCCAGAACAATCTCGCAGCTGCCCTCTCCAAACAGGCCGCCGCTTCTGCCGGACCCGAGAGCCTCCGGCTCCTTGCCGAGGCCGTCGCCGCCTATCGCGCCGCGCTCGAAGTCTACACCCGCGAAGGAGTGCCCCAAGATTGGGCCATCGCTCAAAACAATCTCGCCAATGCCCTTTGTGACCAGGCCGCCTCCTCCACCGGGTCCGAAAGCGCCCGGCTCCTCGCCGAGGCCGTCGCCGCCTATCGCGCCGCGCTCGGGGTCTACACCCGCGAAGCCTTGCCGGAAGAATGGGCCATGACCCAAAACAATCTCGGAGCTGCCCTCCGCGACCAGGCCGCCGCCTCCGACGGGCCCGACAGCGCCCGGCTCCTCGCCGGGGCCGTCGCCGCCTATCGTGCCGCGCTCGAAGTCCGCACCCGCAAAGCGCTGCCCCAGGATTGGGCCACAACCCAGAGCAATCTCGCGGTGGCCCTCTGCAACCAGGCCGCTGCATCCGGCGGCCCCGAAGGCGCTCCGCTCCTCGCCGAGGCCGTCGCCGCCTATCGCGCCACGCTTGAGGTCTACACCCGCAAAGTGCTGCCCCAGGATTGGGCCAGGACTCAAAACAATCTTGCCAGCGCCCTCTGTAGCCAGGCCGCCACTTCCGCCGAACCCGATGGCGCCCGGCTCCTCGCCGAAGCCGTCGCCGCCTATCGCGCCGCGCTCGAAATCCGGACCCGCGAAGCGTTGCCGCAGGAATGGGCCAAGACCCAGAACAACCTCGCCAATGCCCTTTGTAACCAAGCCGCCGCTTCCGCCGGGCCAGAAACCGCCCGGCTCCTCACCGAGGCTATCGCCGCCAAGCGTGCGGCGCTGGAGATCCTCACCTCCGAAGTCGATCCAGAGTGGTACCGGCAACAACTGGAGTGGATCGCCCAAGCCGAAGCCGTACTCAAAAAACTCTGACGCACTCCCGCGCCGTGCGGCGGCGGCGAAGCTCATTATCGTATGCGCGCAATTCCAGCATGGTGACCAAGCACGGTGACCAGGGTCCGCGCTTTGCGCCGCCGCAGTTCACACCAGGCGTGTCGGAATACCATATGGCTCGATTGGATCCAGTTACCTGCCGGAGTGCGGGGTTCGCGTCATTTCCCCGCGGGCTCTGGCCTGTATTTTTCCAACGCTTTCACATCGACCCATACACGGCCCGCCCCGTCGCCTGATACCGGCTAAAGAAGAGATCTTTGCCGTCCGGCGAGAATGATATCGGGCCCTCTCCTTCGACGGTGTTGAATTCATGCCCGAGGTGCTGGGGGACCGCCCACGAACCGTCTTTCGCGCGAAAACTGATGGACATGTCTGCGCTGCCGAATCCGTCGCTTCGATTGAATCCGGTGAAAATGACATAGGTCCTTTCCTCTGGCGGCCAAGGATCGAGAGGTCCTGATAAAATACGTTATCAGACGTTGACCTGATTTCGGACCTGGGCTGACGAAGCGGGATGGGAAGTGGCGAATTGGCCGTACAGGCGACCCGGAAGCTGAGCGAGGCCCAGTTTTCCGAGCTTTCCTCGGTTCCGCCCGAGGTGGAGTGGTTCGCCAAACTGACCAACGCCAATACGCGGCGCGCCTAGACCCACTTGTAAAGAGGAGTGTGTGGCCGTTGCTTGTGTGGCCCCTGGACTACATTGAAAGTTATCTTGTTTCAGCACCCGCGATTCAGCGGATTTTGGTCGAGGAGCTTGGCGCGGCAAACGTGCTCAGCGTCGAGGGAATGCGGATCTTGATAAGCGAAGTGATGGCGAAAATGCAGAATGCTGCGATAGACCATGTTTCTGCAAAGATTGGTGACATCACTTACCGTTTGGAGAGGAAGCGCTTTGAGCCTACACAGACGAATCCCATGGCCCGCAAGGCAGTCGAGGAGGCGATAGCCAAGGACCACTCAGTTACCTTTTGCCAATGGCTGCCAAATTGGTCGCGAAACCGCTCATCGCAGGCCGAACAGTCGTAAGGAGCTGATACCAACCACACCACCCCGAAATCCAAACCTGTGGCCCCTTCTGTGGTAACCTTCCGCCAGAATCCGCCATTGTCCGCCAGAGTCCGCCTTTCCGGACTTTGCCGACGAATTCCCCGTAAGTAGCTACAAAAAAGGCCCTTGGAGCGTGTCCAAAGGCCTAAAATTGGGTGCAGGGGTTGGATTTGAACCAACGACCTTCAGGTTATGAGCCTAACAAATTACCTATGAACAAATTACGTCATAGGTAAGGGTACGGTATCAGACGGTATCAGACGAGGCTGGACGAGGTCAAAATGGACAGTGTTTGGACAGTGACTATTTCCGTGGTCGGCTCATTTTCTTGATCGATTCGATCGCAAAGGAGTGTTCGATACAAAGCTCGACGTCCGAATCACCGCATTCACTACAAATCGAGCGCATAACGCAGCGAAGTCTTCACCTGCTCAAGCTGTGACGAACTGATCCGACCGAGGCGACGGATCAGCTTTTCGTGGCCTATAGCCATCAAGCCTTGCACGTTCACCCAGGATTCCTTGTCAAGGATTCTCAGCTTCCCGAGACCGACCTCATAGGCCGATCCACGGTTCTGCGTCGTCAGCGGAGCGCAGAGGGCAATCGCTCTCGGACTGTCGGGATCCTCCCGAGAAACAACGATGGCGGGTCGGACTTTCCCCGCCATGCCGAGGTCCACCAGATACAACTCACCGGGTAAAGGATTCATCGCTTGGCTAGCGGCGAGAAATCTTCCTGGTCCAGTGCGTTCCACACCCGCGCGACGTGCTCAATGGGTGGCACGACATCGCGGTCGTCCTCGACCGAAACCGAAAACGGAATGGCTTTGCGGTGCTCAATCTGGGCAAACAGCATGTTCACCGCTTGGGTGGGCGTCACGCCAAGCTGGTCGAGGATCTTCTCGACGCGTGCCTTGCGACGCGGGTCGATGCGGGTGCGAAGAATGGCTGTCGATGACATGACACAAAAGGAGCACAAACATGCTCGTTGTGCAAGACCGATAACCTGCAATGGGACGACGCTATGATCAGCGAACCGGTCGTCCACCCTCCCCTTCTTGTCGCGCGACGGGCGGAAAACATCGCCAATTCCAGTTAAAGCACAGTCGCCCCCGTAATCGGAACGGATTTTGGTCGTGATCGATCCCGGCCAATTCCTATCGTCAGCTCATGGACCACATGCGAGAACCCATCTCTGTGGAAATCGAGCGGTATCTCCGGACCGGCGATGCCGACCCCCTCTATCGTGCGTGGCCTGGCGATATCATCGAGCGCGGGCAGCGCGCCTGCCGGGAGCTCCGCGAAGCACTGGGCAGCGATGTCAAACGCTTGGCGGGCGGGCGCACCCACGCGTCGATGCCGACTGGCGACATGGTCGCGCTCACGCGCCGAAAGGTAACACCCATGGTCAACGGCTTCTTTCCGCGTACAGAAAGGGATGCAGTCCTTGCCGTTCTGGAGCGCTCGGTTGTCTTCGTCACAAGCGACAACATCAATGCCATCATCTTAGAGCATGATTCCATCAGCACAGTATGGACGGTCGCCAATCTTTACCTCGAAAGTCTGGGCGGTCCGCTCTTGGGCGATGAGGCCGAGCCCATCGTCGGCCTGAACGAACACATGACGTCCTATGTCTCGCCGGCCTATTTTCACGAGGACAACCTTTTTGCAGACTTCATCGTGCATGAGGCCGCTCATGTATTCCACAACTGCAAGAGGCGCACGATAGGATTGCCGGAGAAACGGAGGCGCGAATGGCTTCTCGATATCGCCTTCGGGAAGCGCGAGACCTTTGCCTACAGCTGCGAGGCCTATTCGCGGATTCTCGAATGCGCCGATGGCCCAGCCGACCGTCGGCGACTTGCCGATGAATTCGCGGCAAATGTTCGCATTTCAGACGTGCATGCTGACTCTGCTGAGGTTGCGAGCATCGTCAGGGACGCCGCCAGTATGCGGAACGGATGGAGGGTCATTCTCGCGCGCTGTGCGCCTGCTCGTCCGAAGGGACGTGAGACAACGACGTATCACCTGGAGCCGGCAGCTATTCCGCTGCCATCAACATGATTCCTCCGGCGGCCCCGATCGACCGCGTCAAACTCCACGCAGCGATCCGAAGGATGTCCGTGCGGCAATGTGCCCAGTGCTGTCACGGGCCTATCGCGATGGACTAACCGTTGAAGGTCAAGTAGTGGCGAATGTTGCGAGAGCCAGATAGCGACTTTTTGCAGATATCACCGGTTTCGAATACCCGTGATATCTATTGCTTTTACCTATGACGCCATGAAATCGAGCCTTTTATGGCCCATTAGCGTGGGCTATAATGAGAAAAACAAGCTACTTTTCGGTGCGGAAAGTGAAGCTGCAGGCCAACGGACATACCTATTATGCGTTGAAGGTGGACGGCCGGATCAACGGCACTCGGCATCGCCGCTTCTTTTCCGACCGGGAGGCCGCCGAAGCGCTCAAAGCCGTGAAGGAAATCCAGGCGCTCAACGAGGCTAAAGTGGTGCGCACAACCGTGAGCCACCTTTCCGGGGAGCAGCTCCGTGATGCTGAAGCGGCGCTCCAACGTCTCCAGGAGCGCTACTCGCTGGTGCTGGCGGCCGACTGGTTGCTGCGCACATTCCGGGATACTCTCACCCAGAAGAGTTTTGCTGACTCTATTCCGCTCTTCCTCGATGAGCGCCGTCTTCATCTGCGCCGGACCACCTACCGGGATTATAGAACCACGCTCGCGAGTTTTGCGTGTGTCCACGGGAGCAGGAAGCTCTCGGAAATCGGCACTGGCGACATTATAGACTTCTGAAGTCCCGCGGGGTGACCGGCAAGACCTGGAATAATCTTCGGGCCGACCTGAACGCATTTTTCGTGTGGTGCGAAAAGCCGCCCCGAAAATGGATCGTCAACAATCCGGTGAGGGACGTGGAGAAATTCGAGGTTCCCCAGGGAATTCCTGAGATTCTGTCAGCCGAGAAAGTGAAAGCCCTGTTTGCCTTCCTCGAAACCTACCGGGGGAACCCCCGCAAGCCGCTGGAGCCGGGATGCCTGGTGCCCTATTTTGCGTTGGCAACCTTTGCGGGCCTGCGGCCGGCGATTAACGGCGGGGAGATCACGCGCATCGCGAAACTGAAAAACCAAGAGCGGATTATCGATCTCCAGGCCGGCGTCATCCGCATTACCCCAGCGCTGGCGAAAACAAGGGACGTCCGTCAGATCATGATCCAGCCTTGCCTCCGCGCGTGGCTGACGCGGTATCCGATCGCTCGGTTCCCGATTATTCCTCCCAATGCCAGCAATCTGTTGGTGCAGGTGCGGAGGAGATTTGCAATCGGTCACGATGCCTTGAGGCACGAGTTCGTCTCGATGCATGTCGCCAAATTCCGTAGCATGGGGGACACGGCCCTCCAGGCGGGCAATTCGGAGGCGATCATAAAGAAGCATTACCTCAATTTGGTGAGCCCGGAAGAGGCGAATGTGTTTTGGCAGATCATGCCTGGGCATGAATGGCAACAGAGTGCATCAAGCAGCAGAGCTAATGATGATTCGCGTTGTGGGCCGTCCATTGCTGGTGGGTAAACCCTCGCAGAGTCAACTTACGCTGGCCCACGCGGGATAGTTCGCAACCATCGACGTAGCGCCACCACCGACCACACGGCCTCAACCAGTCCGAATGGCCAGGCGCCCTGCAGAAAGCCATAGGCTGACCCCAACACACACGCAGCAGCAAACGCGAGAATGAACCAGGTGGAGCGCTGCTCAAGAGCGTAGCAGACGAGCATTGCGGTGACGGCAAAGAGTCCAAAAACAGTTAACCGGTCCATAGTGGTGCAGAGTCGGACGTTCACTCAGCCGGAGTCAGCCGCCGACAAATGAACGAGGATCACGCACGGCAGCAGCACCATCATGACCAGTCAATCCTTGGGTAGGATTCACCATGCGCGGACTCTCACCGCGAAGCGACCGATTGGCGGCGAATCTAATCGGGGGACCCACTCGGACGTGCCCATCGTTCCTGGGGCGATTCGCCGGGTGAACCGATTGGTCGCCCGATTGGCCTTCCCGGCGAATTAGGCGGCTTTAGGCTGTAAGCCAGGGCCACCTGAGGGGCACTCGTGTTGGGCCAACCAATTCCACAACCTAAGCAGGCGCGCGGATTGCTCTGGAGAGACCGTCTGGTTCGATTGAGCGAGCGATTCGCCAATATAGGCCACAACCTCTGTCCGCACCGTTTTGGAAACGCGCGCGAAGAACGCGGTAAGCAGGTTTCCCGGTTGTTCGAAGTTGAGAAGACCCCGACAGTAAGACAGGACTAGGTGTTGGCCGAGTCGGACCCGGGGATCATGAGGGAGATGCCCAGCCGCCACCGTCCGCGACATTCTGTTGACGGCGACGGAGTACTGCTGGTGAAGGAGCGCGAACGATTTTGATTCGTAAGATGAAAACCGAATGAAGGCTTCCCAGGCAGTCTTCCACTGCTCGTCCCGGCTTTGGACCGGCAGAATCTGTTCGAGATGGTTGCGAAGCCATGCATCTGCCCAATAGGCGAGTCGGGAGAGATTCGCTCCGAGAACGCTCCGGATCGTTAGCGAAGACTCAAGCCTTGGGTCGAGGATGGCCTCAAGGGTCTCACGAACTTCTCGCACATCGTTGAGATCCTGGGCGCCTTGAGATTCTTTGGGAGAAAAGGATCGAATCCAACGGATATAGGAGAACACTGCATGGACCGCCAAGCCTCGGACTGTGTTAAGCGACACAGCAAAGGGATGCATGATACACTGATCCTCGCGGGTCTCGTCGACCAGTGACGGACTTGGATCGTGTGTCAGCACGTCGATCAGCTGCCATACTGACGCGCGCTCGCTCAGCGGCAGAGGCCCCAGCTTATGATTAAGGGCCGCGTCAATCAGCCGTGCGATTTCCAGCCGGCAGGACTGCCAGCGCCGTCCCAGCTGCATTTGGCCGCTGAACTCGTCGCGAATCTCGGTTTCAGCATCGGGTTGTTCGAGGATCCAGCGGGCAAGCGCCCAAAGCGACTGCCAATCCGAAACCCTCTTTCCGTCGAGGCCCTCCAGGAGGCCGCGCATCAGCGCCGTTGAATACAATGGGTCGAGTCCGATGAATTGGCTGGCGTCCTCGAAAAACGGCAAAGGCTGTGATCTCACTTCTTCCTGCAGAATCCCGGCGAGACCTTCGCGTACGGGGCCGTCCCAGTTTGAAGTCTGCGGTTCCCAGGTGCGAAGAAGACCGACCTGCTCCGAAAATGGCATCGCATGGAAAGCCTCCTGAGAAATTGGACTCCGGACGTCGACCTCAACATCGCCCGACCAAGAGCGGGAAGCGGGATTCTCCGGTTCGCTGGACGCAGAGGCCCCTTGGCCATGGTCGGGGCCCAATGCAGGAAGAACCGCATCTTTGATCCAGAAGAGGCGGTTTACGCGCCATCGCGTCATCGTTTCCCGCGCGGCCCGGTCAGCCGCTATCCCGACAACCCGTGCCGAAGCGTCGAGCTTGGGAGAACAGAACTCGTATAGCCTGGAAAGGGTGTTGGGCGTTTTCATGGCGAGAAGGAACGAGGATTGGTTGGATGCGGAAGTGAGTTCTTGCCCGAAGCGCTGGAGGACTGGTCACCGATGAGGCCGAGGACATAAGCGGTGAGCAACGCGATCAACATCACCAGCCCATAAACCCCAATCCGTATCCCATCATCGTTGGAGCCGGGTGAGGTTGACGCTTCCGTGAGAGCGATCTTTCCAGTCTGGGCGGATTCATGTGCCGGGTGGAACCCGGTCCATGTCGAGCGCGGAGTGGCTGCTTGCATACTGGCAGTATAAGCCCGAATCCGTCGCGGACCTGCATCAAATGGCGCGCCGAAACCATTAAAACTGGATTAACGCGTCACGCCATCGAACGGCAGTCCACTGTCCCGTTTGTCTCCTAACTCGTTATCTGGCAGATAGCCGAGCGCGCAGGATCAGGAATAGAGTGGCGAAGCACAGGATCGCACCGAGGCCGAGCAGCAGGCCCGCCAGCACCGGCGTCGATTGAAAGCCCAGCTTCCAACGGGATCGCCGCAGCCGTTCACAATAGCCGGTCACCTGGACGCGTTCCGGCGCGTCCAGGTCCGCCTTGAACGCCGCCATGCTCGGATACCGGTCGCGTGGATTACGTTGCAAGGCATGGAGCACAATTTCCTCGGCCTGCGGCGAAAGCGCGGAGTTCAGAGTCCGCGGCGCGATGGGATCGCCAGTTGTTCTTTGGAAGGCTGATTGCCAGGGGTCTTCATTTTTAAACGGAACCTCTCCCGTCAGCAATTCGTAGAGAATCGCGCCGAGGGCGTAGATGTCGGTGCGTTCGTCGACCGGTCCATTTTTCACCTGTTCTGGCGCCATATACTCAGGAGTGCCGAGGATGGTCGTCAACTTCGCCAGCGGGCTCCGCCTGCGAATGGGGGGCGAAGCGAGCCCAAAATCCATTACGCGCAGCGTACGATCGCAACAGATCATGATGTTCGACGGCTTGAGATCGCGGTGAATGATGCCGCATCCGTGCATATGGCCCACAGCCTCGCAAACAGGACTAATAATCTTGAGCGCATCGTCTTCTGGAAGCGGACGCGCATCGTATCCAAGATAGTCGAGCGTGCAGCCCCGCAGAGATTCCATCGCGATATACACGCGACTCTTTTCACCTGCAGCGGGATAAAACCCCACGAGAGATGGATGGGAAAGTTCGAGACCGATTTCCTCTTCATGGCGAAAGCGCGTGAACGCCGCGGGATCGCTTTCCACTCTCAGCAAGGGCACCTTGAGGACCACTTCGCGTTTTTCGTTCCGAAGATCTTCCGCGCGATAGAGGGTAGCCATGCCGCCACGGCTGAAGATCTCTCGGATCAGGAACCGCCCGTCGACAACCTGGCTCAGTCGGAGTTGAGGTTCCGCAGAGGGTGCAATCGTGCCATAGTATTCAGGTACGCTTTGGCAACAGCCAATGCCCGCCAGGGGCGGCGTGACAGTTGCCTCGTCTCTGGTCGCGGCTGTGCCTCCTCCATTTCTGATCATATCGTGCATTGGCTTAAAGACTCCTCTTTGGCCCAGCGGCGGAAACAGTTAGTACGTGTTTGGACATCGATGACGAATACGCGGCAAGGCGCAGCTGCGACGAGGTTCCGGACTGTCTCTCTGTAGATGAAGCCCACGAGTTGCCTCCAGATCGACGGACGAAAAGTCGGGAAAAGGATCAACTCGACGTTGGTTTCTGTCGCTTCAGCAAGAATCTCTTCATGAGGGACCCCCGTCCTAACTCGAAAAGAAGCCTGGAGCTTGGGGCTCAGATAATGATGCCCGAGGCGCTCCAAATGCCGTTTTGCCCGACGGATTTCTATCTCTGCAAGCTCGCGCTGCGGCGCGAGCTTGCCTTGGTCCAACACATACAAGAGGACGATTTCGCCATCGAACGGCTTCGTGAGGCCGTTGGCCAATTGGAAGATTTCCAGCGGACACTTCGTCAAATCAATCGGCAGCAGCAGCCGATTGGCTTTGATCCCGAAATGCTCACATGAGAGTTTCAGTTTTGGTATGTTCATGCTCAGCAGAAAGCGCCAGACTGTAGCCCACCCGGCCATCTCCCAGGATGAGGCCAGATCCGCCATGCTCCTCCAATTTGCGGCGAAGTTGCGCAATGTAGACGCGAAGCTCGCCGATTTTGCTGGCGGCATCGGTTCCCCAGATGGCGCTGAGCAATCGCGGCCACGGCACGAGTCTGCCCGCATGCCGGGCGAGAATAAAGAAGACTGCCTCCTCAATGGCGGTGAGCGTCAAAGGATGCCCGTCCACCGTCGCCTGGCGAGTTGCCATATCGATTTTCAGGGGGCCACTCACTAGCAATGAAACATCGCTGTTTGGCGTTTCGCAGCGTTGGAGCACGCGCAGCCGCGCAGCCAATTCCTCCGGAGCAAACGGTTTGGCGAGGAAATCGTTCGCGCCGGAATCGAGCGCCCGGACTTTTTCCGCGACGCTTGCATGCTCGGAGAGAATCAGTACTGGTGCCTCGCTCCATTCCCGCAGCGCATTTAGCACCGCGAAGCCATCGCCATCAGGCAAATCGATTTCGAGAATGATCACATCCGGCCGGATTTCCACGGCCTTTCGCAAACCGCTCTCTCCGTTCCGGCTCCACAGCACTTTGTACCGCTCGCCTTCGAGAAAGATGCGCAGCATGCGCCCGATCCCTGGATCGTCATCCACAATCAGCACTTTGGGGTGGGGTTTCAAATTACAGGATCCAGAACAGACGAATGACGCGTGGCCTCGGGGACGGGCCGCTCTTTGCGTGGCTTAGACCAAGTGCTCGACCGCATCTGATCCAGAGCGAGCGAAGAGGGATCGAATACATGTCAGCATAATAGTCTCGATGTGTTGCGACGCCGAATAAAATGTTTGGCGGAAAGTATAAAGAAAGGATTAACGATGAATGCCGCTGTCATGCATACGCCGACGCGATCATCTTAGTCCGACGGGAGTTGCCTCGCACGGGCATCGAGCAGGCCTGGTGGCTTGACCATATGGATGGCGCTGCGGCCGCCAACAACGCCAGCACATGCGGAGTTCCACCTGGAAGGTCTCCTCGAAGCAGTGCGCCCCGGCCTTCCCAGGGGCCGGGGCGCGAGTAACCACAACCCGATACCAACAAAGATTCATCCGGATTTCTTCCCGTCAGCCGCATCCAAAGCCAGATTCAGCAAGAGGACATTGACTCTCGCTTCACCGAGGAAGCCCCACTGCGGCGACTCGATATACTGTTCGACAAGCCCCCGCACTTTGTCCTCGGGCAAGCCCCGTGCCACTGCCACCCGGGCGATTTGGAAGCGGGCCGCTTCCGGACTAATGTGCGGATCAACGCCGCTCGCTGAGGCAAAGACTAGATCGGCGGGCACTGGAGCGTCGGCCGCGAGTTTGTGCGCCTCGCGCAACGCCTTGGCATTACTGCGCACGTTGGTCTGAAGTTGCGCGCTCGTGGGCCCAAGATTGCTGCCACTCCCAGCATTGAGTCCTGTAGTTCCGGTTCCGTAGGTAGCAGCTGATGGCCGTGGCCAGAAATATTTGGTGCCGGTGAACTGTTGGGCGAGGAGCTCCGAGCCCACCAGCTTTCCGTCTCGTTCCACGAGGCTACCGTTCGCTTTGTCATGGAATGCCAGTTGCGCAATCGCGGTAATAGCGAGCGGATAGAGCATTCCTGTGAGGATGGTCCAGACCAGCGTCTGCCGGATTGCTTGCATAATAACTTTAATCATAGCGGTTTCCTTTCGAATGGTAGCTGGGTTGGGTCAGGGTGCGAGGTGGAGGGCCACGAGCAGCAGGTCGATGAGCTTGATGAACAGGAATGGCACGAGGATGCCGCCGACGCCGTAGATCAGCATGTTCTTCCGCAGAATCACCTGGGCGCCGAGCGGTTGATATTTCACACCGCGCAGGGCCAACGGAATAAGCGCGACGATGATCAGTGCATTGAAGATGACCGCACTGAGGATCGCGCTCTGCGGCGAATGCAGGAACATGATGTTGTAGGCCTGCAGCGGGCCGTAGCCCCCCTTTTCAGTCGCGTAGAGCAGGCCGAACATCGCCGGCAGAATCGCGAAATACTTCGAGACGTCGTTTGCGATGCTGAAGGTCGTCAGCGCGCCGCGCGTCATGAGCAGTTGTTTCCCGATCTCTACGACTTCGATGAGTTTCGTCGGATTGCTGTCGAGATCGACCATGTTTCCGGCCTCCCGCGCGGCTTGGGTACCGGAATTCATGGCGACGCCGACGTCGGCTTGCGCGAGCGAAGGAGCATCGTTGGTGCCGTCGCCGATCATCGCGATCAGTTTGCCCCCTTCCTGTTCCTTGCGAATCCTTGCGAGTTTGTCCTCAGGTTTTGCCTGGGCGATGAAGTCGTCCACGCCCGCTTCGGCGGCAATGGCACTGGCGGTGAGCGGATTGTCCCCCGTGATCATCACGGTCCGGATGCCCATCGCACGGAGCTGGGCGAATCGTTCCTTGATCCCGCCCTTTACGATGTCCTTGAGGAGAATGACGCCGAGCACTCGACGGTTTTCGGCGACGACGAGCGGTGTTCCGCCGGCACGCGAAATCTTGTCTACTTCGGCGGCAACTTGCGCGGGATACGCACCGCCCTTGGAGATGACCCACGCTTTGACACTTTCGGCCGCGCCCTTGCGAATGCTCCGGCCGTTGAGGTCGACGCCGCTCATGCGCGTCTGCGCGGTGAATGGCACGAACGTCGCGTGCGGTTCGGCGACCTCCCGCCCTCGCAGCTGGAATTTCTCCTTGGCCAGCGTGACGATGCTGCGGCCCTCGGGCGTTTCGTCGGCCAGCGAGGCCAACTGCGCGGCGTCAGCCAGCGCCGGGAGATCGATCCCAGGCGCGGGAATGAACTCCGTGGCCATGCGATTGCCCAGCGTGATCGTGCCCGTTTTGTCGAGCAGGAGCACGTCGACGTCGCCGGCGGCTTCGACGGCGCGACCGGACGTCGCGAGCACATTGCGGCGCATTAGCCGGTCGATTCCGGCGATCCCGATGGCGCTCAAAAGCCCGCCAATAGTGGTGGGAATCAGACAGACGATTAGCGACAACAACACTGGCAATGAGGTGAGGACCACGCCGGTCTGGTTCGCCGCCTTCTCGTCGTAGATGGCCAGCGGCGGAAGGACGAGCACAACGATGATGAAAAGCGCGGTCAGGCTAACCAGAACGATGTTGAGCGCGATTTCGTTCGGCGTGAGCTGGCGTCGGGCGCCCTCAATCATCGATATCATGCGGTCAAGGAAGGAATTTCCCTCCTCCGCGGTGACACGGATGACGATCCGGTCGCTGGTGACGCGGGTGCCTCCGGTGACGGCACTGCGATCGCCACCGCTCTCGCGAATAACGGGCGCGGACTCGCCGGTGATCGCGGATTCGTCGACCGTTGCAATGCCTTCGACGATTTCCCCGTCCGCGGCGATCAGTTCGCCGGCAGTGCAAACGATCAGGTCTCCGATCTTCAGCTCGCCACTGGCAACGGCCATCTCCTGGCCGTTGACCAATTTCCGCGCGGTCATCTTGGTCCGCATCTTGCGCAGTTCGTCCGCGTGCGCCTTGCCGCGGCCCTCCGCCATCGCCTCGGCGAAATTGGCGAAAAGGCACGTGAACCATAGCCACAGGCAGATCTGGAGATTGAAGCTCGAGAAATCGACGAACAGCCAGAGGGTGGTCAGAATCGATCCGAGCCACACGACGAACATCACGAGATTCTTGATCTCGTCGCGCGGGTTCAGTTTTTTGAATGCGCCGATCGCCGCCTGGCGTACCAAGGAGGAATAGTTGACTGTGAAGGTGGTGCTCATGGTCGGAAAGTCTCGCTTAGGTTTAGAACACGCGTCCGGCTTGCATGAGGCCGTGCTCGATCAGCGGCCCGAGGCACACCGCCGGGAAAAATGTGAGTGCGGCGACCACGACGATCACTCCGGTTAACGTGAGGCCGAAGGTCCAACCGTGTAGCGGGAGGGTGCCGGCAGAGGGTTCGACGGTTTTCTTCGACGCCAGCCGGCCAACGATGGCAAGCGCGGCGACGATCGGGGCGAAGCGGCCGATGATGATCGCGACGCCCAATGCCACGTTGTACCAGGGCACGTTCGCATTGAGCCCTGCGAAGGCGCTGCCGTTGTTGTTGGCCGCTTCGCCAAAAGCATAGAGCACTTCGCTCAGCCCGTGCGGACCGGCGTTGTTCATGCTGGCGATGCCGGCCGGCAGCGCTACGGAAATGGCGGTCGGAATAAGTGCGGCCGCGTTCGGCGCGAGCACGCCGATCACGGCCCACGTAGCCTCCCAGGCCCCCAGCTTCTTGCCGAGATACTCCGGCGTTCGCCCAATCATCAGCCCGGCGATGAAGACGGTGATGAGAACATGGAACAGCATGCAATACATGCCGCAGCCGATCCCGCCGAACATGATTTCGCCGATCAGGATGTTCCACATCGGCATTAAGCCCGCCAGCGGCATCCAGCTGTCGTGCATCGAATTCACCGACCCGTTGTCGATGGCGGTGCAGGAGACACCCCAAAGCACGCTGTTCATCACGCCAAAGCGCTGCTCTTTGCCTTCCATCAGCGGCATGATGTTGTCGACGACCGGATTTGGTCGCGTTTCCGCGTGCCAGGCGACGGCGAACGACACCAGGTAGAGGCCGAGCATCACGGCAAACAGGCACCAGGCATGACGCTTATTGCCGATCAATAAACCGAACATGTACACCTGCGCCATCGGCACCACGATGATCGCCAGCATCTCAAGGAACCCGGCGAGAGGGGTGGGATTCTCGTAAGGATGAGCGCTATTGACGCCGTACCAGCCGCCTCCGTTGGTGAAAAGTTGCTTGCAGGACTCGAACGACGCGACCGGGCCGATCGGGAGCGGTTGCGTCTCGACCTTCTGGTCTACCATCACGGGCTGGTCGGTCATCACGGGTTTGCCGCCGGGCCCCATCACCGGCTTGCCCTGGTCGTCCAATTTCGGCGCCGGCGCAGTTACCGGTTGTCCCTTTTCGTCAGTCTTCTGGACCTGCCCCATATAGGGTTCGACAAGGTTCGCTATCGGATAGGACTTCCAGGTCTGCGGTACGCCTTGCCACGCCAGCAGAATTGCCCACAGAATCGAAAGCGGGATGACGACGTAGAGCGTGCAGCGAGTGAGATCTACCCAGAAATTGCCGATGGACTTGACCGAGGCCCGCGCGAGCGCACGTCCGACTGCCACCAGGATGGCGAGGCCCGCAGCGCCGCTTATGAACTGGTGGACGGAGAGCCCCAATGTCTGCGAAAGGTAGGTCATCACCGCTTCGCCTGAATACGACTGCCAATCGGCGTTGCACGTGAAGCTCCAGGCAGTGTTAAACGCCAGATGCCATGAGAGGTTGTCCAAACCTTGCGTATTCAACCGCAGCCATTTCTGGGTCATCAATATGACGATCAGGGAGGCGAAGCCCACACACGTCATGGCCACGACCGACCACATATATTTCAGCCACGACATCTCTTCGTCCGGAGCAACGCCGGACAGCCGGTAAACCAGCTTTTCGACCGGGAAGAGAAGCGGGTGGAGAAAGGTTTTCTCTCCCTTAAAGACTCGGGCCAGATACCGGCCCAGCACAGGCGTGAAGGCGATCCCCACGCCGAAGAATAGTATAATCTGGAGCAGTTCGGTAAGTTTCATGACGCAGTGGCTGGCATTGCATCATGAGGTAGCAGTTGTGGTGCCCAAATTCTTGGAGGTTCATAAATGAAGGGGCGATTCGCATTAAAAGACCATTAAGAGGGGTGCTGCCTCTGATATTCATTTACGCATGGTCTGTCCGGAAACTCTCGGCTCCGGATTGTCGCGATCCAGCCAAGGAGGCGTGACAGTATTCAATGGATTGGTTGGTTGCCCCCGCCCGGCGCGAAGTTTAGGCGATTATGGCGTTCCTTAAGGGCGGGGAATATTCTGCTGGCGCAGTGGACCGGTCATTTATCCATTGTGTCCGTATCGACTGAAAATTAGGTTCTTGTTGAACGCAGAAGCGCGGCGACGGATCGGGAATGTCTCGATCCGCACCGAGGCACAACCTGCAGGAGGATAGCGTGAGTATGAAGCCTGGCTTAAGAGATTTTCTTTTGATGGTAGTCGGAGCGGCAATGTTGCTCGCGATGATCCTGTTGGTGCTGCATTTCCGGACGCTGCAGAGTTCTGCGGCGCAATTGGCCTTCAAGGCCGAACGTGTTGAATTGGTGGAACAAATGCGGCTATCCGTGACATTGGCCTCCGAAGCGGAAAAGAGCGCCGTCATGGCAATCACTGACGAAGACTCTCAAACCTACGCCGATCAGGCCCGATCGGCGACCGCCACGGTGGAGCGAGCACGTCAGAAGTTGGAACAATTGCTGAAAACGGGCGGCACCAAGTACGGAAGAGATTCTCTGGCCCAGTTTTCCGGAGCCTTTGCGAAGTTACAGCGTATCGACAATGACCTGTTGGACTTGGCGGTCAAGAACACCAACCTCAAGGCTTACAGTCTGGCGTTTGGCCCGGCTGCCGAGGTGCTAAAGCAAATGGATGCGGCGCTTGTTCGCGTCATCGCGGTGAGCGGGAATTCCCCTTCGGCGGACGATATCAAAGTCATGCGGCTGGCCGATGGCGCCCGGATTTCGGCACTATGCCTTCTTGCTCTCCTTCCTCCGCATATCGCCGAGGAAAGCGACCATAAGATGGACGAGATGGAAAAGACGATGGCCAAAGAGGACCAGACGGTGCGTGAGAATCTGGACGGCTTGGCTGCGCTCGCGCACCTTGGGGGCAACCGCGATCTCTTGACTGCCAAGTTGCGTTATACCCGGTTCACCGAACTGAGAACGCAAATCCTCAAACTCTCTCGCGAGAATACCAACGTCCGCTCCCTGACCATCTCTTTGAGTGAAAAGCGCAAGGTCATGATGGTGTGCCTGGATGCCTTGGCTTCCCTCGAACAGGCCCTCGAAGAGGAGCCGATCGTAGGTCTGCCAAACCGGGCGCCGATCAGCCCACGATAAGACAGGACACTTCGGGGCCGGATTGATTCCATTGCAGTGTTCCGCAACGCAAGCAGCGGGCCGAAGCAGAAAACATGTTAGAAGCGGAGATTGCTGTTGCGGGAGCTCCGTTCACGGGTGGCCAAAACGTAAGAGGCAATCGGACACGGGTTCCGCAGATCAACACCGACGAGTTCGCTACCATCGACCCAACACCACAAGCGACCACACAGTCTCGACCATGCCGATAACCGCGCGCACGAAAGCAATTCATATGTCGACCCCAATGCACACGGCGCAGCGAATGCGAGGATATTGGCTTCCCGGATCCGGACAACCACATGGATTTCCACGCATACGTCGAAGTCTTTTCGGAGGCCATTAGTTCACAATCGATGTGCGTTTTCATGTGCGGCGGGTCGGCCGAATCAAGATTTCATCCGGACACGACGCTGTTGACGGAAGCTTTTCAACGATCCACGGCGGAGCGACGCCCAGTTTCTTTCAGGTTTGGGCATACCAAGTAGCGCGCGACACGGTTGGCGATCCGCTAGAGAGTACATTGGTCCCTAGACCGGTCAGTACAACCAGTGGCTATTGAACATGAACCGCATATGCCGATTTCGGCATCCGACATGCCATTCGGGCGTTAACGCCTTTTTAATGCCCTAGGAGATTCTCTTAACTAGGTAGAATCAGTAATCCCGGCTATGATGAAGGCATGAATTCATCCGCCTTCCCGTTGGCCGAACTCACCCCCGTCGTCGGCGAC
>Ga0182027_10003352_pt1 | contig 25457 bp, 22 predicted proteins | sample 712E1DmetaG_FD_121300 | JGI IMG/M metagenome (GOLD analysis project Ga0182027, IMG submission 121300) | Permafrost microbial communities from Stordalen Mire, Sweden - 712E1D metaG (Illumina Assembly) | ecosystem: Environmental > Terrestrial > Soil > Wetlands > Permafrost | place: Sweden...
CAACATGCATGCCTGTGTGACCTACAGCCATGTGGGTGGATGGTACGTCACAAGCGCAAACGAGCCGACGCTCGCTCAAAAGGTTCCATTCATTCTGTGGCAGGGCAGCCTCCAGTCCTTCTTCATGGGGCTGCTCTTTTTTGTTTCCGGCTATTTTGCGAACAGCTCGCTCGCCCGGCGCGGTACCGGCGCCTTCCTTCGCGAACGGTTGTTTCGGTTAGGACTCCCTGCACTGGTCTACCTGCTTCTGATTCATCCCTTCATCTTGGTCGGGCTTAATCCTTGGCATGCGGACTTTGGAACCGCGCGGGCTTTTTACATCGGATTCCTGTGCAGCGGGCAGTGGCTGGGCGCAAGCGGTCCGCTGTGGTTTGTGATCGCCTTGCTCGCCTTTTGCGTGGGACTCGCAGCCTGGCGAAGTTTGTGTCCGCTGGAGCCTCGCGATGTGGCCACCCCGCCGGGTCGGGTGCCGAACATCGGTATGCTCATTGGCTTCGCCTGTTTTCTGGGTGTGATCTCGTTTTTCGTCCGCCTTGTGCAGCCAATCGGCACCAACGTTCTCAACATGCAGTTGTGCTTTTTCCCGCAGTATATTGCCTTTTTTGCCGCCGGGGTGAGCGCCGCCCGTCACGGCTGGCTGCAGCCTCTTGCTTCCTCGACCATAGCGCGGCGGATCGGCTGGATCGCGCTTTTTGTCGGACCACTTGCGTTGCTGTGCCTGATGATGGTGTTCGGAACCAAGGACGGGATTGCGGCCTACTTCGGTGGTTGGCATTGGCAGGCGTTCGGCATCGCCGTTTGGGAGCAATTCTCAGGCGTCGGCCTGTCGCTTGGTCTCCTGGCGATGTTCTCGCAAAGATTCGATCGCGCCCGTCCTGGGCTTCGCTGGCTGGCCGATCGGTCCTTCGGCGTGTATCTGTTCCATGCACCGATTCTCGTCGGCTTGATGATGCTTTTCCGTTCTTTGCCCCAGAATCTGTATTTCCTCGTCGCCCTTCTTACGGCCGCGGGGCTTTGCGCATCCTTCGTTTTGGCCGATATCGCGCGCCGCATACCTGGTCTCCGCGCGATTGTGTAACAAGAACTGTGGGTCCGATGGGAGCAGTTGCTCACATGCGAGTCCGAAAACGCGAAACAATGACACGAGGAATTGTGAGTAAGTTTATCCGACTTTTCTTGACTGCGGGGGTTAAAATGGGGAAGAGTGGGGAATCCTGGGGCACAAAGTGCGCCCTTCCCCATGTCCTCGACGAGCAGACCGCGTTACACCGGACACTTCCGGCATTCCTTGGACGACAAGAGTCGGCTGACGATTCCGTCGGGATGGAGGGTTGCGCACACCGAGGAAGATGAGTTTGTCGCCTTGCCTCATCCGGACGGCTACATCGCTGTGCTTCCGCCGGCGGAAGTGGACCGCTTGTACGACAAGGCGGCGGAAAAAAACCTGAGCGACAGCGAGGCTCAGGACGTTCTGACGCAGCTCTTCTCCCACGCGCTGACCGTCCGTTTCGACAAGCAAGGCCGCATCGGCCTCACGCCGGAACTGCTCGAACACGCCGGCATCGCGAAGGACGCGGTCCTCGCCGGCTCCCTGGTCAAGTTCGCGATCTGGAGTCCGGAACGATGGGACGCCAAGGATCAGCGCATGGACAACCAGACTTATCGCGACCTGATGCGGCGCGCGGGGATCTGACCCGTTTTTCACCCGATTGCTTTTCCGCCATGACCCGTTCTTCGCTTGTTCGTACTCATAGTTTTAGCCTTTGGACCATTGGCCACCGGCGCTATTATTCGCCGATGCTGCGGGCCACGGGGAGGTTGCCCGCAACCGAAACGATGGTGACGCCGCGCGTACGGCCGAGCCTTGTGCTCCGGAACATCCGGGAGTCGGCGGTGGACGGCGCCTCCAGCGGCAGTGTTTCCCGGATCCGTAGCGGTTCCGTCCATGGCCACGGTCTCCAATGATAGGATCCAGCCGTCGATGAACGTGGGGCATCAACCGGTGTTGCGGCGCGAGGTCCTGGAGTTCCTCGCGCCTCGCGCCGGCGGGCGCTATCTCGACTGCACCTTCGGCGGAGGCGGGCACTCCCGGGCAATTCTGGCCGCGGCGGCGGACACCCAGGTCGTCGCTCTCGATCGCGATCCGGCGGCGGCGGCCCGCGGCGCGCTCCTGGACGAGGAGTTTGCCGGCCGCTTCGCCCTCATTCGCCGGAACTTTGGCGGACTGGGGGAATTCGATCTCGGGTTGTTTGACGGCGTGCTCTTCGATCTCGGCGTGTCGTCGTTCCAATTGGATGACGTCGCGCGCGGCTTTTCTTTTCGCGAGGACGCTCCGACGGACATGCGCATGGATCCCGGCAGCGGCGTGTCGGCCGCGCAGTGGCTGGAGACGGCCACAACCGAAATGCTCGTGCGCGCCATCCGCGATTTCGGCGAGGAGAAACACTGGCGCCGGGTCGTCCGGGCGTTGGAAGCCGCGCGCACGACGGGCTTGCTCCAGCGGACGGGCAGTCTCGCCGCGTTGATAGCGGAGGCAATTCCTGCGCGCGACCGCTATGGCGCGAAACTCCATCCGGCCACGCTCAGCTTCCAGGGTTTGCGTATTGCGGTGAACGACGAACTCGGCGCGCTCGAACGCGGGTTGCCCGCTGCGTTCAAACGGCTTCGCAGCGGCGGCGTCCTGTGTGTGATCAGTTTTCATTCGCTGGAGGACCGCATGGTCAAACAGCTTTTCCGCCGTTGGTGCGGCCAGCCCGAGAGCGCGGACGACGCTACGCCGCAACAACTCCGCACGCGTCTGGCCGAGCCGCTCACGCGGCGGCCGGTGACGCCCGGAGAGGTCGAGATCGCGGCCAACCCTCGGAGCCGGTCCGCCAAGCTTCGGGCGTTGCGCAAGCTTTGATCTGCGGCGTTCTTTTTTCTCTATACCCTCATGAAAAAGCCGGCCACGAGTGCTTTTATAAACCAGTTGCTCATCTGCGCGATGGGAATGCTGGTTTTCACGGGATCGATCGGCTTTGGCACGGTCTGGCTGCGGCATGAGATCTCGCTCGCCGCCAACCGCAACAAGTCCCTCCAGTCACACCTCGACGAGGTGCAGCGCCACCTGGACCAATTGACTGCAGAAATCGCCGCAGTCCAGACGCCGGACGCGCTGATCCGCCTCGATTCGTCACTCCGCCTGGGCCTCGATACGCCGCGCCAGGAGCAGATTGAGTATGTGCCGGTCAACGTGGAACAGTTGCTGGCCGCCAAACGCAACGCGAGCGTGTTCATCGCCGAGGCTAAACCTGTGGTTTTACGCCGCGGAGGGACGCGCTGAAGGACCATGTCAAAGGGATTTGCCTCGAATAGCCGGATGGTGGTGCTCGCCTCGGTCATCGGTCTCTGCTTTTGCGGCATTGTGGGCCGGCTGGTGGTGCTGCACGTGCTCAAGCGCGACGAGCTCCTGAAGTACCTCGATCAGGCCCGCCGGTCCTTCGTCGTCGAGAATGCCCGCCGGGGCAACATCCGCGCCGCGCGCGGGGAACTGCTCGCGACGAGTCGCACCCTCCTCGACATCGGACTCGATCCGCACATGCTGCGCGCCGGGGACGAGGCGCGCTGGCCGGAGCTGGCGCGGCAGCTGGGGATCAAGGTGGAGGACATCCGGGCCGCCGCAGCCCGCCGCGCCCCGGAAATGTCCGAAGACGATGGCCGCGATGCCAAGCCCGTGCAGTGGGTGAAGCTCGTCGAGGGCGTGGACGAGGCAGTCTTTGAAGGAGACCCGGACCAACACATCCCCGGAATCAAAGATCTCAAGATCCGCGGGGTCTACGGCAACCGCGTTTACCGCCGGTTCTATCCCCAGGGTTCGCTGGCCGCCCACGTCATCGGCTACGTCAACCAGGAGGAAGTGCCGGCTGCGGGCGCCGAACACTATATGGATTTTTTCCTGCGAGGCCGGAACGGATGGCGCGAATCGGAGCGCGACGGGCGGCGCCAGGAACTTGCCCAGTTCCGCACGCGGGAGGTGCCGGCAGTCGACGGATATGACGTTGTCCTGTCGCTCGACACCTATGTGCAGCACCTCGTCGAAAACGAGCTGCAGAAGATCGCGGACGAGTATATGCCCGCAAAGGCCACCATCATTGTCAGCGATGCGCGCACGGCCTTCGTGCTCGGGCTGGCCAATTACCCGACCTTCAACCTGAACGAATTCAACAAGGCGCCAATCGACTCCCTGCGCAATTTCGCCGTCGCAGATGTGTTTGAGCCTGGTTCGACGTTCAAGATTGTCGCCGCCAGCGGTGCGTTGAACGAAGGGCTGGTCACGCCGAACACCGCGTTTGACTGCGGCCTGACCACGATCGACTACGAGAACCGGCATCTGCACCTTCCGCACGAGGACCATCCGTTTCACGAGTTGACCGTTGCCGGAATCATCAGCCATTCGAGCAACCGCGGGGCGGCGCAACTGGCGATGCGCCTGGGGGACCAGAGGTTCTATGACTACGTCTGCGCCTTCGGATTCGGACGGAAGACCGGATTTCCGTTCGGTGGCGAGGTCGAAGGGATCCTCGCACCACCCCAGAAATGGGACGGCCTGACGATCACGCGGATGCCAATGGGGCAGTCGATCGCGGCGACCCCCATGCAGATCCATTACGCGATGGGGGCCATTGCGAATGGAGGGGTTCTGCTGCAGCCCCAGCTGTTTCGCGAGGTGCGGGACGAACATGACGCGCTGGTATTTGCCTTCGCCGACCTGCCCCGCCGGCGCGTGATCACGGAACGCACCGCCCAGACGATGGCCCGGCTGCTCATGGGCGTCGCCTCGAAGGAAGGGACGGCGGTGGAAGCCGAGATTCCGCACTTCGAAGTCGCCGGCAAGACAGGCACGAGCCAGAAGGTGATCGATGGGAAGTATTCGACCAGGAATCACGTCGCATCGTTCGTCGGTTTCTTCCCGGCGAGCCGCCCGCGGGTGGTGATCTCGGTCATCGTGGACGATGCCGACGCCCACTGTTCCAGCGGCGTTGCCTACGGCCATGCGGTTGCGGCGCCGTCCTTCCGGCGCATCGCCGAGCAGTTGATCCAGTATCTTGACATCAAACCGGTCGATCCGGTGCGCAACTACAACGGGCTCGTGATGCAGACCGCCCGACGCTGACCCTGGACCCCACCGGTGATTGCCTATCTGACACAAAACCATACACTGATCCAGGCCTTCCGGGCACAGTCGCGGAGTCTGACCTGCGGGGACCGCCTGGCCCACCGTCGCATTTTCAATATGGCACCGAAGCTTCAGGACTACTTCACCGATGATGACATCATCGCCGTCAAGGGCGGGCTGGACCGGCCGATTTCGGGCCTGACTATGGACAGCCGCCGGGTGGTTCCGGGCGCCCTGTTCTTTGCGTTGCCGGGCCTGCGGACCGACGGCGCGTCGTACATAGACGAGGCGGTCAACCGGGGAGCCGTGGCGGTGGTCAGCCAGCGGCCGGTCGTCCTGCCGTACGGCAAGGTCACCTTCATCCAGGTGCCGGATGCACGCGTGACGCTGGCCCGCGTAGCGCAGCGCTACTACCGGTTTCCCGACCGCGAACTCGAGGTGGTGGGCGTCACCGGCACGAACGGAAAGACGACGGTCACGCACCTCATCAAACATTTCCTCAACGGCCAGCAGAAGGTCGGCCTGATCGGCACGGTCAACTACGATCTCGGCCTGCGCACCGTGCCCTCCTACAAGACCACGCCGGAGTCGCTCGATCTGTACGGAATGCTGGCGCAGATGCGCGACGCCGGCTGCCGCCAGGCGGTCATGGAGGTGAGTTCGCACGGCATCGACCAGAAGCGCATCCTCGGGATGCATTTCGGCGCCGTTGTATTCACCAACCTGACACGCGATCACCTCGACTACCACAAGTCGCTCGACGCCTATTTCGAGGTGAAAGCGCGCCTGTTCGCCGGCGGCACGGGGGCGATGCCCAAGGTGGCGGTCGTCAACCTCGACGACCCCTACGGTCGCGAGCTGGCGGCCCGGATTCCGGCCGGGGTGAGGAGGGTCACGTTTGGCGAGCACCTGGAGGCGGATGTCCGCGCCGAGGCGCTCGGTCTCGAATTCCGTCGCACCTCCTTCCGGCTCGTCTGGCCGGGCGGCACGGCCATGGTCGAAAGCCCTTTGATCGGCCGCTACAACGTCAGCAACCTGCTGGCGGCGCTGGCGACCTGCCACGCCCTCGGCCGGGACCTGGGCGTTCTGCTGCCCAAGCTGGGGCTGTTCAAGAGCGTGGCCGGCCGCATGGAACGGATCGAGGTGGGGCAGCCCTTCAACGTATTGGTCGACTACGCGCACACCGACGACGCGTTGCGCAACGCGCTCGGCATGCTCCGCGCGGTCACCCCCGGCCGGCTGCTGGTCGTCTTCGGCTGCGGCGGCAATCGCGACCGGACGAAGCGGCCGCTGATGACGCGCGCGGTGCAGGAGCGGGCGGACTTCGCCTGGGCCACGGCCGACAATCCGCGCAGCGAGCCGCTGGCCCGGATCTTTATGGACATGAAGGAGGGCATCGTCAACCCGGGGACGATTACGTTCATCGACGACCGCCGCCGGGCGATCAGCCTGGCGCTTGACGCGGCGAAGCCCGGGGACTGCCTGCTCATCGCGGGCAAGGGTCATGAATCGTATCAGGAATTTGAGGACACGATCATTCCGTTTGACGACCGGCAGGTGGTCCGGGAGCTCATCGGCGTGAAGCAGATCAAGGAGCCATGAACGGCGGAGGCGTCCAGGAATGACCGGATTTGCTCCAGACCAGCTGGCGATCTGCGCTGCGTTGTGGCTTGGCGTGCCGGCCGCGATCATTCAGGAGCGGCTGGGGACCTGGAAGTTTGCGCGCTGGCGGGGCGAGTTGTGGCGCAAGGACGGGCGTCTCATTTACGTGGATTGTCGTAACGCCAACCCGGCGGCGATCTGTCCGACGCTCGCCGGCTTTTCGGGCGCGATCTTTGTGAAGGGGAGCCGCCAGCATCACCTGGAGCAGGCGCTGGATCCGGAGGGTGCCGCATGCTGAACTATCTTTCCAACTTCGAGCAGTACTTCGGGCCGTTGCGGCTGCTGCGGACCATCACGTTCCGCACCCTGATGGCCGCCGGTACGGCCACGTTGCTGGGCTTCCTGATCGGACCCTGGTTGATCGCGCGGTTGCGCCAGCTCAAATTCGGGCAGAATTACGACGATCATCGCGTGGGGGACCTGGCGGCCCGGTTCGACAAGAAAAACACACCGACGATGGGCGGCCTGCTCATCTTCTTCTCCGTCTTCGGGGCGACATTTCTCTGGGCCTCGCCCAACGTCTGGGTGGTGGTCGCGATGTTTGTTTATGTCGGTCTCACCGCGGTCGGTTTCCGGGACGATTATCTCAAGGTGACCGGCCGGAGCAGCCGGGGCATTTCCTCGATGGAGAAGATCCTCTGGCAGACCATCATCACGTTGGTCGCGCTGGCCGCGATTCTCTGGCATCCCGTCAGCGCGGAGAAGATCCGCGAGTTTTGGGTGCCGTTCTACAAGGAGCCGGCGTGGATTTTCACGGGCGGCGTGGGATTTGTCGCGCTGTTGGTGCTGATCTTCTTCTGGATCGTGGGCTTTAGCAATGCGATCAACCTCACCGACGGTCTCGACGGCCTGGCGATCGGCTGCACGATCACCGTGGCGTTGGTGTACGGCATCATGGCTTACGTCGCAGGGCGCGTGGATACGTCGCACTATCTCCTGATCAGTTATGTGCCGGGAACTGGCGAACTGGCGGTCATCTGCGGCGCGCTGGTCGGCGCGGGGATGGCGTTTCTCTGGTACAATTCCTATCCGGCCGAGGTGTTCATGGGGGACACGGGTTCGCTCGCGATCGGCGGCTTGTTGGGGGTCCTGGCCTTCATGGTGCAGCAGCCGCTGACGCTGGTGATCGTTGGCGGGGTGTTTGTGATCGAGGCGGTTTCGGTGATCATCCAGGTCGGGGTCTTCAAGATCACCAAGCGTCGCTCAGGCGTGGGCCGCCGGGTTTTTCTGATGGCGCCGATCCACCACCATTTTCAAAAACGCGGCTGGCCGGAAACCAAAGTGGTGTTGCGCTTTTGGATTCTCTCGCTGATGTGCGCCCTCGCCGGGCTGGGAACACTGAAACTCCGTTGAGCGCCCCCCTGCCAGCTTCCATCGACCCCGCCCGCCCGCTCGTTCCGGCGGACGCGCACTCCGCCGACGGGGAGGCGCATCCTGCGCTGACGCCGCCCGGCCTGCTGGCGCCGCTGCTCGGGGCGCCGGTTGCGGTCTTTGGTGGCGGGGTGAGCGGTCTTGCCGTGCGCGACGTGCTTGCGCGGCTCGGCGCCCGCGGCGCGATCTTTGACGAGAAACCCGGCGCAGGCGCGGCGCAAACGTTCAACCAGGCCGACGCGAAGCGGCGCCGGCTGGTGGTGTTCAGTCCGGGGTTCCCGCCGGATCATGCCTGGTTGCAAAGCGCCCGCGCCGCCGGCTGCACCTGCCTTGGCGAACTCGATTTCGCGTCGCTGTTCTGGCCCGGTCGAATCCTCGCCATTACCGGGACCAACGGGAAAACGACGCTGACGGAGTTCCTCACCCATGCGCTGGGCGTGGCGGGGGAGGCGGCCTTTGCCGTGGGCAATGTCGGTTTCCCGTTCAGCCGCCTGCTGCTCCAGACCTGCGCGATCGACACCATCGCAGTGTGCGAGGTCAGCTCATTCCAGGCTGAGACCCTGCGACATTTCCGCGCGGACGCCACATTGTGGACCAATTTCGCGGAGGACCACCTGGAACGCCACCCGGAGTTGTCGGGCTACTTTGCGGCCAAGTGGAATCTCGTTGACCACACCCGACCTGGTGCGCTTTTCGCCGGCCCCAGCGTGCTGCGTTTTGCCGGCAGGTTCGGCCGGCGCCTCCCGGCGGAGGCTTGCGTCGGCACCGAAGATGCGCCTCCCGACGAGCGGCTAGAAGGCACGCCATTCGCGCGCTATCCGCAGCGTGAAAATTTCCAGTTGGCGCTGGCGTGGTGGCGGCGTACGGGCCGTCCCGAGGCGCTGCTGTACGTCGCCGCCCGTTCCTTCCGGCTCGGCCGCCACCGGCTCGCGCTCGTGGGCGAACTCCGCGGCGTGTCGTTTTGGAACGACTCCAAGGGCACCAATTTTCATGCCGTGGAAGCCGCCCTGGCGACTTTCTCTTCGCCGGTGCATCTGATCCTCGGCGGCCGGTCCAAGGGCGGAGACCTCCCGGCGTTCGTGAGCCGCATCGCCGCAAAGTGCCGGCATCTCTGGCTGATCGGGGAAACTCGCGCGCCCCTGGCCGCGTGCTGCCTGGCGGCGAACCTCCCTCACACTGTCTGCCATTCGTTTGCCGAAGCGGTGCGTGGCGCCGCAGCCGCCGCCCGGCCCGGTGAGGCGGTGCTGCTCAGTCCTGCGTTTGCCAGCTTTGACATGTTTCGCAGTTATGCCGACCGCGGCGACCAGTTTGAAAGCCTGGTGGCCGGTCTTGGCGCGACCCCCATTTTTCAGTAGCCATTGCGCTGCTCACCGACCCATAATCCAGCATTCCGTATCGCCCATGAATATCTTGAAGATCCTTGGCATCGTCGCCGGCATTCACGTCGTCGCCTTTTTCCTCATGTTTGTTAATCCTGGCTGCCGGTCCACAAGCGCGGCTCCCTCGCGAGCCGATACGCTGCCGGCGGCGGCGCCCGCGCCTTCGACCGCGTCCGCCGCGACGGCTCCATCCGACCCGGGCACGGGAACCGCGCCCGCGGTTTCGCTCAACATCCCCTCATCGTCCCCGCGATATGCCCCGACCCGTCCGGGTTCGCCTGCGTCCGAGGCGCTGGAGACTGCGCCGGTCAGCGATGTGACGCCAGCCAGCACCTATTCCGTCGTACGTGGCGACAGCCTGTCGAAGATCGCGAAGAAGAATCACACGACCCAGGCTGAACTTATGAAGGCCAATCATCTGACCAGCAATTCGGTTTTGAGCGTTGGCCAGAAACTGATCATCCCAGGCAAGGCGGCGGCTGCGGGTTCCGCGCCGGTTGCGGCGGAGGCAGCGCACAGTTCTTCGGCCCCGGCGGAGTCGGCGCACAGTTCCGCTCCTGCGACGCCGCTCGGCCCCACCTCGGTGAAGACGCCGCAAGGCGCCGTGACGCACGAGGTCAAGGCGGGCGAGACCATTGGTGCCATCGCCCGGAAATATCATGTGAAGACCCAGGATCTCCTGGTCGCCAACAACATCGCCGATCCGGGGAAAATCCGTGCGGGCCAGGTGTTGGTCATCCCGGGAGCCTCTGCTTCCGGGCGCTCCAGTGCTTCAGCCGCGTCAAGTCCGGCGGCCAGGCCAAGTCAGGCCGTCAAGCCGAGTCCGGCCGCGCCTGCCAGCCCGGCTCCTGCCACCGCGAAAGCCGACACCTCGGCGACGACTCCGCCGGCGAATAACTCGGATCTCGATTCGGGCGGGAAACCGCAGGGCGATGTGCCGGTCATCAAGGTCGACGATAGCAGCGATAACAAGACCCCGTAAGGCCCGGCTTCCCTCGTTCATTGCCACGATGCGCCCTCGCCCATGCTGACGTCCGGAGCCGCGACGCCCTGGTCGCAAATGCCCGAGCGAAACGCGACGAGGGCGTCGTGTCCCCATGAAACATTCCGGCCAGGAACCGTTTGAGAAGCCGCGCTGGATCGCGGCCATTTCCCCCGCGGTAGTCATCCTTGTCTGCGTCCTGAGTCTGTCGATACTTGGGTTCACGGTGTTGTTCAGCGCGAGCGTGTCGCTCAAGGCTGATCCCTATTTTTACCTCAGCAAGCAGCTGCTTTGGTTCGTGCTGGCGGCCGTCGCATGCCTGGCCGTGAACCGCATGGATCTGGAGAATGCCCGTCGGTACGTGTGGGTTTTGGCCGCGGTGTGTCTGCTGGGGCTTCTGCTCGTGCTGATCCCCGGGATTGGCATCGCAGTGAAAGGCAGCCGGCGTTGGCTCGGCTTCGGGCCGGTGCGACTTCAGATCTCAGAATTTGCCAAATTGGCGATGATCTTCGGTCTGGCGCACTATCTCGCCCTGAACCAGACGCGGGTCGCCGAACTGGTCCGCGGCTTCATCGTTCCGTTGGTGTGGATCACGGGGTTTGCCGGACTGATTCTGCTGGAGCCGGATTTCGGCACGGCGACCCTCACATTCGCGATCGGCGTCACCCTCCTGTTTCTCGCCGGAGGCAGTTTGCGCTATCTGCTCGCTGCGTTTGTCAGCGCCACCGCGCTGCTGACAGTGGCGGTGATTCACAATCCAAATCGTCTGGCGCGCTTTCTGGCGTTTCTCGACGTGGAGGGCAACCGGAGCGGCGGTACTTACCAGCTCTGGCAGGCGATCCTGGCCTTTGCCGCCGGCGGAGTGGAGGGCGTGGGCCTGGGCCAGGGCCGCCAGCAGAACAGCTTTCTGCCGGAGGTGCACACGGACTTCATTTTCGCGGTCATCGGCGAGGAACTGGGGCTGACTTTCACCATTGGCGTGGTGGTTTTGTTTGCGATCTTGTTTGCCGCCGGGCTGTGCCACCTGCGCAAGGCCCCGAATCTGTTTCAATTCCTGCTCGTGGCGGGTTGTCTGTTGCTCATCAGCCTGCAGGCGTTGATCAATCTCGGGGTGGTGACCGGCTGTCTGCCGACCAAGGGGATGTCCCTGCCTTTCATCAGCGCTGGCGGATCGAACCTGTTGCTGATGGGCATTCTTGTGGGGGTTTTTCTCAACACCCAGCGCGCCTGGAAGCGGCCCGCATTGATGCATCGCGAGCGATCGTTGAAGGAGGTCACGGCGTGAACGAAGGACGGGTGGTGAAAATGGCCGGTCGGACGGGAACGAGCGCATGAGTCGTTTTCTCATAGCCTGCGGGGGCACGGGCGGGCATCTCTCACCAGGCATCGCGCTGGCGGAGGGACTCAACGCGCGCGGGCATGAGACCATGCTGCTCATCAGCCGCAAAAAAGTCGACGCGCGCCTGATCGGGAAATACCCGCAGCTCCGTTTCGAGCGCATTCCTGGCGCCCCCTTTTCGCTGAATCCGGTGGGCTTCTGCCGTTTTGTTTGGGAGCAATCGCAGGCCTTTTGGTTCAGCGCGCGGTTGATCCGGACCTGGCGTCCCGACGTGATCATCGGATTCGGCGGCTTTACAACGGCCGGGATCATCGTGGTTGCGGCGCTATTTCGCCGGCCTGTGGCGCTGCATGAGGCGAATCGTGTGCCCGGCCGTGCCATCCGTCTCCTGGGCGGACTCGCCCGCCGCGTGTATCTGCCGCCGGGCGTGCAGTTGAGCGGGGTGCGAGGCGCGGGCGTGCGCCATGTCGGACTGCCGGTCCGCCGCGAGATCATGCGGCTGCCGCAGGAGGTTGCGCGGAGCCGGCTTGGACTGGACCCGACTAAGAAGGTGCTCGTTATCTTTGGCGGGAGCCAGGGCGCTGCGCCGTTGAACCACTGGGTGCGGGAACGACAGGAGCATCTGGCCGAGGAAGGCATTCAGGTCTGTTGTGTGACCGGCCTGGGAAAGGGCGGCGCCGAGGTGCACGAATCGCGCGCGAGTTCCGGCCAGATGGTCAAGGCGGTCTTCGTGCCATTCTGCGACGACGTGGCGACATTGCTGTCGGCGGCCGACCTGGTGGTTTCCCGGGCGGGAGCGGGCACGATCGCCGAACTCATCCGCTGTGCCACGCCTGCGATTCTCGTGCCGTTTCCGCAGGCGGCCGACAATCACCAGTGGGCGAATGCGCGTTTCTTCGAGCAACAGGGCGGAGGCTTGGTCGTCGATCAGCGCTATCTGGGCACCCTCGATCGCGAGGTCAGCGACGTCATCTTCAACGACTGGCTGTTGCGCAAGTTTCGCGCGAACCTGCAGCGGATGGACCGCGCCAATTCGCTGGATTTGATCCTCGACGATCTCGAGACGCTCGCGCGGCCCGCCGGGAAGCCGGCGCCGGATCAGCCCGCGTTGTCTGTGAAGTCCCAGCCGAAAACCGCATGAGCAACCGGCCCCCGCTACGACTCTTTGATCGCGAGATCCGTTCCGTTCATCTCGTGGGCGTCGGCGGCACGGGCATGGCTCCGCTGGCCCTGTGCATGCGTCAGGCGGGTTTCACAGTGAGCGGGGAAGACGACGCCCTGTCCCCGCTGGTGCGTCCCTGGCTGGAACAGGCCGGCGTCATCATCAGGCCGGTGGGCGGCGTACCGGAGCCGTGCGATCTGCTCGTGCGCTCCTCGGCCATTCACGCGGATCATCCGGCGCGGGTGTGCGCGGTCGCACGCGGCGTGCCGCAGGTGCGCCGCGGCGAAATGCTCGCGGAATTGCTGCGGGACCGAAAGCTGGTCGCGATCGTGGGAGCGCATGGCAAGACGACGACGACCGGCATGCTGATCGCCGCGTTGCATCGCGCCGGGTTTCCGTGCGGCTGGCTGCTCGGCGGGCTGTTTGCCGACGGATCGCTGCCGCCGGGCCGGCTTGGGACGGAAGCCTGGATCGTCGCCGAGATTGACGAAAGCGACGGCACGATCGATGGGTTCGCGCCCGAGATCACGGTTATCGTGAGCCTCGATTGGGATCACCCGGACCATTACGCGCGAATCGAACAACTCGAGGAGACCTTTCGCCGCCTGGTGGCGCGGACGCGGCGGGTGGTGCTGGTCGATCACCGGTGCGCGTTGTCTGCGCGGGTGACTGCGGGGGCGCCCGTCCCGGTGTTCACGTTTGGCGGGTACGGCCAATATCGCTCCGCCATCACCGCGGAATCCGGCAGCCACCTCTCGCTGCACCTCGAGGGCGACTTTCCCACGCTCGATGTCTCCGTGCGGGCGCGAGGCGCGTTCAACGCGCACAACGCCACGGCGGCGCTGGCGGCGCTGCAGTTGATGGGCGCGCCGTTGTCACGGGATCTGCTGGCGGGTTATGCGGGCGCCTGCCGCCGGCAACAGGTGCTCCGGGCCACGGAGCGTCTGACGATCATCGAGGATTACGCGCATCATCCTACTGAGATCCGGGCGCTGCTTGCGAGTTTGAGGGAACGCAAGACGGGTCGACTCGTGGTGGTTTTCCAGCCGCATCGTTTCAGCCGTACGGCCCGGTTCAGGGCGGAGTTCGCCGCTGCACTTGGCCTGGCCGACCGGCTTTTTCTGCTCGACGTCTATTCGGCGGGCGAGGCGCCCGTTCCAGGCGGCGCCACCGCGGACCTCTACGCGGAAATTGTCAAGGGCTGCGGGTCGGCGGCCGTGACGCATCTGCCGGGTCCCCACCCCGAGGTCCTCACAGCCGTGCAACCGGCGCTGCAGCCCGGAGACTGGCTGGCCTTTGTCGGCGCCGGGGACATCGAGCGATGGGCGCACGAATTCGCTGATCAACCAGACAATGAGGCAGAAAGCCCGGCGCGTTGTGGGCGAGTGGAGGGCGAGGCTCCTGCCGAGCCACTGCCCCCGGCTGCCGGCACGGCCCGGCGGGAGCCTTGCCCTCCAGTCCATGCGCAGGAACCAACGACGCCGTGCAGGGAGAAGGATTTCCTGCAGACGGCGGACTGGGACCGGTTCTTTGCCGAGCTTCGGCCGCGGCTTTCGCCGGAGACGCTGCTGACCTGCGAGGAGCCGCTGGCGCCGAAAACCACAATGCGCACGGGCGGACGGGCGCGCGGTTATTGCGAGCCGGCGGGGATCGACGATTTGCGGTTGTTGCTGGGCGAGGCGCGTCTTCGCCGCCTTTCCGTTTATGCTCTGGGCCGCGGCTCGAACCTGATTGTGCCCGACGAGGGAGTCGACGGCTTGGTGGTTTCGCTGGCGCATCCCGCGTGGCAGTCCTGCGAGCTTCGGTCCGGCGGCCGGGTCTGGGCGGGCGCGGGTCTGCGGCTGAAGGCCCTGTGCGGTTTTGCCAGCAAGGCGGGTCTGGCCGGACTTGAATTTCTGGAGGGTATTCCGGGCTCGGTTGGCGGCGCGCTGCGGATGAATGCCGGCGCCATGGGCGGTTGGGTCTTCGACGTCGTTGAGGAAGTTCAATTGATCACGCTGGCCGGCGAGGTGCGGACGCTATCGAGGGACAAAATGCACACGGATTATCGTGAGTGCGTCGATCTGCAGGATGCCATCGCCCTCGGAGTGCTGCTGCGGCCGGCGACGAGGATGGAGAGCGAAACGATCAGCGGTCAGATCGAGGTTTACCGTCGTCGGCGGCAGGAATCGCAGCCGCGCGAGCCGAGCGCCGGCTGCATCTTCCGGAATCCGCCGGGCGTTGCGGCCGGAAGACTCATTGACGAACTCGGCCTCAAGGGAGAGCGGGTGGGCGATGCGGAGATTTCGCCGGTGCACGCGAACTTCATCGTCAATCGCGGCCGGGCGACGAGCACGGAGATCATCGCGCTGATCCGCCGGGTGCGGGAGCGCGTGCAGCAGGCGCGGGGCATCACCCTGGAGCCCGAAGTGTTGCTCTTCGGACGTGAATGGAAGGATGTGCTATGAATTTGCTCGAAATCGGCGCGCGCTGCGCCAACAAAGAACAGTGCGCCGGGCGGAAGTCTGCCGGCGGCGCCGGGTTGGGTTTGCGTGTTGAATCCAGAGAACCGGCGGCCGCTGTTGTTTGGTCTGGCCGTCCGTTGACGCATTTTGTTTGCGCCCGTATTTCCCGATGAGCCTGCCCGCCAGCATTCCTCCGCCATCGCGTTCCTGGAAGGATATCCGCCAGGCGGTCAATCCGCGCGCGATGTCGAAGGAGGGACACCGGCGGCGGACCGTGGCGGGCTTGAAATTCGCGGCGGTATGCGCGTTCGTCCTCGGCGGGGCAGTGGCCGCGATTGGGTTTTATCTGACGTGGCAGAGCAACCCGGCGAGTCTCAAGGACGCCGGCGGAAGCCTTCCGCTCAAGCAGGTCGTTTTTTCCACGGATGGCGTGCTGGACCGGGCCTGGCTCGACCGGACGCTGGCGCTGCCGAAACGCGCCAGTTTGATGAGCCTCGACCTGGCGGCGTTGGAACAGCGGTTGCTTGGTTCGGGGCAGGCGCAATCCGTGGTGTTCCGGCGGCGGTTCGCCGACAATTCGTTGGTGGCGGTCGTGCAGGAACGCGCGCCGGTCGCCCGGCTGATGGCGCAGGTTGACGGCGAAGCGCCGCGCTTGCGGCTCGTGGCGCGCGATGGCGTGGTATACGAGGGCGTCGGCTATGAGCTGGCGATGCTTGACAGGCTGCCCTGGCTGGACGGTGTGCGGCTGCGGCGCTCTTCGAAAACGGGAATAGAACCGATTATAGAAATGGAGAAAACGGCCCAGTTGTTGCAGACCGCGCAGAGGCTCGTTCCGGAGTTGTTTGCGGGCTGGCAGGTCGTTTCGCTGGCGCGGCTGGCTTCCGACGAGGAGATCATGGTGCACTCGACGGTGATTCCGGAGATCGTGTTCGACGCGCGCGCTGAGTTTCCCCGCCAGCTCGCGCGGCTGGATTATATCGTTGATTTTCTTCATTCGAAGGGGGCGCCGCCGGTGCAACGGATCGACCTCGCGCTCGGCGGGCAGGTGCCGGTCGAATTGCAGGAGAACGTCCCGCTGAAGCCGGCGGGCGTCGCGCCCCGCAAAACCGTTTTCCAACCAAAACAGAGACGTGATTTCTAAGACCAGACTCATTGGCGCCGTCGAGATCGGCACCTCCAAGGTGACCGTCCTTGTGGGCGAGCTCATGCGGGGACGCACCCTCAACATTGTTGGCCTCGGCTCGTGCCAGTCCCAGGGGGTGATCAAAGGCGGCGTGGTGGACTACAAAGAGGCGAGTGCGTGCACGCATGCCGCGTTCAGGGCGGCCGAGGAAGGTGCGGGCGCCCCGGTGGATGCGGTGTATCTGGCGCAGACCGGCGCGCACCTCGAAGGGTTCTATCACGAAGCCTCGGTCAATGTGAACGCCGCGGACAACTGCGTGTGCGCGCTCGACATTGAAACGGCCTGCCGGCTCGCCATGGCCAAGGAACTTCCGGCCGGTCGCGCGGTGGTGCACCATATCCGCCGGCCGTTCCGGCTCGACGGTCGCCTGGTGTCCGATCCTGAGCATCTCGTGGGCCAGCGGCTTGAGGTGGGCTACTGGACGGTGCATGGCAGTGAGGCCAAGATCGGCGATCACATCCATGTCATCACCGGATTCAATCTCCGGGTTGACGAGCTGATCCTGTCGAGTCTCGCCTCGGGCACCATGGTCACCACTCCTGAAGAGCGCCAGAGTGGCGTGCTGGTCCTCGACATTGGCTGCGGAACGACAGATTACGCCCTCTACCACGACGGGGTGGCCTACCAGACCGGCGTCGTCCCGGTAGGGGGCGACCATTTCACCAATGACCTCAGTCTCGGATTGCGGCTCACGCGGCTGCAGGCCGAGAAACTCAAGGTGCGCTATGGGTCGGCCGTGGCGCGGTCGCGCGACAAACAAGACAAGGTCTGGCTAAACGGCGACTATTCCGTCGGCGACCGGCAGTTTCTGCGGCAGTCGATTGAGCAGATCACTGCGGCCCGTGCGCGCGAGGTTTTCGAGGTGGTGCGGGCCCGGCTCGGGGCCGCTTTCGTGCCGGAACAAACGCCGGCGGGTGTGGTGCTCACCGGGGGGGCGGCCAAGATGCCCGGCATGGACGAGGCTGCGGGGAAGGTCTTTGGCGTGCCGGGGCGGCTGGGGGAGCTGGCTTCGTGGGTGGCAGATGAACTGCGCGATCACGGCTTCAGCACGCCGCTCGGATTGCTCTATTTCGGCCTTAATTCTCAGACCGATCGGGTGCCGGCCACCCGGCGGCCCGACAGCATATTCAGCAGTCTCAAGCGCATTCTGGTGGCCCCCTGACCCGCCCATGCAATTTGATCCCAACCACAACGAGCTTCCGCTCACCCACGAGATTCTCGCTGACCGGGCGATCGCCATCAAGATCGTCGGTGTGGGCGGCGCCGGTTCGAACGCGGTTGACCGGCTCAAGATGGAAAACCTTGAGCGTCTGCAGCTGGCCGTCATCAACACTGATCTGCAGGCGCTATCCTCCTCTCCGGTGCCGGACAAGGTGCTGATCGGCGGTCAGGTGACCCGGGGACTTGGGACGGGCGGCGAGCCGGACCTGGGACGGCAGGCGGCGGAGGCCGATCGGGAGAAGATCGCAGCGGTGGTGAAAGGTTGTGACCTTGTATTCCTGGTGGCAGGATTGGGCGGCGGTACCGGCGGGGGCGCCGCTCCCGTTGTCGCCGACGTGGCGACGAAGGAAGGGGCGCTGGTCATTGCGTTTGTCACGATGCCCTTCAGCTTTGAAGGCGGCCGGCGGCTGAAGCAGGCCGAGGAAGGCCTGGTGGCTTTGCGCCGCGCCTGTGATGCGGTGATTCCGCTTTCAAACGACGTGCTGCTGCAGGGCAACGGCGACAGCACGGGAGTCCTGGCCACATTCGCCCAGGCGGACGCCTGGATTGGTCGGGGCGTGAAATCCATCTGGTCGATGCTCTTCCGCACCGGTCTGATCAATCTCGATTTCGCCACCCTGCAACAGGTGTTCCAGTCACGGGGCGGCAAGACGCTCTTCAGCCTTGGCAGCGGCGAGGGCGCGCAGGCAGTGACCCAGGCGGTCGAAAGCCTCAAGTTCTGTCCATTGCTGCAGACGACGGAGTACTCCCGCAAGGCGGACCGCCTGCTCGTTAACATCATTGGTGGCACCGACCTCACGCTGCCGATGGTCAACGAACTCATGACGGCGATCACCGAACAGTATGGACGGGATTCGCATGTCATCATGGGCGCGGTGATCGACGAGGGCATGCAGCAGCGTCTGGAGGTTTGCGTGGTCGGCACGACGGACGTGGGCAACCGCAGCCAGCCGCCCTGGCGGGCGCGAGCCGCGGTCCGGAACACCGCCGCTGCGGCGTCGGGGAAGGAAGCGAGCGAGAAACCGGCGACTCCGACGGCGGCGCCGTTTGCCGCTCCGGGTCCGGCTTCCTCAGCCAAGATCGAGCAAAACGAGTTTTCGTTCGGCGAAGTCGAGAGCCGGGGCCACTTCGACAAGACTGACCGGAACCTCTTCAACGGCCAGGATCTCGACGTTCCGACATACCTGCGCAAAGGCGTCAAGATCGCCACGTAGGCCGTAGTGCGCCGCCTGGCGCAGCGGTATCGCCCGGATATTTCATGGAGACGCGACGCCCTCGTCGCGTACGTTTCTTGAGAACGCGACGAGGGCGTCGCGTTTCCCGAGCATCGCCGTCACCACATATGCGATCCCAATATTCAGTTTACGGGCGATGGCCGGGGCGCTGCCAAGACGCCAAAACAACACTGCGGAGACAGCAGATTCCCCGTCGTATCCGAAGAATGGTGACGGTGCATGCCCGCAACGCCGGGGCAGCCGGGCGGCCTCCCCGACGGCGGGCGCCTCAACCCTTCTTTTTTCCTTCGGAGGATGCGGCCTTGGGCTTCTCGCCGCCGGCGCCAAGAGCGAGGCCTGCGATGACACCGACCGCGAACATCGCGAAATAAATCCAGATGGCGTCGGTCCTGATGTTTTTTGCCCAAACCAGCGGCAATGAGAATTCGACCGGTTTGGTGTTGTTGATGCCGACGTAGAGGATGACGAACAGCATCGCGAGGAAGACAATAGCGCGCAGGAACTTTTTCATCGGCAGGAAACCTTGGGGTGTCAGGAGGAAATCTCAAGACTTTGCTGGGTGCGTTTTCATATTTCCGGCGGTGTTCGGATGTCCGCCGTGGCAGGGCATCTTGCTGGCGGGCGGTGCGCCCGACTTTGCCAAGGCTCCGTCGTGGCCCGTCCCAAATGCAGGGCCTCGCCGAAGCTCGAAGAACGAAGGCGGGCTGTCACCGCCATGAGGCTGAGCGGCGCTGGCGGGCGCAGGGACCTCCACTTTGGATGCAACCTGAGCCGCGTTGTGAGGATTCCCGGCTGGCCTGGGATTGACATTTCTGCCGGGCCGTCAAAAGGAGGGTGTTCGATTTTCAATCATTTCAAACCTGAGGAGAGCCACATGTCCTTCCATCGTTATTTTTTGGCGCTAGCCATTGCCGTTGTTACTTCTGCTCCGTTTGTCCACAGTGCTGAAGACACCCACGTGAAAGGTCCGACTCCGGCGCACATCGCGATGGGGCAGGAGGTGAACATTGCGGACTACCTTGTTCCCGGAAAGACCACCGTCGTCGATTTCTACAGCGAGTATTGCCCGCCCTGCCGGGCCATAGCGCCGAAGCTGGCGGAATTGCACAAGAGCCGTGACGACATCGCCGTCGTCAAGGTCGACATCAACCGGCCCGGAGTAAAGGGCATCGACTGGAGTTCCCCGGTGGCGCAGCAGTACCAATTGCATTCTATCCCGCATTTCAAGATCTTCGGTCCGGATGGAAAGCTCCAGGCGGAAGGGGAGGCGGCATACGACCAGGTGGTCGGTTGGGTCAAATAGGCGGACTCGCCAAAACAAACGGAGCGAACACCGCGGCTTGGGCGGCTGGGAAGCTCGCGTGCAGGTGGACGCCGTCGTCGCGCAAGTCCTGCGCGTGGACCTGCCCAACCTCGTGCAGGCGGGCGATGATGTCGTAACGGTCGTGCGGTACGAGCAGCTCGATCGCAGCGGATTCGCCGGCGATACTGGCGGCGCAATGCTCCAGGAGTCGGTCCAATCCAGCGCCGGTTTTCGCGCTGACGAACAGCGCGCCGGGCGAGAGGATGCGCGCCGTCTCGATCGCGGCGGGATCGGCGATATCGGTCTTGTTAAACACGTCGATGATCGTTTTCCGGTCTGCGCCCAATTCGGCGAGCACTCCGAGGGTGGTGGCATGATGACGCGCCACGTTCGGGTTGGTGACATCGAGCACATGGATCAGGAAGTCTGCGACAACGACCTCTTCGAGGGTCGCCTTGAAGGCCTCGACCAGGTCGTGCGGCAGCCGCCGGATAAAACCGACGGTGTCGGTGATCAACAGTTTCTGGTTGTTGGGCAGCGCGAGCTGCCGCGTTGTCGGATCGAGCGTGGCGAAAAGCTTGTCCTCGACGAGCACCTGCGCTCCCGTGAGCTGGTTGAGCAGGCAGGATTTGCCGGCGTTGGTATAGCCGACGATTGCGCACGTGGGCACCGGCACGCGCATGCGGCGCTGGCGTTGCACGCCGCGTTGCTGGCGGACGTCCTTGAGCAGTGTGCGCAGATGGACGATGCGATCGCGCACGGTGCGCCGGTCCTGTTCCAGCTGGGTCTCACCTTCGCCGCCGAGGGACCCCCGTCCGCGCTGGCGGGACAGGTGGGTCCATGCGCGTTTCAGGCGGGGGAGATAATATTCCTGGCGCGCCAGTTCCACCTGAAGCATCGCCTCACGAGTGTGCGCGCGATCGGCGAAAACATCAAGGATCACCTCCTGCCGGTCGATCACCGCCAGGCCGGATTCCGTCTCCCAATTGCGCTGCTGGGCCGGCGACAGCATCTCGTCGATGACGATGACATCGGCGCCGGTTGTCTTGGCCTGCTCAATCACTTCGGCGGCCTTGCCGCGTCCCAGGAGAAACGTGGAGGAAGGCGACCGCAAATTCACGAGAATGCTGCCGGTGATGGCCAGATGAAGGTTCTCAACGAGCTCCTTCAGCTCGGCGAGCAACTCGGCTCCTTCGCCCGGCGGCAAATGCACGGTCTGCACACCGACGAGGAACGCCTTTAGGATGCGTCTATTTTTGTCGAACAACTCGGCCATAAAGGTCCATGGTGTGGCAGGAATCCGTCCGAGGCGAGAGTCAAACGTCCGGGCAAGGACGCATCTCGGAATGGTCGGAGGCGGTGGTTAAGGCATTCAATTTCGTTTTTTGAGTAGCGGGCGTGTTCGGCACCTCGCTCGGCCGCTCCACTCGTTGGATTTCGCGCACGCGATCCATGTGAAAGGCGAACTCCTCCTGGCCCAGCTTGAACGTGACGAACTGGGTGGTCGCCTGGTCTTCGCTTATCGTCTGCGTCTTGTCCGCCGCCGCGGCGGTTTCGGCTCCTCCCTCGGTCTGCTGCTTCTGCGTTTCGTCCTGCGACACTTTGCAGATGGCCCGCGGATTGCTGCGCCCACCGGCGGCAGATCGAACATCCGTCGGAAATGCTCTTCGCTGAGGCGCAAGGCCGCCTCGGCCTCCTGTCGCTTCGTGATGTCGACGATTATCCCGTCAACGGCCACAATTCGGCCCTCCGTGTCGCGTCGCGGCACAATCGCGCATTGCACCCAGCGCAGGGAACCGTCCTTGTGCCTGATGCGGTGTTCGAGCGGAGCGCGCCTTTCACCGCGGGTGCAGCCTGCGCATGCTCCACCACTCCTGCGCGGTCCTCCGGGTGGACCATGTCAATCCATAGCAGCGGATCCGAGGCATATTCCTCGGGCGTATAGCCGGTGACCCTTTTGCATCCTGGCCCGTGTGAAGTTGCAGTCGGGCGCCCGTCCTCGATCCGGACCGAATAGAGATAATCGGTGACCGGCGCGAGCAACTGCCGGTAGCGTTGCTCGTTCTCCTGCAGGGCGCCTTCGGCTGCTGCCAGACGCCGTTGCGTTGCAATTTCCTTGAGCACACGCAGCGTCGTCGCAGGCAGAAGGTAGAGCAATTGCGCATCCTTGATCAGGTGATCTAACGCGCCGAGCTTCATCAGCCGCACCGCCACCTCCGTGTCGCTGTGGCTGGTGATGACGACGAACGGGCTCAGCTTGCCAATGCCACGAAGTTCGTCGACCAGGGGGGCACCTGTCATGTCGGGCAACGAATAGTCGATGAGCAACAGGTCCACCCCGTTGCATGATAGCCACGACAGGCACTCCCGGCCCGATCCAACGGCGTCGACGTGTATTCCCTGGCTCTGTGCAAGGCGCCGCTCAAGAGGGCGGCGAAAGACGCTGATTCTGCCAACGATTACATGACGTATTTCTGGTTGCGTGCGGAGCGGCGCCTGTTCTGGTCCTGATTTTGCGTGCGGGATGGCGGGCAGGCCGCTGGTTGTAGGACGACCGCGGGTTTCAGGGGGGGCCGCCGCTCCGAAATCAACCGTCGTTCGGCTTCGAACCAGATTGCCTCATCGCGGCCCTCGGGTTGGCCGGATTCGGTCCACAGTTGGCGAGCGCATTGCGCGATCTCGTCATGGTTTGGGTTGGTGTCTGTCGCGGTTACTGCAGTAACTGGGGAATTATTCATGGTCATAACAACTTTTTCTTTCAAACGTTCCATGACTTAGTAAATTGCAAAAGAAGTTATCCCGAACACGATGGATATCGAGCCCGGTGGAGATAAAGTCAGACAATCTGTTCGCGGGCCATGCGGTTGAGGAGATTATTGCTAAATCAGGTGTGAGTCAGAGATGGGAATCTACGTGGGACCAGCGTCAGCGTGACGTAATCCGCGCGAACGCGCCATGGGTTGTTCGCCTACCTTGAAGCCGGCCGCGTCGTTTCGTGGGGCGTCCGGAATACGCCCGTAGGCATGCAGTTGCTGCAGACGTTTTTCCTCATTCCCTCGCCAATGCCAGCGAGCGAGCGCGGAGGGGCGGATACGTAGAATACCCTATAGCAGAGTAGATCGCATTCCGGTAAGACTGCCTCAATGCTTCATCAAGGAATCACACAGCGCGCGCCGGCGGAGGAGTCGCTGCGTATCTCGGAGCTTCGTTATCGGAGACTTTTTGAAACGGCCCAAGATGGAATTCTCCTGCTCGATGGCGCGACAGGGGCGATTACCGATGCCAATCCCTTTGTTCTGACGATGCTGGGGCATGCCCTTGCGGACGTGTTGGGCAAGACGCTATGGGAAATTGGACCGTTCCAGAATACCGAGAGCTCCCGGAAAGCGTTCCGGGTCCTGCAACACGATGACTACATCCGCTACGAAGATTTGCCCCTGCAATCCAAGAGCGGCCAACGGGTCGATGTGGAATTTGTCAGCAACGCAAAGGGACCCGGTTTTCGGTCAACAAGGAGCCGGCGGTGTGAAGCGCCTCGCTGAAGCTGACTGCAGTTGTTCCTATCGCGTCTTCAAATTGCTTCGGCGCAGCCGCGCAAAACGATGTTGGCTGCGGTCCGCTGATCGCCAATTTGGGCGGGTCCCCACATGGGATGTCTCTGATGCCAACGATCTCTTTCGAAACAACAATCTTTCCAAGAACATAGGTGATCCGGCCCTCGATGATCTCGCGCAGAATGACATTCTTAAGCAAAGGCTTTCCCAAGGATTCGACAAGTGGCCGATGCCTGCGCTGGAGCATCCTCACGCGTTCCCAGATCATGTTCACCAGGTCGTAGGGATCTCCGACGATCTCAAGTGCTTCATCAAAATAGTCCTCTTTCATGGTTGAAAGAACGGCGCGCTGGCCGGGTTGGAGTTTGAGGCGTGCGAAGGGATTTGCCTTCTGGCTTTGAATTTAATCGGGCGTTCCGGAGCCTAGGTCAGCCATCGGACCGGTGCCATGGGGTAATACCCTACCCGGGCGTCAGCGGCCGAGTTGCGCACGACCTTGGGAAAATATCTGAGGATCCTAGAATCCCTGTTGGGAGACTGGACTTTTTATGCCCTTCGCCGATCTTGCCGGTCGTCTGGTAGGAGCTGCCCCCGCATTCCCCTCACGTGGCGGCTGATTGTCCTCCTTCTTTTCTTCTACGGTGCGGCACTGGGGGGCTTATGCTACGCGGGGCCTGCTCCCCCCAGCGCGTTGCTTTGCGTCCTGGTTATTCTGCTCGGCACGTTGCGGTGGGGACTTCCCGCCGGCATGGCTTGCCCTACGACGCGCTCCATGAGTGTCGAACGGTGGCGCGGTCGGTGGCTGTGTTCAGTGTCAGCACTCGGACTTCATCAGAACCGTGTTTTTGGCCGGTCCGTTGCCTGCGGAAGTTCAGGGGAGGTAGAAAGCCGCTTCGACGTCCCCCAATACGGAAATGGCATGTGCTCTCGCTTCCCGGTAGCGCTCAACGTGCACGCCCAGTCGTAAGCAATCCCGTTTTCCTATTCTTGATCAGAGCCCGCTCCTTGCCGATGCGTCCCAGTTGGGCGGCGATTTCGGCCGGCGACAACAGCCAGTCAACACATCCGGTCTTGACGGCGCTGTGCGGCATGTCCGGTTGCTCGGCCGTTTGGAATTCCTGGGCAAACACAAGGCCGCCCGCTTCCTTGATCGGCTCAAGTGCCGCCGCCCCGTCGGAATCGAATCCTGACAAGATGACCGCGATCGCCCGTTTTTGCCGATCTTTCGCAAGGGATTGCAGGAAGATTGAAATATTCTTGGGCCAGCCGGGGAGTTTGACCAGAGGCGAAAGCCGGAACGCATCTCCGGCCATCGTTACCTGCATCCCGGCTGGAACCACGTAAACATGATTGGCCTTCACGTTTTCACCGTTCGCAACCAGCACCACCGGCATCTTGGTCACCCGAGGGAGAATCTCGACCAGAAGCGATTTTCCGTCCGCCGCTTGGTGATGAACGATGATGTAG
>Ga0182027_10003355_pt1 | contig 25447 bp, 13 predicted proteins | sample 712E1DmetaG_FD_121300 | JGI IMG/M metagenome (GOLD analysis project Ga0182027, IMG submission 121300) | Permafrost microbial communities from Stordalen Mire, Sweden - 712E1D metaG (Illumina Assembly) | ecosystem: Environmental > Terrestrial > Soil > Wetlands > Permafrost | place: Sweden...
GTGGACGAAACCTCGATGGTGGACGTGGTTCTCATGGCAAACTTGCTCCGTGCCCTGCCACGGAAGGCCAGCCTGCTGCTGGTGGGCGACATTGACCAGTTGCCCTCTGTGGGGCCGGGCATGGTATTGCGGCATGTGATCGAGAGCAAAGTCGTGCCGGTGGTGCGTTTGACTGAGGTTTTCCGACAGGCGGCAAACAGCCGGATCATCATCAACGCCCACCGGATCAATGAAGGCCGGATGCCGGAGGTTCCGGCTAAAGGCGGTGAGTCGGACTTCTTCTTCATTGAGCGGGAGGAGCCGGATCAAATCGCGGCGACGCTGGTGGAGATGATGAAGACCCGCATACCGTCCAAGTTTCGGCTCGATCCAATCCGAGACATCCAGGTGTTGTGCCCGATGAACCGGGGTTCGCTGGGCATCCGCGAATTCAACGTCCGGCTCCAGAATGAATTGAACCCGGCCCGCGCCGATGAGCCAGTGGTGGAGAAATTCGGGTGGCAGTTTCGCCCACGGGACAAGGTGATCCAGACCGAGAACGACTATGACAAAGATGTTTTCAACGGCGACATCGGGCAGGTCCTGAAAATCGACCCCGTTGAACGCGAGGTCACGATCCGGTTCGATCAGCGCGAAGTCGTTTATGATTTCGGTGAACTTGATGAAGTCTCACTGGCCTACGCCATCACAATCCACAAATCCCAAGGATCAGAGTTTCCGGCGGTCATCACGCCACTGGCCATGCAGCAATATATGCTCTTGCAGCGCAACCTTGTTTACACGGGCATCACACGGGGCAAAAAGCTCGTTATCCTCATCGGCCAGCGAAAGGCCCTGGGGATAGCCGTGAGAAACAACCGGATGGAGAACCGATTTTCCGGCTTGCTTGAAAGACTGGTCACCTCCGAGGAACACCGGCAACCCGGCCGCGATAACCTCACTTGAACATCGGCCAACCCCCGCCGCACCCGCTATTTCTTTACATGCCCGGAGACCAACTTGGTCATCTCAAACATGCTGACCTGCTTCTTGCCGTTGAACACGGCCTTCAGATTTTCGTCGGCGTTGATGAGCGTCTTCTTCTTCGCATCCTGCAAGCCATTCTTGCGGATATAAGCCCAAAGTTTTTTCGTCAACTCGGTCCGGGGAAGGGGTTTGTCACCGACCACCTTGGCAAGCTTATCGTCCGGCGTGACCGGTTTCATAAATGCCGCGTTCGGTGTCCTTTTTGTCTTTTTTGATGTTTTAGCCATGCCTCTATTTATCCCTTTGGGCCGAGGAAGGCAATCTCAATTCTGTTAAGCAATAAGAAAGACGCACCTCTGTCGCTTCCCAAAAAACCAGCATGTGCAAAAGTGGGGGAGTCACACACTAACGCCGGCAGTGGAAATCCCCCCTTGGGCGGCAGGGGGTGGAGACGGTCTGCCCGGGAGAACAAGAGATTCCTTGCAAAATCTTGCGCAGCCTGACCATTCGCCGCCGGACTCCCCCGCCCGGTTGCGCCAGCAGGCTTGCGGCGAGGGTTTCGGCAGGCGGCAGCGGTTGCGCGGTGCTGGCCCGGCTTGTCGAGAGTCGGACAGCCGCCAATTCACGCCACCCGCGCGCCAGCACCGGCAGCCGAGGCGATTCGCGGGCTGGCCGACTCAAGACAGCCGACACCAAGCCCGGCGCGTTATACGGGCAGAATCGAGGCCGCTGGCGACCGCCCGCCCAGAAACCAAACCCGTTACAAGCCGCGCCAACCGCGCACAATGGCCGCCCCGCGCTTTTCGACGGCTGGCCGGGGTGACATTGCGCCCGCACAATCCCGCACAGATTCAGGCCGGGAAGCATTACCGCACAACTTCCGCACAACCGCACAATCCCGCACAAGTTTTTCTGCCCATAATTACCCAAAGATGCAAAATAATGCTTGCATTACGAGTGAAACGCTTGTATCTTCGCGGGTAGGTTAGCGCACAGATAGGCAAATATGAGCAACAACGAAAACATCGAAAACACCGTTTCGCTTGGTTTGGGACCAAGACGTCGCAGGTTCAAATCCTGTCGCTCCGACCATTTCGCCTCTTTTGACCCATTGTGACAGAGAGGGACAAAAGGGGACTTTACCCCCGTAAACAAACGGGATTTTTCACTTTCCGCCATCACCGGCAAAGTGACAATGGTTGACAGCAAATGACCCCCGGCGACCAGAGTTTGTGTGTCTGGTTGTGTGTCATCCGCCCCAGGGGTTTCCGCGCGATGGAAGTTCAGTTTCTGAATGGCCTCTTTCAAAGGCAGCATTCTCGCATCGGTGTATGTCTTGGCCGTCTGGCTTGGGTCACGGTGCCTCATCAGCGCCATCCGCACGCGCTCGCTCGGTGTCCCAGGGGCAGCCCACCGCAGTTGACTTCTGCATGGTCAGCGGCAGTCTGTCTCTGCTCTATGAACATTCATCATTTGGAACTTTTCTACTACGTTGTGAAGAACGAAGGGATTACCTCCGCCGCCCGCAACATGCCGTATGGAATTCAACAGGCGGCCATCAGCGGCCAAATCACCCAACTGGAGGAATTCCTCGGAGCGGTCTTGTTTCAACGCCGTCCCTTCTCGCTGACGCCTCCCGGAGTCAAGCTCTACCATTTCATCAAGCCCTTCTTCGACCAACTGGAACCGATGGCGGGAGAAATTCGGGGTGGGGTGGCGCAAAGCCTCCGCATCGCTGCTTCCGAGATAATCATGCGGGATTTCCTGCCGGACATTCTCCAAATGACCCGCCAGAAATTTCCCAAGCTGAAATTGACGATGCGAGAGGGCTACCACCCTCAAGTTCTGAAATGGTTCGAGCAGCGTGACATTGATGTGGCCCTCGGCCTTTTGGCAGGGAACCCTCCTCCTGGTATTCACGCCGCCACCCTTTTTTATTTGCCGCTAGTGCTGCTGGTGCCCACGCGACACAAGATAAAGACGGCGCAAGAACTTTGGGAACAAGACCCTATCGGGGAAACCCTCATCACTATCCCCACAAACCAGGTCATTTCCAGTGCTTTTCAGGAGGGCCTGGCCAAACACAATGTGGATTGGTTCAGCAGCATTGAAGTCAGCACCTTGGCCCTGGCGGAAACTTATGTGGAGAAGGGTTACGGTTTGGCCGTCACCGTTGGCATCCCGAAAATGAACTACCAATCACAGGTGCGGACTCTCCCACTGAACGACTTTCCCACGGTGCCCTTTGGCGTGCTTTGGCAGGGGCTTCAGACTCCGGTTTTGGCTCTCTTTTTGCGAGTCGTGCAAGCGACAGTGGACAAACTGGGGATCAAGGCGTGATGCCCTTTGCCCGACCCGCCCACCGCCGGAGAAGGTGGCCGGAGCCGGCTTCATCCCCGCAAATTCCGTCACCTCCATCAGTACCCCGCGCCACACGAGCCGATGGCGTACATGCCGATGATCACGCCATCGGTGGCAGCACAGAACGGCGTAAGGAAGACCCTCCCAAAGATGGACGGCGGCGCTCCTCGATAGGCGGGCAAATCAAAACACCCCAATTTGCTGCCGTCACGCCAGAGGTCAAATCTGGTCTCTCCGGCCACGGACACCGCACAATAACCGTTGGCCGGAACGGCGTTGGTCATTATGGCCGCAAGAAATGGAATCGGCTTCAAGCCGCTGTAAGCGGCCGGATTAACGAACTCAGGTTTGGGGGATTTAGGCGCCTTGGCGGAATAAGCCAGCAACCAATAGGCCCGCCGTTGGGGCTTTTTGGATTCTCCGCTTTGTTCGTCATACTCGACCAGCACGTCCCGGTTCTGTGACCCCTGCGACAAACTGAGACGGGGTTCTCTCGCCGGTTGATGCTGTGTTTTGCGCCACAGCAAGCAGCTGGTTGTTGGAGCTAAAATACCATCGTTCGTGCCGGCATTGTTCTGGCTCGACGTCACGCAACCGGTGAGGGTTAGTGCGAGCGTTGAAAGGAGGAGAGTCTTTGCTCCAAACCATGACGCAATCGAATGCCGGGGCGCGCACCGGCGGCGCGCGGTCGCTGGAAGTTTCTGTTGTGCGGTTTTCATGCCACCAAGGTAAGGCGAAATCATCGCCGGGCGTTAATCGAAAAAATTGCGCAGACATTGAAGAAATCAATTGCCACAACCTGTCCATGAACCTGCCGAAAACCTCCTCAGATTATTCAACTTTTATCACTCCGACCAGTGCGGCACTCCTTCGATGAGCCTGGTTCTGCCGGCGTTGACCGGCAAGGATTATTACAAGCGTTTGGAGATTCAGGAAAGATTCAGGCTGCCGCCACGCGCGCGTCGATTTTACTTGCGCCTGTGACGGTGTTCAAGTCCGTGCGAAATTCCAATAGTTTTCGAATCGACGGTTCAACCTCTTTCACCTGTCGGTCGACTTTCGAAGTTTCATGGTTGATTAACTTGGTTTTGGCGACTTGTTCGGGGAGCGGGAGGCGGCAACCAAAACCCGCGTGATTTGGGAATGTGCCAAATCAGGTTTGCCGATGGTTGAGAAAGCGTTGGCCTGCTGTAAAGCCTCGATTCGATGGCCAGTTTCTGACAGACGGTGCCATTCGGATGAAAAGTACGTAAGGCATTGCAATATAGACAGTTGCGAACGATTGCTTCTCATGCAGATTTACAGTCTTCTCTTTTTCAAATCCTGTCGCTCCGACCATCTTGTCGCGCCGCAATCTTGACGAAGGGCAACCGCGGCAGCGCGGGAAAAATTGGCGGTTGACAACCCGGCTGCCCTTGTTATCATCCGCTCATCATGAGTGAGGCCAACCACCAATTCTTCCTCACCCGCGCAGCGCCAGAAACGGGGCGGCGGGAAAAAACTAATTTTTGTCATTTTCCCGGTTGCAACAATTCATCACCAGCAAACCAATACAAGTCAGGCAATACACAAAAATATGAAATCCCTTGAAAATAACGACACGATGAATGCGCAGTCGCCGCCGCAAGCGGGCGCTCATCACGACCCCATTGGAACCGAGCCGCAGCAGGCGTCCACCCCGTCCAAGAACCCGCTGCAAATGTCCCGGCGCACATTTATTGCCGCCGGCGCCGCGGGCCTGGTCGCGCCGCTGGTCGTTCCGGAAACGGTCTTGGGCGGCGCCGGCACGCCGGACAAACTGCGCATCGCCTGCGTGGGCGTCGGCGGCATGGGCAAGAACTACCTGGCCGGCTGCAAGGACGAAGAGATCGTGGCCCTTTGCGATCTGGATTTCGAGTTTTCAGCGCCGGTGTTCAGGCAGTATCCCAACGCCAAACAATACCACGATTTCCGGGAGATGTTCGACAAGGAGGCGAAGAACTTCGACGCCCTGATCATCGCCACGCCGGACCACTGGCATTCCCACCTGGCGCTCGCGGCCATGGCCATGGACAAGCACCTTTACAACGCCAAGCCCATCACCCACACCATCGCCGAGGCGCGCAAGGTCAAGGCGGCGGTTCTGGCCTCAAAGAGGACCACCAAGGCGAGCATTCAGGATTCCCGCACCTCCTATGCGCGGGCCACCACCGAGTTGCTCCTGACCGGCGCCATCGGCCCGATCCGTGAAGTCCATTTCTGGACCGGCACTTTCTGCGCCAGCGGCTTGGCGCGCCCCACCGAGGTCCAGTCCCCGCCCCAGGGGATGAACTGGGACCAGTGGTGCGGCCCGTCTCCTGCCCGCCCGTTCCATAACACCTACCATCGCGGCAACTGGCGCCCCTGGTGGGACTTCGGAACCGGCACGGTGGGCGACTTCGGCTGCCACACCCTTCAGATGTTCCATGACGAACTGGAAATGGGCGCGCCGGACTGGGTCACGGCCACCGATTCCCAGGCCTTCTCCCTCGCAGGCCCGGTCCAGAACACCGAGTGCATGAGCATCGCCAACATCGTCCAATACCACATTCCGGCGCGCGGCACAAAACCGGAAATGATGGCCTTCTTCTACGATGGCGGCCTGACGCCGCCCCGGCCGGTGAGCATGCCCCCGGACGTGACCATGCCCGGCAGCGGCATCATGTTCGTCGGAGATCAAGGCGTTCAGATTTCCGCTTACTATGGCGGCAACCCCTGGCTGCAGTTCGGCGCCCAACCCCAGCCCGGCCAGGTGGTTCGCGGACTCCCCGGCGGCTGGCTCCTGCCGGAGGCCAAGTTCAAGGACTTCAAACAGCCCGATCCCTACTTGCCGCGATGCGAGAAGAACGACCATTACACCGAATGGGTCCGGATGTGCAAAGAGGGCAAGAAGTCCATCACACCCGTCGAGTTCGCCTGCGGTCTCACCGAATTTGCCCTGCTCGGCACTCTGGCGCAGCGCCGCTACACCATGCCCTCGGGCGCGGGCGGCAGAGGCGGCAGAGGCGGCGGCGGTGGCCGCGGCGGGCGCGAGGCCAAGGTCCTCCTCTGGGACTCCAAGGCCATGAAATTCACCAATGACGATCTGGCCAACACTCTCGTGGATACGTCCTACCGCAAGGAGTGGGACTTCAAAGTCTAGGCCGCTGCGGGGAGCGCGCCGGCCCTGCCGGCCGCTCCCTTAAAAATTACCTTCCGCCACAATTAAATTAAAGGAGACAATCATGATTAACTTCGCAGTTTCACAAAGGAAAACAGCAGGCTCAGCATGCATTTTACTGGGCATCGCGCTTCTTGGCAGTTGCAGCCCCAGCGCGCAAGGCGCCCCGGGCGTCATGCGCGACATGACCCCCAAACAGCTTGTCTATGACATGAAGATCGGCTGGAATTTGGGCAACACCATGGAGGCCAGCCCGGGGGAAACCGGCTGGGGCAATCCCGTCACCACCCAGGCCATGATTGATGCCGTCAAGGCCATGGGATTCAAAACCGTCAGAATCCCCGTCACCTGGCAGGGCCATCTCGGCCCCGCTCCTGACTATACCATTGACAAGGCATGGCTTGACCGCGTGGAGGAAATCGCCAACTACGTCCTCAAGGACGGCATGTATGCCATCGTCAATACGCACCATGATGGATGGATCCGGCTCAATGACGCGGGCGCGGCCCAGGGTACCAACGAGGCCGCCAAGGTCTGGTCCCAAATCGCCACCCGATTCAGGGATTACAGCGATTATCTGATCCTCGAAACATTCAACGAGCCAAAAGGACAGCAAAATCAATATAGCGGCGGAACCCCCGAAGCCCGCGCCATCCTCAACGCCTATCATCTGGCGTCCGTCAACGCCATCCGTGCGACCGGCGGCAACAATGCCAAGCGGATTATCATGTGCGCCACTCATGCCGCCACTCCCTCCGATGCCGCCATCAAGGACTTGGTCATTCCAAACAACGACCCGAGGGTCATTGTCTCCATTCACACCTACTATCCGGGCGGACTGTCCTTTGGCAACCAAAACAGTTGGGGAACCGATGCCGACAAGGCCGCCATGAGAAGGGAACTGGACCGGGAAGCAAAGGACGTGGCCGAGAAAGGCAGCGGCGCCGCCGTCATTGGCGAATGGGGTTCGGTTCGCCGCGTGGACCTGGCTTCCAGGGTTGCCCATGCCGAGTACTATGCCCAGCAGGCACTCTCCAGAGGCATGGCCACTATTTGGTGGGATAATGGCGGCGGCGACTTTGGCATCCTCAACCGCCGCGCCAACCCCGTCACCTGGACCTGGCCGACGATTGCCGAGGCGCTGGTCAAAGGGGCCTCCACCGCCACCCAGCCGACCAACGAGCCGGCCAAATAATCACTGATTCAACCATTACCGAACCATGAATAATCAAGACCAACAACCGGCTGGCCAGCTTCCCTCTTACATCACCAGCGCGATCCCCAACCCCGTCGCAAAGCGCGCGCCCTGGTACGCCAATACCGCGCCGACCTACGCGGGCATCTTTCTCTGGTTCGTGTTCTGGCAGGACGCGGTCAACGCCCCCAACGCGGGCGGCCTGCTCTCGCAAGGGGTGGGCTGGGCGCTGTTGAGCCTGGTGCTGGCGGCGCTGGTCTGCCATTTCCTGTTCTACCTGGTGCCGGGGTTGTTGGGCATGAAGACCGGGCTGCCGCTTTATATCGTGGGCACGTCCACCTTTGGCGCGACGGGCGGTTTTCTCATGCCGGGGTTCCTGATGGGCGTGCTGCAATTCGGCTGGGTTGGCGTCAACGTCTTCTTTTCCTCGCAGGCGCTGGCGCTGGTCATCCCTGTGGATCCACGGATTATCATGGTGGTCTGGGGTGTGCTGGCGGCCTTCGCCGGCTTGAAGGGCATTCAATATGTTGCCAAAGTGGCGACTTACCTGCCGCTGATTCCTCTGGCCATCCTGCTGATTCTCTTGTCAAAAACGGCGGGCACGATCGGCGACTTTGACCCGCAGAAATTCATCGCGCTGCACAAGGGCCTCTCCTCAACCGCCCCGGAGGCGTTGAGCATGTTCGGTGTGCTGGCGTACATGATGACATTCGTGGTCGGCTTTTTCGCCACGGCGGGCGCGGCCGGAGTGGATTTTGGCACCAACAGCCGGGACAAGAAGGACGTGCAGATGGGCGGCTTGGTGGGCGTGGCCCTGGCCATCATTGTGACGGCGGGTATTTCGATGCTGGTTGTGGCCGGCACTTATGGCTCGCCCGACTTGAGCAAGGCGGCGGTCGCGGCGGCGACGGACGCGGCGGCCAAGGCGACTCCGCCAGGGACGCCGAGCCTGATTCTTCAGTCGCCGGGTTTGATCCCGATCCTCATGGGCAAGAGCGCGGGCCTGATTGCATTCCTGCTGGCTTTGGCGGCTTTCCCGGCGGCGTGCTTTTCGGCGTTTATTGCCGCCAACAGTTTCAAGACCACTCTGCCCAAGGTCAATCCGTTCATTTCCGTCGGCATCGGCACGGTGGTGAGCATTGTGTTGGCGGTGACAGGCATGGCTGGCAAGGCCATTATCGTCTTTAATATCATCGGCGCTTCCTTCGGCCCCATCTGCGGCGCGATGCTGGTGGACTACTTGCTGGCTGGCTGCAACTGGCCAGGTCCGCGCGCCGGTTTCAATCCGGCTGGCTGGATCGCTTGGCTGGCGGGCTTTGCGGTGGGCATCCTGCCTATCGTGAACATTTATCCGGTCCCGGCCGCGCCCGTCGCCGCCTTCATCGTCGGCGCGGTGGTTTATTTCCTCTGCGCCTCCATCGGCCTGCAATCCAAGGTCATCCCGCTGCCCGCCAAGCCGGCGGCGCCCCCGCCCAATTAGCCTGAATCATCAGCGATAAGCTCGCGGACTGACCGCGCCGGGTTCGGAGAAGAGAGCGTCCTCGAGGTTTGCAGTGGATCTAATCGCGCGGCGGCGATTCCGGGGGAGCGCGTGCGTCCCGCACGCCGTGTTTGGCGTCCCGCCAAACACATTCCGGCCTGCCTTCTCTTTGCGGTCAATCCGAGTTCCACAGGAACCATGAAGGGAAGGAGTGGGGCGCCAGACGCGCCCCACAGCGATCGGGACGATCACGCTCCCCGGAAAGTCGCATTCGAGCTTCCGCCGCGTCAGCGGCCCGGCGGGAGGGACGGGCCGCCTGTGCCACCCCGGAACTATCGCAAGGAAAATATCTTCACTTTTCGTCTAAGAAATAGCCGCCTCGCGTGTCATATAGGGTGAACATGGTGTCCACCCAAAGAGCCGGAGGACGCCGGGCAGGCCGGATGATCGGAATCTGATCATCGAGAATCGCCCGCATGGCTGTGATGCAACCAGACCAGGCCAAAGCAATGCCCGGATGCGAAACGATTGAGGAGTTGTTTGCAGCCCTCGAATCGCCCCTGTTGAGTTATGCCTTGCGCCTGTCCGGCCAGCTCTGCTCGGCGGAAGACCTGGTTCAGGAAGCGTTCATGAAATTGCAGCCTCAATTCAACGCAGTGCGCGATCCGCGGCGGTGGCTTTATCAAACCGTCCACAACCTCGCCCTCAATCACCAGCGCCAGGCCAGGCAAATCGTTTCGCTGGACGCCAGCCGCCTGGACGGCCGGCCCGCCGCGGGCGAAGCCGCCGATCCCAAGCCCCTGCCGGACGAGCAACTGGCGCGCATGGAGGGCATCGGCCTGGTGCGGCTGACCCTGGAATCTCTGGACGCGCGCAGCCGGGAGTTGATCCGGCTCAAATTCAACGAGGAGCTGTCCTACAAGGAAATCAGCGCGCGGATGGGCCTCAAGGCGGGCCATGTGGGATACCTGCTGCATTGCGCGCTCAAAAGCATGGCCGATGAACTGGCCAGAAACGGAGTGGTGCCATGAAATCTGATTTGAACCCTGAATTGAACCCTGATTTGACCCCCGGCGGCCGCGCCGAGCTGGAGGCGCGGGTGACGGCCCTGCTCCTGGGCGAATTGTCCGCCGAGGATGCCGCCGCCTTGCGCCAGATCATGTCCCAGGACGCCGCGCTGGCGAAATTGCACGACCGGCTCCGGCGCACCCTGGACCTGGTGCGCGAGACCGCCGCCTCTTCCGCCGGGGGAATCTCGGAGCAAACCGCGCCCTTTAGACTCAGTCCGGCACGGCGCGAGGCATTGCTGGCCCATTTCAAGACCATTGCGCCCGCGGAACTGGCCAAGCCGCGCGCCCGCCGGGTGTCGCTGGTTTTGCAGTTGGCCGCCGCCGCCGCCCTCATGCTCTTGCTGGCGGCAGTGTTCCTTCCAGCCCTCACCAAATCCAAGGCAAGGTCGGCATCGGCCATGCTGCAAACACAGTCTGCAACAGTCTTGCGCACAGGGAGGCTGAAGGATGCGCCGTTGGCCGGGGATCAAGGGGACCAGTTTGGAACCATTGTTGTCACCCGCCCGTCCACCGCGTCCACGCCGCCTACTGCGAACAAGCCGGCTTTGGTGCTCATGCCCCCTACACACAAGCTGGACGGCTCCGGCGCTTTGGCGTCGTCCACGCAGTCCACAAAGCCGCCCGCGGTGGATGAAGCAAGCAAAGCCAACCTGGCTGCCATTGGCCCAATCCCTCACATCCCCGGCGTCGTAACGCCCCCCGTTGCCGCCAGCCCCGCCCGTCCGCCAAGAACTGCCATTTACACGGGGAAACCTGAGGAGAGCGCCGATGGCAATTCGGCGGATAAGGGCTTGGTCATGAAACTGGATGGCGTGACCGTTGACCAGGCTCTGGCTTTCCTGAGCGAGTCAGAGGGCTTGAGCATCAACCGCAAGACCTCCACCGCCGGCGCGGGGATTGTGGATTTGGAGAGCGACAAGCCGCTGAACAAGGACGAGACTATTGCCGCTGTCAACAAGACCCTCGCCGACCACAACTTGGCGGCCGTTCGAGACGGGAACGTTCTGAACATCATGTCCATAGATGATGCCGCGGCGAACGCGAGCACTCCAGCTGGCGTCGTCACCACTTGGGCTGAGGTTCCGCAGGATTCTCATCCCGCGTATGCGACCCAGGGGGCGGTCGGGCCGGCCACATATACCGTTAATGCGAGTGGGTATGTCACCTTCATCACAGCGCCAGAGAACTCTACAAATGTGCTCGCATCTTTGGCGGCTGGGGCCGACAACTCGATCAGCCACTCGATGACTCTCGACGAGACCGGCGGCGGCAACAGTCCAGGAAATGTTGGATTCCGCACCGAAACCAAAGGCGCGGTTGGAGGTGGTTTTGGCGGCGGCGGTGCAAGTGGCAGTTCAGGCAGTTCACGGCCCTTCGCGTTGAACAATGGCGTCATCGGCGGGCAGGCGGGCACGGCGCCTTCTTACACGGGAAGCGCAAGCGTGGCCAATCCATCGGGCATCTTCCCGGGGCCGGGTCCGATTGCTTCCGGAGCGGCAAAAATGGACGGGATCACCATGACTGATCAGCTCAATGCCATAAAGAAGCGGATGCAAGAAGGCTCGCAACAAAATACCGTCCAAGCCTCAACCACCATCGGCAATGGCTCCACGTTTAGCGGCGTGCTCCACGGCGTTTCGCCGATTTCGGGGTACATAGTCGGCAGCGCGGATAACAAGGTGCTCGAAGACGGAGGGCCTATCGCGGCCACAGGCAATATCAATGGCATGGGTTATATAGCGGCCGGCAATCCAAGCGCTGCCGGCGGACGCGGTGGCGGCGGCGGCGGGCGCGGCAGACGCGGCGGCGGCTATGGTGCAACCAACGGGAGCCTTGGTTTCGACACCATTAGCGGCTATGTGGATACCTCGACGTTATGGAATCCGGGAACGGGAAGCCCTGCTGCTCAGGAAGCAAGAGTCCAGGGGCAGGCCAGCGCGGCGAAGGACGCTGAACGGCTGGCCGCAGAGGATTTTACTTCGGTGGCTATGGATGATTTTCAATCGTCCAGCGACGCTTTTGTCAGTGCCGGCAACGTTGGTGTTGGAGGCGTCAGCGCCGCAACCAACGGGAGGTTTGCTCCAGGCACCATTGGTGGTAATTTCTACGCTTTCGATGGTTCTGCATACGCGCAGGATGTCGGGAAGGAAGCCCAATACCAGAATGATGCGCGCAATCGCGAACGGGACAGCAAATCCGAGCTTGAGCAGGTGGAACCCACCTGGCTCCTCAGCAGCGATGAGGGAAAAATACGCCAGGGTGTGGAAGATTCTATGGAGGCCGCGCGGCAGCGCGGCCCTACCACGATGAGTCGAGTGGGCGGGATAGCGGCTGCAACAAAGCCTGCCAACCACAACCTTGACGGCTCGGTTGACTTCACATTTGGCACAGAGGTAGCGCAGGGACAAAATAACTCGGGATATGATACCTTCGCGGAATCTTCACCGCAGGCGTCGGCGCTGGCGGGGCGTCCGACTACAAACAGGCTGCTGAGCGACATGCACGATTTTGGACCGGGATATGATTCTCCCGGGCAGTTAGCTTACCATGGGGTATCGGTCGGCGGTGTCGCTTTCCCCGCACCGATTACCGCTGTTTCGCCATTGCCACGATCAAATAATGTTGGCGGCAATTTCAACGGGGTCATTTCGTCAGTTTCCATGTTCAGCAATTCCTTAACCGACTCCCAGCTAAAATCCCTTTTTCCCACCGAAGGCAATCAGGCCGTTAATTACTACACCGATGGCCCTGCCTCGGTGACGAAGCCTGCGCCTTCTTTCGCGGGGGTGGTTACCAATGCCGCTTTCGGCGCAGTGGCGTATTGGCCGCTCAACGAGACCGCCGATCCTTCCGTTGGCGGCGTCGCAGCTTTTGACGCTGTCGGCGGGTTTAATGGCTTTTACGGGACGAATGCGGCGAATGGCTTGGTTGCGGGAGCTGTCAGGCCGTCGAACGGCGATGTTGCCTCTGGAAATGCCGAGGCGCGTGTGGCGGCGACTTCGCGGGCGTGGATGAGGAGGTCGAACGGCGATGTTGCCTCTGGAAATGACGAGGCTTACGACATTTGGGGCGGCTGGAATGGCACCTACGGGACGAATGCGGCGAATGGCTGGTCAACGGTTGCGCGCGTTGTCAGCCCGTCGAACGGCGGCGTCTATTTGCCGGGAAGCGCGGTCGCGGGAAATATGCTCCAGACCCCGCTCGAAACCCCCGCAAGATTGACCGCCGCGAAATTGCCTGCCGCTCCGGCGTCGCCACTTGACCGCCATCTCAACCCTTTGGCCACCAACGCTCCACCGCGGGCCATGCTGGCCATTGTTGAAGACCTCAGCAAACCGCAAGCTCCCGCTCAAGCCAAGGCTGCCATCCAGGTTGCCGACAAGGCTCCGCTCAAACCCGCCGTTCCCCCGCCCGTCCCGCAGCCGGAAATCCAGACGCGCGACAACGCTTTCTCCACCTTCTCGCTCAATGTCAGCGATGTCTCGTTTAAGCTGGCGGCGGCGAGCCTGCAAAGCGGCCAGATGCCGGACGCGGCCTCCGTGCGGAGCGAGGAATTCATCAACGCCTTCAATTACCGCGATTCCGAACCCGCCACGGGCGCGCCCGTCGGTTTTGCCTCCGAACGCGCGGGCTATCCCTTCGCCCACAACCGCGACTTGCTGCGGTTCGCGGTCAAAACCGCCGCGGAAGGACGCCAGGCCGGACGGCCCCTGAACTTGGTGTTGCTGCTTGACAAGTCCGGCTCGATGGAACGGGCGGACCGGGTGGCGATCATCCGCGAGGCGCTGCGGGTGCTGGCCGGGCAATTGAAGGCGCAGGACACGATCAGCGTGGTGGTGTTCTTGCGCACGGCGCGGCTGTTCGCGGACGGCGTATCCGGCAGCCAGTTCGGGGCGCTCGCGGCTGAGTTGGAGGCGATTACGCCGGAAGGCGGCACGAATCTGGAAGAGGCGATGAAGCTGGCCTACGAGGCGGCGCTGCGCCATTACCTGGCCAACGGCGAGAACCGCGTCGTGGTGCTGACCGATGGCGCGGCCAATCTGGGCGACGTGGAACCGGAGGGGTTGAAGAAACGAGTCGAGAGCGACCGCGCCCAGGGCATCGCGCTGGATTGTTTCGGAGTGGGCTGGGAGGATTACAACGACACATTGCTGGAAACCCTTTCCCGCAGCGGCGGAGGACGCTACGGTTTTGTCAACACGCCCGAGGAGGCCGCCACGGAGTTCGCCGGACAACTGGCCGGCGCGCTCCGTGTCGCGGCCTCGGACGTGAAGGTGCAGGTGGAGTTCAACCCGGACCGGGTGATCTCCTGGCGGCAGATCGGTTACGCGAAGGACCAGATGACCAAGGAACAATTCCGCGACAACACGGTCAAGGCGGCGCAGATCGCGGTGGCGGAATCCGGCAATGCGCTTTACACAGTGGAACTCAATCCGGCGGGCGAAGGCCCCATCTGCGTGGTCCATGTGCGCTATCGCGCGCCCGGCACGGCGGATTACTACGAGCACGCCTGGGCGGTGCCTTACAACGGCCCGGCCGCGACGCTTGACAAGGCCAGCCCCCCGATGCGCCTGGCGGCGACGGCGAGCGCGTTTTCCGAATGGCTGGCGCGCAGCCCTTATGCCGGCGAAGTGACGCTGAACCAGTTGCAGGGTTATTTGCGCGGCGTGCCCGAATACTACGGCGCCGACACGCGCCCCAAACTTCTGGAAACAATGCTCCGCGAGGCGGGCAGCATTTCAGGAAGATGAGATGACAAGAACCGCTCAATTTTGGGTGAGGCGGAAAGGTAGGGCGGGCACTCCGCTGCCCGCCGCGGCGCGCACGGAGTGCGCGCCCTACCACCCAGCCCGGATATTTCATACTCTGGTAGGGCGAAGCTGCCGCTTCGCCCAAATTCAGGGCGGCGCGGAAGCGCCGCCCTACCAAAAAGGACGGACGCATACGAACAGGAGGAATGAGGCACATACATGAAAACACGCGAGTTGAATAAGGACGGAAAAATGGAAATTAAGGAAAAGCGAAGCACGGATGAACGCCGTTGGACACGGATGCAAGGCGCCATTGGCGAGCCTCCTCCTTCAAGGGACAAGGGCGAACCTCGCAAGCTTTTTGGAATCCGCGCCTCGCAGGGTTCCTCCGTGTTCAAACTGCTTTTTCCAGGATGAAAAATATAAATATGAAAAAAACCATCGTTGCGTTCTGCGCCCTTTTGTTCGCCTGCTCTTGTGTCAGCGGCCAGCCCAAGCCGGGGACTCCGCCGCCCGCGCCCAAGCCGGCTGCCCCCATCAAGCCGGTCATTCCCCTGGAGCCGGTCACTCTGGCGGATTTCAAACTGACCGGCGACCTGAGCGGGGACCTGGCCGACTTCACCCTGACCGCGACGGCGCATGTGGAGGACGCCCGGGGCGGCTCGCTGGATTTGCTCTCCGGCCCGGTCGCGCTGACCGCCATTGACGCGCACCCGTACGAGCACATCCGCGCCCAACAAAATCGCTTCACCCTGGCTTTTGACCGGTCCGGCAGTTACCCCATCAAGGTCCGCTTCAGCGCCGCCGTGCGGCAGGTGGAGGGCTGGAACGCGCTGGATTTCCATGTCGCCCCCAGCGTGCTGGAGCCGGTGGTGCTCCAGGGGCTGGCGGCGGAAACGCAATTCCAGTTCCCCGGCGCGGCGCGGCCGGACCGCCGCGGCAACGACTTCATAAGCTACCTGCCCGCCAGCGGCGCGGTCAAATTTTCGTGGAAGGAAGCGCAGCCGGAAACGGAAGGCAAACTGTTCTATTCCGCCGAGATGTTGTCGCAAATCAACGTCCTGCCCGGCCTGATGCGGCAGACGGCGCTGCTGAATTTCAAAGTGATGCAAGGCGAACTGAACAGCGTGACGCTGCTGCTGCACGGCGCGGGCGAAGTCACCCGCGTGCAGCCCGACAACCTGGTGCTGTCGTGGAACCTGGAGCCGGTGGAAAATTCGCAGGACCGCCGCCTGGTCATCCGGCTCAATCAGCCGCAAAAGGACCAATTCGCCATCCTGGTGCAGGCGCAGACGTTGCTGGGGACGTTTCCGCTGACGGCGGACGCGCTGCAAATCAGGCCGGAGAACGCCACGCGGTTCGGCGGTTACTACCGCATTGTCAACGAAGGGGCGGTGCGCCTGGAAGTGGCGCGGGCCAGCGGCGCGTCCCAAATCTCGCCCGAACAATTTCCCGAATCGGAGACGACGCGGGCGGTGTTTCGGGCGGCGGGGAACCAGCGGTTTGTCTATCGGTTCGCCGGCGCGGACCTGGCGCTGCGGATTCAGGCGGACCAAATCCTGCCGGAACTGGCCGTTTCCGAGCGGCTGGCCTATCACCACGGGGAAAACGAACTGGTGATTGACGCGCAAATCGAGCTGGACATCCGCGAGGCGCCCTTGCGCGAACTGGTGATCAAGGTGCCCAAAGGCTACATCGCCGCCCAGCCCGTCGCCGCGGGGTTGAGCGACTATTTCCCCACCGAGCCGGCCGGTGAAACCAATGCCGAGTTGCGCCTGGTGTACGGCCAGCCGATTTCGGGCCGGCAACTGGTTCAACTGCGGCTGGAGCGCAACCAGGGATTGGGCCAGGGGCAATGGACGCTGCCGCGCATCGAAGTGGTCAAGGCGAAATCGGTGCGGGGGTTTATCGGCGTGTCGTCGGATCCGGGTTTTCGCCTGACGCCGGTGCAGACCAACGGGCTGGTGGAAATCGCCACCGCCTTCTTTCCCGGAAAGCTGGAAGGCATTCAAGCCGCCTTCCGGCTGACCGATTCGGGGACCGACACCGCCTGGGAGGCGACCATGCAGGTGGAACGCCTGCCGCAAACCGTGCAGGCCGACGCGCTGCATTTGTTTTCCATCGGCGAAGGCATCGCCTATGGGAGCAGCCTGATCAATTATGTGGTGTCGGGCGCGCCGGTGGCGTCGTTCAAGGTGGAATTGTCGGGCGAATATACCAACGTGGAATTCACGGGAAAAGACATCCGCAACTGGCAGAAGACCAACGGGGGTTATGTGGTGCAATTGCACACGCCGGTGGCCGGGGCCTACGCCTTGCTGGCGACTTACGACCGGCCGTTCAAGTCGCAGGGCGAGACTCTGGTCTTCACCGGCGCGCGTCCCCTGGACGCCCAGTCCGAGCAGGGCTACACGCTGGTCATCAGCGCCTATCAATTCGAGGTCACCCCCACCGCCGATGTTTCGCCCAACCTGCTGGCGCTGGAGCCGGGGGAGGTGCCGCCCGAATACCGGCTGTTTTTCGACGCGCCGATTTTGGCGGCATACCGCTACAGCTCGCGGCCGTTCAATTTGCAACTCACCCTCAAGCCGCTGGCGCCCGGCGATTCGGTCAGCCAGATCGTGGACCGCGCCTCCTTCCAGACCCGCATCTCCAAAGAGGGCCAGGCGCTGACCGACGTGCGCTACTTCATCAAAAACCGCGGCAATCCCAACTTCCGGCTGACGATTCCACCCGGAGCCGCCTTGTGGTCCGCTTCCATCAACGGCACGCCGGCGGTTCCGGTGACCGACGGCAAGGCCAGCCTGGTTCCGCTCCCCCAGAGCGGCGACCCGAATGGCGTGCTGGAACTGGATTTGACACTGGCCTCGCAATCCAGCAACGCCGAAAACGTCACGGTCAGCGCCCCCATCGCCGACGCCCCGGTCATGCTCGCGGAATGGAAGATGGCGCCGGACCCGGGCCGGCGTCTGATGTATCAGAACAGCAGTTCGCTCCAGCCGGCGGGCGGCACGGTGGACGTGTCGGGCTTTGCCCAATTGACGCGCCTGTTCGAGGGGTCGCAATCGGGGCGCGCGCTGGCGCTGCTCTTCGCGATGCTGGGTTTGGTGGCGCTGGCCCTGGCGGTCTGGCGCTGGACGCTGCGCGCCAGGGCCTGGAAATATGGCGGGCCGCATATCGGCAGTTTGATTCTGGGACTGGCGGCGTTTGCCCTGGTGGTGGCGGCGGTGGCGAGCCTGGCGAGCCTGGCCGATGCCGGGCAGGCTCATCTGCCTGTTGACCTGCGGTTTCTTGCGCCGGTGCAGCGCTCAGGCAGCGCCTTGCACATTACGGTTTTGAATGTCGCCGACAAGGCACCCGCCGCGGCGGCGCTGGACCTGGCCTGGCCGGCCCTGGCCGCGCTCGTGCTCTGGATCTGCGGATGGATGGCTGGCGGGCCGCTGCAAAAATTCGCCGCTTCGGTCGGCGGCTGGACATTGCTCGCCTGGGCCGCGCTGAGAACACCGAACGGCGCGCCGGTATTTTTCTGGATTCTGCTGGCGTTCCTGGCGTTGTGCGTCCTGGTTCCCGCCCTGCGCCAACTCTCGCGTTTGCCGCGCCAGCCCGCCCCGATCCTGCCGGAAGCCTCCTCCGGCGGCGCCGCGCCCGCCACCCTGGCTTTGCTGGCGGCGGGCATCTACTGGATGAGCTGCGGCCACGGCATCGTCCTGGGCGCGGACACCACAAAATCGAACGCCATCCCGGCGGCGATTCCTGACTCGGTCACGCAGACCATCCGGGTGGAAGATAAACTGGCCCTGGCCACGGCGAAAATCCACTGGCAGGCCCTCAAGGGCCAGGCCCTCCCGCTCCTGGCCGAGCCGGCGGTGTTGACGCATGTGGCGTTCCCGGCGCGCTCTCTCAAGCTGGCGCCGGGGCCGGCCGGCTCCAAATACGCGCAAGAAGTGGTGGCGCAGGAAAACGGGACGTTTGATATCGAGGAACAATACGAGGTCCGGGTTTCGCCGGACCAGGCCGGAGGCGGCTCGGTCCTGCTGCCGGCCCCTTACGGGTTGATCAACCGGGCCACGATCACCGTCGTCAATCTGGATGTGGATGTGCTGTCGTCGCAGGCTGTTTCCATCAAAAGCGACCATGCCACAAGCAACACGGTGGCGACGCTGGTGTTGTCGCCGTCGGACGGGATGATCAGTTGGAGGCCGCGCAGCCGCGATGTCAAGAAGGAGAAGCCGGTGTTTTATGCGAAAGTGGCGCAGCTTTTTGTCCCTTCCGGCGGGGTGGTGGAAGGCGCGCATTACGTCTCCATTCAACCGGCCCAGGGCGAGCTGGCGGAAATGTCTTTCAACGTGCCGCCCGGCGCCACGATCACCGATGTGATTGAGGTTGACCCGGCGCAGCCGGCCAACAGCGCCCCAGTGCCCGCGCCTCCCTGGCGGTTCGATCCGGACACGCGCAAGCTGCGCGTCACCTTGAACCCGCCGCTGTCGCGGGTCTTTGCGCTGCTGATCCGGTCGCAGGTCGCCACCGAGCCGCTTCCCTTCGAGCAAGCCTTGGGATTGGTAACGGTTGACAACGCCGCGGGTCAAATCGGCGAGGCCGGCATTGCCACTACGGATGACGTGCAACTGGACGCCGTGACTCCCAACACGATGTCGCCCATCAACCTGTAGGATTTCCCATTGAATGCGTCTTCCGCGTTCCGGGGCCAGATTCCGGGGCTGACTCTGCGCCGGGCGTTCCGTTACTCCGACGCGTCGGCCAGCCTGACGTTGAAGGCATCGGCGGTGGAACCGGACGTGCGGGTGGAAACCAGGGACACGTTGTCGCTCGGCGAGGACCACACCACGCTGGCGGACAGTTTCGCGGCGAACATCACGCGCGCGGGCATTTTCAGCCTGAGCTTTCTCATGCCGGACGGATTCGACGTGGATTCCATCAGCGGCGCGGCCTTGAGCCAATGGACGGAGTCCCGGACCAATGGCAGCCGGGTGATCACGCTGCATCTTTCCGGCAAGACGCTGGGCCGCCAGGTATTTGCCATTACCCTGGCCGGAGCCGGTGTGAAGACGGCGCAGGGCTGGAAGGTTCCGCAAGTGGTGCTGCGGGAAGCCAACAAGCAACAAGGCACGCTGCTGATTGTGCCCGAACAGGGGATGGGCCTGCAAACCGTCACGCGCGAAGGCTACTCGCCGCTGGATCCGCAGGCAGCCGGCATCGGCATCAAAGGCGTGCTGGCGTTCAACTTTTCGCAGGTTCCATCCACCCTGACCCTGGACATAGACCAGGTGGATCCGTGGATCGAAGTCACCAGCCTGCAACACGCCGCTGTTCACGAAGCCCAGTTCAAGATCACCGCCAATCTGCTCTATCAGATCAAGAATGCCGGGCTGAAGGGATTTCGCGTGTTCCTTCCCACCAATGCCGACACTGTTCGCTTTGCGGGCGGGCAGGCGTTCGATTTCCTCAAGATGACCAACGCCATCACCAATGGAATGCAGGAGTGGGACGTGAAACTGGACCGCCGCGTCATCGGCCAGTATTTGCTGCAAGTCACTTATCAGACCCCCATACCGTCCCAAGCGGCGGAGGCCGTGCTGGAGGGAGTCCAAGCCGCCGAGGTCAACCTCCAGCGGGGATTCGTGACCGTGCAATCGGACCCCCGCCTGCAGGTGACTGTGGACGAACTGCCGCCTTCGCTGCAACCGGCCGAGTGGCAGAGCATCCCGCGCAACCTGGAAAAGGACCTGGCCTCCGTTTCCGCCAACCTCACCTACCGGCTGCTGGACGCGGCTTTCCGCCTCCCCTTGAAACTCCAGCGCCATGAGGCCACCAAGACGCTGCCCGCCCACGTCAACAGCATCACCTTCAACTCCGTCATCTCCGACGACGGCGTCATGCTCACGCAGACCCGGCTGGAAATTCTGCCGGGCGACAAGCGGCTTCTGAGCCTGACCCTGCCCAAGGGCGCGCGTTTCTGGTTCGCCTTCGTCAATGACAACGGGGTATGGCCCTGGCGCGAACAGGACCATATCCTCATCCCTCTGGAGCAGCAATCGCATGGCGACAAGCCGGTGAGCGTGGAGATCTTCCACGAATGCCCGGCCGGCTCGGCGGGAACCGGGTCGCTGGATTTGGAACTGCTCGCGCCCAAATTCGATTTGCCCCTGGAAAACATCACCTGGCGCGTTTGGCTGGGCGACAAATGGCAGGTCAAACTCAAAACCTGGAGCGGTTACCTCCAACTCCAACAGCAGGAGGTCAAGTCGCCCGCCGAGGCGCTGGATGCGCGGGCCTATCTCCAGACCGAAAACACCCTCCAACTGGCGCGCACCGAGGAAGCCCGCCAATTTTATGACCTGGGCGAAAGTTCCCTCCAGAAAGGCAATCCCCAGCAGGCCCGCCGCGCCTTCGAAGCCGCTTACGGCCTCTCCACCCACGACGCCGCCTTCAACGAGGACGCCCGCGTGCAACTGCACGCCATCAAGCTGCAGGAGGCCAAGATCGGCCTGAACGCCCGCCAGTCCGCCGCCGGCGGCTACGCCGGGGCAGTGGGCGGCAAATTGCGCGATCTGCGCAGCCGCCCGGAGCTTAATTACACGCAGCAGGACGCCAATGACATACTTGACAGTAACAGCGCCGACGAAAGCGCGGCCTTCACCAGCCTGGCGGAAAAATTGATCCAGCAGCAGGACGCGGCGGTGAGCCACCCCGCCGGCATCCGGGCGAGCGTGCCCGAGCAAGGCCGCGTGCTCACCTTCCGGCGCGCAGTGGCCGTCGAGCCGCGGACCGATTTGCGCATCGGGCTGACTGCTTCGATTGCCTCGGCCGCTCCCATCGGAATCCGGCTGCTCATTCTGGGCGGCGCGCTGCTGGCCTTCGCGATCTTCGCCCTGGCCCTGCGCTCCCTGCGGCCGGACGGAGTGGAACCAACGGTTTGAGGCCGAAGTCCCCAGGTGGGCCGAATTTGATGCCGGTTGGCCGGAAACTTACCGCGTCGGTGACGGAGGGGAGAAAGGTAGGGTGGGCAGTCCTCTGGCCGCCGCGGCGCGCACGGAGTGCGCGCCCTACCATCCAAGACTGATGCCTTGCGCCGGAAACAATGTCTGCTTTTGCTTTGCGCGTCCATAAGCAAGTATGATGCGCGAGATGGACGACATGGCCCTCCTGCGGGAATACGCGGCGCGCCAGTCTGAAACGGCCTTCACCACGCTGGTGGAACGCCATATCGGCCTGGTTTATTGCGCGGCGTTGCGCCAGACGCGCGATCCGGCGCAGGCGCAGGAAGTCACCCAGGTGGTGTTCATTCTCCTGGCGAGAAAAGCGCGCCGCCTGCGTGAGGGCACCATTCTCTCCGCCTGGCTCTACCGGGCCGCGCGTTTTGCCGCCTCCGACGCCCGGAAAATGGCCTTCCGCCGCCAACAACGCGAACAACAGGCCGTCCAAATGCAAACGATTTCGCCCACCTCCTCCGGTGATTCCGCCTGGGAACAAATCGCTCCGCTCCTGGACGAAGCGATGGCCGCGCTGGGCGAGAAAGACCGCAACGCCGTAATGCTGCGTTTCTTTGAGCAAAAATCGCTGGAGGAAGTCGGGGCGGCGCTGGGCATTGGCACCGGCACGGCGCAAAAGCGCGTGTGGCGCGCGGTGGACAAGCTGCGCCAATACTTTGCCCGGCACGGCGCGGCTTTTTCCGCCGACGCCATTGCCGCCGCGCTTTCCGCGCACGCCCTTCACGCCGTTCCATCCGGCCTGGCCGCCGCCGTGGCCGCCGCCGCCGCGCTCAAGGGCGCCGCCGCCACCACCTCCACCGCAACCCTCCTCAAAGGAACCTTGAAACTTATGGCATGGACAAAATTAAAGATCACTGCCGCAGCCGTCGTGGGCGTTTTGCTCGCCGCCGGAACCACGACCTTCACCTTGAAAGAAATCCAGGAATACCGGAGTTACCCGTGGCAGGACGCTTCAAAGTCCTTTGAAGCCTTTCAACAAGTTCCGCCTGCCGTGATGATCGTCTCCACCAAATTCACGAACGAACACTTTTACACTTCGCTATCGCTGGGCGACGGAAGAATATGGGGCCTCGGAGCGAATCTGAACACTCTCATTGAAAATGCCTATGGCGCTGTGCGGACGCGGACGGTCCTTTCAAGCGCGCTTCCTCAAGGGAGATTCGATTACATTGCCAACCTGGCATCTGGATCGAAAGAGGCGTTACAAAAGGAAATAACAAGAAAACTCGGCCTCACGGGCAGGGTCAAAACCATCGAGACCGATGTCCTGTTTCTCCAGGTCGTGGAGGCGAACGTGGCAGGACTCAGACCCACTCGTTCAAGAACTGGCGCGGTTAGCTCTTGGCAATACGAAGAGGCGGCGACCAATCGAACCATGTCCTATCTGGCCAGCCGCCTGGAGGAAGTCACCAAAGTACCTATCCTTGACAAAACCGGCCTGGCTGGCGGTTACGACTTTGATTTGAAATGGGGGCAATACATGCCCTCCAAGGAGTCCATTAATGTTGACGACTCTGTCGAGCAATTGCAGGGTTTGAAAAAGGCCTTGGTGGAGCAGCTCGGACTGGAACTCGTTCCAGCCAAAGCGCCCATCGAAATGCTCGTCATCGAAAAGGCAAAATAGGTCGAATTCAAGGAAAAGACCCGGTTTTCTGGTTTTGCCGATAAATCGTGTGTCGCCAATCGCCGGTTTTTGGTTAAACTGCGGGGAATGCAAGCAACCCTGGAAGTGCTTTTCACTCCGGCGGAGTTTGAGGCGCTGAAGAACCGGGACCTGTCGAACACGGTTTGCGTGGTGTTCGATGTTCTCCGCGCCACCACCTCCATGCTGGCCGCGCTGCAACACGGCGCGGCGCAGATCATCCCTGTCAAGGAGATTTCCGAGGCGCTCGCCCTGCAGCGCGGCCTGCCGCAGCCGGCCCTGCTCGCCGGGGAACGCGACGGGGTGCGCATCCGCGCCGCGCAAACCGGCGGCGTGGATTTTGACCTGGGCAATTCCCCGCGCGAATTCACGCCGGAGCGCGTCGCGGGCCGGACCATCATTATGACCACCACCAATGGCACCCGCGCCTTGCAGGCTTGCAGGGGCGCGCAGCGCATCCTGGCCGGCGCATTTTCAAACCTCGCCGCCCTGGCCGGCTGGATAAAAAGTCAGCCCCCGCCCAGCCTGCTCCTGGTCGGCGCGGGCACATTCGAGCAGGCGGCCTACGAAGATACGCTGGCCGCCGGCGCCCTGGGCGAGCTGGTCTGGGACCAATTCAGCCGCGCGGCCGATTCCGCCCATCTGGCCCGTGAAATTTACCGCGTGGGCGCAAGCGATCTCTCCGCCGCCTTGCGGCAACATTCCCGCAACGCCCGCCGCCTCCTGGCCAGCCCCGCATTGCGGGACGATGTTCCTTTTGCCCTGCAGCGCGACACCGTCCCCTTCAACGCCGAACTCAAGAACGGCGCGGTGGTGAAGGTTCATTGACTTTCCCGGTGGGCACGAGCAGACTCCGCCCAGCCGAAACTCGATTTCTCGGGAAAGAACATGTCCTATCAAATTCTCAGCCTGGACGCGGTCGCGGAGTATTTGCATCTGACCCCGGAGGACGTCGCGCAACGCGTCAAGCGCAACGAGATTCCGCACGAGAAGCGCGGCCGCCGCGTCGTTTTTTCCAAGGATGAAATTGACCTTTGGGCTTCGCAGCGCCTCCTGAGCCTGCCGGGCCGGCGGTTGACGGAGTATCACCGAAAATCCACCCGTGGCACGCGGGAAATCCTGCCGCGCCAGGCCCTCCTGCCGGACATGATCCAGCCCGGCTTCATTGCCACGGCCTTGCCGGCCAAAACCAAGTCGTCCGTGTTGCATGAGCTGGTGGCGCTGGCGGAAACCACCGGGCGCTTGAACAATCCCCAGGACCTGCTGGCCAGTCTGGAGGCGCGCGAAGCCCTGAGTTCGACCGGCATGCCCGGCGGTTTTGCGCTGCCCCATCCGCGCGTGCCCGACCCTTACCTGTTTGAAGCTTCGTTCATTGTCCTGGGCCGCACCGTTCAGGACATCTTTTTCGGCGCGCCCGACGCCCAGCCGACGAACCTGTTCTTCCTGATTTGTTGCCAGGATGGCCGGTTGCATCTGCACACCCTGGCCCGGATTTGTCTCATCGCCCAGGAAACCGCCATCCTCGGCCAGCTCCGCCAGGCTCCCGATGCCGCCTCCATGCGCGCCTCCCTGCTGGCCGCGGAAGAGGAAGCGCTGGCCGGGACAAAAACATGACCGGCGAAGGCAAACGTGATTGGCATTTCTTCCGGCCTTGACGCGCCCGTGAAACGTGCCATAATCTTCTGTGTTCACAGCGGGTGGCGCCATGATGGCAGGAAGAACGGGTGGCGCGCTGATTTTGTGCAAGTAGTTGACGGAGAGGTGGCTGAGTGGCTGAAAGCGACGGTTTGCTAA
>Ga0182027_10003356_pt1 | contig 25445 bp, 22 predicted proteins | sample 712E1DmetaG_FD_121300 | JGI IMG/M metagenome (GOLD analysis project Ga0182027, IMG submission 121300) | Permafrost microbial communities from Stordalen Mire, Sweden - 712E1D metaG (Illumina Assembly) | ecosystem: Environmental > Terrestrial > Soil > Wetlands > Permafrost | place: Sweden...
ATTTTTATATCTTTGCAGTCCAATTTTGGATAAATCCGAAGGGGCAAATGAAAGTTATACGATCGAATGATTATATACGCCTCGCGGAGTAACGTAAAAAAAAGATAAGATGTACGCAATCGTAGAAATTGCAGGCCAGCAGTTTAAAGTTGAGAATGGCAAAAAGATTTTTGTTCACAGGCTCGAATTTGAAGAAGGAAAGGAAGTAGAGTTTGACAAGGTTCTTTTAATCGATGATGACGGGAAAATAACCATCGGAGAACCTGCAATCAAAGGCGCTGTTGTAGGAGGGAAGATTCTCGACAATGGAGTGAGAGGTGACAAGGTAATAGTTTTTAAGAAGAAAAGGAAAAAGGGCTACAGGGTCAGAAACGGACACCGTCAGAATTTTACTCAGATTGAAATTATCAGTATAAACGGTATTGCCGCACCGAAAAAAGCAGCTCCAAAAAAAGCTGAATCTAAGGTAGCTGATGTTGCGGTTGCTGAAGAACCCACAAAGGAGAAAAAAGCTGCCAGGAAAACTGCTGCAAAAAAAGATGAAGCACCTGTTAAGAAAACTGCTGCAAAAAAAGTTGCAGAGAAAAAACCGGCTGAGAAAAAGCCTGCTTCAAAGAAAACACCAAAAAGCAAAAAATAATCAGTTGAAACTTTAAGCAAATAAAAATATAGAATTATGGCACATAAGAAAGGAGCAGGTAGTTCACGTAACGGTCGCGATTCTGAAAGTAAACGATTAGGAGTGAAGCTCTTTGGCGGCCAGACAGCCAAGGCAGGCAACATTATAGTTCGCCAGAGAGGAACCAAGCATAATCCGGGTATCAACGTTGGCCTCGGAAAAGACCATACTCTTTTTGCACTCACCGATGGAGAAGTTGAATTCAAAAGGAAAAAAGATAACAAAACTTATGTATCGGTTAAGAGTGTGAAATAGTTAAACACTTTAATTACTAAATCTATTTATCAATAGGATATTTCATGCTCTAAACCGGTTACAGAGTAAGCGATTATCTTAAAAGAACCAGGCTCCCGCAATTCTTTTCTGTCACAGGAAAGCATTATCGGGAGTTTTTTGATATTTTTACAGCAGGCGCCTTAGCCTGCTTTTTTTATTAATTCATAACTGAATATGTTAACAATAAACCTGATTCGGGAAAAGAAAGAATTTATAATTGAACGGCTGAAAGTTAAAAACTTCGAAGCAGAAGAAATAATTAACAGGATTCTTGCACTCGATTCCTCACGCCGGGAAATCCAATCCAAAACTGATGCAATGCAGGGAGACATGAACCGTATCTCCAAAGAGATAGGCACCCTGATGAAAGATGGTAAAAGAGATGAGGCTGAAGCTGCGAAAGAAAAAACATATTCCTTAAAAGAAGAAATCAAGTCTCTTACCGACAAACTGATCCCTATTGATAATGAGCTACGGAGCGAGATCATCCGTTTACCAAACCTCCCTCACGGATCTGTTCCACAAGGATACGGAGCTGATGATAATATTGAGGTGCGTAAAGGGGGAACCATGCCTCTTCTATCTGATAAGGCCCTCCCCCACTGGGATCTTATTAAAAAATATGATATTATAGATTTTGATCTGGGTATTAAACTTACAGGCGCAGGTTTCCCTGTTTACAAAGGCAAAGGCGCAAAACTGCAAAGAGCCTTAATCTCCTTTTTCCTTGATGAAGGGGAAAAAGCAGGTTATTCCGAGGTAATGCCTCCAATATTGGTTAATGAAGAATCCGGATTTGGTACAGGTCAGTTACCTGATAAAGAGGGACAGATGTATCATGCAACGCTTGATAATTTCTATCTGGTACCCACTGCCGAGGTACCGGTTACAAATATTTACAGGGATGTAATATTAAATGCCGCTGTGCTTCCGATTAAGAATATTGCATATACACCTTGTTTCAGAAGAGAAGCAGGTTCATGGGGAGCCCATGTAAGGGGCCTAAACCGTCTGCATCAGTTTGATAAAGTTGAAATTGTCATGATTGCCCACCCCGAACATTCATATGAGTCTCTTGAAGAGATGGTAACCCATGTCGAGGGCCTGGTATCCAAACTTGATCTTCCGTACCGCATACTCAGACTGTGTGGCGGAGACATGTCATTTACATCAGCCCTTACCTATGATTTTGAAGTCTGGTCAGCCGCCCAGAAACGCTGGCTTGAAGTAAGTTCCGTATCAAATTTTGAATCATTTCAGGCTAACAGGCTAAAATGCAGGTTTAAAGAAAAAGGTGAAAAACAGACCCGCCTGGTGCATACACTCAATGGCAGTGCACTGGCTTTGCCGAGAATTGTTGCCGCAATACTTGAAAATAACCAGACTGAATCTGGAATTAAAATACCTGAGGTGCTAATACCATATACAGGGTTTGAGATGATAAATTAAAATTTTCTTCTTTCTCCAATAAAGTTGTCTATTTTTGAAATCCATTAACCGAAAAGATCACAAAGGGATATACAAAGGTCACAAAGAGCTGAAATATAAGTTCTCAACTTTGAGTACTTTGTGCATGCTTTGTGCTCTTTATGGTTATTTGCATTAATATTATGGAAAGGACAAAATCATCTTATATCTATGCTGGTTTGGCAATCCTGTTCTGGTCAACTGTACCAACAGCATTTAAAATCAGCCTTGGTGAACTTGACATTCTTCCCATGCTTACGATTGCGTCAATAACTTCAACGATTGTATTGTTTATTGTTGTCGCAGCAGGGAAAAAAATTGATCTTATCAGGATAACTACCAGGAAAGAACTTTTACAATCAGCAATTCTTGGGTTCATAAATCCATTTCTTTATTATCTTATTCTGCTTAAGGCATACCAGTTGCTTCCTGCTCAGGTTGCCCAGCCACTTAATATGGTATGGCCGATAATACTTGTTTTTCTTTCTGTACCCATCCTCAAGCAAAAGATTCAAAGGAAGAGCTTTATAGCTCTGTTTATCAGTTTTATAGGAGTATATATCATCTCATCCCAGGGCAGGCCTTTCAAACCTGGCCATTCAGATCTTACAGGTGTACTTCTCGCTACAGGAAGTTCAGTATTCTGGGCGTTCTATTTTATCCTTAATGTGAAAGATAAGAGGGATGAGGGAGTTAAGCTTCTTCTTAATTTTGTTTTTGGCTCGACATATCTTATAGGTACAATGATTATACTCGGAAGATGGCATTTTGAAACAGGATTCAGGGGGCTGGCTGCATCAATCTATGTCGGTATATTTGAGATGGGAATAACCTTTTTTTTCTGGCTGAAAGCGCTTCAGATGTCTTCTACCACAGCGATCGTAAGTAATATGGTTTACCTGGCCCCATTTTTTTCACTGTTTTTTATACACTTTTTTCTTCACGAATCCGTTTATTATACTACACCTTTAGGTTTAGTTCTTATTATTTCAGGGATCTTATTTCAAAACAGGCGATCAAAAATCATGGTTTAATTGTTATATACAAATATTATATCATAAGAAATATGAAAAAGCTCTTTATTCTTCTTTCTATCTTAATACTTGGATTCAGTTCATGTAAAAAAGATGTTGCTCCTGAAAGCAAAAGTGCGGTAATTGACGCACAGGCAAGGGATGATCTGTATAATGTAATGAATGAAGATTATTTTTGGTATAATCTTATGCCTGTGGTTGTTAAGACAAATTACAAGAATCCCGCTGATCTTTTAGATGCAATGATATATAAGACTCTTGACAGATGGAGTTTTGTGCAAACATATGACGAGTACGTGGCTCAGTCTCAGGGAGCTTTTGTCGGTCATGGGATCAGCATGGGGCTTGATCCATCAAATCAGGTAAGAATTGCCCAGATTTATACCCTTTCTCCATTATACAATCTAGGAGTCCGAAGGGGATGGATTGTAAAAAAGATCAATGGTACTGATTTGGCGACTATTTTCATTAACAATGATAGTGCTGCCTATAGTAAGGCTATTGGTCCCTCCACAGCTGGGCTAACGAATACTTTTCTTTTTCAGACACCCCTTGGAAAAGATTCCACAATTACTTCTGCAAAGGCATCATTTACACTGAATACTGTAATTACTGCTGATACTTTACATCTGAAATCGGGGATAACCGGGCATCTTGTTTTTGACCAGTTCATTCCGCCATCAAACCAGGAATTGCAGACTGCTTTTACATACTTTAGCCAGAGCAATATTAAAGATCTTATTGTGGATTTAAGATATAACGGAGGAGGGGATCTGAATGTGCTCACAAATATGGCAAGTTATGTTGCAGGTGAAGCGCAACTTAATAAACCATTTCTTACGTTAACCTTTAATGACAAAAACACAAACTCAAATGGAACATATAACTTTAATTCAGTATATTCTCCTCTGAGTCTCTCAAAAGTAATTGTTATAACCACCAGAGGAACTGCATCTGCCAGTGAAGATTTTATAAACGGATTAAAGCCTTATCTGGAGGATATCAGAACTATCGGGGATACAACAAACGGGAAACCTGTCGGAATGGCTGGATTTGCTTATCAAACCAGTTATATGTTTTTTCCAATAACTTTCTCATTGGCTAATTCTGCAGGTCAGGGTGGCTTTTATCAAGGCTTCGCACCCGATAAATACGTCCCTGACGATATTACCCACGACTGGAGTGACAGAAACGAGGCCTGTCTTAAAGAAGCTATTTATTATCTGGAGAATGGAAGCGTTTCATCGAAAGGATTATCTGTTTATGGCAAGCAACCTTCAGTTATCTTTTCTGAAAAGTCTGGTAAGAATAATAATGCTTATATAATTAAAAAATAAGTTTTTGAGATTGAAAGCCAAGCCAAAGGAGAGGATAATTTTAGGCATAGATCCAGGTACCAGTATTACGGGCTACGGAGTCATAAAAACATCCGGTACAACACCTGAACTTATAACCATTGGATCGATTGATCTATCAAAGTATGACGATCACTACCTCAAGCTGAAATGCATTTTTGAGAGAACTGTAGGGATTATTGATGAATATCATCCCGATGAGCTGGCGATAGAGGCTCCTTTCTACGGCAAAAATGTTCAGTCGATGCTAAAGCTTGGCAGGGCACAGGGCGCCGCAATAGCTGCAGCACTTACCCGTTCATTGCCAATATTCGAATATGCACCCCGGAAAATCAAAATGTCAATTACGGGGCAGGGAGCAGCATCTAAGGAACAGGTAGCTGCCATGCTGATGAATATCCTGAAATTCAATCTGACAGAAATAAAACTGGATGCAACCGATGGCCTTGCTGCAGCTCTTTGCCATTTTTACCAGACAAATAATCCAACACAGGAAAAAGCCTATAACAGCTGGAAAGATTTCATGAATAAAAATCCAAAAAGAGTAAAAAAGAAGGGAGATTAAACCGGTTATACTACTGCAAATGCAAGTGCCACTACACTTACTTTTACCCCTTCAACCTTGAGAAGCTCATTTGTACAAGATTCAATAGTTGATCCTGTAGTAATCACATCATCAACGATTAAAACATGTTTCCCAATTATTGTCTCAGAATCAATAACCTTGAAAATTCCCTCAACATTCGTCCATCTTTCGTATCGCGACCGTTTTGTCTGGGTAGCTGAAACCAGTATTCTGGCAAGTGATTTTATATCAACCGGCAAATGAGTCACATCTGCAATTCCCATCGAAATAGTCTCACTCTGATTGAAGCCCCGAACTCTTTTTTTCATGGGATGAAGCGGAACCGGAATTATCATATCGATATCATTTGCAAAACCTGATGCTTTAAGAGACAAACCATATATTCTACCTAACTCATAGCCTATCTCTCTGATTCCCTTGTACTTCATATTATGAATCAGCTTTCTGATACGACTGCCTTTGTTATAATATGAAAATGCTGCCGCTTTTTCAATAAGACATCTTCCCCAGAAGAGTTGTGCAACAGGATTATCCTCTGCAAGATGATAATTAGTACGGGGAATGAGTACAAAACATGCTGTACATATAAGACTTTCATTCCTCATGAGTTGGCTACCACAGGCATAGCACAGACGCGGGAATAAAAGACTTATAAAATCGTCCCATAAATCATACAGCCAATTCATGCAGCGAGTTCAATCTTTTCATTAAAGAATGACTTTACTACTTATTTTAGCAGCAATCTCTTTAAATTCTTCAGGTGAAAACTTTAGCTTGGGATTTCTGAAGTTAACATCCTCCATTGTATCCATCGGGACCAGGTGTATATGGGCATGAGGTACCTCCAGACCCAGTATTGCAACTCCGATACGTTTACAGGGAATCGCGCTTTTAATTGCCACCGCAATTTTCTTTGAAAAAACGATCATTCCAGCCAAATAGACATCTTCCAGATCAAAAATATAATCTGTCTCCCTTTTGGGAACAATCAGAGTGTGTCCCGCTCTCAAAGGGTTGATATCGAGAAATGCAAAATAATTGTCATTCTCGGCGATCTTATAACTGGGAATTTCCCCTTTTATGATTTTAGTGAATATTGTGGCCATAACGGCTATGAACTTAATAATTAAATCGAAATGGACATGATTTCAAAAGGAATGGTCCCTGAAGGTACTTTTATCTGAACTATATCACCAACCTTTTTACCGATAAGACCCTGGGCAATAGGAGAACTAATAGCAATCTTACCCAGTTTAAAATTTGCTTCACTTTCAGGAACAATCAGATATTCCATAACCGAATTATTTGTTTTATTCCTGATCTTTACCCTATTAAGTAATCTCACAGTTGAGATATCAATTTTTGATTCGTCAAGAATTCTTGAGCGAGCCACAATATCCTCAAGCTTCGATATTCTTAACTCAAGCATACCCTGTGCCTCTTTGGCAGCAGCATATTCGGCATTTTCAGAAAGGTCTCCCTTATCCCTTGCATCAGCGATCTGCCTGGATATTGAAGGTCTCTCAATATTTCTTAATTGGTCGAGCTCCTCTTTCAGTTTTTGAAGACCTTCTACAGTCACATATATAACCTCTGACATTTTCCCCTCTTATATTAAAAAAATAAGAAGAATTCCGGGGTCGCCGGAACTCTTCAACAACAAATATATAATTTTTTTTAATTATTTACAAATATTAGTCTTGTGAACTGGTGTTTTACAAGTATTTATCTTCAGGGTTGATCATTCCTTATACTTTTTCCCCGCCTTCTTGGTATTTGACTTTACGTTTTTCCTTTTTTCTTTATCCCGCGCGGTGTAATCTTTTTTGTTTTGTTTCATACGCTTCTGTACCTCAGGCGTTTGGATATCTATGGTCCTTTTTTGAGATCGTCTTATGGATTTGTCATAGTCTCTTTTAAGCTTTCGATCATTTGCCTCCTGCTTTTTTTTAGCTCTTAGCACAGTCCTGGATTCTTTAACTTTTGGTTCTTTTTTAATTCCAGGTGTTTTACCGAATAATTGTCTCTCGGGACTCCTGTGAAATATCTGAGCGTTACACGATCCTATAGCAAATAATAAAATAAAAATGAGAAGAAAAAGCTTTCGCATCGATATATTATTCATTCTCAGATATTACAATAAATAAATCTCAATTCCGTTAAATTTACTGTGGTAATTGTAATTTTGCAATATTAAATATTTTCTGATGGCTTCAGTTTCAAAAATAAGACTTTTTTTCATTACAGTGGCACTTGCCATCACTTTAGGTTCATGTAATAAAAAGAATGACGTTATACCCAATACTTATGTGAATTTTACCCTTGACCTGAATGACCCTGAGTTTGTAAGTCTCATTGGATTTGGCGGTTCAATTGTAGTTGGTTCCAGCACAAATAACTGGGGGCTGGGGGCTGCAGGATATGATGGCAATGGTATTATTATATGCAGTGGAGACGAGGAGTTCTATGCCTACGATCGCACATGTCCCCACGATTATGTTGTAAATAGCGTTAGTATAAAGGTAAACATTGACCCGACAAATTCCATGATAGCTATCTGCCCAAAATGCGGAACTAAATATGGACTTACTGTGGGAGGCACACCTGCTTCAGGTGTAGGCAGATATCCTTTGAAGAACTACAAAACAAGACAACAGGGAAATTACGTTACAGTTTGGAACTGAGGCTGTAGGATTTTGTCCTAATATCTGTAATGATCCGGTTTGTAAGGCCCTGCCGGAGGAACTCCGATATAGTCTGACTGTTCCTTTGTAAGTTTTGTGAGCTTCACTCCAAGCTGATCGAGGTGCAAACGTGCAACCTCCTCATCAAGATATTTAGGAAGTCGGTAAACCCCTATTTCATATTTGTTCTTCCAGAGATCAATCTGCGCAAGTGTCTGATTACTGAAAGAGTTACTCATAACAAAGGAAGGATGACCTGTGGCACAGCCCAGATTAACAAGTCTTCCTTCAGCAAGAATAAATATTGCATGCCCGTCGGGAAAAACATACTTATCGACCTGTGGCTTAATATTAATTTTTACGATTCCTTTAAATTCATTCAGATTGTCTACCTGTATCTCATTATCGAAATGACCTATATTACAAACGATTGCCTGATCTTTCATTTTCAACATATGATCAAGGGTTATTATATCCCTGTTACCGGTAGCAGTTACAAATATGTTTCCCTCACTTAATGTATCATCAACCGTTTTAACTTCAAAACCTTCCATTGAAGCCTGCAGAGCACAAATCGGGTCAATTTCTGTAACTATAACCCTGGCTCCGTAAGATTTCATAGATCTGGCACACCCCTTTCCAACATCGCCATAACCGCAAACAACAATAACCTTCCCCGCCAGCATAACATCAGTTGCTCTTTTTATTCCGTCGGCAAGTGACTCACGACATCCATACAGATTATCGAATTTTGATTTTGTAACAGAATCATTAACATTAATTGCCGGGACAAGCAGTTCTCCATTTTCCATCATTTGGTATAATCTATGTACTCCGGTTGTGGTCTCTTCCGATATTCCCTTAAGTTCACTTACAGTACGTTGCCATTTCCCAGGTTCTTTAGCAAGAATATCTTTAAGAGTAGCGAGAATAATTGCCTCTTCCCTGTTCTCGGGTTTCCTGTTAAGTATTTCCGGTGTTTTTTCCGCTTTATATCCCAGGTGAACCATCAGCGATGCATCGCCGCCGTCATCAACTAAAAGATTGGGACCTTTCCCTCCGGGGAATGAAAGCGCCTGTGCTGTACACCACCAATATTCTTCAAGAGTTTCCCCTTTCCAGGCAAAAACCGGAATACCCCGTGCAGCAATTGCGGCAGCTGCATGATCCTGAGTTGAGAAAATATTACAACTGGCCCACCTGACATCGGCTCCAAGTTCAGCAAGAGTCTCAATAAGCACTGCGGTTTGAATTGTCATATGCAACGAACCTGTTATCCGTGCACCTTTTAAAGGTTTCTCAGAAGAATATTTCTTCCTTATTGCCAGTAATCCCGGCATCTCTTTTTCTGCAATTTCTATCTCTTTTCTGCCAAAGTCAGCAAGCGTAATATCTTTTACCTGGTATTGCATTGTATTTAAAGTTACATTCATAATTCAGATTTTTTGAGAGGTCAAAGTTAATAAAATCATTTGGGATCTTTCATTTTAACAATCGCAATGTATCTAGTTTATCGCGCCCCATTTGCGCAGTTAACTGCTCCAGATTGTCAAATTTTTTCTCATCTCTCAGCTTTTTCCTGAAAATAACTGAAATTTTTTCCCCATAAATGTCCTTATCGAAGTTTAGAATATGAACTTCAATACTCCTGAACCTGTTATCAGTATTTACAGTAGGATTGGAACCTATACTAAGCATTCCCGGATACAAATTGTCATTAAGCTGAACTTCAATAGCGTACACTCCGTTGCCGGGAATTAATTTATATTGAGAATCGGGTTTAATGTTTGCAGTTGGAAAACCAATAGTGCGCCCTATCTTCCGCCCTTCAATAACTATCCCGCTGACAGAATAATAATATCCAAGCCACTTATTCGCTTCATCAACTTTCCCTTTCAATAAAGCTTCACGGATTAATGATGAGCTGATAGCTCCTTCCTCCGTTTGATAGCCCTGTACCTGTTCAACGATGAAATCAAGCTCTTCCGAACATTGCTTTATCGTATTAAAATCTCCTTCACCTTTTCTCCCGAAGTGATGATCATATCCTATAATAAGATGCTTTGTTCCAATCTTCTCAACAAGTATGTCTTTTACAAAATCACATGCCGGAATCTTACTAAACCCTATAGTGAATTCAATTATTATCAAATGGTCAATGTTTGCATTTTTGAGAAGGACCTTCTTCTCCTCCATCGTTGTCAGGAAAGAGAGATTAATATTATTTTGTTCCAGTACAAGCCTTGGATGAGGCGAAAATGTTATGACGACTGATTCACCTCTTGTCTCCCTGGCACGTGAAACAAGGCAATCCAGCAGAGCCATATGACCTCTGTGAACTCCGTCAAAAATTCCAAGAGTTGCAACCGGAGCTATCAGATTAAGGTTTTCATAACCTTCATGAATAACCATAGACTAAAATTATGTCTGCAAATTTAATAAAGCCCATGATAATGAAACAAATTAATGATTTAGTTTTCGTATTTTTATAGAAAGATATCCTGTTTTCACGGTTATCATGAATACAAACAGTTTCTATATGTCCGATCCATGGCTGAATCCCTTTAAGGATGTCATCGACAGACGCATTGCGAAATCTCTGTTGAAGGAAAAGCTGCTGGTCGGGAACGGCACTCTATGTGATTTCGCGATGGGGCATTATTATTATGGGCTTCACCGTGACAAAGATTCATGGGTTTTCAGGGAATGGGCCCCAAATGCAAAAAGCATTTTTGTCATCGGAGTTTTCACCGATTGGAAAGAGAAGGAAGAATTCATGATGACGCGGATCAATCCAATGGGAAACTGGGAAGTGTTTCTGCCGAGAGGAACACTTAAACACGGAGATTTGTACAAGCTCTCAATTCATTGGGAAGGAGGAAGTGGAGAACGAATTCCTTCATATGCCAACCGGGTGGTTCAGGATGAAAAGACTAAAATATTCAATGCCCAGGTATGGCAACCTGAAGAAAACTATAAATGGAGTCATCAATATTTTACTCCTCCGGTTACTGCTCCGGTGATCTACGAGGCACATATAGGGATGGCTACACAGGAAGAAAAAATTGGATCTTACCGGGAATTTACGGAAAATGTTCTACCGATTATAATCAAATCTGGATATAATACCATTCAGCTTATGGCTATCCAGGAGCATCCCTTTTATGGATCTTTCGGGTATCATGTCTCAAGCTTTTTCGCAGCTTCATCAAGATTCGGAACACCTGAAGATCTTAAAGAACTGATTGATAAAGCGCATCTGGCAGGGATTAGAGTTATAATGGACCTGGTGCACTCACATTCGGTTAAAAATGTAAATGAAGGATTGGGCCTGTTCGACGGATCAATGGGCCAGTATTTCCATTCAAATGAAAGAAGAAATCATATTGCCTGGGATTCTTTATGTTTCGACTATGGGAAGGACAATGTGATTCATTTCCTGCTTTCCAACTGTCGCTTCTGGCTTGAAGAATACAAATTTGACGGATTCAGATTCGATGGAATTACGAGCATGATTTATTATGACCATGGACTCGGGAAGAATTTTACATCATATAATGAATACTTCGATGGCAATCAGGATGAAGACGCATTGGTCTACCTGTATCTTGCGAATAAGCTGATACATAAATTTAAGCCCGAGGCAATAACCATAGCGGAGGAGATGAGTGGTATGCCAGGCCTGGCAGCGGATACTGAAAAAATGGGATATGGTTTTGATTTCAGGCTGTCGATGGGAGTTCCTGATTTCTGGATAAAACTTGTAAAGGAGACATTTGATGAAAACTGGGATATGGGAAAGCTGTTCTATGAACTGACCCAACATCGTCCTGAAGAAAAAATAATATCATACTGCGAATCGCATGATCAAGCTCTTGTTGGTGATAAAACGCTTATTTTCAGAATGATAGATGCCGAAATGTATTCGGGCATGAACAAATCTTATCATAGCATAGTGGTTGACCGTGGAATAGCATTGCACAAAATGATCAGACTTATTACCTTCAGCACTTCAGGTGGAGGATACCTGAACTTTATGGGGAATGAATTTGGTCATCCGGAATGGATAGACTTTCCACGTGAAGGAAATAACTGGAGCTTTAAATATGCCCGGCGCCAATGGCAACTTGCAGAAAACAAAAATCTTAAATATAACAGCCTGCTTAAATTCGACAGGAAAATGCTGAAGCTTCACACTGACTTCAAAATACTCGATGATCTTACTGTTAAAAGGATATATGAAAATAATGCCGATAAGGTTGTTGCTTATATGAGAGGCGAATTACTTTTTGTTTTTAACTTTCATCCAACTACCTCCTTCACGGATTATGGAATACCGGTTAGTGGAAAATTCAGGGTTGTACTTGATACCGATGACCCGTCGTTTGGAGGGTTCAACAGGATAGACAGGAAAACAATCTACATCTCGATACGAAAAGCAGAAAGGAACATTATTAATGCTCCTTTGTACCTTTATCTGTATTTGCCATCAAGGACAGCCCTTGTATTTAAAAAAGAAGCTATCAGGAAGGCCACTGATATTTAGTCAATCCAGCGAAGAAGGTAGAAATCCTGTTTGTGTGGAAGATCTTTGTGTTTAGGGTAAATGCGTATCCCATAAAAGAAGGATCCTGCTTTTTCAGGTACCAGACTAGCCCGGTAAAGACATTTGCCGCTCTTCGAGCTGATTAATTTAAACTCTTCACTTGCAACAAATACATGTTCACCACTTTTATTCATGTGAGTGACAATAAATTCCACCCCAACATTTTCCTTCGGAATTTTCTTCAAATCAAGAGCAATTTCTGCCCTGTAATCATGACCCGACCTGTACACATTGTCTCCTGCCCTTTCAAAACTACAATTTAAAACTTCAATATTATCCCACTCATCCTTGATGGTTTTTTTCCATGCAGCAAGTTCTTTTGCCTTCTCAAAGTTATTATCTATGAGATACTTATTCCGTTTAAAAAGTTTAGAATAATATTTTTCATAATAGTCGTCAATCATCCTCTTCATGGTAAATTCGGGAGCAATTTTTACCATTGTGTTTTTAATAAGGCTTACCCACTCAACAGGTATGCCTTTATTGTTAAAAGAATAATAGGCCGGAACTATCTCATATTCAAGCATATTATAAATAGTTTCCGCATCAATATCATCCTGGAGTTCCTGATTTTCGTATGTTCTTTTCTTGGGTAATGCCCATCCTGCATATGCCCTGTATCCTTCAACCCACCATCCATCAAGAACACTGAAATGGATCGTTCCATTCATAACTGCTTTTTCACCACTTGTTCCTGAAGCTTCAAGAGGTCTGGTAGGTGTATTAAGCCAGATATCAACGCCTCTGGTAAGGTACTTTGCCAACTCAATATCGTAGTCCTCGAGGAATATTACTTTCCCGGCAAACTCAGGCATCTGCGAAATTTCAAACACCCTTTTTATCAGATCCTTGCCACCACCATCATTTGGATGTGCTTTCCCTGCATAAATAAACTGTACAGGTTTTCCTGGATTATTAACTATGTGCGCAAGCCTGTCAAGATCGCGGAATAGCAGGGATGCTCTCTTATATGTGGCAAACCTCCTAGCAAATCCTATTGTAAGAGCTTTTTCATCAAGATGGCTGCTAATGCTCAACAGGGTATGAGGGCTCACATGCTTCTCGATCATATCTGACTGGAGTCTTTTCCTGATATTTGTGAAGAGGTTTTTCTTAAGGCTGGTTTTTACCTCATAAATCTTTTTATCCTCCAGACTGTACAGTTTTTCCCAGAGGTCCCTGTCGGTCTGATCAAAATTTATATTTCCGGTCAATTCCCTGTAAACTTCACGCCATTCAGGAGCAGTCCAGGTAGGATGATGCACACCGTTAGTCACATAACCTATGAAAAGTTCCTCCTTAAGGTATCCGGGCCATAGTTTATTAAACATTTCCTGGCTAACCTCACCATGCAGTTTACTCACACCATTTACCTCCTGCGACATTCGTGCAGCGAGAAAACTCATATTGAATTTCTTATCAATGTCCCCTTTACATTGCCCCAGAGCCATAAGTTCCCCCCAGGTAATTGTTAATCTGCTATGATAATGCGAAATATACTTACGAAGAAGGTCTTCTTCAAATGCATCATGACCAGCCGGAACAGGCGTATGTGTAGTAAACAGTGTCGAGGACCTTACTGCTTCAAGTGCCTCATAAAATGTCAGATGCTGATCGTTTATCAAACCCCTTAGTCGTTCAAAGCTGATAAAAGCGGAATGACCTTCATTGCTGTGATAGATATCGGGGTTCAAACCCATCGCAACAAGAGCTCTTATCCCACCAATGCCAAGGATAAGTTCCTGTCTCAACCTGTTTTCGTTATCTCCGCCGTAAAGATAATGAGTAACGGTTCTGTCTTCCGGCAAATTATCGTCAAAATCTGTATCAAGAAGAACTAGCCGGACTTTCCCCACCATCGCTTCCCATACCCGGATTTTCACTGTTCTGCCAGGCCATACCAGGCTTACAAACAAATGGTTACCTTTGGAGTCTTTAACAGGGTTTATAGGAAGACGTGAAAACTCTTCAGCTTCATATATTGAAAGCTGCTCCCCGTTTGGCCCAAGCTTCTGTTTGAAATATCCATATCTGTAAAGCAGACCAACACCGGTAATATTCAAGTTCGAATCGCTGGCTTCCTTCAGATAATCTCCGGCAAGTATACCGAGACCTCCAGAATAAATTTTCAAACAAGGGTGAATTCCAAACTCCATACTGAAATAAGCAATCGAAGGTAATGACGGATTATCCGGACGATCTTTATGAGCTTTGAATATTTCATTAACATCTTTCAGTTCAGCTACAAAATCATCATCATCTTCAAGTACCAGAAGTCTTTTATAATCAATCTTTTCAAGCAGAAGTTTAGGATTATGCCTTACCTCATCCCACAGAGATGGATCCATCCTCTTAAATAGTAATTCGGCCTGAGAGTTCCACGACCACCAAAGATTATTTGCCAGGTCTTTAAGTGAAGCCAGTTTTTCGGGGACGTCGCTCTGAACGTAAATATCTTTCCAGACAGGTACCTGGTGTGGTTTGCGTATATGGAACCCCGGTGTTTCAATGAACCTTATAAATTCCCTGGGTTCTTCTCTTCTTTCGCTTGTTTGCTCAAGTGCATGTTCGTAAGCACTGAAATAATATTTAACCAGGTTATCCCAGAGCGCGATTCTTGAAATCGCATAAGCTTTCTCTCTCGCCTCCTTAAGTTCAGCATCATTCAATGCAATAAACTTTGCCATAAAGTGCCATATCTCAGATATGACTTCAGTCTCGTTATCATCTGTCCTTTCAATTACAGCAATTCCATTACCGGGATTTTCAAAATAGGTTCTAACCCATAGGCCGAACCCTGAAAGTGATGTTGTTACGGTTGGTATAGAAAACATCAGACTTTCAAGAGGTGTATATCCCCAAGGTTCGTAATATGAAGGGAAAACAGAGAGGTCAAACCCGATGAGCAAATCGAAATAGGGCATATTAAATATGCCATCATTACCATTCAGATAGCATGGAACAAAAATGATTTTAACCTTTGATTCTTGACTATTATCAAGATTATTTGCCGCAATTCTCTGTAAGACAGGATCAGTAGAAGGGTAATGCAAACTATGAGTGAGATACCTGTCACCACCATTTCCCGGACCATTATTATAAAGGATATCTATAATATCCTTACGAGGACCCATATGATAGGCAGGGATCAGTAAAAAAGCAATACATTCCTTTTCAACAGCACCTTTTTTCTGTAATTCACCGAGAGAGTCAATTAAAATATCAACACCCTTATTACGGAATTCGTATCTTCCGCTGTTTACCACTAAAACGCAATCCTCTGAAACTGAATAGCCAAATACAGCCTTGGCCACACTAAGAAGTTTTTCTCTGGCTACTTGTCTTCTTTCTTCAAAAATATCATTGGCAGGAACAAAAGAATCCTCGAATCCGTTTGGCGTTACAAAATCAACTTCCTTGCCCAGGAAATGTTTGCATTCTCTTGAGGTTATCTCGCTCACAGTTGTAAAAACATCAGCCTCGGTGGCAGAAATTTTTTCGAGCGATTGCTTTGCCACAACATTGAACTCCTTCGCAATCTGTGGAGGATTATATTCTTCCATCTTACCGTAAAGAGGACGATTATTCCCGGCAATGCATCTGCCAAGTACTGTCGCATGGGTTGTGAATGAAGTGGCAATCCAGGGAGCATTTTTTTTCAGGTATAGAATACCTGTACCGGTCATCCATTCATGGAACTGAGCAATAGTATTATGATGTTCGTGATAGAAGGTTGAAAAACTTTCAATCAGTTTTCCTGCAGCATATCCGAAGAGAGCGGGTTCTACATAATCCCACTGCCCTGTAATACTGTCAAGTTTGTATATTTCCCAGAATCCGGCAAATATCTCATTCTGTTGTCCGAAATATGGCGTAAAGTCGATCAGAATCACAATCGGTTTTCCTGAAATATTCCATCGCCCTGTCTTAACTCTTAGTCCTTCAGTTGCTGCTCTCGCTTTCCAATCAATGAACAATGATTCATCCGGTATAAACTCAGGATTTTTAACATCCTCCCTCCATACATCCGGTCCAATAAGTATATAATTATCGCCAAGTTCATTTACTATTTTAAGCGCCTTTGTTGAGATTACCGTATGTATTCCCCCAACCTTATTGCAAACTTCCCAACTGGTTTCAAAAATAAAATCAACCTTCATCTTCAGAAATTATTTATTTAGTCTTCTACTTTTTGATTTTTTGAATTCTCTTCCCGGATTTTGGAGTACCTATTTTTTTTGTTTTTGCCTTCGCTTTTATTTTTCCGGTTGCAATTTTAGTAACAATTTCTTTAGATGAAGCTATGGTCTGCTTTTTATCAGATGATTTTGTATCCTTTTTGCGTCCTTTTGCAGCAGTTGTCTTTGTAGTGAGCCTGACATGTTTCTTTAAAGATGGCTTCACAAGAGGTATTATTTTCGCAATTTTCTTAGTAAGTTTTTGAATTTCAATTACCTGCTTTTCTATGAGCATATCTTTCTCAATAACCTGATTGCCAAGTTTATATATCTGATCTTGTTCAGCTGTATCAGGGAATAATTTTCGAAGTCGAATTTCAAAGTCACTAAGCACATTCATATAATTCATGAATGCGTCATATGGTGTTTCATAAGGGTTGAAATAGGCATGAACAGCACCATCAGAGAAAAATTTAGTAGCCATATAATAAAAATGGTCGCTCGACTGGAGATATTCCCAATCTTTTTTTATCAGTTCGTCTTCACATTTGTTCACTTTCCCCGCAAGGCTGTATAATTTGTCAAGGGCAGCAACCTGCAACTCATTTCCCAGCCACGCAGTAATATCGCGTTCTTCATCAGCCCATGAGATAGGTGAAGGAATGCTGATAGCGGATACCGGCTGTAATGTTTCGGCAACTTCAGTCGCGGTCATAAACCTGAAAGGCGTTTTCTTTAGAATTGCACCTGGCATATGACTCAGAAAATCAAATATACCAGTCTCCTTCCAGTTGTGTTCCCCGAATGTTTCATAATCGAGAAAAATATTTATGAGCTCGCTTTTTGGAGCCAGCTTGCTTATCCATGAAGCATACTTGTCAGCAGTTAGTGGCCAGGAATTCCAGCCCCTGTTTGAAAATCTGAAGGCTATGTCATCGCTAAGAACAAAGTTCCTTAACAGAACCTCCAGACGCGGATTAAGTGAGTTACAATACAGGAAGTTGGGGCTTTTCCACCCCAGGACATGTTTTGCACCCTCAGTCAGCATGGATTTGAACCCCATATCAGCCACCCACGATCCTATTGTGTCAGAATAAATTAATTCAGTATTACGGAATGAAGTAGCTTCAACTCCAAGAAATTCCTTTAACATCTCCCTGTGATTGGTGACCTGACGTTCAAATTCACTTCTGCTTCTGAGTGATACCAGTGAATGAGAGTTGGTCTCGGCAAGAAATTCCACCATTCCTGTTTCAGCGAGCTTCCTGAAAGAATCAAGAACTTCAGGTGCATAAAGCCTGAACTGGCTGATTGCAAGCCCTGAGAGGGAAAAAGTAACTTTAAATTTCCCTTTGTGTTTCTGAATCAGATCCAGAATAATATTATTTGCAGGCATATAACATTTCCCCGCCACTTTTCTCATAATGGATTCATTCGAGAAATCATCATAATAGTAATGATCATGCCCAATATCAAAGAACCTGTATCTCTTGAGCCTGAATGGCTGATGGACTTGAAAATATAAACAAATCGCCTTTTTTCCTGATACACTCATATCTTAATACATTTTATTGTCAATAACTCTCTGATAAATATCGCGAACATGTCTGGCAGAGTTATCCCATTTAAGCCGGATAACTTCCTCTTTTCCGTTTTTGATAAACATATTGGACAGGGCAGGATAGTTAAGGATGCCATAAATGGCGTCAGCCATCGCATCTATATCCCAGAAATCAGTTTTCACTGCATGTGTAAGTATTTCAGCGACACCCGACTGTTTACTAATAATCACTGGTACATTTGACTGCATTGCCTCAAGAGGCGAGATACCAAATGGTTCTGATACCGAGGGCATAATGTAAACATCGCTCATATCGAGCATGGTAAAAACATCAGTCCCCTTAAGAAATCCTGTAAAATGGAACCGGTCAGTTATTTTCAGGGCTGCAGCTCTCCTCATCATCTTTTCCATCATATCACCGGAACCAGCCATGACAAATCTTACATTGTCCATCACCTGTAAAACCTTGTATGCTGCTTCGATAAAATATTCAGGACCTTTCTGCATGGTTATCCTGCCAAGAAATGTGACCACTTTTTCATCAAAACCCTTTTTGATGATCAGGTTTTCGGCAATCTTAACAGGTTCTACAGCATTGTATACTGTTTCAACTTTATCAGGATTTATATTGTATTTGTTTATAACAATATCTCTTGTCAGATTGCTTACAGTAATTATTTTAGATGCGGCATCCATACCATTCTTCTCAATCTGGTAAACATCGGGGTTCACATTCCCTCCGCTACGGTCAAAATCGGTAGCGTGAACATGTATGACAAGGGGCTTCCCCGAAACTTCCATGGCTGCAATTCCTGCAGGATAAGCAAGCCAGTCATGTGCATGAATTATATCAAACTAATTTTCATCAGCTATCAACGCGGCTACTACGGAGTATTTGTATATTTCATCCATCAGGTTGGTGTCGTACCTTCCTGAAAAATCTACTTTGCCCCTGGCATTGGTAATGACATAAAAATTATGTTCTGAAGTTTCAGAATTAACCAATTGCCAAAAATTGTCAGGGTCGGTATACGGTACAATTTTTGAGGATACTTCAATTCTCTCAATCGGGCGTCTGAATCCTTTATAAAAAACCTTTTTGTATGCTACCTGAACCTGGTTTGCACCAACCAGCCGGACCATACTCTGATCCTCATCGCCCCATGCCTTCGGAACGACAAAGATCACTTCCAGATCATCAAGCTTTGCCATGCCTTTTGTTAAACCATAGCTGGCTGTGCCTAATCCACCTGAGATATGAGGCGGAAATTCCCATCCGAACATTAAAACGCGCATATCCTACCTCGGTTATTGATTTGCAAATTTTGTTTCAAGTAAGTCAATAATCCTCAAAACTTCACCAACACTCCAGGCCTGTGAAATAGCTCCCTTGGGTGAATGCGGAGGATTTCCATCATAAATCTCCGATATTGTACTTATCCCATGTTCGCTCATCACAGCTTCAAGACCATAAATCAATTTCTTTACTTTCTGTACACCCTGTTGCCCATATACTTTCAGCCATCCTTCGCAGAAGGGTCCATAGAGCCACGGCCAAACTGTGCCCTGATGATAGGCATTGTCTCTTTCTTCCTGATTCCCCTCACATATTCCCTGGTACAATTCATTCCTGGGGGAAAGACTTCTTAATCCTCTTACTGTAACAAGGTCCCTATCTGCTATATCCAACACCTTTTTCATCTGTTCTTTATCAAGCATTGAATATGGAAGTGAGACGGCAATGACCATATTCGGTCTGATAAAAGTATTCTTTCCTTCAACATCATTAACATAATCAGCCAGATATCCAATTTTTTCATCCCAGAATATTTCAAGAAATGATTTCTTAATCAACTCGGGCAACTTCTCATATTCCTTTATAAACTTCTTATCATTTTCTCTTTTTGCCATTTCAAGTGAAAAACAGATAGCATTATACCACAGAGCATTGATCTCTACTGCATATCCTCCCCTTGGTGTTACCGGAATATTATTTACTACTGCATCCATCCAGGTAAGCGCTTTCCCTGGTGCAGCAGCATAGATAAGACCATTTTCTCTCATATGAATATTAAACGCGGTACCATTTTTAAATGCATTCAGTACTGTTTTTGCTGCGTCCCCATATCTTTCCCATGCATCAGTGCCGCCATGTTCCATATACTGTTGTACAGCCCAGAAAAACCAGAGAGGTGCGTCTACAGAATTAAATGCCGGGTCACTTGTACTACCCATATTTGGAAACAATCCATCCTTCATTTTGTTGATCTGTGTATCCAGGACTTCTCTGTAGAGTACCAGTCCATGCCGCGCTAAAGCCAGCCCCGGAAGTGAAATAAAAGTATCCCTTCCCCAGGCACCAAACCATGGGTAACCGGCTATAATAAGAGTTTTCCCTCCCCTTTTTTCAACAAATTGCTGAGCAGCATTTCTTAAACAATTAATAAAACTGTCGCGTGGGATTTTACCTGATTCATTCTTCGTAAACTTTTGTTTAAGACCTGATGTCTTTTCCTCTTTTGTGGAGGCAGAGAAAACAATAATGTCTCCCTTTTTAGCCTTAAGCTCAAAAAAACCCGGGGTGAACAGGTCTTCTGAATAATCATAGCCACGTTTTTGTTCTTCAGGATATTCAACGCCAAGATACCAATCGGGTACAGGTACAAACTCAACTTTTGTAGAAAACTGCATTTTTAACGAAGGAAATCCTTCATACATCCTGGATTCAATGCCGTTTTCTATAAAATCAACCTTTGTATTTGCTGCCATGTTGGCATGCGTAAGCTGATGAATATTCCGGAAAGCAAGGAACGGACGGAACTGTAGTTTCATCGGTTCCGAAGCTTCAAGAACTGTGAACCTTGCAAGATGCTGCTCTTCATAATGAACCAGAAGTCTTTCCTGCTTAAGAATAACACCACCTACCCTGTAAATTCTTGAAGGAATGTTATCTGCATCAAAATCCTCAATATATTTATGGCCTTTGGGACTAAAATAGTCGCCCTTATATTTTCTTATACCTATATTGAAACTTTTGTCATTATTTACTATAGTAACATCGAGTGAAGAAAGAAGGACAAATCTCTCACCACCCATCTCATCCACAGGACAAATAAGCAATCCATGATATTTGCGTGTATTACAGCTAACCAGTGTAGTTGAAGAATATGACCCCGCCCTGTTAGTTCTGATGTCCTCCCTTATAAGAGAAAATTCAAGGTTTACAACTTGAGCTTTATCGAACTTAATGTAACTCATATAATTACAATTTGAATAACTTAAAAGAATCTATGTAAGAATAAGAATAAAAAATGAACCCTGTAAAGGTACATCATATACCTGGAAAAATAATAAAATTTCTTAAAAGTATTGGCGGATTAAAAAAAGAATAACTTTGCATTTCAATAATTGAAAATAATTGCCAATTAACATTTTACTTAATGAATAAGAAGTTTTTTTTCTACCTGTTTATTGTATTACTTTCTGCTGGTTGCAAAAATAATATTGTCAGAATATCAGGTACAATTGTAAATCCTGTTAACGGGGTATACATTTATCTTGATGAACTCAAATCGAATGAATTGAAACCAGTTGATTCAATAAGGGTTTCTTCTGACGGTAAATTTAATTTCAGGAGAGAAATCAAACAACCCTCCTTCTATCTTCTGAAAAGCTCTGAAAATAACTTTCTGACGATGCTTGTTGAACCAGGGGAGAAAATCATGCTGAAAGCGCATAGCGATTCATTGAATTATCCGATATCCCTAAAGGGATCAAAAGGCACTGAATCAATGGCTGAATACAACAAAACACTCAGGGCAACAATAAAAAAGTTGTCAGGATTAAGCAACATCTATAAACAAAATGTGGATAAACCCGAGTTGCCCAAAGTGATTGAATCGCTTGATAGTCTGGCACAGATTTATCTGGGGGAGATTAACACCTACACTAAAAAATATATTGATGATAATCTCACATCGCTTGTAAGCCTTGTTGCACTCTATCAACAGGTTGCACCCAGCGTTTATGTTCTGAATCCCACAAAAGATATGATCTATTTTGCAAAGGTCGACTCCTCTATGTTTAGCCTTTATCCCGATTATGAACCTGTTATATCACTTCATGAACAGGTTAAGGAGTTAACTGCAAAAATCAAAGGCGAAACAGTTGGTGAACCTCCATCATCTTCAGGAACCGAGGTTCCTGAAATAGTCCTTCCTACACCTGCCGGAGACACAATTAAGCTGTCCTCAACCAGAGGATCAGTAGTTCTATTGGATTTCTGGGCCTCATGGTGTACGCCTTGCAGAAAAGAGAATCCGAATCTTGTTAATGTATATAACACTTATCATAAAAGAGGATTTCAGATTTTCCAGGTTTCTCTCGACAAAACCAAGGACGCCTGGATGAATGGCATTCAGGAAGATCATCTTGAGAAATGGATCCATGTGAGCGATGTTAAATACTGGAATTCCGTAGTTGTCGGGCTCTATAAGATTGAATCAATACCCTGTAATTATCTGCTTGATAAAGAAGGCAGGATAATTGCAACAAACCTGAGAGGTCAACAATTACAGACTAAACTGGCTGAAATATTTAGATAATACCTGAATACAAAAACTGGAAATCCGACATTTGATGAAACGAATACTTTTTCTACTGACCCTGGTTATTATTTTTACCGGATGCAATTACAAGAACCAATTCGCTGTTAATGGCGTTATTAAAGATTCAAAAGAAAAATATGTTTACCTCAACAAACTGGATGTCGACACTCGTGTACTTGTCGACTCTGCAAAAATAAGCAGGAAAGGTTCTTTCCGGTTTAAGTTAAAGGCGACAGGACCCGATTTTTATCAGCTTGGTTTTTCAACGACAAATTTTATTACCCTGCTCGCTGAACCCGGAGAAAAGATAAATCTATTGTTTAATGGCAAAAACCTTTTTGAAAACTATTCTGTCAAAGGATCAGCAGGATCTGAGAAGCTGCAGACGCTCGATCTTTTTCTTGCCGGGACAAAAAGAAAACTTGATTCCCTGAGTACCCTTTATACAAAGGCTTCTCATGAACCGGGATTTGATGTTAAAGGCCCTTTGCTCAATGCAGAGTTTACTGATGTAGTAAAAGCTCAACGTAAAAACAATATTGATTTTATAATTAATAACATAAACTCACTTGCTTCAATTAAAGCGCTATATCAGAGAATTAATCCTCAAACATACGTTCTCTATGAACCGCACGATCTTCAATACCTTAAAATAGTAACTGATTCACTTACCCGTCATTATCCTAATTCAAAACAGGTGCAGGCTCTGGCAAGAGATTTTAAAAAGGAGTATAATCAGATGTTAGTCTCCCAGATTGAGCAAATAAGCAAAAAACTGCCAAGTACAACCCTGAATCCCGATTTAATAAATATTTCAGGCAAGAGAGTCGCACTCTCCTCACTTAAAGGTAAGTACGTACTTCTTACCTTCTGGTCGGCTCAATCGAAAGATTGTATTGAAGAGAACCTTCAGCTAAAAGAGTTTTACAAACTTTACAACAAAAAGGGGTTTGAGATATATCAGATTAATCTCGATGAAAATGAAGTGCTATGGAAAGCAGCTGTCAAATTTGATGAGTTGCCATGGATTAATACAAGAGAAGATGATCCCAAAGACCCTAAAAATGCATTGCTTTTCAATGTAAAAACGCTTCCTGCCAATTACCTGTTTGATAAAGAAAGTAAAATTATTGCATCAAACCTTCATGGGAAAGAACTTCAACTGAAACTCGATCAGTTATTTACCAAATAGATGTGCTCCTTGACAGAATCAAAAAATATATATTTTGCTTCTGATTTTCACCTCGGATTGCCAACTGGATCTCCACCTGTAGAAAGGGAAAAGAAGGTAGTCAGCTGGTTAAACTCGGTTGCTCAGGATGCAAAAGAGATATACCTTCTTGGAGACATCTTCGATTTCTGGTGGGAATATAAACTTGTTGTTCCACGCGGATTTACACGGTTTCTGGGAACTGTTTCTGAAATAACTGATTCCGGGATCCCTGTTCATTTTTTTACCGGGAATCACGATATGTGGGTAGGAGATTATCTTTCTGATGAATGTGGCATGACTATTCATACTTCCCCAATTACCACTCTATTTAACGGGAAAAAGTTCCATCTCGCTCACGGTGAAGGACTAGGAACAACGAGCAGTGGATATAAAATACTTCTTTCCATCTTCAGGAACAAACCATTACAGGTGATGTATTCAGCCCTCCATCCTGCAATTGGAATTGGGTTCGGACACAGGTGGTCACTGAATTCACGTCTGGGAAAAGGGATAACAAAAGAATTTCTAGGTGAAGAAAAAGAAGATCTGATAAGGTATGCAAGGTCGGTTCTTGAAAAAGACAAAATCGATTATTTCATTTTTGGTCACCGCCATCTGGCAATGACATATAATTTGCAGCCGGAAACAGAAATTGTATTTCTCGGCGACTGGATCAAAAATGGCAGCTATGCCGCGTGGGACGGTAAAACACTTAGCTTTAAGACATTGGCTTAATTGGTTCTGCCTTCAACCTTTACAATCAGAACATAATAAGAATAGAGTTCGTTTATCTGTTCAAACTGGTATACCAGTTTACTTCCTGATTTCCTGGCCATATCAATCAGTCCCATGTTCCCTGTGCTGTTTGAATTGATAGTCTGCCCGGAAAGAGATTTTCTGAAGAGCTCTTTCAGTCCTACTTTATCATACTTATTTATGGTATCAAGCTTCCTCTTGAGATCCTCCACCTTTTCATTAAGAATAAGATTACCTGTTGTCAGGGTATAGACATCGTCCTCAAGCCTGATCATTGCTACCGGCATCCCGAATTTTTCCTCGGGTTCTCTTCCCGGACTGTATTTTGCCACATTCTCAAGGATCTCAACAAGAACGCTGAAAATTCTTCTCCTGAGAGTTAATTCAACATCTTCTTCAGCAAGTTTTGTTTCAGTAAAAGTGAGAACTTCTTTCTCCACATC
>Ga0182027_10003357_pt1 | contig 25445 bp, 24 predicted proteins | sample 712E1DmetaG_FD_121300 | JGI IMG/M metagenome (GOLD analysis project Ga0182027, IMG submission 121300) | Permafrost microbial communities from Stordalen Mire, Sweden - 712E1D metaG (Illumina Assembly) | ecosystem: Environmental > Terrestrial > Soil > Wetlands > Permafrost | place: Sweden...
GCGGCCAAAAGAAAAAGCCCCGCCTGCGATCGGCGGGGACTTGTGGTTCGAACTTCTACGCCGTAGCTCGGAGCGCTACCGCGGATTCGGCTTCGACCCTGACGCACCTGGCGATCGGCGTGTAGCGGATCGTCCTGCCGGCGGGGATAAAGCTCACCGGGGTGCCGACGAAAAGCGGCGGCGGGAGCGCATCGTCCGGCTTCAGCACCTCGGTATAGAAGACGAAATACTTCTTTCCGTTCTCGTTGTCTTGGATCGTGATGCCATGGCCGTTCACCTTCAGGATACGACCGTTGTTCCGCGGTCCGTTAAGGTCGGCATCGCGCTGCCTAGCAAGCTCGTCCAAGTACGCGTACGGATTTTTCCACTCGACGTTGCCGTTCTTGTCAACGAGCAAGCAATAGTCGAGTCCCCGCACCGGCCGATTTCTTGCAAACTCCGCCTCCATCGCCAAGACGGCCGAATCGACGATCCTGCGCTGGTTCCAGCCGACATCCTCAAGCTCGACAAAGATCCGCGCCGCCTTGAGTTTTGATCGCTTCCACGTCTCGAGGGTGGCTTTGACCTTTTCGAGGTCGCGGTACCGCACGGTCATCTGCACGATGAGCGCCATATGGTTAAGGCGCCTCAAGGCGATCCTTCTCACGATGATGTCGGTCGCATGGCGCCGATCGCCGGCGCGGCTGTGAAAGGCCATCCATTGGCGCGACCACATCGTCTTCCTCATCAAAAACTCGATGCCCGTGCCGTTCAACTGGGTGCGGTTTGCCGGCGTCTTTTCGTTCCATGGTCTTCTTCGCATCGGTTTGCTCCTTGTGTTGCTTCTTCGGAAGAAGAAATGAAATTAACAAAGATCCGGCCGCATGTCAATGGGGCCGGATCAGGTCGAGGATCCTGTGGCTCTTTCGAACCGTTTCGTCGTGTGTTTGGCGAGCATGATCGCAAAAGCGGCGATGCCGACCGGGCGGAAGGTTACGACCAAACCCGGCCGGATCTTCTTTCTGACATTCAACGCGCTGTGCTTGGCGTTGCCGATCACGTCGGTGAAACGCGCGTAGTATTCTTTATCGCCGGACTTGATGGCGATCCGGCCGTGCTCAATGTCGATGATGCGTCCGCGTTTCCGCCCGCTCGCCCCGGCTTTGGCGCGACTCTTTTCGTTGAGGTCGCTAGCGGCGGCATTAAGTTCGAAATATTCGCCCATGCCGCTTTCGTCGATATACAAACCGATCCTTTCATCTTCCATGACCAGGGCCGTGTTGCCGACAAGGTCGCGCCAAAGGGCGTGATGAACGGCTTGCGCGGCGAACATGACCTCGACTGACGCGGCCGCCAAGAAGTAAACCTTGGCGTGGCCGTTCGCATGAAGCCACGAACGGCTCTCGTAGGCGCGTATCTTTCGGCCGTTGGTATCCTGTTGCGACACCTGGAAGTCGATGATAACGGGAATGGAACGGCCCCGCCACCCGACGACCATCCAATCGATCGCCTCTTTGCGATCCAGAGACAGGTCGGTCACGATATCCCAGTGGAATTTTTCACGAAGAACTTTGATCAATTCTTCCTCAAAGACCTTGCCGTTTCCCATGGCGCACCTCCTTTCGGGGAAAATTGGCGAACATCTATTCTTAACAAAACGCCGGTCGGGTGTCAACCCGGCCGAGCTTACAGGTTACAGCTGACAGGTTTCAGATATCGAAAAATATTCCCGTTTGGCGGGAATATTTTTAAACTGTTACCTGCAAGCTGAAACCTGAAACCTATGTCTTATTGGCGCGCTTGCGCTCAAGATGATCGAGGATGGCTTTCCTGATGCGGATCGACTTGGGCGTGGCTTCCACCAGCTCGTCGTCGCCGATGTATTCGAGCGCGTCTTCAAGATCCATCGTGCGCGGCGTGTCGAGTTTTTCCTGGCCGCCGTCACCCTTGGAACGCATGTTCGAAAGCCGCTTTTCTTTGCAAACATTGACCTCGACATCTTCGGGCTTGGCGCTTTGCCCGACCACCATGCCGACATACACTTCCACGCCCGCGCCGATAAACAGCTGGCCGCGGCCTTGGGCGGGGATCAATCCGTATGTTATGGAGGTGCCGGCCTCAAACGCGATGATCGAACCGTGAGTCATGCCCGAAAAGTCGCCGCGGTACGGCTCGTAGCCCATGAAAAGCGAATTGATGATGCCAAGTCCTTTGGTGTCGGTAAGGAATTCGTTCCGGAACCCGATAAGTCCGCGGGTGGGGATGGTGAATTCCAAATAAGTGGTTCCGTGTTCAACTTTCATGTCCTTCATTTCGCCGCGGCGCTTGCCCATCTTCTCGATCACCGTGCCCGAAAGATTTTCCGGCGCCTCAATGAAGACCTGTTCGACCGGCTCCGAAGTAACGCCGTTCACTTCTTTCAAGATCACCTGCGGACGCGAGACCTGCAGCTCAAATCCTTCGCGGCGCATTTTCTCGATCAGGATCGCGAGATGCAATTCGCCGCGGCCGGAGACGACAAAGCGGTCGGCCGACTCGCCCGGCTCAACGCGGAGCGCCACGTCGGTTTGCAGTTCGCGCTCCAGCCGTTCTTTGATGTTGCGGGAGGTGGTGTATTGCCCTTCTTTCCCGGAGAACGGCGAAGTGTTGACGCCAAAGGTCATCTTGACGGTCGGTTCTTCAATGGCGATGGGCGGAAGCGGCGTCGGCGTTTCAATGTCGGTCAATGATTCGCCGATCGAGATATTGGCAATGCCGGCAACGGCGATAATATCGCCGGGTTCGGCGGCTTCGGTCTCAACGCGACCCAAGCCGTCATAGGTCATCACCGAGGTGAGGCGCACTTTGGCGCTCGAGCCGTCGCGGCGCACGTGCAAAACTTCCTGTCCCTTTTTAAGAGAGCCGGCATACAAACGGCCGATGGCGATCTTGCCGATATAGTTATCGTAAGCGAGCGAGACGGCCAAATATTGCAACTTGACGTCAGGCAAAACGGGCGCCGGGATCGACTTCAAGATCGTCTCAAAAACCGGTTTAACGTCGGTCATGAGCGAAAGGTCCGGAGCCAATCCCGCTTTGCCTTGTTTTGCCGAAGCGTAAATAATGGGGAAATCGGTCTGCTCATCGCTGGCCCCGAGCGACACAAAAAGATCAAAGGTTTTATCAACGACCCAATTAATGCGCGCATCCGGTTTGTCGATTTTGTTGATCACGACAATGACCTTGTGCCCGGCGGCGATCGCTTTTTTAAGCACGAACTTGGTCTGCGGCATTGGCCCTTCTTTGGCGTCGACCAAAAGCAATACGCCATCAACCATGCGCATGATGCGCTCAACTTCCCCGCCAAAGTCGGCGTGGCCGGGGGTATCGACAATATTGATCTTAAAATCTTTATAGTGGATGGCGACGTTCTTGGAAAAAATCGTAATGCCGCGCTCGCGCTCCAGCTCGTTCGAATCCATGATAAGGTCGGTCGCGGAATCCTGCTTTATCTTAAAATCAGCCGACTGCTTGAGGAGCGCGTCAACTAACGTGGTCTTTCCATGGTCCACATGGGCGATAATGGCGATGTTGCGTATTTTCATAAACTAAAATCCCGCGAAGCGGGATCAACTAGTGATGTCTTAGATTAGCACTATTGAGCCAATGTGTCAAACCCGCCTAATGAAACACGCAACATGAAACATAAAACATTCCTGCGCCATGCGGGCGCCTTAATGCTTCGTGCTTCATGTTTCATGCTTCAGTCACTTCACCACCTTGATCGTGCTTGCCGCCTGATCCAAGACGGCCTTGGTCGCGTCGTCGCCGGCGCCGTAATAGATCCAAACGTTATACGGAGCGATCTTCGGGTTTGCCGGATCCGGCGCGGCCGATTTGAATTCTTTGGGAATAAATCCATCAAGATCGGTTTGCGATACGGTCGCGTCCTCAAAACCGAGCGGTCGGTCGCCGCCGGGAAAATCTTTCATGCGGAAAATTTCGATCCGCCCTTTGTCGCCCTTGATGGTCAGCGCCGGAAATGCGGCAGTCGCTTTGACCACGGCATAGCCGTCGGGATACTGGAGCGAAAGGTTGGGCGAAGCGTACGTGTCCCAAACGGTGTCGGCGGGGACGGCGGCCGGCGCCATCACTTTCTTCTCAAGCGCCTGCAAAGTTTTGAAATTCGTAACCTCTTCGGCAAGGTCGGCGTTCTGCGCCCGCGAATCATCAAGCTGGGCGGCGAGAGTTTGCGCATTAATCTCAACGGTCTTCATTTTTTCCGACACGAGCGTAGCCGCGGCGAGGCATCCGACGGTGAGGAACAGGAGAATTATCGTTACCGTCGCGAGCCCGTGACGCGACGGGTCATTGGCGGCGGGCGCGGCGCCGGTTGCCGGCGCGATCGGCGTTTGAATTTGCTTAACCGCCCGTCTCACGGGCTTTTTTGGCGCGGCGCTTGGCATAAGGTGCTAAATGAAAAATGATGATAAATCATTATAACACAAAATTTAAAAATTGACCTTTGGTTGATGTTTTTCGTCGCCCCCGAGCGGCATCGGGGGTCCAATCCATATTGGGCGTCCGTCCGACCAAGCGATGATTGGATTCCCTTCTTCAAGGGAATGACAAAAAGGTGCGATCATAAAAATACCCTTCACAAAAAGTGAGGGGTATTTTTATGGGCCGCGTGGGGATCGAACCCACGACCTAAGGATTAAGAGTCCTCCGCTCTACCAGCTGAGCTAGCGGCCCGGGAATTCCTTCTTGCGCCCTGAGGGATTCGAACCCCCAATAGCAGGTTCGAAGCCTGCCGTGATATCCATTTCACTAAGGGCGCCTATAAACAAAACGCCTTCGCAAGGCGTTATCAAATTAACAGATTCCTATTTAAACTTCAAGCCCTATATGATATCGGGCGGCAAATAAGCCATTGCAATGTCTTTGGCGATAAGGCCATCTTTTACGAGATCGCGCAAATTTTGAGAAAGGGTGAACATGCCCGAAGATAAGCTGGTCTGCATGACGTTGGAAATTTGCGGAACCTTATTCTCGCGGATGAGGTTGCCGACGGCCGGCGTATTGAGGAGCACTTCGCGCGCCGCGACCCGACCGCCGCCCTCGCGCGGCAAAAGGTGCTGCGAGATGACCGCTCTTAGCGAAAGAGCCATCTGCGCGCGGATCTGCGTTTGCTGGAACGGCGGGAACGAATCGATGATGCGGTCGACGGCTTGGGCGGCCGACGGCGTGTGCAGGGTCGAAAGCACCAGGTGGCCGGTTTCCGCCAAGGTGAGGGTGGTGGCGATCGTCTCGGGATCGCGCATTTCGCCGACCATGATCACATTGGGGTCTTGGCGCAAAACGTGTTTGAGACCGTCGGCAAAGGTGCGCATGTCGCCGCCCAATTCGCGCTGGGTGAGTTTGGCCTTTTTCGAGGCAAAGAGGAATTCGATCGGGTCTTCAAGGGTGGTGATCGAAACCGGCTGTTCGTTGTTGATCCGCTCGATCATCGAGGCGAGGGTTGTTGATTTTCCGCTACCGGTTGGTCCCGTCACGATCACAAGCCCGCTATGAGCGAGCGTCAGATCGGCCACGATGTCGGGGATGAGCAACTCGCGAAACGACGGAATGACCGACGGAATGACGCGGGCGACCAAAGAAACATTGCCGCGCTCGTAACAAACATTGACCCTGAAACGCCAGCCGTTCATGTCGTAAGAAAAATCCAGGTCGCGTTCGCGCTCGAACCGTTCGCGCTGTTCCGAAGTAAGGACGCGCCAAAGGACGCCTTCGATCATTTTGGCGTCAACCGCCGGCTCGTCGGTGCGCACCAAAATTCCGTCGATGCGCAAAATGGGCGGCAAACCGACGGCCAAATGCAGGTCTGACGCCTTATTGTCCAAAGCCACTTTTAAAATGCTCCCCAGGTCGATCATAGTTCCGTTTTATTATACACGATATTGGCGTAAATAAAAAAATAGCTTGTAGGTTGTAGCTTTTTAGCTTGTTAGGCCGAACGGCCTGCGACCTAAAAAGCTACAAAGCTACAAGCTAAAAAGCTAACAACTACCATCCCTTGGCCTTGATCCCGTTCTCCGCCGCCTGTACCTGCGCTTCCTGTTTGGAGCTGCCTTCGCCTTCGGCCACCAGGTCGTCGTTCAAGTAAACGCCTATCTTGAACCATTTGTCGTGGTCCGGCCCCTTTTCATCGATAACGCGGTAATTAGGGGTGATGCCGGCCACTTCTTGCGCCGCCTCCTGAAAACGGCTCTTGGGGTCCAAGTAAAGCTTGTGCTCTAAAATGTACGGCAATTTTACCAGCACTCTTTCAGTGATGAATATTTTTGCCGCTTCGTATCCTCCGTCGAGATAAATGGCGCCGATGATCGCCTCAAAAGCGTTCGCCAAAATGTATTGGCGCGCCTTGGTGCCGGTATCCTTGCTCTCGCCGCGCGAAAGAAAAAGATAAGCCTCGGCGCCGGTGTCCTTGCAAATGACTGAAAGAGTATTCGCGTTAACAAGAGCCGCGCGCCAGTTGGTCATGTCGCCTTCGGGGTTGGGATAATTGGCGTAAAGGTATTCGGTCACGATCAGCTCAAGGACCGCGTCGCCCAAAAACTCCAGCCGCTCGTTGTGTCCTAAACGAAAATCGGGGTGCTCGTTCAAGTACGAACGATGAACCATCGCTTGGTTCAGCAGATCGATGTTTTTGAATTTAACGCCGAGCTTTTCTTCAAGCCCGGAAAAATCTTTGTCGTCAGACATAGCGTCGACGAATATCTAATATCTAATGTCTAATATCTAATCCGCCGCGCGCGATGCGTACAGATTTAGCGATTAGTCCTTAGATATTGGATATTCAAAAAAATTAATAATTATTGAGTCGGTGTTTCGACATCGGCAACTGCAGTGGGTGCCTCCGCTTCTTTTTTCTTTGGCACTGATTTGTCTATTTCTTTAAGTTCACCGGCGGCGACCATGTCCTTAAATATCGCGCCCAAGACACCGTTAACGAAACGGCCGCTTGATTCGCCGCCAAAGGTCTTGGCCAGCTCGATCGCTTCGTTGATCGCGACCTTCGAAGGAATATTGGCGACCCACTTGAGCTCGTAAACGCCGATGCGCAAAATATTGCGATCCACGACCGTGATCTGTTCGATCGGCCACTCGGGCGCGTAGTGCGTGATGATCCCGTCAATTTCCGCCTGCCGACCCAGGACGCCGTCGATCAGTTCTTTGATAAAGCCGGGATCTTCGTAGGTGGGCGCGAATTCGCTGATGCTGTGGCTGATAATTTCAGCCAAGGCCTCCGGAGGATATTTCCGGAAGTCATATTGGTAAAGCGCCTGCATGGCGATCGTTCGGCCTAAATGTCGATTGGACATACGGGAAAGAACGGTGGGATTAGGTGTCAGGTGTCAGGTGTCAGGCCTGAAACCTGTAAGCTGAAACCTGTAACCTATTTAGTAGTTTTCTTCACGGCCTTGGCTTTGGTCACTTGGCGACCCTGGTAGGTGCCGCAAAAGGCGCACGCATTATGCGGCTTGACCGGCTTGCCGCACTTTGGGCACTTGGTGAGCTGGGCCGGGGTAAGCGCAAAATGCGCCGCGCGGCGGCGTTTGTGCGAAGATGTTCGACGATGGCCTGGTAATCCCATATGTTTAGTTAACTATAATACCGCATTTCTGCGGTTTTGTAAAGCCTTATATCCCCTTTTACAGCATAACCCGAGATAAAGCAAGATTTCAATCTTAGCCTAGCCCAAAATCGCTAAAATCTCCTGTCGAGGTTTCGCCTCGACAGAAAAGTAAGAATTGTTATAAAAAATCCCCACCTCAAGAGGCGGGGACGACGTGTTCTATGGGCAAGATCATTTTGTCCTCCTTGTTAGGTTGTTGACGTCTTATTCAGGGATACTGAATTGCGGATTGTTCCGGCGTAATGCGCGCGAAAGAAAGCGCTCGAGCTTGTTGGGCGGGCAACGCGACAACTGGTCGCGCACCTTGTAGATGATCCGCGGCAGGTCTTGCCATCCGTCCCACCCTTTGAACGCTTGCATCTTCCTTATCACCTTGCCAATGCTCAAGGGGTCGCGAAGCAGGATCTTTCTCGCCATATCTTTGAACTCGGCTGCCGACTGTGCCAGTTCCAAATCATCAATTGCGACCTCTCTGCTGGCTTTCCCGCCATCATCGTGCGAGGTTTCCATGTATCGCGGTTCGCGAGAAACTTTCGCAAAACAGATAGCCGGTTCAGGTTTGCGATTCGGCGTTTTGGTTACCAGACCTTTCTCCAGAAGCTGGTCTTGCAAAGTGCTCATCTTTGATTTCCTCCTTGTTGTTGTCGCTCCATTCGCACGATGGAACATATAAATTTATCATATTTTTTCGATTTTGTCAATAGTTTGGCCTTAATATTTTGCCAAATTTAGTAATTTATTGAGAAAATCTGATTATAAAAACACGCCCACGCGAAGCGTGTTTCTGCTTTCTCCTGTCGAGGTTTCGCCTCGACAGAAAAGTGATATAATCACTAACTATGCCGCGAACCAAAAATGAACTCACCGCCGAACTCGTCCGCATTCAAAAAGAATACGAGCGTTTGCAAAACGATTTCCTAAAGATCGCCGCCGACGCGCAAAAAGCGACCGTCAAAGGAATCACCGCCCGCGACGCCGCCGCACTGGCGAAGCTACGGAAGCAGATGGGACTTGAATAAAAGACCAAAAAACCGCCATAACTGTATGGCGGTTTTTTCTTTAACTGCGATATCCGGCGCCCTGTATGCCTCTTTTTTCCCTGATCAAATCTTCGATTTCCCTAACTTTATCACTGAAATCGGCTCTACCCCTAGCTTCACCGGCCGAATCTTCGTTTATTTTATTAATTTTTCCTTGAAGAGCTTTAAGATCGTCGTATTTTTTTCTCGCCTCGGGCGTTCTCTTCATTTCATCCAACAACCCTTCACGCTCTTTTAAGCTTTCTTCAAGTTGCGCAGATAATTCAGATAATACCTGCTGCCTATCTTGGAATTTATATCGATCTTTGACATTCGATTCCATCGAATGGGAAACATATGTCTGCCCGTCTTTGCCGTGTAAAATTATGGCGTCTTTCCATTGCAGATCATCGGGCAACGCGACAATGTCGGGATCGCCTTCGCTTTCAGCGTTTCCTATTATCCTGTCGACCACTTGCAAACCCCACCTATCAATATTCTTTCGAATTTGATCGTTGGAGTCTGATGAATATTCGGTTACGGCTTGTTCTTGCCGCGCCTTTATAAGAGCCGACCGTTTCTCGCCATATTCTTTTTGAACTTTGCTCAAACGATCGAATTTCGCTCTCCAAGCATTCATATCCATTTTTCCTTCAACCGTCGATTGCGCTATAGCCTTCGGATCGATCTCTGCGATTTCTTTAAGGGCATCAGCGTTTTGTTTTTCAAATTCTGCTAAATCATTTTCGGTGCGGCCAACTGCATCAGGAGCCGCTTCAACCGCGGTCGCCGATTCGATAGGCGCTTCGACAACGGCACCGGATTCAAGCGCTTGAGTATCGGCATTAACCCGCGCCAAGTCGGCGTTTACTCTTTCAAGATCGGTATTAGCTTGTTTTTCGGCCGCAAAAATGGTTTCAAAACTCGCGGCTTGTTCGGCAGGGATTTCCATTTTTAGCTGGTTTAGAGTTTCCATGGCCGCGCGCGCCTGTTCGGCTTTTTGGAAAGTCGTCTGTTTCGCTTCTTGTGCCTGCTCAAGTTTTGTTTTTTCCGGTTTTGCTTCAACTCCAACATCACGGCTTTTCTCGCTTTCTGCCGATGCAACTTCATTTTTTTTCAATTCTTCAGGCATAAATCGATAGGTTAATTATTTAATTCTAGCATTTTTTCGGCCAAAAGTCAAGACAAAAACACGCCCCATTGGGACGTGTTTTTATTTTGCAATAATGCTTTGGGACTAATTTGCGGTATTTTCCGATGGAGTTTGCAACGGGAATGCGCCGAGAGCGAGAATTTCTTTGGCGTCTTTTTCGGTGACGATTTTTTTCAAGAGCAACTTCTCGGTGACGCGATCGATCTTTTTATCCTCTTCGCGGATCATGTGCTCGACGCTGTTGAAGCCTTCTTCGGTTGCATAACGAAAATCGGTAAGCTCTTTTTTGAGGGTATCCATGCCGCTGGTCGTATCGGATCGCAATCCCTCGATCTCCGAACGCAATTCGGAACGCGTTTGCGCGTGCTGTTCGTCCATGTGTTGAGCAAGCGCTTGGATAGCTTCGGCATTGGAATCAACCTTGCTTGCGATCCCTTTGATCGCTTCAAGTATTTCTTTGTTGCCGGTGTCGGACATATTATTTGGTACCGGGCATTATACACCTTTTTGTCATCCCGTTGAAAAACGGGGTCCAGCACTCTATTTTTGAGTTCACAATAAATAAGCCGCTAAAATTGAGTGCTGGATACCGGCGTTCGCCGGTATGACGGAAGGCTATACGATCGTCACCGACGAAAGCGTGTCTTTTTCTTCCTTAAAGCGCATGATGCGAACGCCTTGGGTGGCGCGGCCGATGACGCGGATCTCTTTTAGAGAAAGACGGATGACCTGACCGTGGCCGGAAATAGCGACGATGTCGCGCTCGTCGTGGGCGGAGACAACGAAGCCGGTAACGACTTCGCCGGTTTTCGCGGTCACTTCGGCTGTTTTAATACCCGTGCCGCCGCGGCCTTGGATGCGATACTCCTTGAGGTTGGTGCGCTTACCAAAGCCGTTCGCCATCACGACCATGAGTTCCAGTATCCCCTTCTTAAGCTCGTCGGACGAAACAACGTCCATGCCGACGACCGCGTCGCCGCGGCGCAGTTTCATGCCGCGCACGCCGGAAGCGGTGCGGCCCATGGGGCGCACGTCCTTTTCCTCGAAGCGGATCGACATGCCTTTCGCCGTCACGATCGCGATCTCGTCCTTGCCGCACGACGGACGGACGTATTCGAGCGAATCCTGTTCGCGCAGTTTGATGGCGATGAGTCCGCTGCGGCGGACGGCGGCAAATTCGGCGATCTCCGTCTTTTTAATCACGCCTTCGCGGGTAACCATGATCAAGTATTTCGCGTCCGGCATATCGGAAACCGGAAGGATGGCCGTCACCTTTTCGCCGGGGGCGAGTTGCAGGAAGTTCACGAGCGCCTGGCCTTTGGCAGTGCGCGAGGCCGCCGGAATATCATAGGCTTTAAGCTGGAAGGCGCGGCCGCGGGAAGTGAAGAACAGCACGTCGGCATGGGTTGAAGTGACGAACAGCTGCTCGACCATGTCGTCGTCTTTGGTGGCCACCCCGATCACGCCTTTGCCGCCGCGCCCTTGGGCGTGGAAGGTGTCGGGCGGAATGCGTTTAACGTAGCCGTCGGCGGTGATTATTACCATCGTCGATTCGTCGGGAATGACGTCTTCCATGGAGAATTCCTTGACCCCGTGGCCGACCACCTGCGTGCGGCGTTCATCGCCGTATTTTTCTCGAAGCGCGACCACTTCGTCGCGGACAACGGTCAGGATGCGCTTGGGCGAAGCAAGAACGGCGGTCAATTCTTTGATGATCTTCATTTTTTCGGCGAGTTCGGTCTCGACGCGCAAACGCTCGAGGTTCGCAAGTTGCTGCAGGCGCATTTCCAAAATGGCCACCGTCTGCGGATCGGTGAGCTTGAACGACTTCATCAGGTTGACCTTGGCCTCGTCCTTGTCGGCGGACTTTTTGATCGTCGCGATCACTTTGTCGATATGTAAAATGGCGATCGAAAGCCCTTCCAAAATATGGGCGCGGTCTTTGGCCTTCTTAAGGTCGAACTCCGTGCGCTTTCGCACGATCACCTGACGGTGCTTAATGTATTCATCAAGCAAGGTCTTCAAATTAAGCACGCGCGGCTGAATGCCGTCGACCAGCGAAAGCATGTTCACGTGAAAGGTTTCCTGAAGCTGGGTGAGCTGAAAGAGGCGGTTTAAAACTTTCTTGGGGTAGGCGTCCTTTTTTAGTTCAATCACAACGCGCACGCCGTCCTTGTTCGATTCGTCGCGGATGTCGCGGATGCCGTCGATCTTTTTGTCGCGCACGAGCTCGGCGATCTTCTCAAGAAGCGTCGCTTTGTTCACCTGATACGGCACTTCGCTAACGATGATCCTGAAAGCGCCGTTCCCCTCTTCGACGATCTCGGTTTTCGCGCGCATGACAATCGGGCCGCGGCCGGTCACGTAGGTCGCCAGAATGTCCTTCTTGTTATAAATGATGCCGCCGGTCGGAAAATCCGGACCGGTGATGACCGAGGTGAGATCTTCAACCGAGCAGTCGGGTTCATCGATGACCTTGATGATCGCATTCGCCACTTCCGTGAGGTTGTGCGGCGGAATATTGGTGGCCATGCCCACGGCAATGCCGACCGTGCCATTCAATAGCAAGTTGGGGAGTTTTCCCGGAAGCACGACCGGCTCTTGGTGCGAACCGTCGAAGTTGGGCGTGAAAGGAATCGTTTCTTTATCGATGTCGAAAAGCAGTTCTTCGGCAATGGGCGAAAGTTTGGCCTCGGTGTAGCGCATGGCTGCGGCCGAATCGCCGTCCATCGAGCCGAAGTTGCCTTGGCCGGTAACGAGCGGATAGCGCATGGAAAAATCCTGGGCCATGCGCACCATGGATTCATAGACCGCCAGGTCGCCGTGCGGATGGTACTTGCCGAGCACTTCGCCGACCACGGTGGCGGACTTGCGGAATTTGGCGCTACTCTTAAGCCCCACCGACCACATCGCGTAAAGAATGCGGCGATGCACCGGCTTCATGCCGTCGCGCACGTCGGGAAGCGCCCGCGCCACAATGACCGACATGGCGTAGTCGAGGTACGACTCTTGCATTTCGCGCACGATCGGCCGCGCTTCAATATGGCCGATGGCGAATTCTTTTGGATGTTTGTCTGACATGTATTATTTCTTAGTTGGGATCTTGGAAGCGGCAACCGGCAACAAGGGGGCGTTCGCATTCTCCAGGGTCGCAGTCTTAATGGCGTCTTTGACGCTGATCTTATTCTTAAGATCGGTTATGACCGCCGCCTGAACCGCCTGGGTGTTGATGACGTTGATCGTTTGGCTCATCTTTTTCATGTTGGAATCAAACTGGGTCCGAGCCTTCACCATGTCGGGAGAGAGAGAGTTTTTGGTGGCATTGAACATTGACGCAATGGCGCTGATCCCCGGGTCGTTGAAGCCGCCGATCCGCCGGATTGCGTTGGGGAGTTGCCAAACCCAAATGCCCAAGACCATGACAAAGATCGCACCCCCGATCATCCAAGCCAAAACATGTTTTTTCATATTTTTAATCTTTTTCCAATATTATCACTTTGGTCTCTTCCGCGGGCATATCCTTTTTAACCGCTTTCCATTTGGCGACGCGCTCGGGAGCGCCCGCGCCCATTTCTTTGAGGAACTTTTCGACCGGATCGGACTTGGACTTTAACCCGGGCAACGCGTAGTGCATGGGGATGACGATGCGCGGCGAAAGCGCCGTGACGATCGTGACCGCCCGCTTGGCGTTCAACACCGTTTCGCCGCCAACGGGAATAAGCAGAATATCGATGTCCTCAAGCGTTTCGCGCTGTGCGTCAAGAATATCGGCGCCCAGGTCGCCCAAATGCGCAACGCTGAGATCGCCGACCTCAAAGCGATAAAGTGTCGTCAGCCCGCGCCCGTTGCCTTCTTTCTCATCGTGCGGCGCGCTTATGCCATAGACAAAAAGGCCGCCCACTTCGTATTCGCCCGGGCTTTTGATCGTAAAAAGTTTTTTCTCGCCTACGGCTTTGACCGCTTCCACGTTATTGTACGACGAGTGATCGCGCGAGACCGTGACCACGTCGGCCGACAGGTTGCGCGGCAGCTTCAGCCCGGTTTCCGCGCCATAAGGATCGGTCACCAAATTCGCGACGGCGTCGCCGTTCTTGGCCTCGATGGAAAAGCACGACAAGCCGTGCCAGATGAATTGGATTGATGCGGGCATTTTAATTGGATTTAAGAATTAGGATTTAAGAATTAAGAAGGCCGGGCGGACTTCTTAAATCCTGTATCTCGAGCTCTTAATTCTCGGCCAACGAGGTATTAATTTATCACAACGAGCCGTTTATGACAATGGATAAAAACGATCAAAAAAGCGGCCTTGCTGCGCGGCAAGACCGCCCGTTATCCGCTTTCATTGTCCCTCCTTTTCCGCGCTGACGTCTTCGGCCCAAACGGGGATCTTCCGCTGTTGCTTGATGTCGCCGACGCAACCGGTCCACAAAATCACGATCTGATAACGATGGATCCGCAGGCCGCGGTCGAACCTGACCGTACAATGGATCGTTCGACGACAATTGCCATCCAAGAGCGCGCCGGCGATGACGAACGTATTCTGGTTGTCCGGAGCGTCGGGATAACGCTTCGCAAAAACCTCCGGCTCAAGGCGCAAAGGATCGGCAACCTTGAAACCGGGGAACGTCTTGGGCACGCCCGCATCGTTTTCCCCCGGCGGCGGATGCACTTCGTCGCAGACCCGGCAGATCATGTTCTGGATCTTATTTGAACTCACGACGCACCTCCTTGTGAAAGGCCTTATCCTTCGGCATGCTCAAGATGAACGCCGCAATCGCACCGGCGTTCACACTTCCATGATGTCGATATAATACTGGATCTCGTGGGCGATATCATCAAGCGAGCTCATGCGTTCGACATAGGCGAAGCCTTCGCGGAATGTTTTCACCTTGTCCAAAATTTCGGCGCGCTGATCGGGCGAGCGCTCGGCGAGCGCCGCCAATTCGTTGATCTTTTGGTTAAGCGCGGCCTGTTTTTGACGATAATCGGCAAGGAGCGCTTCAAATTCGGCCGCGCGATCGCCCGCGATCAGTCTTTCCATTTCCTCGTGCACGCCATCGTGGGCGTCGAGCTCGGCGGCGACCACTTCGGAGCGGATATCGGAATCGAAGAAATGCTCGAAGCGGGAACCGTCGCGCACCGATTCGATGTTCCCGCCCTCGGCGACGAACTTGTCGAACGCGGCGCGGGCCGGCTCGGATAATTTTTGCCGCATCAACTCGCGCTCTTTGGCTTCGCCGTATATTTTATAGAATTGCTCGTAAGCCTCGCAATACGGCCAAAGCTCCATGCCGAAGGCAACGAGCATACTTTCGATCCCCTCGAGCGTGGCATCGGAGTTGCGTTCGAGTGTTGCGATGGCGTTCTCCATCTCCTGATGCCTGCCTTGCGGAAAAACGCCCGGCAAACGATGAATGACGGTTTTAATGAGATCGATGGTGGCTTGGTATTGATGAGGCATATTATTAGATAGGCAGATCAATGGCTTGAGATTCGTCGCCCGGCTCTTGCTCCGGCGCGGCGTGCGTGCTTTCCGCTTTGGTTTCCGGTTCGGCGGCGGGGGCTTCGGTCGGCTTCGCCTGAGGCAACGGCGCGACGCTTGGCGCGAGTTCGATATTGGAATTGGGTTTCGGCGCTTCGTGCGACGGCATGGAAAAGGTCGGCGCCAACCCCATTTGTTCAGCCGCCTTTTGTCCGGCCGTCTTATAATCTTTCGCCGATACCGAGGCGTCAACGCCTTTTTTATAACCGGATGTCGTCGACATGTCCTCCCCCGGCAAACCAAGGCCTAATTCTTCCATGCCGCTTTTGTCGAGCGCAAGCGCCATGTTATCGGGGGCGACCCCAGCGAGCAGTTCTTCCTTCGTTTCCGGACCGCCGATTTTTTCAACCTTAAGTCCGGCTTTTTCCAGCTTCGCCTGCTTGTCGGCAAGGTGCGCTTCGCGCTCTTCGACGGCGCTTGTTTTTTTCTGCGATCTCGCCTCGTCCGTCAGGCGCTTGGCTGAAGCGCTGTAAGTGGCAACGCCATCAGGCCCGACGTGTGACTTAAGGAGGTGTTTTTCCTGAAGCCCCTTGAAATAACGGGTCGCCGCTTCTTTGGTGACCGACCCGCTGCTGAACTTCCTAAACCCCGCCTTTTTCGCGGCGACCAGCGCCTCGTGGAGATCGGCGCCTTTGGGCGCCCATTTCTTGGTTGCGTTAAAAATATCCTTCTTGAGAACATTGGCCATATTGATTAAATACTACCATAAATTGAGTTCAAAACGATAGTTGGCCTACCCGCCTCTCGACCCGTCGCGCATGCCTCCGTTCGCTTCGCTCACCCGGGTCTGTGGCAACCGACACTCGGCGGGTTTGTTATCGTCAACAAAATTCTCTTCGCTATTCGCTCGATAATTTTGGACGATAACAAAAAACGGCCCCGGATCGAAATCCGAGGCCGACTAAGGACGAATTCTTTCGCGCGCGAGCGCGTGGCGCAACCTGACGATAAGCCTGTCTCTTAGCTGACGGATCCGTTCGTGAGACAGGCCGTAGGCAAGACCGACTTCCCTTAGCGTCTGCGGATCGCCGCCATCCAGACCGTACAATCGTCTCACAATGGACCAATCTCTCCCCCCGCTCTGTTTACAGAGCTTTTCGATCATTTCCAGCAATCTTTCCCGCGTCTCTTTTTGCTCGAACGAATGATCGGGACGAACAACGACCATGTCGGGGACGGTTTCAAGCAAAGAATCCCCGTCCTCCGTCAACCGCCTGTCCAACGACATGACTTCCTGCACCGAGGTCATCGCCATGAGCGCTCTCTCGGTTTGCGCGATGCTGAGGCCGTTTTCTTTGGCGATCAGGCGAACGGTTTCTTGGCTTGTATGCCAAATGTTCAACCCCAATTTTTCCGCCGATCTTGATATTCGCCCGTAAAGCGACGCCGCTTGGACCGGAATCCGTATCATTCGACCCGTATCAATGGGCATGCGATTCACATGGTGCTTGATCCACCATGAAGCAAAAGTTGAAAAGCGGTAACCCCGTTCCGGATCGAAACGGATAACGGCCTTGAGCAGGCCTTCGTTGCCTTCCTGAATAAGGTCGATGAGCGGGATATTCCTCAACCAGGGGCTTCGCTTGGCGATGCTCACGACCAGCCGAAAGTTGGTTCGGCACATTTCGTCGACGATCTGCTGCGCCTCGGCCAAGTCAAAAAAATCGAATACCGCGGTCAGATAATTCGCGATAATGTCGTTCAGCCACGCGGCGAGATCAACGGCGTCTTTGGGGGCGCCGAATTTTTTCACGAAGGCGGCGCGCCGCGAAGATGGCGCATCGGAGGCGATCAGCTCTTCAATTTGTATCCGTGCCTCGCGTTTAAAGGCCACGAGCCGCCGCGCCAGCGCATTGAACGCTTCATGCGTCAATTTTTGACAGCCGGGCTTGGTCAACAAACGGGAAAAACACGACATCATGTCGGGGCTTGCGCCATCGTCATCGTCTGTTTCTTTGTTTTCTTCGCCGGTCTCGACGGCGGCGGTTTCTATTTGTTCGTCCGATTGTTCGTCCGGATCAGACTCTTCGTCAAAGTCGCCGGCGACCGGTTCCAAAAGTTCCTCGTCGATCGCCGAGCCGTCATCCGGCAATTCTTGCTCCGGCGGTTCACGATCAATTTTGTTCATTACGCACCTCTATGTTGAATTGATTGTCAAAGATGCTTCGTATCTGTTTACCATCTTTAAACGCAACGGTCAATGTCTGCTGGCTAACGAATTACCGATCTTTTACGAATTTACCAATAGGGTGCCCGTTTGAAAATTATTCGTAAATTGGTAATAAATTAGTTATTTGTTAGCCTTTGTTAGCCTTTTGACAAGAAAACGTCTTTTCTATATACTACTCGCACATTTAATTCATCTGTTCTTGGCTAAAAATACGCCATGAACAGGGCTTATCGAGCAACGGCTCATAGGCTAAGTTTCCAGCTATATATGGAAGCTAAACAGCAAACATTCACCGAACTGCTCGAGGAAAAATCATTCTTAAACGTCCCCAAGATCGGAGACATCGTGAAAGGCGCGCTCGTGGCCATCACGAAAAACGAGGTCAAGATCGACATCCCGGGGTTTCGCACCGGCGTCGTGCGCGGGCCGGAACTAAAAGACGAGAGCGGCATGTACGAGTCGCTCAAGATCGGCGACGAGGTTGAAGCGACGGTCATCGGCGCCGAGAACGAGAACGGCGACCTTGAATTGTCGTTCCGCTTTGCCGGACACTTGCGCGCCTGGGAAACCGTCCGCGAAATGATGCAAAAGCGCGAAAAGCTCACCGTGCGCATTCTCGAAGCCAACAAGGGCGGCATGCTCGTGCGCGTAAACCACATCCAAGGATTTTTGCCCGTTTCCCAACTCTCGCCCGACCATTATCCGCGCGTGTCCGGCGGCGAGAAGAACAAGATCTTGGAAAAACTGCGCACTTACGTCGGACAGGACTTCATCGTCCAAGTGATCGACGTTAACGAACAGGAGCGCAAACTCATTGTTTCGGAAAAATCAATTTGGGAAGACGAGCAAAAAGAAGTGCTCGCCAAATTCAAAGTGGGCGACATTGTCGAGGGCGAAGTGGTCGCGCTCGCCGAGTTCGGCGCCTTCATCCGCTTCGACGGCCTTGAAGGCCTCGCGCATATCAGCGAACTCGCCTGGCAGCGCATCGACCATCCGCGCGACATCCTCGCGCTGGGACAAAAAGTCAAAGCGCAGATCATCAATGTCGAGGGCTCAAAAATATTCTTGTCGCTCAAGCGCCTTATTGACGATCCGTGGAAGAACGTCACCGACCGTTATCACATTGGCCAGATCGTGCGCGGCAAAATAATCAAAGCCAACCCGTTCGGCTTCTTTGTCGAGCTTGATAACGACATCCACGGTCTCGCTCATATCAGCGAACTGTCGTCAAAGCCGCTCAAAGACCCGACCGAAGCCGCGAAGATCGGCGACGAACTCGCCTGGAAGATCGTCTCGATCGAGCCGGAACAGCACCGCCTCGGCCTCTCGCTCAAGGCAATGGAACCGACCGACGAGGGTGACAAAAAAAAGGAATAAATATGTTATAGTGATGAGGCCCGGCTGAGCTGGGCCTCATTCGTTGCCATTGGGTTCTCCGGCGTCGGATCTGTAACCTGAAACCTGTAACCTGAAACCTAATATGAAATCATCCCCCGTAAAAAGCTTGCTTATATTCTTCGGCGCGCTCATCGTGCTGGGCATTGTTTTTTCGACCCTGAATTTGAACGGCGCAAGCAAACCCGCGGCCATCGACCTCGGCGCTTTGGCGCATCAAATAACGGCGGGCGAGATCAAATCGGTGACGGTCAAAGATTCGACCTTGAGCGTTGTCACGAACGACAAGAAAGACGAAGTCGCCAGCAAGGAAGGCGGCGAATCATTCACCGCCGTCATGAAGAACCTCGGCGTGACCGACGACAAGCTCGCCGGGATCGACTTGAAGGTCGAAAACGCCAGCGCTTTTTCCAACTGGATGAGCGTCATGCTCCCGATCGTCCTTCCGATCCTCGCGATCGGCATCCTGGTCCTCTTTATGATGCGTTCGGTGCAAGGACAAAACTCGCGCGCCATGTCGTTCGGACAGTCGGGCGCGCGCGAGTACGGCAAGAATGACAAGAACCGCCTCACCTTCGCCGATGTCGCGGGTTCCGCCGAGGCCAAGGAAGAACTCATGGAGGTCGTTGAATTCCTGAAAAGCCCCAAAAAGTTCGTGGCGGTCGGCGCCAAAATTCCCAAGGGCGTCTTGCTCATGGGCCCGCCCGGCACCGGCAAAACGCTCATGGCGCGCGCCGTAGCCGGCGAGGCCAACGTCCCCTTCTTTCACATCTCGGGCTCCGAGTTCGTCGAAATGTTCGGCGTGGGCGCGGCTCGCGTCCGCGATCTCTTCGCCCGCGCCAAAAAGAGCGCGCCGTGCATCATCTTCATCGACGAGATCGACGCGGTCGGCCGCCAGCGCGGCGCCGGACTCGGCGGTTCGCACGACGAGCGCGAACAGACCTTGAACCAAATTTTGGTCGAGATGGACGGCTTTGACCCCTCGATCGGGATCATTGTCATGGCCGCCACCAACCGGCCGGACGTGCTCGATCCCGCGCTCCTGCGGCCCGGTCGCTTTGACCGCCGCGTTACATTAGACCTCCCCGACATCAACGAGCGCGAGGCGATCCTTAAGATCCACGCCGCGTCAAAACCGCTCGAAAAAGACATCAACTTGAGAAAGATCGCCGAACGCACGCCCGGTTTTTCCGGCGCCGATCTCGCGAACGTCATGAACGAGGCCGCCATCTTGACCGCGCGCCGCAACAAAAAAACAACGGGCAACGACGAAATACTCACTTCGATCGAAAAGGTCATGCTCGGGCCGGAACGCCGCAGCAGGGTCATCAACGACCAAGAAAAAAAGACGATCGCCTACCACGAAGCCGGTCATGCTCTCGTTTTCCACGAACTGCCCGAGGCCGATCCGGTGCAAAAAATTTCGATCATCGCCCGCGGACACGCCGGCGGCTATACGCTCAAAATGCCGACCGAGGACAAACGCCTGCACTCCAAAGCCGCGTTCCTTGCCGACCTCGCCGGCTCATTGGGCGGCTATGTCGCCGAAGTCGAGGCCTTTGGCAAAGACAATGTGACGACCGGCGCGAGCTCCGACCTGCGGAGCGCGACGCAAATGGCTCGCCACATGGTCACCGACTTTGGCATGTCGAACTTGGGTCCGCGCACCTTCGGCAACAAGGAAGAAATGATCTTTCTTGGCCGCCAAATAAACGAGGAGCGCGACTATTCCGAACACACCGCCGAGGCGATCGACGCCGAAGTGACGCGTCTCATTTCCGACGCCCGCGCCACCGCCGAAGTCGTCCTAAAAAAGAACCGTGCCACCCTCGACAAGCTCGTCGCCGAATTGCTTGTTAAAGAAACATTGGAGCGCGAAGAATTCGAAAAACTGGTTGGATCGAGGCCGACGCTTGGCGCATAGCGCGTCGCACGTAGCAAAAACCGCTCCGATGGACATCGGAGCGGTTTTTGCTATTTGGCGGCGTAATTCATGGCCGCAAAATCGTATTGCGCGATGAATATCTTTTTAAGCGGCTCCAGAGAATTGAGCTCGTAAAAGACGAGCACCGCATCGCGATATTCATCCTCGTCGATATTGCGGTACGAAAGCGGCGCGCAGCCGTGCGCCAAAAGAATGGCGTTGGCCATAAGTCGCGCCGTGCGCTTGTTGCCGTCGTCGAACGGCTGGACATAACCTATTCCGGCTAAAGCCAACAGCGCTTTATCATACGGCGATCGCGCTTTGGCGATGGCGCCGGAGAGCGCATCAACGGCCTCGGTTATTTGATGAATATTATCAAGCGGCCGATATTTGGAACCAAGAATGCCCACCGGCTTTTGTCTCAAGCTCGCCTTAACCCCCAGCCCTTCCGTTAAAATTTCATGAAGGCGTTCCAAATTTTGCCGCGTCATGTTTTTGAACAGCGCTTTGTTTTCATGAATAAAAGAAAAAGCGTTTTTATGATCCACGATCATCCGCGCTTCGTCCTTGTCGTGGCCGGCCGCTTCTTTATGCTCCTTGAGCAATCTCTCGGTATCCAAAAGCGTGTAGGTATTGCCTTCGATCTTTGACGACTTCCAAGAAAGCTCGATCACCAGCCGCTCCCACTCCCTCTTTTGAAGCGCTTCCGAAATATCGGCGGTGCGTTTTTTATATTCCGCGGTTGCGGAATCAAGCGCCGCAAGTTCTCGCTCCAAAAAAACCTCCGGCGGCGCCGAGGATAACAAATCGAAATTATATTTTGCCAAGCCATATCGCTTATCCGGCTCTTCGGCGCAATATGCTTTGGCGTCAACGGCGGAAAATAAACGGCCGACCGGGCTCACAGAATAAACCGTGGCCGGACCAGAACCTTCGACCGTCAGCGCCCCTATTTTTACCATTTCCGACAGCGTGCGTTTTACCGTCACCAAAGAAACATTGCCGTTTTTCGTTAGCGCCGTATGAATATCAGATGAGGACATCATCCCGCCGCGTAGAACGATCTGCACGATATTTTGTTGTTTTTGGCTAATTTCGATCATAATCGTATCATTTAGGCACTATTATCGTATCATATTGATACGATTTTGGCAAGCTGGTCGAGGTTTCGGCCAGCTGAGCTGGCTTTCGCCTCGACGAATGTATAGATTTGACAAAAATGTATAGTTTTACCGTCACCCCGACGAAAGTCGGGGTCCGGCTTTAAAAGAGGTGTCTGTCTCAAATAAGCCGCTGCATTTCATGCAAGCTGGATACCGGCGTTCGCCGGTATGACAAATGACGGGTGGAATAGTAGCTATGTAATTGTTATAATTTTAAAACATGACCATTGAACTTATAAAATTTGGAGAGGTTCTCACTTCCCATTCTTCGGGCAAAGAGGCCTATTTGGCCTTTCTGCCGATTTTGTCGGCGGCTACAAAGAACGAAAATGTCGTCGTTGACTTTGCCGGCGTCAGCGTTTTTTCGCCTTCATGGGGCGATGAATTCTTGACTCCGCTTCAAACGACCTATGGCGAACGACTGACGCTTAAGAATACCGCCAATCCTTCGGTCGCGCTCACGATCTCGACTTTGGAAAAAATCAATAAAGCAAAATTCAAAATTACCTAAATACCCCTCACCCCCACTCCGCCGAAGCTTCGCGGGGCAGGCCTACCCTCTCCTCGTCGGAGGCGAGGGGTGGAATGGAATAGAGTGTCGTTTTGGTTTGTGGTATAATAACCAACTACTTTCATTTAGCACCTTTGCTCTATGCGCACAGCCGTAATTAAAGAAAAAACGCTTTACCGCGACATTGTCCGTAGCGCTTTCGAGATTGCCTGGAACCGGCGCGATTTTTGGGTGTTGGGCCTTCTCGCATCGCTACTCATGATGAACGGCGGAGCTTGCGAGTTCATCATTCGCGCGATCTATAAAATATCAAGCGGCGATCCGTACTCCGGCGTTGCCGCCGGGACCCAAGCGGTTATCGCCGCGATGTTCGTTAATGATACCGCGACCCAGATGAGCGTATTCTTTTCCGTCGTTCTTTTTGTCGCGGTTTTCGCGCTCATTGCTCTGGCCGCCACGGCCGCTTCCGGCGCTTTGCTGAGCACGGTCGGGCGCCGCGCCCTCAAAAAGAAGCAGTCCGTCCGCGCCGCGATGAGCGCCGGCGCCAGCAAGGTGGGGCCGCTCATCGTCACCCAGCTTGTCGGCCGAACCGTTATCTTCACCGCCTTCGTTTTGGCGGCGCTTGGCGTTTACTCGTCGATCGACAGCTCGTTCGGGTACGTCGTCGGCGTCATTCTTTTCATCGTATTTTCGCTCGTCGCGCTGGCCGTCTCGTTCCTTATGGCAATGACGAATGCCGGCATCATGATCGGCGGCGAACGTTGGATCAATGCCGCACACGATTCTTTCAAATTCCTAAAGCGCCACTGGCTCGTTTCGATCGAAATGATCGGCATGGTCTTCCTCGCGGCTCTCGCCATGTGCGCGCTGGTTCTCGCGGCCCTCGCGATCATCATCGCCCCTTTCACCCTCATCCTTTTGGCGCTCGGGGCCTTGCATGCCCCTGTCGCCATCGCCATCTTCACCTTCGTCTTCGGTCTGGTTGGGCTTTTGGTCGTGCTTGTCGGCGGATCGATGTTAGCCGTCTTTGAACATGCCGCTTGGGCTCTCCTTTACGCGCGCCTTGCCGAACCGGGCGCGGTGGCAAAAATTGAACGACTTTGGAAAAAGATCAAAAATTTTAAGCCGCATGTCCGCGCACGCCGGAATTAAAACCACCGGGCAAACGGTGCTGATCCGCCGCGGGCCGCTCGGCGCGAAGGAGCTGGAATGCGGCTGGTCGCTTGTTCGCATTGAACCGGAAAGCGGCAATGCGATATGCGCGCGCGCCGAGCGGCGCCTCGTCTGCCCGCGGCGCGAATTCGAATTGCTGAATTTTCCCGGCTCCGACGAAGCGTGGAGCGTCATCATCAATGATCCCGATCGCGAGCTGAAAAAAGCCGGCCAAGCCTGGGCCGCGCTTGATCTGCGCGGAGCGGTTTCATCGCTCATCCGCTACGCCAGCCGGCTCGATCCCGCTTTTAACGGCGTGCAAATACCCTCGGACCTGACCGAAAAGATCGACGCAATAAACAATATCTGCAAAAAAACCACCGATCTTTTGCGCGTCGAGGCCGGACGCAAACGCGACGAATATGAACGGCAGATCGCGCAAAACGGCTCAAGAACCGAAAAAAATGACAATCTGCTCTCGGAGCTGCGCGATCTGGAAGACCGATATGCGACGCAAGCTTATCGCCTTAATACCCAGCTTCCCGCTTGGCGCCGTTTGGACGCGGCCATCCATGGCATGGATGCGGCCTTGAAGAAATAAGGAAACATCGCCTAGGGGCGGTGTTTTTGTTATACTATTTAACCGATAACTATAACCGATAACAAATTACCATTGGTTATTTGTTATGAGTTATAAGTTATCAGTTATTCCAATTATGTCTGACGCCCAATCGATCGAAGACCTGCTTAAGAAAAAAACCGACGCCCCGGGACCGAAAAAACTCGCTTCGGAGTTGAGTCCGGGAGAAAAATTCACCGATAAGATCGCGACCATCCGCCTCAAAGAAAAAGAGGTCGAGGTCGAACGAGCCGCTACCGCGGCCGGTTATTCTTACGCCAATCTTGCCGGGTTCCCCATTACCGCCGATGCAATAAGCACGATCGCCCGCGAGCAGTCGGAAAAAATGCGCGCGGTCTGTTTTGTTAACACCGGCGCCGAGATCCGCATTGGAGCGATCGACCCGGCGCTCCCCAGCCTCGAAGAAACGCGCTTCCAGATCGCCGAGCGCACGCACGCCAACACGGTCGTGTATATGGTCTCGGAACACTCATTTGAGATCGGGATGCACGTTTATGACATTCTTCCCTCGATCCGTAATATCACCAAGGGCGTGAGTATTTCCGAAGATGAGATCAAGCGCTTCACCGACATCCATTCTTTCGATCGCCTGCAGGCCGCGCTCGCCGGCGCGAACGTCACCGATATCGTGGTGATCCTTGTGGCGGCGGCGCTTAACACCCGCTCTTCCGACATCCACATTGAGGCCGAAGAACAAGCGATCACCGTCCGGTTCCGCATCGACGGCATTTTGACGAAAGTGGCCGTGATCCCGGGAAGCGAGTGGGTGCGGATGGTCTCGCGCATCAAGCTCTTTTCAGGACTCAAGATCAACGTGACCGACCAGCCGCAGGACGGGCGCTTCACCATCAATCTCGGGAAAGAAAAGATCGACGTCCGCGTTTCCACCATCCCCACGGCTTACGGCGAATCGGTCGTCATGCGCTTATTGCGTTCAAGCGCCACCGGCATCAAGCTCGAATCCTTGGGCTTGCGCGCCCCCTATGACGAAATTTTAAAAGCGCAGATCCAACGCCCCAACGGCATGATCGTGACGACCGGTCCGACCGGCTCCGGAAAAACCACGACCCTTTACGCCATTCTTCTCAAACTCAACACGCCCGACGTGAAAATAATCAC
>Ga0182027_10003358_pt1 | contig 25437 bp, 27 predicted proteins | sample 712E1DmetaG_FD_121300 | JGI IMG/M metagenome (GOLD analysis project Ga0182027, IMG submission 121300) | Permafrost microbial communities from Stordalen Mire, Sweden - 712E1D metaG (Illumina Assembly) | ecosystem: Environmental > Terrestrial > Soil > Wetlands > Permafrost | place: Sweden...
TAATCTTAAACAGTATCAACTTTTCACTCTCAAGAATGGTTGAAATGCTAGAGGCATTCAATCACCGAAAAGCGGATTGGAAAAAAGAGTCTACAACAGCAACAATCGCTGAATGTGCAAAGACAACGCAGAAACTAATTGAAGAATACAGCTTCCTAAAGTCTAGCACACAAGGAACGAAAGTCGCAGAGAAGTTAGAAGACTTGAATAAAACTTTAAAGAACCTACAAGAAACAATGAGTTAAGCAAAAAATTGCTTGGCAAATGTTTCAACCCTTCAGAGCCCATTTATTTGGACAAAAAACGGAAGGTTATGAAAACGTCATTTACGAACAAGCGTAGGATCTGAAAGCAAGACTTTGGTTTTATTCCCGAAACGTTTTACGTTGTAGAATTACTCTACGTTCAATCAGACTTGTTTAAAATTATGTTGAGGTATTAGAGACAACCCATAACGAAAAAGGAATTTAATAGAATCAAGAATCACGCTGAAAGTATTCACGCAATCCTTGACCTCCTAAGCATCCAAACCTTAGGAGGGCCCATTACACTCAGTTTATCAAAATAGAAGAAATGACTTTGGTATAGAAACCAGATTAGTAATGACGACAAAGACGAAAGCAGGGAAAAAGAGATAGGCGAGAAAAGGCAAAGAAACATCAGTTCGTAAAGGACAACAGTAACAAAAAATGCCTAACAAACGTGTCGAAGAGTTGAAGTATAGACTATAATCAGGTCCGCACAATAGTGCACAAGGGCCTGGTAAAGTTAGCCTGAAGAAAATGTTCAACTGAGAAAAGCATCTAACAGTGTTTTTCGAAGGCAAAACCGAAACAACAATGGAGTCTTCATAGAAATAAGCAGATGGGGACTGAAATTGGTTTGCAACAAATATTTTAAAACACACAACGTTGCAACAATTTCAACAATCGTCTACAGCAGCATGAAGACCTTAAGTTTCAGTGAAGAGCATCGAAGTAGGACGGGACAATAATAGTCGAAAAAATCAGCAAATCGATACAGTTAGGTTTTTTTATTTTTTCTTTAATTCTAAATCTTATAAATTACTTTCATACTTTCTTCTCTTTAGATAATTTCCATAAGAAGTCAAAGTGTGCTTTATACATTTTGAATATGTCTTTATTCTCCATAACTATAACTATTGGTTGTGATGAATAGACAAACATAGCTACTTTATTATTCCATAGAATTAATTCAGTTATTTGATCTAATTCTTTTGGTAATATTCGCGTTTCTATACTCTTTACAGTAAACAGTCCAGTGTTAGGATCTCTATAGCTATGGTTTACCAAGACATGCTCTTTTATTTTTTTATCTTTAACTTTCTGATTGTAATTTTTCCAAAAAGTGCTACTAAGGAAGTGAACCGACTCATTTGTTATTCCTATATCCCATAGCTCTTTACCCTCCAATGTTTCATTGAACACTTTCTTTAAGCCTTTTATTCCCCTATAGATTGTGGCTTCTTGTTTTGTGTTTGAACTATAAAGGAGTTTGCTTATCTGTGGTATAATCTTGTTCGCTTCTTCAACTTCTTTATTCAATGCATCTTTTTTCGATTCAAGAAAGTCTGTGATTGCGTCAGGTTTTTGTGCTATGAATATTCTTTTTGTTCCGTCTATTATGAAACTTACTAATCCTTTCTCTATAAGTTTCTCTATATTGTCGTAGATTATATTTCTATGTACTCCTACAGCCTTAACTAATTCTGCTGCTGTAGCTTGCCCTTTGACTACCAGAGCTAAATATACTTTTGCTTCGTTCTTATTCAATCCTATTCGTTCTAAGTCTGCATAGTCCATTGTGAGTTTATGGCTGTTTTCTTTATATAGTTTGCTGTCATAATAGGTTGCAACAAAATATTATATATTTGTATTACTCTATAATAGTAATTAAGTAAATAGGTGATACTATGACTAAGAAAAACATACTAAAACAATATAATCAAGTAGGCGATGCTTATTCAAAATATTTAGAGATAAAGAGCGAACCAGCCATTGAAGTATTTAGATCCATGATAGATTTAAATCTTAAAGATAAAGTTGTGTTAGATCTTGGTTGTGGCGATGGTATTGACGCAAAGTTCTTCGTCGAGAAAGGTGCAACAACATACGGATTCGACGCATCGGAAGAATTTCTAAAGAATGCACGTGAAAAGATTCCTCAAGCTAATTTTTCTGTTGGAGATATGCAGCATTTACCTTATGAAAATGAAACATTCGATGCAGTATTTAGCAAATATGCAATACAAACTGTATACGAAACACAAGCTGTTCTTCAAGAAATAGCTCGTGTAACAAAAATAGGCGGACTGAACTTATTATTGATAAAACATCCTATGAGACAATTCATAGAAAAAGGAAATTCTCCAAAAGATTATTTCAAACAAGAATTAGTACATTCTACAATCTTTGAGGGCACAGTAAATTTAGTAGAACCAAGTCACACTTTTATGGATTATCTATCTTCAACGTATTTAAGAGAATGCAGATTGATTGATTATTATGAGGATGAAGACTTTCCAGCAAGTCCGCAATACAATAAAGATAATTATGCGTGTTATTTTATTTTGACTGCAATTAAGGATCCCTGGAAAAAATGAATAGAGGTTAAAATGAATGATTTAGAAAATAAAATTGATAACGGATTTGATAGTTTGTCTAAGACTGATAAAATTATTGTACGAACAGCTCAAGGTTTAGGAATAGCGTTTTTGTTTTCTTTAGGAGTGTATGCGATGTGTTTAAACCCTTATAAAAATTCCGTTCCTCCTAAACACGAATCCTGGTCAGATATGTATAATAAAGCTGACACGAATATAAGTATTCAAGTACTAGATTTTGATCATGATGGGTTCATAGATTGGAAAACAGTGTATAAGTGGAAGTATGGAGAATTAATAGGTATAGAAACTACCGCAAAAGAATCTTGGTACAACAAGTTTGGTATTCAGGAACGTAGACATTTGGCGAATATAGTTCCTGATAGTACAAAAATAACTTATGATACGACAAAAGTAGAATGAGTGATTCGATGACTTAGAAAATTAAGAAATTACTCCTTCATAACCTTCGTCATATTAATCGCTTTATCGTTAGAACCAAGTTTAATCAATCTTACACCTTGCGTATTACGACCAACAGTAGAAATCTGATCACATGATGTTCTTATCAATATACCTTTTCTAGAAATAAATAATACTTCATCATCATCCATTACTGGAAGTATTCCTGTAACATCTCCGTTTCTTTCTGAACAAATAATATTGATGACTCCTTTTCCACCCCTATTAATCCTTCTATACTCACTCATTTCTGTCTTTTTACCATAACCATTCTCAGTCAGAGTCAATACTTTATGAGTGTCTTCTGCTATGAGCATTCCAATAACATTATCATTCTCTTCAAGTCTTATTCCTCTTACACCTTGACTTGTCCTTCCTGTTGCCCTTACATCTTCTTCGCTGAATCTTGATGCAACACCTTTTTTTGTAGCCAGCAATATATCTCTCATTCCATCAGTCAATACAACATTAACTAATTGATCTTTAATTGTATCATCCAGATTTATTGCTGCAATTCCTCCTTTACGAGGATTGGCAAATTCAATCAAGTTTGTCTTTTTAATTGTTCCAAACTTTGTAGCCATGACTAAGAAATGTTTATCATCAAATTCTTTGACAGGAATTATTGCATTGACTTTCTCATCAGCATCAAGTTCTAACAGATTAACAATTGCTTTGCCCATAGATTGTCTTGATACATCTGGAACCTTGTAAACCTTTAACCAATATAATTGTCCTTTATTTGTTATTATCAATAAAGATGAATGTGTTCTAGCAACAAATAATTTCTCAATATAATCTTCGTCCTTAACGTCTGATGCCATCACTCCTCTGCCGCCACGATTCTGTACTTTGTAAGTTTCTATAGGAAGTCTCTTGATATATCCAGAATGTGATAATGTTATTACAACATTTTCATTAGGAATTAAATCTTCCATTTCATAGTCGAGCTCATCTTCGTGAGCATCGATTATTTTTGTCTTACGTGAATCGCCTTTACCATAAATATGTATTATCTCATTCATCTCGCCTTTGATTATATTTCTGACGCGAGTATCGGAGCTTAATATATCTTTCAAATCCTTAATCTGTATTTTCAATTCATCATATTCAGTATTAATTTTCTCTTGCTCAAGCATAGCTAATCTTCTGATTTTCATCTCTAGGATAGCGTTGCATTGAGCTTCACTGAACTTATATTTGTTCATCAAACTTTCTTTAGCATCGTCGTCAGCACTTCTGCTGCTCTTTAATATTGCAATTATATCATCTATGTGCTTCAGTGCAAGTCTTAATCCTTCAAGGATGTGCGCTCTCTCTTCAGCTTTCCTTAAATCGAATGTACATCTTTTCCTTACAACATCAATCCTGTGCTCTATATAATGCCTTAAGTATAATTTTAATGATAATAATTTTGGTTCACCATTTACTATCGCAACAACATTGATTCCAAAACTATCCTCTAATCTGGAATAATTGTATAGCATGTTCTTTACTATCTCTGGATTTGCTTCTCTTTTCAACTCTATGACTATTCTTACACCATCCCTATCAGATTCATCTCTTAAATCGCTTATGTCAGGAATTTTTTTATCTTTTACCAGTTCAGCAATAGCTTCTACTAATTGCGCCTTGTTTACTTGATATGGAATTTCTTTGACAACTAATTTTTTACGATCCTTTTTCTCTTCAATATCGATAATAGATCTTATCCTGATATTTCCTCGACCAGTATTATATGCATCTATTATTCCCCTTCGGCCGATTATTTCTGCACCTGTAGGAAAGTCAGGACCTTTGACTATCTGCAATAATTCCTCAGTGCTTATATCAGGATTATCAACGGTTGATACTACTGCGTTGCATATTTCTGTTATGTTGTGCGGAGGAATATTTGTTGCCATACCGACAGCAATACCGGAACTTCCGTTTATGAAAAGATTAGGAAATTTAGAAGGCAAAACAACAGGCTCTTGTAATGTGCCGTCGAAGTTCGGAGTAAAATCAACAGTTTCTTTATCTATATCCTGCAGCATCTCATCAGATATTCTTGCGAGTCTTGCTTCAGTATATCTCATTGCTGCTGCACTATCTCCATCTATCGAGCCGAAATTACCTTGGCCTTGTATCAATGGATATCTTAATGAGAATTCTTGAGCCATTCTAACTAATGAATCATATACTGCAACATCACCATGAGGATGATACTTACCAAGAACTTCTCCGACGATTCTGGCGCATTTCTTGTAAGGTTTATTGTACGTGTTGCTTAATTCATTCATTGCATAGAGAATTCTTCTATGGACTGGTTTAAGGCCATCCTTAACATCTGGTAAAGCTCTTCCGATTATGACTGACATAGCATAGTCAAGATAAGATTTCTTCATCTCATCTTCAACAGTCTGCAGTATTATACGTGAATCATCAGCACTTACACTTTTTGGAGCCTTAATTTTTTCGTCTACCATATTGATTTTCACACATTCAGAATACTAGATTAGAAATTTGTTTTATTTATAAGTGTTTTGGTTGGATTTTAAGCGTTTTATAGACGAGAAAAAAGAAATTGAAAGAAAAGCGCATATCTTTCATTGATTATTTGAAGTTATATATTTTGTCCAGATCTGCGCTCTCTTTGACGTCTTTAGCAGTTAATCGGTCAATGCGATAATCTATCAAGTCGCTAAGCTCTCGGTTGCATTCATCGTACGCATATTTTTCGAATTTGTACTCATCACCTAATGTGAACACTTTATTGGTATCTTTAGTTATCCACCAGAAATGAGATGCATCATTTGCTTTGTCGATTATCATCCTCTTCGTGCCGACGACATTTTGCCTTATATCCGTTCTCGTATCTTCGAAACCTTGACTATATCCTTTACTATATCCTACTCTTTTTCCGATATTATATACCAGCAATGTGCTTACTAATAATCCAATTCCGATAACGGCTTTTTTGTAATTTTTCATTTTTTTAACCTCTTTTATAATATTATACTACTATAAAGTAGTTGTAATATATAATAATTTCTATCTAAATTTAGCTAATTTTCTTATAATATATTAGATTATGAGAAAATATTTAAATTTAAGCTCATTATTTACATTATGATACTGGATTTGCTTGATAAGAAGATATTATTTGAATTGGAGAAGGATTCATCAATACTAGTAAGCGTTCTAGCCAAGAAGATAAAACGTTCAAAGGAATCTGTGAACTATCGCATCAATCGTCTTAAGGAGCAGAACGTCTTAAGAAATTGTACAGCAATAGTAGATATGTCAAAGCTCGGTTATTTGACATTTAGAATTTATTTTCGATGGCAGAACATGACTCTACAGTTAAAACAAGAATTCTATAAAGATATCGGGCTCTATAAAAATATATGGACGACAACAGAACTTCATGGTAAATGGGACTTTGCATTTTTTCTAGGAATAAAAAGAGATGAGTACATAGAGAAGTTCCAGTCAATATGGAACGCTATATTATTGAAATATAAATCATACGTGGCGGATTATAAGATTGCGATTTACGCGCCTATCTATAATTTCAACAAAAGATTCTTTCATGAAAGTAAAGAATTGATTTCAAGAGTTTATGGAGAGAAGGGATTCGTAGAGCATGATGAACTAGATGAGAAAATAATTTCAATTTATTCTTCTGATGTGAGGCAAAGTCTTGCAGTCATTGCCAAAGACGCGAAAACAAGCATTGAGACTGTACGTAGAAGAATAAGAGAACTAGAACGTAAGAAGGTTATAGTCGGATATAAGATCGATATGAACTTGCCAAAATTAGGATTTCAAGGGTATAGAGTAGACTTTGCATTGAATTCCATGGAAAAGAATAGAGAATTATTTGAATATATTAAATATCACAAATATTTCTATCAGATAAACAAATCCATTGGTGGAGCAGATTTCGAATGTGAAGTCGTGGTGAGGGATTTAGCTCACTTGTTAGAAATTCTCGAAGAAATAATGCAAAAATTTAAAGGAACGATAAAAAGCTACGAATATATGGGTTATACTGGGTTTCCTAAGTTATCGATGGTGCCTGATTAGAATTAATTATCTCTTTCTTGCAATACTCCACAGTAATTCGAAATATTTCCTGTATCCTTCAGCTATTTTCTTATCATGTATTAAGAAAGAATATGCATTTTCCGTGAATACATTTATTGCGACATAGTCGCCAACTATAACTGTTTCTTGAAATGATGCTAGCTCTTTAGAGAGATATCTTACTTTTGTTATAGGTTTTTTTTCTATATCTTTTGCATCTTTTCTTACGCTTTCATCGAATACTTGTCTTGATGGTAGTTTGTTAGCTACGCGTTTTGAATGTATATTAAGCCACCACGTCATTCCCATAAAGGATGCACATTCTTCTCCTCCTCCGAAAGTCAAATATTCTTTAGCTTCTTTTACTGGTTGATTGACTAATTTATTGTATACTTCTGTGATTCCTCTTTTTCCTTTATAGATTGTTGCTGCTTCTGTTTCGCGTAAAATGTTTTTCTTCTTTTTTAATTCTGGAAGCAATTGCTCGAAACGTTTCTTTTTATCGTCAATATATTGAATGAAATGTTCTGGTTCAGTTGCGCTGTATATTTTTCTTCTTCCTTCTAATACATAATTTATTATTCCTTTTTCTATCAAAGAATTTAATGCTTTATGCATGACTGAATTTTGTAATCCTGATTTCTCGAGTATTAATCCTGCTGTGCTGCTTCCTAACTCTAGAAGCGTTATGTATGTCTTTATTTCTGATTTTGTCAATCCTAATTCTTCAAGTACTTCTACGTCCATAATTTATTATTCGATTATTCTTTATTTAAATCTTTTCTTTGTGCTCCATAAAAGGAGGATAAACATTAATATATTCTTTAGTCTAGTTACTATTAAGAAGTGGTTAAGAAAACTGCTTCAAAGACGATAAAAAAAGGAGGAGATAAAAATGGAAAACAAAAAATCAAATTGGACTAAACCATTAATCTATGGTATAATTGGATTTAATGGATTTATTTGGGGTATGTTTGGGGGTCAATACTTATTTCAACCAACAAATGCTGTTATCAAAGATGTTAACAAGGACGGAATAGAAGATATAATCACATACAGAAATAATAAAAAAGCAGATACATTCATCGGAGTAAAGGATTCTTGCAATACAATAACTTATGTAGAGGCTGAATCATATTACAAGCAAAAGCGTGATTCGTTAGAGATTAAGTATAACAGAGAAAAGTCGCAATTAGAAAAAGCGCTAGAACAAAAATAATTTTTACTTTTTCTTTTCAACAATCCTTGAATCTTTCTGATTAGAATGTACTTTGAAACTGCATCCGCAATAGACGCAGACCTTAATCTTATCTGTTATCTTATTGTCTCGTGGCTGGTAATTCTGTATTTTTTTGCATCTTGGACATGATACTTTTAACATGTTATCCTCTGAGAGATTACTTTTTTTCTCCCTTTTCCTTTACTCTTTGCAGTTCCTCTTTAAATTTTTTCTCTAATTGCTTCCTTGTAAGCTGTTTAGGCTTATGCGGCTGCTCTTCTGGCTTCTGGAAATGATGCTCAGCACCGTTAGGAACATCTGTATTAATGACGATATCTTCACCTTTTTCTGATATAGAATCGCTCTTTAATTCTGAAGGAATCTCATCAACGACCGACACTTGTTGAATTTCTGCTTGCTCATGCATAGGTCTAGGGATTTCTGCAACAACCTCATCAGTCCTTTTTGATGCCGCATCTATCTTTTGGTGGATCTGCTCTAAGAATGTTTTTTCTGCAAGTTTATCTTCTTCAGTCTGCACTATACTTCTTGTCTTGATGGTTTCTAATGCCTGCAATAACTTTTCTCTACTATAAGGCGTTTCTTCAGCTTCTTCTTCGAGCTTCATCTGCGTTACAGGAATCTTAGCCTCGCTCATTATTCCATGAAGATTCTTTTGATCTATATCAAAATAATTATAGAATTTATCAGTCGTTTTCAGTACATAACTTCTGCCTTTTTTATCTTTGCTAACGAATCCTGCATTCTCTAATTCTGCTATGTGATCATAACATTTGTTGCCTCTTATCTTTACAACTTCATTCTGATATACCGGCGTCTTCCATGCTATGATTGCCAATGTTTCCATTATCGACTTGGATAGTTCTGTGTCGGCTACAATTTTCCTTACAAGCGAGAGATATTTTTCTCTGACGTTAATCTTCCAGCTGTTGCCTTCCTGTGTTATCATTAGGGCAGTATCACGCTCATCGTATTCTTTTTTTAATTCTTCCAGCGCCTTTTTAGTATGTCTTTTATCTACGTCACATAATTGTGATATAGCTTCTTCGTCTAAGTATTTTCCTACTGCAAAGAGTATTGCCTCGACGCGCGTTTTATAATCAGGTTTCTCGTCTTTATCTTTATCCTTAGGCACGACTGGTATGGTTTTTGGGGTTTCCTCTTTTTCAATTATAATTTTTTCTGCCAAAGGTTGTATCTCTTCTATTTTAACTGCTTTTATTTCTTTTTTGATAGGTTTATCCTCTATGATTTTTATATTTTTGGTCTTTGGAGCAATCTTTACATTGATTTTTTTATGCTCTTTTTTTCTTATATCTTTTATAGAATTCTTTTTAGTTTTTTTTATGATACTTTTCACCATCTTTCACCAAACTTTTTTCCTTAATCAATGCTTCTAGGAATGGTTGTATATGTTCGGTGTCTATGCCGACTTTTTCAGCAATTTCATCAGCTGTTCTAGGTTCATTTAAAGCTAATACTACACAATTCCTTACAGCTCTATTAAGGTTCACCTTCAATAAATCATTTTCGCTGGTAATTCCTTTTATTGATATTCCGACTTCATGTAGTTTTGATATAAAATCATTATACAAATCTGTCAGTTTTTTATCTGAGAGAGTCATATTTTCAGGATGTATGATTTCAACACTTGCAGGACCAAGATTAAAGCATAACAGATTTAACTTTTCCAGATTTGCTATCACCACTTCAGATTCATAGAATAAGCTCCATATACCATTGTTTTCTTCGATGGGCGACAAGTATTCTCTTGTAAATACATAATCAGAGTCTTCTTTTAATTTTTTAATGTAATCTTTGAGTGTTTTTTCTACATGATCCTTCGGATTTCCAGCCATCTCGAATATTACTCTACAAACTATACGCTCTTTATCCCTTAATTCTTTTAATTCTCTACTATCCATAAAAATCAATCCAATTTTTGAAGCCTTAGAAATCTTTGATTTAATCTTCGATCTCTATGACATTAAAACGCACATTTAATGTGCGTCTAAGCAGTAGAAGATAAACCATACCTTTTTTATAAATCTATCGTTTGGATTCTGCGGTAAATTCTGCTGTAGATTCTGCATGTGTGCCAAGAGTTTTATGCATAATTATTTTATATCCTACAAAAAGTACACAGGTCAAGCCCACAAGTATTAATCCTATGAGTGCATAAATTCTGTTTTTTATATTAGGGGATTCATAGACTATCATACTTGTGGTTTTTCCTGCATTTTGAGTGCTGTTCTGGCTTGAGGTATTGCTAGAAATTGCATTAATCATTTTGGTTTGGCTCAAGCCATAAGTGTTTTGTGTCAAACTATTTTGCATAAATGTAATATCATTTGATGTGTTTGTTTGGGATCCATTACACACATTTATTATTTTGATAAGTGTCTCCGGACTCATGTTTTGTGTGCTGTTTGAACCAACTGGATAAATACTAGAGCTTTTGCTTGATTCACATGTCTGTGCTTTACTGCTGCATGCAGAGCATGTTGTAGACTTGGTAAGTGTAGTTGGCACATATAGACTGTTTTTTACAAGAAATATCTTTTCACCAGAATTATTAGAAATGTCGCAGCTATAATTGTTTACACTATAATTCCTTAACACATTTCTTATGACAAGTATTTTATCTGCCTCTTCGATTTTTGGCGTGAATGATTTCTCGTCCTGATTACTTGTTGTGACCTTATTCTTTACGATATTTCCGAACAAGTCTTCAATCCAGTATTCTATAATGTATCCTGATTCTGCTGTCGCAGGATTATCCGTCTCTATCTTGTTTTGAAACTTTATTGGAACATTATTCTCGTAGATTATTGAGGAATTTTTGATTAGAATACCTATAGACACGTTGCATTCTTTGTCGTATGAAATATTTGATATGTCGGTGATATTCTCAGTTATGTTATCTGTTATGTTATCGACTGTTATATTGCTGCTTTCATTGATAGTTTTTGTTTGATTATCAGCAGTATCATTGACTATTATATTTGTTATATTATTTATGTTGATATTCGATACATTATTTTCATCAGATAATATATTTCCGGGATTTCCCTTTAACAGCACAGAATTTCGCCAAAAATCAGAATAATATTCCAGACTATATCCTTCAGCAACGTCGATATTCTCTATCAATAAGGTATAATTTATCTCGTCGATTATCTTATTGTCTTTTTTAACAGCGATGTATTCTCCATCATTATTCAAGCTGAACGAACTTTTGTATATTATAACATCGCTGCTAGTGCTTGAATCGTTTGAATAATTCAAATATGGATAATCCTGCAGGAATTTGTTGACATCATTGCTTAGTATTATATATTTGCATGCTATTTCAGAATCATTCAAATTGTTGTTATAGTCATATTTGTAGATATTATGATTGGTGTTCTCTTCAAATAATTTATATTCTGTAAAATTAATGCATCCGTCGCTTTCGTTTAATGTTATCTCAATCCATTCTCTGCCCGTATCTGCTCCTACTGGATTGAACATTATCTCTGTAATTTGAAGTCCATAGACGTAGTGGGAGAAGATTGCAAAAATGCCTGCTAATATTATTGATATTATTATCGTACTAAGATATTTCATACTTTTTAGAATGACTTTCTTTTAATAAGTCTGACGGATAAATTATCGAATATATTGCGTGAGAATCGGAATTTTTGCGATTATTTTTGTTTACTTGAATATTCCATGGATTATGGTCTTGCAATCTATACATTCATTTTTATTTTTACTTGTCAAACCCTTCATTTCAATAGACATATGATTTCTGGATATGATTAATTTTTTGCATTTAGGACAATATGTATTATCCAGGAAACCTAGATTACCGATATATACATATTTAATTCCTACACCTGATGCTATCTCTTTAGCCTTCTCTAATATCACCGGTGGCGTTTGTGAAATGTTTGCTGCCTGATAATATGGATAAAACCTCGAGAAATGCAGGGGAACATCTGGTCCGACATTATTTTTTATCCATTCACATAACTTTTTTATATCTTTTGGATTATCATTAAGTTCTGGTATTATCAAATTCGTCAGTTCAATCCATACTCCAGATTTATGTAGTGTTTTTATTGTCTGTAATATTGGTTTGATGTCCACTTTGCTGTATTGCCTGTAAAATTTTTCACTTATGCCTTTTATGTCGATGTTTGCGGCATCAATATATTTGCATAATTCTTTTAATGGCTCAGGATTGATATATCCATTGCTTACTATGACATTCTTTATTCCTTTTTTCTTTGCCAGCTTTGCTATGTCAAGCATATACTCAAAGAATATGGTCGGCTCATTATATGTATATGCGATGAGTTTTATATTGTTCTCTATAGCCATATTTATTATTTTTTCAGGCGCATAATATTTTAGAGCGTTTATATTTGCTTCTTTGCTGGCGTCAGTCCTGCTTATGTCAAAATTCTGGCATCCCTTACAAAATAAATTACAGCCGAATGTTCCTAAAGAAAGTATTCCTTCGCCAGGATAATAATGATATAATGGTTTCTTTTCAATAGGGTCGATGCATAGACTGCATGGATAACCGTATACTGTGCTGTATAATTTTCCCTTGATATTAACTCTCGTGGTGCATATTCCTGCTTTTCCATCCACAATGATGCACATATTTGGACATAATTTGCATCTTATTCTATTATTTTCTAAAGAATCATAATATTTCCTTATCAGATGTTTCTCGAACATCATTGAAGAATGCATGTCCAGTATTAATGTTTTATTGATATTTTATTGATATCGTATTAATGTTTTATTGCAAAATACGGACTTTGGTCATAGTTTTGTCACAGCCCAAAATATTCTCGATATATATGTTTTCACCATTACATAATAATAAGAAAACTTTTAATAGTGTTCTGAAATATACTTCTAAGGACAAAAGGGGTGTTGAATGGGGTTATTGAATTTTTGGAAGAAGAAGGCATCAGACCAGCTTGCAATCCCGCCCATAGACACGCAGCCAATAAGCACAGATTTGCCTCCTATAGACGGAAGTTCTTTTGATGATAGCACAGTGCAAAATTACAGCAATATGCAACAGTTGCCTTCTCTTGATAATCTACCACAAGCGGATGGTTCTAAATCAATATCATTCAATGTCCCAACACTAGATTTTAGTCTACCACCTTCTGATGATGCTCCACTTACGCCGCCAGGCATGACTCCTTTTGGCACGACAATTGCTGATGCGGATAATGCGAATACAGATGCTGCATCACAGCAGGAAGGACAAAAATCATTAGTTGATGTTGAAGATTTGAATCATTTGTTTATCAACGACGATAATTGGAAAGAGCCTGATTGGAATAATTTTGAACCATACCCTGAAGATGAAGAAAAAATTGACGAGCCAAAATCTGAAGATTTTCATGGGGCAGAATTGCCGCGATTTGACGAGGATGCAGATGCTAGGAAAAATAATAGGCCGATGATTTCTGATGAACCTGTATTAGCTCCAGCAGCACCATTCGGCGACCAACAAAAATCAGCATCAAAACCTGTGGAATTATTCATACGCGGAAAGGCGTATAACAGGGTATTTACTGAATTGGATCAGATGAGTCAGACTTTGATAAAGATAGATTCACAGGTGGATACTTACGAAGAAATGTTAAAGAGAGAAGAACCGTTGTTGATTATAGCCAAGGACCAGATGGAATATTTATATAAGAGATTAAATCAGGTCGATAAAAAGATATTTGCACAGTGAGGATATACAGGATATACTAGAGGGTGATTATATGGACAAGAACTTACCAGTATTCGTAAAGATTAATGATTACAAAGATGTGTTAAATGTAGTTGATGTGATGAAGCGGAAATTGAAGGAGACAACACAGACATTGGACCAGATAAAGCAATTGAAAGCGGAAGAGGATAAAGAATTGCAGGAGTGGGAGAAAAATGTTACAGAAATCTCACGCAGACTAGCATTCATTGATTCAGCATTCTTCGAAAACGAGTAACTGATTAAGAAAAATGGTTAAGAAAAAAATAATTTCAAAAGCGCAGGCGAAGGCTAAAGTGATGCCTAGACCAAAGGCATCGTCTATTGTTAATACTGTTAAGCCTTTAATTGTTAAACCTGTTGCTAAACCTATGATAAAGCCAGTTGTTAAGCCTACAATTATTAAATCGATAATTAAACCAATACCTAAGTTAGTTGCAACTAAAGCACCACTGAAAAAAATCAATACTATACCACAGAAAGAAAGTGCTGTAAAAGTAGAAGTAAAGAAAAAGAAATTGGTTGAAGTTGCACCAGAGCATGAAGATTACTTTGTATATTTGAAGAATCCTTTAGAATACAGAAGACATTTATTGGAGAGCTCTAGAAAGATACTGTTTTGTCTGAAGAGTCATCAAAAGATATTTTTGATACGGCAGAAAAAATTGGAAGAGATGGATAAATTAAAAGCTTCGATACGTGAACTGTTATATCTGAATAAGAAATTCAATGAGAAATTGCCGAAATATAATACAGGATTTTTAGAGGATACGCCGAGCAAGGATAAGAGCAGGCCTATTGCTGTAAAATCTGCAGCAGCGAGAAAACCAGCAGATGCGAAGCCAGAGCGAACAGAGATTGAAAGATTAGAAGAATCATTGGCAAACATCGAGAAGAAGTTGAAGACATTACAATAAATTCTAATTATTTAATTCAGTTGTAGCTTATTAATTATTTTATATTATAATAATTATTTTATATTATAAATGATTTATACTTTTGCTGCGATATTCTCCAAGCTTTTGGGAACTTTAGGAGTAGATGTTTGAGAAGTGGATGTGTGTGATATTATCCACTCATGTATAAATCTTATATCCCTCTCATCTTCAGTTTCTATCTCCTTCTCAATGTATAACACAGGACTGATATACTGACAGCCTCTATATATTTCACTTATCATCCTATTCTCTTCCAGTTTTGCATATGCTTCACATGTCAATCTATTATATTCCATATCTTCTTCCAACCATTTTTTGTCATGCTTTGTCCAACGATTGTACAGATGTTTTTTTATTATTTCAAAACCCGGATTCATTATTATTGCTAAGGGTTGGTTGTTTTCATCAGAGAAAAATGTTCTGCAATTTTTAATATTGTCAGAGTGCATCTCTGCTGTAATCCATCCTCTGTTTAGGAATGCCAGGCTATATGCTATCACATCATAGACACATCTGTTGCCTAAAATTATGTTATAAGGATTTTCTTTTGCTATCTGCAGATATTCGTAGTTCTCTAATGCACGGCCTGCCATTTTTAATATTTGCCTCTGCCCATTTTCTGTGTGAAGTTTTATATTTCTGGAGTATATTTCTGGCATGATTATTTTTAGGTCATATCTCATTAATGCCTTTCCTAAACTAGTTTTTCCAGAACCATGTGGTCCGCAAAGATAAATAAGATTCTGTTGTGTCCTTATATTTTTGTTTTGGTCGTGCAGCATTTTATACTCCTGCAAGTGTTTTTTCACAAGAATCACAGGAAAGCTTGTCCGTGGCTTTGTGCTCTATCTCATTGATTTTTTCTAGAATATATTTTAGTCTTTCTTTGATGCTCATAACAGGAATTATTTCAGGCGTATATCCCGCATCGATGTATGCTTGTATAATCTTCTGATGTATGATTTTAGCTTCTTCTTCTGTTTCTCTGCGCAAGCCATCGTTAATTAATGGTAACCTTTCAAGAGCTAGTATTATACCATATCTTTTTACCGGCGTGTTTAAGATTTCTTTTGGAGTATATCCAATCAGATGTTTGCTATATGCTTGTACATCTATGATTCCTCTGTCTAAGAAAACCGTATGCGGATAGACATCATCTGCTTTGTCCAGGTCTTTTTCCTTATCTATCTGTCTATTATATGTATCCAGCAGTAGGTTCAATGCTTCATTGTCATATCTGTCAAGATATTTGCTATATTTCTTTTCTATTATGATTTTTCTAGCAACTTCCTCCATCACAAAGTATCCTCTTTTTCTTAGCTCGTTGATTATTGTGGTTTTTCCGCTGCATGGTCCGCCTGTTATTACAATTTTCATGTGTATCACCAATAGAATAAGGTGTTGTAAACACTATATATATTTCTGAATAACATTTGTCCATAGTGTTGTATTTGTTAAAATTTATATACTTGAACAGCATATTGCGTTTATGCTTGATAATAATACTATCAAAAAAATAGAATCTTTTGTTTATAGCAAGCCACGATCTGTACAAGAAATAGCACAGCATATAGATAAGAATTGGCGTACTGCAGACAGGTATATAGAAGAGATAGAGACAAATTTTGGCACCATATCTACAAGAGTGTTTCGTGGAGGTACGCAAGGAGCTCTAAAAATAGTGTTCTGGGCGTCAGTAGAAAAGATAAGCAGTTCAGTATTTCAAGAAAAACTTGAACAACAAATATATTTGGCGCATCGTAAAGAAGAATTCTCTGCATTTGACTTATATCAACACGTGGATGATAAGAATAAGAGAGCAATAATCGAGAAAGAATCTCCTCATGAAGAACAGGATAATAATGATTTGATGGATACATTATCAAAGGCAAAAAAACAATTATTAATATTTTCAGGAAACATGTCATTCATAAACATGTATAACAAGAAAACAACGATGCTCAAACTTCTAGATTCGCTTGTAGCGAAGGGAGTGACGATAAAAATATTATGTCGCGTAGATTTGGTCGGAAAAAATAATATTGAGAAAGTATTGGAATTAAATTTCAAATATGGTAAAGAACTTGTAGAAGTAAGACATCAGGAGCAGCCGTTAAGAGCGTTCATAGTGGATAATGATATGATACGTATACGCGACATAAAAGAGCCTACAGGCAAAATCAATGAGTTGAAGCAGAAAGTTACTATATACTATGAAATACGCGATAAAGATTGGTGTTCTTGGCTTAGCAAAATATTCTGGAAGATGTACAGCAATTCTATAGGTGCAGATAAGCGTATATCAGAATTAAACAAGCTAAAATAAAATAATTTTATAAATGGTCGAATAATTCTGTACGTTAGCGAGAGTTGACGCCTTTAGGCGTCCTTTTTTGGTGTAGCTTTTTTCCAAAAAGGTACGCGGGGATTCCAGAGTGGCCAAATGGGATAGACTCAAGTGGAAAGAAGCGCGAGCTTATTCGTCAATCGAAATGATTGATGGGATATCTATTGGCTTAGTGCCTTCGTGGGTTCGAATCCTACTCCCCGCATTTTTTCTTTTTGCAAAAGAAAACATGCAGTAAAAGAAAAAGGCTGTTGCGACAGCATAATTAGAAGTGTTGTTTCTGTAAAGTGGTTACAAATAATTAAATTTATAAATACCTCTTATTTTTCAATCATATTATGGCTCAAATTATTGATAAGGATTTAAGAGAATATTTAACAGCATTTTTTAAGCCTATTCTAGATATAAAATATGTTATTGGTGAAGATATTGGTAAAACAGATGTTAAAGATTTATCTCAAATAGATTATATTGAGGATTTGACTCAATTAGAGAATTTAGCAACGTTATATTATCTTAATGAATATGTGACGATGCAAGGCCAATCTCCTTATCTGAAAATAGCTACAGATAGAAAAGGTGTAACATATGCAGCTATAACGCGAGAATTTATTATGCTAGCCAATATAGGTGGCTCTTCTAAAAAGACAAAAACTCATTCCATATCAGATAAATTCAGGAAAACATACCTAGAAGAAACAAAGAATGAAGCTCTGAAAGTTACTGATGATAATTCATTCGAAGATACAATAGATGAAAGATTTGATCATGAAATGTATGAGCAAGTTGCAGATTATTATGGCGTTAAAGAGTTGCCTTCTGAAAAAAATGCTATTGGTAAAGATTATAGTATGATATTTTTATCTGGCAACAACACACTTGTAGGCAAGAAAATAGTTGCTGATAGCAAAGGTGTGTTATATGATAATGATAATGCTGAACCTATAATTAAAATTAAAGAATTCAAACTATTCTCAAATTAGACTTTAAAACAAATATTTCTTCTCTTATTTTTCCTATTTTTAATCACCTTTATAAACAAATCTCCACTCCTAATAATATTAAGTTAATTAAGATAGTAAATCTATTCTCTTAGAATTGAAAATTATTGTGTTCTTAAATTACGCTGAGTTGCTAAAGGCAACTAACAAGGTTTGAAAAACAAATATTTTTATAGTTCTTAATGTGAGTTATGTAATTATCGTTGTAATTATACTTAATAATAATAAAAATAAAATTAATACTAATAACAATTTAGTATAGAGGTAAAAAGTAAAATGATAGAAATTATGCCGGTAGGCGGCTTTAGAGAAGTAGGAAAGAACTGCACAGCAGTAAAAGTAGATGATGAAGTAATAATCTTAGATATGGGATTACACCTTCAACATTACATAGATTATACAGGCGACGATGATGATGCGGATTTATCATTAAATAAATTAATAGAGATAAAGGCAGTGCCGGATATTAATCTGATTGAGGATTGGATTCCATTGACAAAGGCTATATGCATAAGTCATGCACATTTAGATCACGTGGGCGCAGTCCCTTTCTTGGCGCAAAAATTCAAGTGTCCAATACATGGTACGCCATACACTATAGAAGTCCTTAAGGCGTTGATTGCCGACAAGGAAATCAGGGTTAATAATAAACTGATAACTCATGATGTAAATTCTATGTTCAAGGTTTCAGATAATATCAAGATAGAATTTATAAGCGTTACACATTCAGTTGTGCAGGCTGCATTGATTGTTATTCATACAAAATATGGGTCGATAGTTTATGCCAACGATTTCAAATTAGATAATCAGCCGACATTAGGCAATAAATCTAACATTGGCAGGATGCGCGAGTTAAAAAATGTCAAAGCATTGATTATTGATTCTTTATATGCATATAAACCGATAAAGACTCCTTCGGAATCTGTCGCCAAAGAATTATTGCGTGAAGTGATGATAAGTACGAACAGCAAGGGCAAAGCTATAATAGTATCAACTTTCTCAAGTCATTTGGCGAGATTAAAATCTATAATAGAATTTTCTAAGCAATTGAACAGACAAGTTGTATTCTTGGGCAGAAGCCTTGACAAATATGTCATGGCAGGAGAGAAATGCGGTATAGTAGAATTTTCCAAGCAGGCTAAGATAATAAAATACAGGCAGCAGGTCCAGAAATTCTTGAAGAATTGCAAGAATCCTGAGGATTATGTGTTTGTTGTAACAGGACATCAAGGCGAACCTAAATCAGTTTTGGCGAGAATGATATTCCAGAACTATTTCAGGTTCAAGAAGGAAGATATTGTGATATTTTCTTGCACAATAATTCCTGGAGAAGCAAATATCAGAAATAGAGAAGCGATGGAAACAGAATTGAAAAATAAGAAAGTAAGAATATTCAGGGACATTCATGTTTCTGGCCATGGTGCAAGAGAAGACCTTAGAGATCTAATAAATATCATAGAGCCGGAAATATTATTGCCGTCGCATTCTGAGATAGCAACTTCTGAACAGTTCGTAGAATTGGCAGAAGAAATGGGCTATCACGAGAATAAGAGATGTTTCATAATGAAGAACGGGCACAGGTTTAGGATAGAATAGGAATATTTATTTCTTTTATAGGATTTTATTTTTCTTTTTTGATATAAAGAATTCAATCACATCGATTATTAAAGTTATTATAAACGAAAGAATGACTGCTGCTTGGATATATATAACTGTCATTTCTTTATATTGCTGTTGTACTTCAGTCCACGATGGTTGAGGACAAGAACTATTACCTAAATTGCCTAAATAGTCTGTTTCACAATGAGGTAACAGAAAAGATATTATACTAATAATTGTAAAAATAACTAACATAATTATAATGAATGTGATTATTCTATTTTTCCACTGCATATTGTATTCCAGAATTTATAGTATAAAAAGTTTATGATGCCTTTAATCCCTAAAATACCTTGGATCATCGCTCCTGACTGTTTGCTCCTTGGATTCTTGCTTTTTAACAATTTCAGGTCTAGCAATTTTCTCTTTTGCTTTCTCAGCGTGCAGGATGTTTGGATTTATTTCTAGAACTTTCTTCAAGCTCATATTGCCGCATTTCATGCAGTTAAAATATATTCCAAACTTTCCTTTCTCCATTAATAGATATGAGCCGCACGTACATTTGAATTCAGGAAGATTCTCATCTTTATGGTCTGTACACACAGGCACTCCTTGAGAATTCTTTATGATTGCCTGTCGACCGCAGAATGGACACGAGTCTACGCGTGATTCGCCATAACGTTTTGGAATATACATATAATCACTTGTTGTTTCTATTATATTTCTACTTCGCCAATTTCTTCAATTCTTCAATCTCTTCTTTTATTATGTTGAATCCTCTCTGCCAGAATTCTTCACTTTCAGGATTCACACCAAGCTTATTCATAAGATTTGCAGGACTATCGCTTCCACCTGCGCTAAGCAATTCTATATATTTGTCAATGAATTTCTTTCCATCTTTCTTATACATATCATATAATGATAATACAAAGAGATTGCCCCAAGCATAACCATAGCAATAGAACGGCGAGTTGAATAAATGTGAGACATACAACCATTCATGTTTGAATCCTTCAGGTATCTCCATGTCTCCGAATTGTTCTTTTAATGTGTCATACCATTTTTGATTTAACAAATCTGTGTTAACTCCTCTAATTACTTCTTCATGCGTAATTTTTTCAAATATTGTGAAATATGCTTGTCTGATTATTGTTGCAAACTGATTATCCAAAGATTGTATTAGTATATACATTTTCTCAGCATCGCTTTTTGATTCTCTGAGAAGCTTTTTGGCTAGAAGCATCTCGCTAAATACTGAAGCTGTCTCAGCCAATGGTATTGCTGCATGATATGTCAGCTCAGTACAGTTCTCAGCGAAAACATAATGAACAGTATGTCCTAATTCGTGCACCAATACAAACACATCTTTTAATGAGTCAGTGTGATTTAACATCATGTAAGGCATAGTTTTAGTATTTATACCCATGCAAAAGGCTCCTCCACGCTTATCTTTTTGCGGATGCGAATGAATATGCCCTGAATTTAATACTTTTAATGCATTATTGTAGAATCTGGAATCAAATTCCTTGTACACGTCCAGCACTATCTTCTTTGAAGTCTCATAATCATATTTCTTTGGAAGCTTTAATGGAAATGGAGCATAGAGATGATATCGGGAATAAGGATATTTTTGGCCATTCTTGATATTTATCTGATATTTGATTTTAAAATAATCACTGAACATTTTTGTATTTTTTCTTACTGTATTAAGCAGCGTCTCGACAGCTTTGTCGCTTATATCGTTGCTGACATTCCTGATATTTATCGGACTTTTATAGCCACGAATCTTTATACCATCATTATACCATTCTATGGCAATATCCTTGTATAATTCAGAAAGCACCGTGCTATGTTCGGCGTGTTTCTCTAATATTTTGTCGTATGCCTCTTTACGCTTTTGGGCATTTGGAAGGTTTACATGAACCTTTATTTCTTCTTCAGTAAGTTTTTTTCCTTCCATTTCGAAGATGAAGCCATTTGTTATGATGTCATAAATTTCTGAGAATGCGTCAATACCATTAGTATCCTTTATATTGAGTAATTTTTCTATCTCTTCAGATTTAGTGTATGGCTTTAATTTTCTGATTTCTTTAAAATAATAATTATATTTTGCTAGAATTTTCGCATCTAAAATCTTTTGAGCAATATTATCATCTAGATGCATAAACCATAATGTAAAGAACATCAATTCATTTGAAATCTCTGTGGAAACTTGCTTTAACTTAGATAGCTTTGCAAGCGCATCAGAATCCTTAGTATTTTCGTATGCTCTTAATGAAGTATATGTTTGAAGCTTAACAGCGGTTAGATGTATATCTTCAAGACTTTTGAGTATCTCATAGAATTTTTCAATACTTATCTTATTATCGAGCAATGCTCTATATTTTTTGAATGACTCAGTTTTCGTTATTAAAGATTGTAGAATAAACTCAAAGCTTTTGCCTTCAAGTATCTCATCAACATTCCACACTACACCTTTTACTGCTTTGGATGGTATCTTGCTGTTTGTCTTTGCCATGATTTCATTCTGCGAAGTTACTTTAAAAATTTTCCTGAATCGTAAATGATTAATGATGTTTACTGCCTGTCAGAAGTTAAATTTAAATACTATAATTAATTCCTATCTATATGACGTTGGTGGATATATTAAAAGTGTCTGGCTATATCGCTGGTGGTTTAGTTGTTGGATTTACGGGACTAGCGGGTGTTATTCAATGTAGAAACAATTATGATTGTGCAATGCAACTATATAAAGATTTGCCTGAAGCTGCCAAAGATGTTGTTGGGAAGCCAAACAGGACAAAGATATATCTTCAATCCTTAATTGAAACTCCTAAGTGCATTTATTGTGCTACCCTAAATAAGCCTTTTGACGGTGCTTTCATGAATTATGTTAAACCGTTGGAAAAAAAGTATGGAGAAGGATATATGCAACTATTGATTCTGAGTACACTTTTAAGGGGATGAATATTATTTTGGCTTTCTATATTTAAATGTTTTTTCACCATGCCCAGCACAATAATCAAATTTAATCAAATTTTTAAACCCATAAGATTTTACTACTTTATCATTGTAGGAAATTGTGGGGGCGTTGAATATGAAACTAGTACTAGCTGAGACGAAGCTTATAAAAGAACCAATAACAATTATTTCTGATTTAGTAACAGAAGCAAAATTCAAGATTGGAAAGAATGGCATCGAGATGATTGCCATGGATCCGGCAAATGTTGCCATGGTCTTGTTCAGGCTGTTGAGTTCTGCATTTGTTGAATATAATGTCAAGGAAGAGATGGATATAGCAATAAACCTAAATAATTTGAAGCAAGTCCTTAGAAGAATCAAAGGCAACGATAATTTAACTCTTGAAGTAACAGATAATAAATTAAAAATTGTATTGACAGGCTCAACTATCAGAACATACTTTTTGCCATTGATAGACCAGCAGGAGAAGGAACATAAGGAGCCGGACTTGAAGTTCAAGACATCCATAAAGTGTCCGTCAAGCATGCTTAATGATGCTATTGAAGACGTTGAGATTGTTGCTGAATCAGTAACATTCCAGTCTGAAGATAAAAAGTTCATCGTTAATGCAAGCGGAGACACCGGAAAAGCAACCGTAGATATAAAATCTGAGGATAATGTACAGATTGAATCTTCAGAAAAATCCAAATCCAAGTATTCTATAGAATATTTGAAGAAGATGATTCAGGGTGCAAAGATTAGCAGCAATGTACATATACAGTTCAGTAAGGATTATCCATTGAAGCTCGAATACAAGGAACTGGACAAAATACAGATGGTATTTATCTTAGCTCCAAGAATCGAGAACGATTAAATAAGTTAATTTTCTTTATTTTTCTTCTTTCACCTTTTATTCTCGCTAACTTTATAAATCATATCATTTAAATTATATTGGGTGAGAATATGTTTTTGCATAAAGATTATATTAGGTATAGTGTTGAGATGTTAAAGAAGTTTAACTCTCTAAAATCGTTCGCTGATTCTAATGTTCAAGAAGCAGATAAGTTTTTAATTGAGATGAACATGCATGTAGAAAATTCTATCAAGGAAGCGATATCGCATAACTCCTCTTATTCTGCGCTTGTAGATATAATGTCGGAACATCCTAGAGGAGTGAGTAAGCCTGTAAAATTAAAAAAGTGGGCGATAGATATATTAAAACAGCTTAAAGATTTGGACTCATCTGTTGAAGACGCACTAAAAGCAGTGGATGCTCATAAGAAGCATAAGGATGAACATACTACTTCGCATGCAGTAGAAAAACTTAAAGGATTGCTTACTGAAATAGAAAAATATGGCCAGTATAGTTCAAACTTTTCCAATGCTTTGGCAAAAGAAGAAGAGTCAGCAGATCACATAGACCATATGAAAGTCAAGTCAGAAGTATCAAATGCTTTAATCAACAAAAAGCATCTAAGTCAAGTATATGTCAATAATATAGTCAGCTGGTTTTGAGCATATTTTTTTTATATTAATATTCTTTTTATTAATTTTCTAAATTTATTATTTTATTAACCAAACCTTTTAACTTCTCTAATCACTACAAATTCTTCTGTTACAGGCTTTTCTAAACCATTCAATTTTTGATGCATCACATATTTTTTAATTTGTTCTAACGGGATTGTTCTAGAAAACTGCCTCTCTAAGAAATCTATGCTTTTTTCATAGTCGAGTTTTGGTGTGGCGTGACAATTGTTCCACATTACCCAAACTAGTTTTTCATCAATCTCTTTAACATCAAACGGAAACAGTCTGCATTCTAGAGGTCTATAATCCTGTTGTATATTCGAACCTACTTGTTCTATTCCAAAATCTACTCCAGGTCTTATGCATTCGTTTTCAGGAATAGATTTATTTTCGTTATGACAACAAGCAGTATTACACGATATACAGTATCCTAACCAGTTAAATTCTTTTAAATCTTTCATATCTCTACCTCACACTTTTAATCATACGTTTTCTTTTAAATGCTTAATGAAAGAATATTACCATAAGATTATGTAATAAACTTAATAAATATATAATTAAATATACTATTATGAAGAAAATTATGAAGAAGACTTATCAGAAACAAGGTGTTATTAAAAAATACGATTTGCACATACATTCACATTATTCTCCATGCGGTTATATGAAGCCGGAAGATATCCTTAGATTAGCGAAGAAAAGAGGACTTAATGGAATAGCCATAACAGACCACGATACTATGAAGGCTTATTCTATACTAAAGAAACTCAATAAGGACAAGAATTTTGAGATAATTCCTGGTGAAGAGATAAATACTAATCATGGTGATTTATTAGGATTATATTTACGTAAAGAGATAAAAAGCAGAAACTTACTCGAGGCGATTGATGAA
>Ga0182027_10003359_pt1 | contig 25432 bp, 22 predicted proteins | sample 712E1DmetaG_FD_121300 | JGI IMG/M metagenome (GOLD analysis project Ga0182027, IMG submission 121300) | Permafrost microbial communities from Stordalen Mire, Sweden - 712E1D metaG (Illumina Assembly) | ecosystem: Environmental > Terrestrial > Soil > Wetlands > Permafrost | place: Sweden...
ACCTGGGCGCCGTACCTGAACATGTTCGGCGGCATAATTGACGAGGGTTCGATTTACAACCGGGCACTGTCGGCCGGTGAAATCGCCGCCATTTACAGGGCCGGCTCCGCCGGCAAATGCGTGGCGCACATCCAGTGTCTGCCGGACAGCATCGCCACAGTTGCCGGCACGCCGGTCAGTTTTGCCGCCGCAAGACTCACCCTCAATGACATTGACCTTGACGGCTATCCCCTTACCGTCACCGCCGTCACCCCTCACAGCGTGAATGGTGGCACCAACACGCTGGCCCGCGGTATCGTCACCTACAACCCGCCGCGCAACTTCGCGGGCCTTGATTCCTTCCTCTACACCGTCTCCGACGGACATGGGGGCAGCGCCTCCGGCACCGTCACGGTCAAAGTCCGCTCCGCCCAAGGCCCCTGGCAAAACCTGCTGTTCAGTCCCCAGGTTATTGGCGGCCATCTGGTGTGTGGGTTTGGGGGCATTCCCGGCCTGACTTACACGATTGAATCTGCCTCAAGCCTCAACGGGCCCTGGTCCAAGGTCACCAACTTCACCGCGCCTTTGACCAACCAAGGGCTGGGAGAAGGGGTGTTCCAATTCCAGGCGCCCGCCACAACTGCCATGCAGTTCTACCGCACCGTCTATCCGTCGTATTAAAATTAATATAGAGAAGCGCACCACGGGTGCGAGCGCCGTCCATACCTATACTGCCAAGGCCGCAGGATAGGCTACAGCGGAGTGCGCCCGTCCTTGGGCGCAGCAAGTTTGGGATGTCCTGACGCGACCAAGTTTTCCAGGGCTTATTTGCGCTTTTACGTTGCTGCGCTCCCGATAGATCGGGAGCGCACTCCGCCTTTGTCGCGTATCCCACCGTCTCCTCAGTAAATATGAGGAGGCCAGAGGAGGGACGGAACGTGGGCCAGCGGGGTGTCCAGGGTGCTGCGGCTCAGAGAGCCGCGCTCCGGGTGGGCGATGCTGAAAAAGTGGTTGCATTAAGGAGGTTCATAGGTAATATCACCTTCCGTGAAGCAGGCGCTTTCATGGGGTTGGTCGAAGAACGCCAGACGGGGCCACGCGGCTCTGGGGCTGGGCGTCTTCCTGCTGCTGCAAGCCATGGTGGCCCTGCCCGGGCTGCATCAGTTGATTCATTCTGACGCGTCGATCTCAGGCCACGAATGCGCCGTCACTTTGTTCGCGCACGGCCAGGTCAATGCCTCGGATACGGCGGTTCCGGTGATCCAATCCGCGCCGCCGGCCGTTTTCACCCAGTCCTGGCGCGAAGCCGGGTTTGTTTCCACCGATGTCCGATTGCTCCCCAGCCGCGGTCCTCCCTCCGGCTTGTCCCTCCTCAGCTAGTTTGTTGATCCGTTTCGAATTAGGCGGGTCCTTGTTGCGGTGAGTTGCCATTGGCGTTTGCCATGCTGGACAAGGACTCGGGCGGGGAATCCAAAAACTTCAACCATTTTGTCCCAAATTTATGAATTCAGTTTATCGTTGTTTGCAGTTGACAGTTGTCGGGCTGGCGGCGGTGGCCGGCCCGGGAGCGTGGGGCCAGACCAATAATCCGCCGGCCGGCGCGGCCAGTGGAACCAATGTGACAGACATCGGGACGACGACAGTGGTGGGGCATTTTAACGAGGCGCGCACGCAGATCATGCCGAGTTTGGGGGCCACGGAGTCCATCAAGGAGGAGACGCAAATCCTGTCCATGTCGCAAGGGGCGGACGCGCCGGTCAACCAAGTGATCACGCGATTTGCGGGGGTGGCGCAGGATTCGGCGGCGAACGGGGATTTGCACGTGCGCGGGGAGCACGGCAATTTGCAGTATCGCATTGACGACGTGCTGTTGCCCGAAGGGATCACGGGGTTTGGGTTGGAGCTGGATCCGCGCTTCATCCAAAGCATCAAATTGATCACTGGCTCGTTGCCCGCGCAATACGGCTTCCGCACGGCGGGGGTGGTGGATATTCAAACCAAGAGCGGGGCGTTCAACCCGGGGGGCGAGGTTTCTGTTTATGGCGGGAGTTACGACACGGTGCGTCCGAGTTTTGAATACGGCGGGAGGGAAGGGAAATTCAGTTATTTTGTGGACGGGAGCTATGACCACAACGGGATTGGCATCGAGAATCCGACGGGCAGCCCGACGCCGATTCATGATGATACGGAACAATGGAAGACATTCCTGTATGGCTCTTATATTATCGACGACACGAGCCGGATCACGGCGATGGCGAGCGCGTCCTACACGCAATATGAGGTTCCCAACACGCCGGGTCTTCCGGCCGGGACGGACGCCAACGGGGTGACCTGGGCTTCGGCCATGCCGGGACAATTGCCCTCGGGGACTTTTGATTCATCGGTTCTGAATGAACGGCAAAAGGAGCAGAATTATTACGGGGTGGTGACTTACCAGAAGTCGGCCGGGGATTTGGATTATCAAGTTTCGGCGTTGCTCCGGCGGAGCGAGGTGGCGTTTACGCCGGACCAGGCGGGGGACCTTTACTTCAACGGCGTGGCGAGCGAAGTGGATCGCGCGCTCTACTCCGGCGGATTGCAGGCCGACGCCAGTTATCATGCGGGCGAGAAACATACCATTCGCGCCGGCGGATCGCTGCTGGCGGAAGGGGTTTCCGCCGACACGACGACGACGACGTTTAACCTTGACGGCGCCGGAAACCCAACCACCCTGGCCACCATCCAAGACAACCACCCGCTTTATGGCCAGTTCGCCGGGGTTTATTTGCAGGACGAATGGAAGCTCACCCCCAAGCTCACGCTCAATTACGGGGCGCGCTTCGATGTCTATTCCTCCACATTTGACGCGGAGAATCAAGTCAGTCCGCGGGTGAACCTGGTTTATCAGCCCTGCGAGGGCACGACGATGCACGCGGGCTATTCGCGCTACTTCACCCCGCCGCCGGTGGAGAACGTGGGGGGAGGCACGCTGGCGAAATTCGTGGGCACAGCGAATCAAGCGGGCACGCAACAGGACGATCCGGTGAGGGCGGAGCGGGCGAATTATTACGACATCGGCATCAGCCAGCAGCTTGCACCCGGATTGCAGGTGGGGTTGGACGGCTACTATAAAATCGCCCAGCACCAACTGGACGACGGATTGTTCGGGCAGACGCTCATCCTCTCGGCCTTCAACTATGCGCGAGGCGAGGTTCATGGCGTGGAATTCACCGCTTCCTACACCAAGGGCGGTTTCTCCACTTACGCCAACATCGCCAACTCGGTGGCCAAGGGTGAAGACTGGAATTCGGCGCAGTTTCTGTTCGCTCCGGCGGACCTTGCCTACGCCAAGAATCATTGGATTTATCTGGACCACGACCAGGAGATCAGCGGCTCGTTCGGCGCGTCTTATCTATTCAAAGAGGCGCGGGAGGCCAGCACGCGGGTCTATGTGGACGCTCTTTACGGCAGCGGATTGAGAACGGATGCCACCGCGGCGGACGGCTCCAACATTCCCAATGGAGGCACGGTTCTGTCCTCTTACTCGGTCAATCTGGGGGCGGAACAAAGTTTCAAGCTGGCGGCAAAGCAGTATTTGAAAGTCCGCATTGACGCGGTGAATGTGACGGACAACATTTACGAGTTGCGCAACGGCAGCGGGGTAGGAGTCAACGCGGCGCAGTACGGCATGCGGCGGGGCCTGTTCGGTTCGTTGAGCTACTCGTTCTGAGCACCCTGACGGAAGATGAAATGACTAGTATTGACGCATACGCGGGAGCGGGCGGATATGAGTTGAAATCCGAGATGGCGCGGGTTTGCCTGCCCGCGCCGGAAGCGCAGGCCCAGCGGGTCCTGGCGTGGACCAACTCGGTCTGCCTGTTCTTCCTCATTGTAGGCGTGGCGGGTTTCCGGTCCGCGCCGCCGCCGCTGATCGCGGTGAAGCCATTGGAAGAGGCGGCACCGGTCATCATCGAAACGCTGCCGCCGCCCCCCGCCACGGTCCAGACCCAACCGGAGGACGAACCGAAAGAGCCGGAAAAAGCCGACGCGCCCAGAGTGGTGGTGGTGACGCCGGATTCCCCCGCCATCAATTTCAGCGTGCCGACCATCGGCAGTGTGGTCGTTCCCAACGCGGCGGCGGTTGCGCCGCCCGAAGCGCCTGTGCCGCGCGTGGCCGCCGCGCGCAGCCAACCCAGCCCGCTGAACAATACCGGGGAGGGCGGCGACCGCCCGGAGCCGCCGTATCCCAAACTGGCCCAGGATATGGGGCAGCATGGGTCGGTGGTGCTGATGCTGACGGTGGACGAAGCCGGGGTGGTCATCTCGGCCGAGGTGAAAGAGCCATCCGGATCGTCCATTCTGGATCGGGCGACGTTGGAATTTGTCAAGAAGCATTGGACCGTGTCGCCGGGGGCGCGCGGGCGTCTTTACCAGGCAACCATAACCTACGTTTTTAAATAATAAGAAATTCCCCAGAAATTTATGATGGCCAATATTGTGGTTGAGTTTTTTGAAAAAGGCGGGCCGGTCATGTGGCCGATCCTGATTTGCGCGCTGGTGGCGGTGGCGGTGGTGGGCGAGCGCTCGTTTTGGTGGTGGCGGGAAAGCCGGCGGCGCGATCCCAGGAAATTGGAACAAGTGCTGGCGGCGCTGGAGAATGCGGATGTTGCCGCGGCGGTGAAAATCGCGGAGGGTTCGGCGGACCCGGTGGTGCGGATGATATATCGGGGCTTGAACCATGTCCATGCCTCGATGGAAGGGGCGCTGCAATTGGCGGCGGGAATTGAGCTGGAACGGGCGGGCCGGTTTCTGACGGTGATGGACACGCTGGTGACGCTGGCGCCGCTGCTGGGGTTGCTGGGGACGGTCACCGGGCTGATGCACGCGTTTCTGGCGGTGGGCAGCGCGGAATTGGCGGTGGGGGCGGTCACGGGCGGGATTGGGGTGGCGTTGATCGCCACGGCCTGCGGCCTGGGCATCGCGATTTTTTCGCTCATCCCGTTCAATTATTTCACGGCCAAGGTGACGCGATTGCAGTTTGAACTGGAAACCGCCGCCTCCAACGTCGAAGTCATGATCAAGGCCGGGAAGATCGCGGCGGGAACGTGAAAATCTCCTCACCAGTCCAGCGCAAGCGGTGCCGGATCGAGATCATCCCGCTGATTGACATCATGTTTTTTCTGCTGGCGTCGTTCATGATGGTCAGCCTGCAAATGGAGCAGACGCAAAACATCAAGGTGGACCTGCCCTTCGCCACCCAGTCGGCGGCGGATTTCAAGCCGGGGATTGTGAACATCGCGGTGGACAAGGAGGGCGGGGTCTGGCTGGAAAGGAAAGCCATTTCGCTGCCGGAATTGAGCGCGGTCCTGAGCAACCGGTTCCGGCTGGACACCAATTTGCCGGTGTATGTCAGCGGCGACAGCGCGACGCTGGAAGGGGCGATGTCGGACGTGCTGCAAACCGTGCGCAACGCGGGGGTGCAGAAGGTGGCCTTCATGGTCGGCGACCGGGTGGAAAGGCCGGACGAGCCATGAAAATGCGCTCGCCCATCGTCCGCCGGAAGGCGCGGCTGGAGATCATCCCGCTGATTGACATCATGTTTTTTCTGCTGGCCTCATTCATGATGGTGAGCCTGCAGATGCAGAAAGTCCGCACCCTCAAGGCCAGCCTGCCCACCGCGACCCTGGAGCGCCCCGCCGCCAAGCCGGACATCATCGCCCTCAACGTGGACCGGCTGGGGCAGGTTTCGGTGGACAAGGAGCGGATTTCCTTTGACGATTTGCGCACGCTGCTGGCCCGGCGCCAAAAGATCAACACCAACGTGCCGGTGTACCTGAGCGGGGACCGCGACGCCACCCACGGCTCGGTGGTTTATGTGCTGGACCTGGTAAAACGAGCCGGCATTCAACGGGTCGCGGTGGCGGTCCATGCCACCGCGCCGCAGTCCCCCCCCTAAGCATGAAAAATTTTCAAGTGAAATTGTTCGTCGCGCTGGCTTTGGGCCTTTGCGGACTGTGCGCCTGGCAATGGTATTTTCAGACCGTCCAGCGCGGCCAGATGGAGGAACAAAGCCGGACGATTTACGAGCGGGACAAAGCGATCCAGGGTTACACCAATTCCATCCGCACGATGGATCTGCACATCGCGGAAATGGACCGGCGCATTACCGAATTGAAGCAGACCCTGATGACCAACGGCGAATTCATCATCGTCCAAAAACGCGAGGTCGCGCGGCTGGCGGCGAGCAACGACACGCTGAGCGCGGAGATTGCCCAATACACCAACGCCATCGCGTTCTTGGAAAGCAAACTCAAGGAGGCGTATGACGGCATCAAAAAGCAAAACGAGGCGGTGGAGCAACTGGCGGCGCAACGCGACGAGTTTGTCAAGAAGTACAACGACAGTGTCAAAGACCGCAACGACGTGGTAGTCAAGTACAACGAGGTGGTGGACCGCCTGAACAAGCTGCAAGCCACGCTGACCAATGCCCCGGGGAAGTAGGCTTGTTCCAGGCGGGGACCAGCGAGGCCGCGTTTTGCGGCGCGAGCTAAAAGTGATAGCTCAGGATCACTTTGAAGAGCGCGGGGGCGACCAACTGGTTGCCGCGGAAATCCTGGAAGACAGGCAACTCCACGTCCGCATACAAACTAAGCGGATAAGGATGCATGTGAAATTCGAGGCCGGGGGAGAGCATGATGCGCTGGTAGCCGGAGGCCACCGGATTGGCGGCGGCGTTGCCGCTGTCGCTGGTCCGTTCGGAAGCGATGACCTGCGCCACTGGCGTGATCATCAAGCGGCTGAATCTCAAACCGCTGTAGTAAATCCCGGCGGCCGCATCCAATTCGACGCCCGGACGGTATTGGTCTTGCCACAAGACCGGGAGATCCAGCACCCCTTGCACGAACCAAGTGAGGTTGTTGTCCTTGGTCAGTTTGCCGTGATGAAAGCCGCCCAGGAGGAGGTCGGTGCTCCCGGTCCCGATTTCAGTGTCCCGATCCACGTCTTGGAAGGCGTTATTATGAGTGAAATCGCCGGTCGGGAGCTTGAGACCAAAGGTCAGGCCGGAATCCAGGTTTTTTGAAAACCCGGTGTAAATGCCCTGGACTCTGAGATCTCCCAGCGCCCCCCAGTTCAGCGCGACCAAGGGAATGCCGGGAGCGGCGGAGGTGGTCTTGAAGTAGCGGAAATCATAAGGCAACTGGGCCTGGATGCCCCAACTGGAGTTGAACATTTTCTGAATGCCGATGCTGGTGAATTGGGTTTCAATCCTCTTGTCTGGATTGTTGGCGGCCGGCGCTTGGGAGGTTCCGCTCCAGTTGCGGTCCTGGTCGGAGAAATCATACTCGAAAAAAGCCATCCCGGCGGAGTTCTTGGGAAACATGTCGCTGGTGGCCACGTCGAAAACACCACATCCACAAGCGCAGCCCCGCGCGACGCCCGGCGCCGCCAGCAACGCCAGCACGGCGGCGGAAACCGCCACCCATCCGCCTTTGCCCATTTTGATCACCGCCCGCTCCAAAACATTTGTCATCTTCATATTTGTGGCTCCGTGGACCGGCAGCGGCAGACCGGAGTTTGCGCGGGCGGAAGCGGTCGCGGCAAGGGAGGGTGGCGGCGCTGCTTGCGGGAAATCAGCCGGCCTTTTTGTCGCCAGACAGGTATCGTTCGATGTGGCGATCGAGATCCGAAAGGCTGCCGGCACAAGAGGCAGCTTGCACGCGCTCAACCATCTCGGCGGCCCAGGCCTCCTCTTCCACCTGCTCGTTGATAAACCAGTGCATGAGCACCTGGGCCGGAAAATCCTTGGCGGCCAAAGCGGCTTCGTAAGTGGCGTGGATGCCCTGGGTATTGGCCTGCTCCATCGCTTGGGCCAGAAGGGCCACGTCGAGCAGCGACTTGAAACCCTGCTTGGGCGCGGGAATGGGGGCCAATTCAGGCGCCAGGTTGCGATCCAGCAGGTGCTTGGTGATTTTGGCCGCGTGCTCGCGCTCTTCCGCAGCCTGCGTGGCGAAGAAACTGCTGAAACCGGCCAAATTTTGCAGGTCGCACCAGAGCGACAAGGCCAGATAGCCTTGCGCAGCATTCAATTCCTGATTGAGCTGGCGATTGAGTTCGACCAGCACCTTGGAGGAAACCTTCGAGTTGGACATAAATTGATTTGGTGATGTTGTTTGATTCTGCCTATGAACGCATTCTGCAAACTCGCCCGGCAACTGTCAAGCGCGGCGGTGCGGCGCGTCAGTGCCATTGGCGCAATCTCCGAACTGCCCCCAGTGGTAGGGACATCGCGCTGCGATGTCCCCGCCCGCGTCCAGCGGGAGGAACGAATCGCGTCACGCGCGAATCAGGGACCCTGTTGCGCCGCGGAACGCGGCGCGGACGGCGCAGAGTCAGCACAATATAAGGATGCGCACCAACGGTGCGAGCGCCGTCCCTACCTGTCAAATTGCGGAGGCTCACCGTCTCCGAAATAAACGAACGGCCATTCCTCAGGTCGCACCACCAGCTTCTTCCGAACGGGATTCTGCAAAATGTAATCCGCCTTTTCGCGGCGGCTTTCGTCATCGCGCAGCCGATGCTCAAAGAAATCGCGCTGCCAAACCAGGCCGAGCTCTTTGGCGGTCCATTCCTTCCATTTGCTGACGAGCAGTTGCAGTGGTTTTCCTGACGGCGGAAAGGAAAGCAGGGCGTGTAGATGGTCCGGCATGAGCAGGAAGAGGTACGGCCACCACAACGACTTTGCCTGCCGATGACGAACGGTGTCAAACACTCGTTCGGAGACCTCCGGCAAAGCAAGCTGATTCTTGAAATGCACTTTGCAGTTTATGGTGATGAAATAAACTGCCGTTTGGGGATCAACCCACAACGGAGTCCCATGTGGCAAAGTTGTGCGTTGCGGGATTTCCATAGCCGGAGGCTACGACACAGGCGCCCTGCACGGCAAGGCACTCGTAGGGACATCGCGCGCGATGTCGCCGCCCGCGTCCAGCGGGCGGAAACGGATCGCGTCACGCGCGCATCACGGACCCTGTTGCGCCGCTGAACGCGGCGCGGACGGCGCAGCGCGCCGTCCCTACCTAAAAAAGGGGGCCGAGTGCGGTGCGCCTTAACGAGGCTCCAACTGGCGTTGGCTTTATGGTGAAATCCGACCTGCTGCGGCCCCATTTCACTCCATTGGCGCCTCGCGCGAGGATGTGCTAGATTGGGGCTGGTTGAGTCAATTAAGTAGAACTTATGATTAGTATTCGGAAATCAGGTGAGCGTGGCAAAGCCAATCATGGGTGGCTGAGCAGCCGCCACACCTTCAGTTTTGCGGACTATCACGATCCCCAGCACGTGAACTTCCGTTCGTTGCGCGTGATCAACGAGGATGTGGTCGCACCCGCCATGGGCTTCGACACCCATCCCCATCGGGACATGGAAATCATCACTTATGTGGTGAGCGGGTCGTTGCGGCATCGCGACTCGATGGGGCACACGGCGATGCTTCGGACCGGGGACGTGCAGCGCATCAGCGCGGGAACGGGAATCACCCACAGCGAGTTCAACGGCTCCATCAAGGACCCCGTCCATTTCCTCCAAATCTGGCTTCAGCCCAACCGCCTTGGCGTGGCGCCAAATTACGCGGAGAAATCCTTCGCGGACGCCGAGCCTGGGCGGCTGCACCTGGTGGTTTCGGGATCCGGGCGGGACGGTTCGTTTTCCATTCATCAGGACGCGGAGCTCTACCTGGCCAAACTTGCCGCGGGACAGGGCGTGGAGCACCCGCTGAAAGCCGCACGCCACGCCTGGCTGCAGCTCATCAAAGGACAGATTGATGTCAACGGGGCGCGGCTGAACCTGGGTGACGGGGCGGCCTTTTCCAAAACCGATTGGGTCAAAGTGTCGGCGGTCCAGCCGGCGCTTTTCCTGTTGTTCGATTTGAGCTGAGCAGATTTGATTTCAAGATTGAGGTTTGATTGGGCTGGGGTTCATGGCATGGTGGTGGCGATTGGTCCATGAGCAGCAACGAAGAGACAACTGAGTTCAATCGCCGCGAGTTTCTGAAAAACACCTCGCGGGCGGCCTTCATGGCCATGATGGGCGGCGTGGAACTTCGCGCCGCCGCCGCCGCGCCGGGCGCCGCCGCGGAAGATTCTCTGACGCCCATTCCGCCGCCCGCGCCTGTCAACTACGGGGTCATCGGCGCCGGGGTCTGGGGCCGCGAAATCATCACCACGCTGGCCCAATTCAAGGACCCGGTCACCCAAGCGCCCATCGCCCCGGTTGTCGCCGTTTGCGACCACTACCCGGGCTGGCTGAATCGTGCGGGCGAGCTTGCGCCCAAAGCGGAACGGTTGGACGATTATCAGAAGTTGCTGGGCAAAAAGGAAGTGCAAGCAGTGGTGGTGGCCACGCCGACGCCTCGGCACCGCGACATTGTGTTGGCGGCGCTCCAGGCGGGCAAACACGTTTATTGCGAAGCTCCGCTGGCTAATTCGATCGAGGAGGCCAAAGAGATCGCGCGCGCGGCGCAAGCGGCGTTCAAGCTGGTTTTTCAGGCGGGCCTGCTGGAGCGCTCGCATCCGCAACGGCATTTTCTCTGGCCTTTCCTGCGCGCCGGCGCATTGGGCAGGAACGTGATGGTTCGCGCGCAATGGCACAAGAAAGGGAGTTGGGCGAGGACCGCGCCCACGGAAGATCGCACGAAGGAACTGAACTGGCGACTGCGCCGGGCCGAGAGCACGGGCTTGATGGGGGAATGCTGCATTCACCTGCTGGACGCGGTGACCTGGTTTTTGGGCGGGCCTCTTTTGGGCGGGCGACCCAGCTCGGTCGCCGGGGTCAGTTCGACTATTCTGTGGAACGACGGCCGGGATGTGCCGGACACGGTGCTGTGCGTTTTTGAATTTCCGGAAGGCCCGAACGCGGGCGTGCGCTTCATTTGCGACGCCAGCTTGTGCAGTTCCTTCGACGCGCAATACGAGATGTACTACGGGAGCGACTCGTCCATCCTGGTGCGCGAGAGTAAGGCGTGGATGTTCAAGGAAGTGGATTCTCCACTCCTGGGCTGGGAAGTCTATGCGCGCAAAGACAGTTTCGGAGCGGAGACCGGCGTGTCGCTGGTCGCCAATGCCTCCAAGCAGAAGGCCCTGACCGAGGGGGCCATCGGCGCCTCGCCCTTTCCGAACTCGCCCCTGTACTACGCCTTGGAGGCTTTCACCTGGAACAGCAGCAAAGTCAGCGCGGCCGTGCAAGACTATGTGGAAAATTTTAGCGACGCCGACACGCCGGACTTTCGGGCGCACGTGGCCAGTGAACGCAAGGCCACTTTGGCCCAGCATCCGGCGGCCGGATGGCGGGAGGGCTTGGAAGCGACCGTCCTGGCGGTCAAGGCCAACGAGGCGGCCCTGAGCCGCCGGCGGGTGGCGCTGGAGGAGGAATTATTTGAATTATGAAACATATAATTGACTGCTGGGTTCCGCGCCGGCTGGCCGCGCTGGCCTGGCTTGGGTGCGCCGCGACCCTGGCGGCGGCGGACGCGCCCGTTCGTTACCAGGCGCTGCCGACCAACACCCTGGTGCGCATTCAAGGCACCTCCACCGCGCACGATTGGGAAATGAAAGGCGCCATCATCGGCGGTTTTGTGGAATTTGAGGCGGGCGTCCAGTTCGACACGGCCCAAGCGGCCATTGCCGGCCTGAAGGACGGGAAACTTTCGGCCACGGCCCATGCCACCATTCCGATTCGTTCCATCCACAGCGAGGCGGACCATTTGCCCGATGTCATGGACAACCTGATGCAGGAGGCGATGAAGGAGCCGCAGTTCAAAAGAATCGAGTACCGCGTCACCGAATTGAAGCTCAAGGAGCCGCACGCCCCGGGCAAGCCTTTTGAATTCGACGCCAAGGGCGAACTGACCATCGCGGGCGTCACCAATAAAGTCGCCTTTCCCGTCGCCATCCAGCCTGTGGGGAAGGACCAGATCAAAATCAGCGGGGCCGCGCCGGTGAAAATGAGCGATTACGGCGTCAAGCCGCCCGCGCCCAATTTCGGCCTGGGCTTGATGCGCTGCGGAGATGATGTCAAAATCATTTTTGACTGGACGCTGGCGCGCAAGAACCCCTGAAGCGGCTCCAGAGCGCCGCCCTGAAATCATCGCCGCCGGAACGCCGCCGCCGGGCAGCCGGATCACCCGCCAGCGCCCGGGGAGGCGGTTGGGCCGGGTGTTTCTTTCACCAGCGACCGGAGCATCTTTTCCGCGGGAGACACCGTGGCTGGCGGGCCGGGCTGCGGCGGCGGCGCGTCCGGCCAGGGGTCTTGCGGGCCTGGGGAGGTTTTCGGCAGGCCCAGATCTGCGCGGATGAGTTTTAGCGCGCGTGTCAACATGGTTTCCGGAAGCACCGGCGCCAGGTAGCGAACGGCCCCCGGCGGAGCCAGCAGTTCTTCCAGTGTTCCCATCGCCTCGATCCTGCCGCCGCGCAAGATGGCGATCCGGTTGCAGAGATCCTTGACCTCGACCAAGGACTGGCTGCTGAGCAGGACCGTCCTGCCCTCGCGCCGGAGGGACAGGATCAATTCCCGGGCGGCCTGGCGGGCGGCGGCGTCCTGGCCGGCAAACGGATTGTCAAGTATAATCAGTTCCGGATTCCGCCGGAGAACCCGGGCCAGGCTGGCGGGGTGGGCGGGCCCGAAGAACTTCGCCGCCAGGCGGGAGATGACGCCGAAGCGGGGCCGGTCTTTGCCAGGGGTCTGGTCCGGCACATAGCCCGTGCGCGCTCTGGCGGCCGCGCGGGCGGGGGAACAACCAAATACTTTGACCGTGCCGTAGGCCGGACGCAGCCGGCCGGCCACAATTTTCAGGAGGGTGGATTTGCCGGCACCGGCCGGGCCAACCACGCCAAAGAGGTCGCCGCGGCGGACTTCAATGTCTATGTCATCCAACGCGCAAATGGTGAAGTCGCGAAAGTAAGCGCTGAGGCCACGCCCCAGCGCGACGAGGTCGGGCGGCTGGTTTTGCGGGCCGCAGCCCGGGGATGGGTTGTTTTGCAGGGAGGGCATTTTAAAGCAGGCGCAACCAAAGGGAGAAAGCCCCGATGAGCGCAAAGCCGGCGCCAAAACTGCCGAGGACAAGCGCTTTGTGGTGTTTGAGTATTTCGCCCAGAATGGCGTGGGTGGCGAGAAAAAGGAAACCGCCGCCCGAGTGCGCCAGCGCTACGGAGATCCAAAAGTGGGACACATCCGGCAAAAAGGAAAACCCCACCACCCCGCCGAGCAAGGTCGTCGCCTCGACTGCTATGACGCGGAGCAGGATGCCGCGCCGGCTCAGTCCGGCGCCCAGGAGCAAGGCCCCCAACGCCAGGCCTTCCGGCACTTTATGGACGCAAACGGCCATGATGATCGTAAAGTCCACCACGCGGCCCGCCATGGCGGATTGGTCCCGCGCCTGCTCCTGATTGCCGGCGGCCATGGCCAGGCCGTCCACCGTGCAGTGAATGGCCAGCGCCAGCATCATGGCCGAGGCAATCTCGCTGAACCGGTGGGTCGTGGCCTCGTCGAAATGGCTGGCGGCGCAAGCGGGGCAGACATGGAAGATATATTTGCTAATCAGGGCAAAAACGCCGTAACCGGACCCTAACGCGAGCAACAATTCCCACCAGTGAAGCGTTTCCATCGTTTCCGGCAGAATGGCAAACACGGTGACTCCCAGGAGGGTTCCCGCTCCCAGACTGATGAGGGCGCAGAGGCGTTTGTGGGAAGTGCCTAGGGTGGCGCCGAGCGCTCCTCCGCCCACCGCCAGCGCGAAGGCCAGAATCACATATCCCAAGGAGGTGTCTTCCGTCATGGATTGAAATAGTCTGAATTATTGCAGGCTTTCCCTGCAACCCGCCCGCTGTTTATGCGCATGGGCCAACACTACCGCGTGAGCCGCAACGGCTCAACCGCAAAGATGCTCTCGCTCAAAAGGCTGGCGCGGAACAGTTGCTTTTGGCGCACGGCCAAAGGAGGCCGGAACTTTTGGCGCGTGGCGAAAACAAGCTAGAATGCCAAAAGCCAGGCGACAGGGCAAACGCGTTTAAATTTCTCTTTTTGTCCTAATCTTTTATCTCGACAGGCCCCGCGCACGTTTTTAAAATGAACTTACCCGCATTGAACAAGGGCAATGCGGGTAAGTTTGTTTCGAGAGCGCTTCTCAATCGCACAAGAGCCGTTGCTCAAGGGAGTCGGACGGTTGGGATGCCCCGGCGCGCGACTAGGTTTTTTTCTCGACATGCCCCGCCTGTGTTTCTAAAATAATCATACCCGCATTGAGTCACAGCAATGCGGGTATGCTTATTTTTAGTGTGCTTCTCAATCGCACAACACCCGTTGCTCAAGGAAGACGGACGGTTGGGATGCCCCGGCGCGCGACTGGACTTTGTCTCGACAGGCCCCACCTGTCGTTTCTAAAACGAGCCTACCCGCATTGAGCGCTTGCGGGTATGCTCCTTTCGAGGGCGCTTCTCAATCGCACAACAGCCGTTGCTCAAGGGAGTCGGACGGTTGGGATGCCCCAGCGCGCGACTGGATTTTGTCTCGACAGGCCCCGCGCACGTTTTTAAAATAAACTTACCCGCATTGAACAACGGCAATGCGGGTAAGTTTGTTTCGAGAGCACTTCTCAATCGCACAAGAGCCGTTGCTCAAGGAAGACGGACGGTTGTGAAGAGCGTCAACCCCAGCGTCAATTTGGCTTCTGCCCTGGATCACTTCTGCCCTGGACAGGCGGAGGGAACGCTTGACGCCGCGCCAGGGCGGAAAAAATCCAATGAAAATGAGCGTCAAACCCAGGATCTTGATGATGGCGGCAAGGTCGCTGGCGAGCGGAGGCGCGGCTCCAACTTTCAGCTTGCCGAAGAGTTTTTCCGGCGACAGAGTGGAAATACTATGAATGAAAAATCTGGAGATCATCGCGGTTTGCGGACGCGAGGGGCGGGCCGCCTTTTTGGCGCGGTGATTCTTGTCTGGCTGGCGCTGGCGCCTGTTTTTGCCGCCGGGCCATATCTGGCGCCGGGACAGCCGGACGGTCTGGCTTTGCTGGCGCCGCCGCCAGCGGCCGGTTCAGAGGAGCAGGCGGCGGATCTGGCGTCGGCTTTGGCGATTTTCAACGGCAGGACGCCGGCGGAGGAAGCCACTGCAAAAGCGGAGGAAAATCTTTCCATTTTTTCCTTCGCGCCCGCCATTGGGACAAATTTCCAGGCCGGACGATTCCCCCAAACGGAGGCGTTGCTGAAGGAAGTGCGAAAGGAAACCTCGACGGTTGTCGGCATCCCCAAGAACCATTACCAGCGCCCGCGTCCGTTTCTGGTGGACCAGCGGTTGTTGTTGGGCGAGCCGGAATCGGGCTTCAGCTATCCAAGCGGACACGCCACCTTCGGCACGGTGGAGGCGGCGCTGCTGACGGAATTATATCCGCAACACACTGAGGCCATTCTGGAAACGGGGCGCAATTTGGGCTGGCATCGCGTGCTCACGGGCAAACATTATCCCACGGATATTTATGCCGGGCGCGTGCTGGGGTGGGCGATTGTCCGCGAATTGAAGGGGAGCGAGGCTTTTCGCCATGATTTTGCGGCCTGCGCGGCGGAGCTGGCGGGCGTTGCCGCGGCCCCCGCCGTCACCAAGCAGGAAGAGAATGTGTTCCGGTCCACGCTGAGCAATGGCCTGAGGGTCATCATCGTGCGGAACCCGCTCGCGCCGGTGGTCACGACGGTGATCAATTACCTGGTTGGGTCGGACGAATGCCCGGAGGGGTTTCCCGGCACGGCCCACGCGATGGAACACATGATGTTTCGCGGCAGTCCGGGTTTGTCGGCGGATCAATTGGCCGATACGGCGGCCGGCTTGGGCGGGGACTTCAACGCCGATACGCAGCAGGCGCTCACCCAGTATTTCTTCACCGCCCCGTCCGAACATTTGGAAGTGGCCCTGCGCATTGAGGCCAGCCGGATGCGCGGGATACTGTCCACCGAGCCATTGTGGGACAAGGAGCGCGGCGCCATCGAGCAGGAGGTGGCGCAGGATTTATCCAACCCCGAATATGTTTTCTACATGAAGCTGCTCCAGTCCATGTTCAAGGGCACGCCGTACGAGCACGACGCTCTGGGCACGCGCCCTTCCTTCGATAAAACCACCGGCGCCATGCTGAAAGAGTTTCACAACACCTGGTATGCGCCCAACAACGCCATTCTCATCGTCTGCGGCGACGTGCAGCCGGCCAAGACATTGGAGGAGGTGAAAAAATTCTTCGGCAACATTCCATCCTCCAAACTTTCCCCCCGGCCGGAGTTTCCTTTTCAACCGGTCAAGCCGGAGACGCAGACTTACGACACCGATCTTCCCTACGGAATCGCCGCCATCACGTTTCGTTTCCCCGGCTCGGACAGCCCCGACTATGCCCCTGCGCAAATCCTGACCGACGTGTTAAGCAGCCAGCGCGGCAAGCTCTATGCGTTGGTGCCGGAAGGCAAGGCTTTGTTCGCCGGCTTTGAGTACGAGGGGCTGCCGAAGTCCGGCTTGGGCTACGCTGTCGCCGGATTTCCCGCGGGCGCGGATGCGACCAATCTGGTGGATCAAGTGCGCAACATACTTGCGGCCGAACTCACCAACGGCGTCCTGCCCGATCTGGTCGCCGCCGCCAAACGGCGGCAAATCGCCGCGGCGGAATTCGCCAAGAATTCCGTCTCCGGCCTGGCCATGTCCTGGTCGCAGGCGGTGGCGGGAGAAGGCCGGCAATCGCCGGACGACGACATCCAGGCCATGCGGCGGGTCACGGTGGAGGATGTCAATCGTGTGGCCAAAAGCTGTCTTCATTTCGATCAAGCCATCACCGCCATCCTGACGCCGCAGCCTTCCGACAAGCCCATTTCCTCCAAGAGCTTCGGCGGCCAGGAGTCATTCGCGTCCTCCAAGACGACGGGCGCGAGGCTGCCGGGGTGGGCGCGGAGGGCGACCCGGGAGATCGCCATTCCAGACTCGACCTTGAACCCGGTTGTTACCGATCTGGCCAACGGGATCAGGCTGATCGTGCAACCGGAGTCCATCAGCGACACCGTGAGTGTTTTCGGGCGCGTCAAGAGCAACGCCAAGGTGGAGGCGCCCGCGGGCAAAGACGGGGTGGATCGGGCGCTGGGCGAGCTGTTTTCCCACGGCACCAAGTCGCTGGACCGCCTGAGCTTCCAAAAAGCCTTGGACGACATTGGCGCCATCGAATCTCCGGGGGAGGATTTTTCCTTGCAGGTGCTGACCGATCAATTTGAGCGCGGCGTCCAACTGCTCGCCGAGAACGAGATTGCGCCCGCGCTGCCGGAAGATGACTTCAAAATCATTCAACCGCAACTGGCCGCCTCCGCCGCGGGCGAGTTGAAAAGCCCCGACCACCTGTCGGGCAGGGCGCTGCGGGCGGCGTTGTTTCCCAAGAGCGACCCGGCGCAGCGCGAAACCACGCCCGAAACGATCACCGCGCTGACCATCCAGGACGTGCGGGATTACCACCAGAAAGTTTTCCGGCCCGACCTCACCACCATCGTGGTCATCGGCAACGTCACTCCCGCAACAGCGCAGGCTGTCATATTGAAATACTTCGGTGACTGGCAGGCGAGCGGCCCGAAGCCGAACACCCTTTACCCGCCCGCCCCGACCAACGCCACTTCCGCCACCGAGGTGCCGGACTCCAGCCGGGTGCAGGTCAAAGCCAATCTGGCCGAGACGCTGACGCTGACCCGGACCAATGCCGATTATTATGCTTTACAGTTGGGCAACCATGTTCTGGGCGGCGCTTTTTACGCTTCCCGGCTCTATCGCGACCTGCGGGAGAAGAGCGGCCTGGTCTATAATGTGTCCTCCTCGTTCAACGTGGGCCTGACCCGCAGCATCTATGAGGTGGATTACGCCTGCGATCCGCCCAACGTCTCCAAGGCGCGCGCCATCGTGGTCAACAACCTCAATGAGATCAGCCGCAAGCCGGTGACGGCGCACGAGTTGCGCCAGGCCAAAGTGCTGCTCCTGCGGGACATTCCGCTGTCCGAATCCAGCGTGGAGCGGGTCGCCAGCGGCTGGCTTTCCCGCTCTATTCTTGACCTGCCGCTGGACGAACCGGTCCGCGCCGCCAAGATTTACGTCAATCTTACCGCCCGCGATGTCAAAGCCGCCTATGGCAAATGGCTGCGCCCGGATGATCTGGTCCAGATCACCCAAGGCCCTTCGCCGAAGTGAGGCGGAGTGATCCCGCCTGGCCGAGGAGGCGCGGCATTGGAGCCAGGCAAACTTATTTGGTTTGCGAGGGGGACGAGACGTCCAGACAGACCAGGCGGGTGAAGTCGCGCGCCAGCAAGCGCCCCCCGACCAAGGCCATCGGCCCCCACGACTCGCGGCCTTGGAGCACTTGCGCCTGGGCCAGGAGGTGGAAGCGGGTGGAGGATTCCTCCACCAGGCTGAGTTTGCCGGAATCGTTCATGACAAAGAAAAGGCCGTCGGCAAAAAGGAATGGACCCAGGCCGAAGGGATCACCCACCGGGCTGGCCCAGAGAACTTTGCCGTCGAGACCCAGGCAGACGAATTGCCCATTGGGCCGCGTGCCAAACAGGCGGCCGTCGTGGAAAATGGGCGTGTGTTGAGTCGCGCCGAAAACTTCGGGACCGAGCTTCCAGAGGGTTTGCGGGACGAGTTTGCCCCCCTGGTCTTGGAGTTGGAGGAGCAGACTGCCGGCGTTGTAGCCGCCGGCCAGGAGAATCTTCCCGCCCTCCAGAACGAGCGGGGAGGGCACGGTGGCGATGCTGATTTTCCAAGCGCCGGTTTCCCAGAGGAGCGTTCCGTCTTGGGCGGAAATGCCGGCCACACCGCCGCTGCCGCAATAGACGTAAAACCGCCGCCCCACGAATTCCATCGGCATGATGGAGGAATGGGTCATTTTCCAGTCGTGCGGATTGGAGGCGCGCCAGAGGGGTTTTCCGGTTTCAAGGTCCACAGCGGCGAGCATGGCCTCGTGGCCGCCGGGAGCCAGAATGACGGTTTTTCCGTCTATGAGGGGGCATTGGCCGGCGTACCACGGCGGAACGGAGGCTCCAAATTCGGCAACAAGATTCATGCCCCAACGCAATTCTCCCGTGGCAGCGTCAAGACAAAGGACGTGGCACTTGGGATCCATCGCGACGACGAATTTGTCCGAGACCGCCGGCACGGTGCGGGTCATGCCGTGGTTGCGCTTGACCGGCAAGGTGTAGGCGTAACGCCAAATCTCGCCGCCGTCGGCCAGCGAGAGACAACGCAGGGCGTTCTGCTTTTTGTCGTAGTCGTAATCCATGAGGTAAACGCGCCCGTCGCGAACGGCGACGCCCGCATAACCCTCTCCGCAATCCACCGCCCACAACTGGCGCGGCCCGGCGGCGTCCCAGGAGCGGGCCAGCGGCGTGGTTTCCGGGCTGATGCCATCGCGATTTGGCCCGCGGAACTGGGGCCAGAAGCCGGGGAGATTCCCCGGCTGGGCATGACTCTGGATAAGATGGCCGGACAAAATTGGATTGACAGCCGCCGCGCCGTCGGCGCCGGGCGGTTGATCGGCGCCGGGAAGACGCTCGGAGAGGGTGTCTTCCCCCGGATGCGCCCACCAGAAGAGGAGCGCGGCCAGGGCAAAGACCGCCGCCAGCAGCGGCAAGGCCAGAGCATATCGAGAACGATCAAATTTCATGGCGGCACTCGGAAAACTCTAATGTCCATCCTGTGGAGGAAACAATGTCAAAGCGGTTTCAGTTTACACCGCCTACGGGTTCGCGGGCGACGGCACTCTGACCATGAATTCCGCCTCCGCCGGTTTCAACACGACCAACTCGGGCGTGACCCGAATTACCTCCGGTGGGAGATTCACGAGAAACGGATGAATTCCGTCCTCCGCGCCTTGCGGCTCCGCTTTGGCGACCCAAAACCGCCCCTGATCGTCCCGCAGTCGCATCGCCAAACGAGTTTTTCCACCCAACTTAGGCGCGCTCACATAAATGACGCAATTGGTGGTTGAATAGTGGCTGTGGTAAAAAACGACTTTCAGCGGGTTGACGGTGACACTTTGCCCCGTCCAGCCGGACGGCGCGCCGCCCCGGACCGGCCCCATGGACACAGGCGGGTTGGTGAGAAAAGCGCCGCGATTGAAAACATAACTGCCGGCTGGAAAAAGACCCAGGATCGAAATGTTTTCCGCTTCATATCGAACGGTCTGATTCCACCAGAGGATGGATGGCAGGTTGGTCAGGAAGATTTGCGGCAGGGTGGCGAGCAATTGGGCGGCTTGGGCATTGGTTGCGGCCGGGTAAAAGGTGGCCGAGTAGCGAAGCACAGGTTGGTTGGCGCCCAATTGCTCTCCCCGGTTGCCGGTGGGGTCTTCGGCAAACCACTCCGGTTCGTCCCAGCCGCCGATTTTTTCGTTGCGGCGGCGCAATTCCCACACCGGCTCCCAATAAATCGCCCGCGTTTGCCAGTATTTTGGCGGAACACCATTGGTGCGCAGCCGCAGAGCCGTGAGAACGATGTTCAAATCGCCGGCTGGTTTTTGTTGCGGCAGATCCAGGCCCGTCCAGGCGGCGGGTTGGATCACGTGCGGGTTGGGAAACTGCATTTGGTTGGTTTTGTCGCCTTTCCAGGTGGTCACCTCCATGGTCAGATTGCTCTGGCTTCGCGGATAGACCTGGAAGACGTGCCCGACCCGCCAGAACTTGTCGCCGCCAAACCAGCTACTGGTGGCCGATCCGTAATGTTGGCCGTGTTCATCCACCAATTCCACGCGGATGCCCTGGCAATCCACATTCGTGCCCGCCGCCGCGCTGACCGCGTTGACCCACACCACCAAGGCCGGAGAGTCGAGACCACTGATGACGGCTTCTGGATATTTGGGGGCGAAGAGCGAGAGGAGGCGTCGTGGCAGCCAGGAACCGAGCCGCCGGACAACCTCGGAAGCCCGGCTGCCGACATGATGATTGGCGCCATAAGTCACCGCTTCAATCTGAAGAATCCGTCCGTCGCCAAGCGCGACGGCCGCGAGCGGTTTTTGAGAAACTGGCGAGCGAGCCGCCCAAAACACGGCTGCGGCGATCAGAACCAAGGCCAGACCGGCCAAGAAAACGGATGTCCCTTTTGCGCGCAACGGAGGTGTGGCCAGAGGTTTGCCAAAGGGCTCTCAGGCCGGTGCGGCCAGCGCCAGGTTCATGCGCTGGATGGCTTCGTCAATCTCTTTGGTGTTCTTGAAGCCGATGACGACGGCGTCCAGTTCGGGACGCGACATGGCGAAGCGGATGGATCTCTCGCGGTCCTGCGGGGTGAGGAATTCGCCGTTGCCGATGATTTTCATGCCGATGACGCCGCGGCCTTTGGCGCGCATTTTTTTTAGTTCGGCCACAACGGGTGTGACATCGCGGCCCTCGTCATTGCTGTCCCAGACTTCTTCCTCCGGGCCGTCCACGTGGCGGCCCTGGGGGTTGACGCGCACCAGGTGGACCTCCGTCCAATCGGAGGCGACGGAGGCGCGCAAGGCGGGCAGAGTGTGGCAGGAGACGCCTTTGGCGCGAATCCACTTTTTCTCCCGGGCCTGGTCAAAGCCATCCATGATGCGTTTCCATTCGTCGGCCCAGCCGTTTCTGACCATGCAATGGATGAGCATACTGTCAACATAATCGGTATTGAAGACCTTGCGATGGTGATCAATGGCGGCGAGGATTTCGGCGGGTTTGCCGTCAATTTTGGACTGGAGGAAGAGCTTCTCGCGCGGGAGACCTTTGATGGCGTCGGCGATCCAGTCAAAGGTGGCGTAGGCTTGGGCGCAGTCGAAGTAGCGGATGCCCTGATCGTAGGCATAATGAATGAGTTTGGTGAAGCCGTCCCGGCCCAGGGCGGTTTGGACGTGGCCGTTGTTGCTGCCGGTGCCCATGCCGAGGCGGCTGAGTTTGAGGCCGGTCTGGCCGAGGGTCACCTCGTCCACGGCCGTGCGTTTGGCGGCGGGTTGGGCGCGCAGGATACCGCCCGGAGCCAGCGCGAGAGCGCCGACGGTGAAAGTGGAACGTTTCAGGAATTGGCGGCGGCTGCAATTGGAATTCATAGGGTTGTTCTCCCGTTGCGGGTTGGGCATAAGACGGCTTGGCGCATTCGGCTGATGGCGAACATTCTAAACTGGAGAGTGAAAGGTTCCCGGGGGAATGTCAAGCGGCGGCTTTGCGTTTTTCTTTGGCCAAACGGAGGGATCAGCCCACCCATTGAGCGCGAATTCAACCGGCGGCAACGCCTCCGAGCATCCGGGCCAATTCGGCCACGATTTCCCCGGGAGATTTTTCTGAACCGAAAGTCCATGCGTCCGCCGGCGGCTCAAAAATCTCCAATTGGTTCGCCAGCAGAGAGGGCGCCAGGAAATGGCCGTGCCGGGTCTTGAGTCGTTCTTCCAGGACGGCGCGCGGCGCGGTCAGATGAACAAACCGGACCCGGCCATCGCCGCCCTGGAGTTGGGCGCGATATTTGGATTTCAGCGCGGAACAGGTCATGACGACGAATTCACCCGCGGCAAGCGAACGGACAATGATTTCCCGCAAAGTCGCCAGCCATTGCGCGCGGTCGCCGTCGGTCAGAGGCACGCCGCGGCGCATCTTCTCGACGCTTTCCGGGGAATGAAACTCATCTCCCTCATAAAAAACCGCGCCCGTCGCCCTGGCAAAGAGGCGGGCCACCGTCGTCTTGCCAGAGCCGGCCACGCCCATGAAAATGAGGACCAGCGGATCTCGGATAAACACAGGTTTCATGGAACATTCAACTTTGCAGCCAGGCACGGCACGGGATCAAGGTTTCGTTGTGGCGATACGAGAGGCAAGCATTTATTGGCGGCGGGGAGGCAAGATTGGACGAGTAATTGTCCGGTATTTCTCTGGCTGCAATGAGGGATCGCATTTAAATTTAGTGGATGTCCATGTGGGCATTTAGTCGTTTCTATGAAAATTCTTCTCACGAGTGTGTGCCGCCCCATGGGACCAAAGTACGGGGACGCGTCGTCAGTCGGTTATGAATTGCTTTACCGGCAGGTGACGCGGGCGCAGGGCATATTCAGCCCGCGCACGGTCAATATCCATTTTTCCCTGGAATATATCGCGGAGAACCTCGACGCGCCGACGGTGGTGCTGCAATACCCGTCGAAGCGGGAACTGATCAAGGAGTTGAAGAAGGGCTACGATTATGTGGGGGTGTCGTTCCTGATGGCGGTGATGCATAAGATGAAGGAGACGGTGGCTTTGATCCGGCAATACGCGCCGAAGAGCAAGATCGTGCTGGGCGGGTACGGCACGGTGCTGAAGGATGAGGTGCTGGCACCGTATTCCGATTATATCTGCCGGGAGGAGGGGGTGGCGTTTTTCCGCCGGCTGCTGGGGGAACCGGCGATCTCGATGCCCTATAAGCATCCGCTGATCGTGAGCTGGTTGAAAGTGTTTGGCTGGAAGGTGTCGGGGACGGGGAAGATCTTTGCCGGGCTGGGGTGCGCCAACGGGTGCGATTTCTGCTGCACGTCGCACTTTTTTTCGCGCAAACACATCAAGCTGCTGCCGGAAGGGAAGGATATTTACGCGGTGGTGGAACGCTATCTGGCGACGGACCCGAACCTGGTGTTCCTGATCCTGGACGAGGATTTTCTGCTGAATAAGAAGCGGGCGATGGAGTTCCGGGATTGCGTGATTGCGGGGGGCAAGAAGATTTCGATTTTCGCGTTTTCCAGCGTGAAGGCGATCAGCCAGTACACGGTGGAAGAGATTCTGGAGATGGGGATAGACGGATTCTGGATTGGATACGAGGGGACGCGGTCCCATTATGCCAAACAACAAGGGCGGCCGGTGGCGGAGATTTTCACCGAATTTCGCGAGCACGGGATCACGGTGCTGACCTCGATGATTGTGGGATTTGATTACCAGAACCAGGAGGTGGTGGCGCAGGAGTTGGATGGACTGATGCAACTCAAGCCCGCGCTGGCGCAGTTCCTCATTTACGGCCCGGTGCCGGGCACGCCGTTTCACGAGCGGATCATCAAGGAGAACCTGTTGCAGGACGTTTATACGGACGACAAGGACCTGTTCTACCGGCGGGCGGACGGATTTCGCACCATGATCAAACATCCGACGCTTTCGGCGGAAGAGATCGAAGGGATCCAGGAATGGTGTTTTAAGGAGGATTTTCAGCGGCTGGGTCCGAGCATTTACCGGGTGCTGGAAGGGCGCTTGCTGGGATTGCAGAAGCTGAAGAACTCGCCCAACCCGTTGATGCGGGCCAAGGCGGAGTATTACGCGGGAGAGTTGCGCTATGCTTACCCGGTGTTCCTGGCGGGGCGTCTGCTCGGCCCCAACGCGGCGGTGCGGCGGTGGGTGGGCGATTTGGAGCGGCGGATTCACGCGGAGTTGGGCGCGCCCGCCCTGGGGCAACGGCTCAAGTCTGTCCTGGGGGTGGCGGCGGCATTGTGGACGGGACTGACCTTGAAGCTAGACATTTTTCAGCATCCGAAATTGATCCGGACAAGCTATCGAGTGCCGGGCCGGCGCTGGGGCGCGTTTGAAATGTGGGAGGAATTCCGCGGCAAAGTGGCCTCGCCGAGTTTTTCCGCCCAGGTGGAGTTGCGGCACGCGACCAAAGAAGTGTGGATCCGCCTGGAAGGGGCGCCGTCGGCGTCCGATGCCGAAGCGCTGGGAGAACGCATCCGGGAGTCGCTGGCGCGGTGCAAGAGCAAACTGGTGCTGGATTTCAAGAAACTGCGCTGGGAGAAAGTGGAGAATTTGGAGCCGCTGCGCGAAAAGCTGGCGGGATATCGTTCGCGCATCCGGGTGGTGCTGCCCAAATTGTCGCTGGCCCATCCAGAGCTGATTCTTTTGGCGGCCATGTTTCGGGCCGCCGTCACCCATTGACGCGGCGAGAGGAGATGAGGGAGTGAGGGGTGCTTGGCTGGTCCGCCAGCGGCGCGCTCCTCCGATGCGATGTGACCAACCGTGGCTTGTCCAGGTGGTGAGTGGCAAAGTCCATACCCCCGTTCACAACAAATGAAAAAGAGGCGCGCCCGCATTGGGCGCGCCTCAGGATTTACTGCCGAAGACCGGTTACTGCCAAATCATGAAGAATTGGTTGCCGGTGGTGTTGGTGAACGGTTCTTGATCGTTGAATCCCCCCAAGCCATTCGTAGCCGGACCCAGGAGCACGCTCCAAGGACCCGTAACCGCAGGAGCCGCGATCAAAGCCCCTCCGACGCCTGCCCCCGTTGGCCCTGGTCCCCAGGTGAAGTTGAGTTCGCCCGGATAGTTGGTGGTATCGTACTTGAAGGCAGGCGTGGACAGCACAGCCCTAATCCTCGCCTAATTTTGGGCATTTGGAAAAATACCGAATAGAAAATGTATTTTCCCTTTGACTTTTGCATATAGATGTTCTATAGCTAAATTGTGTCCCGACGCCTGCCCCTGTTGCA
>Ga0182027_10003361_pt1 | contig 25427 bp, 34 predicted proteins | sample 712E1DmetaG_FD_121300 | JGI IMG/M metagenome (GOLD analysis project Ga0182027, IMG submission 121300) | Permafrost microbial communities from Stordalen Mire, Sweden - 712E1D metaG (Illumina Assembly) | ecosystem: Environmental > Terrestrial > Soil > Wetlands > Permafrost | place: Sweden...
ATGACAGGACAGAAGGCATCGCACCTTTGACATCAAATATTATGTTGAGTAAATTCATGCAGAAAGCTTGGAAACAAAGGAGTTACGCACTTTACTCAACATAACGGAACACTCAACATAATGTACGTTATGTTGAGCTCCACATAACAGACGAAATGCGACATCGGCCTAAAAAACCAGCTCACGAGGACCGGCTCACCTTTCCAGATAAGGCTTCACACTCCAACCATTTCTATCATACTGTCAGAAGATAAAACGTTTTACTTTTCTAACTACCAATGGCCCGTTTAACTTCGATCAACTCTTTCACGCGGATGGATGCAAAGCCACGGATCGGAAAATGCATCAGATAAACCCTAGCGTCTTCGATTCTCTTCTGCCATCCATAATCGCAATTCCGGCTTCCCTGAAATGTGTTGTAGGTGATCTTGCCGATAAAACAAACGACTTTGGGTCTATAGATCCGGATGATATTTAATGCGCGATTTATACCCGCATGTTCCTCACCTTTCCTCAGACGAGTCACGTCAATGGTGGGTCGATTCACCAGATTTGCAAAGTTCAATGCGTATTTCTGCAGAAATTTTTTCTCGTAAATACGCTTAAGGGCTTTGTCATTTTTCAGATCGCTTTCAAGTTCATTCAGGATGCCGGCTCTGTTCAGTAAATACCAAAACATCTTGTTGTTGGAAAAGGGTACGCCGCGCCGGTACGAACCGGGGTGTGGATTGATACCCACAAATAATATTTTTGCTTTCTTTGATATTTTGTATGTGATCAAATCTAGGTCCGTCCATCTTTCATGATTTAGGGAGAAGCTTACCGGTGATCTTTTTTGCCCTTGCACGCTGTTTTGATTTCTGCGAATCATCCGTGTTATCCGGAGGATACCAGATCCTCTTTCCCTTCGTCGTTAACCAAGGTGTCAATTTGTGAAGGTGAGCATTCTTTAAGCTCATAATATGCCGCACCTCCCATCCCCGGACAGTCAGCGCGTCGGCGATCAAAGAACGGTGACAACGCCAACGGACTGCTTCGGCGCACGTAATCGCAACCGCCGCATCTTGGCCAAAGATAAGAGTCTCTTTAACGCCTCCCTGAATTGGGAGGTCTGCATATAATCCCGCAAAGCCCCGGAAAGAAGCATTTCGCCAGTTCGTATTGATCGAATCCAATCTGGTCTTCCATAAACCTCCCAAACCGGAGAGATGCCGATAGTGTACATTGTTTAAGGCTAGTTCCGCAGGAAGCGTCTCTTTGTTGAATTGAGGATTATGCCGTGAACGCGGGATAGTGCGCACATCGACCAAGTAGGTGATGTCATACTCTTTCAGAAAAGCGAAGAATCCTTTTAGAGACCTTGTCGAATGCCCGATTTTGAAAATTTGATAAGCATTTTTATGAGTTCCCGCCATGCTTTCACTGCCCTTCGCAACGACTGCACCACATCATCCCATTTGAGGCATTCCACTAATATTGTTTCTTTTCCAGCTCTTCTACGATGTTAAAATACTTTTCGTGTATTAATTTTTTGTCGAATTCTAAAAGCTCTTCGAGCATTTGGTCTTTTTCTTTCTGGCTGAAATATTCCATGCAAGGGATGAAGAAATGCTTATCTTCTTTTTCAATATGCATGGGATAAAATTTAACGAATTTCTCTAAATTCTCAATTATCCCACCCAAAGAAGTGCTTTTGCCTTGAGCGTATCGCGTTCTGGCATCGACCAATGCGATGGTGCTTTTGCGCCCCATATCATGTTCCCGAACCAACTCTTTCATGATTCTATCGTGCTCTCCAGAAAGCGATTTCTTGCCAAGATCTCTAAAAAGAATTTCTTCTTCTTTGCCGTGATGACATCCGTCAGCGTAAGTTTTCATAAAGCCCACAGCCGAATCAATAAAACTTAAATCCGGATCTTTACCTCGTTTCAACTGTTCGAGCTGGACGCCCATCAGCTTGATCATCCGCTCAATAACGCGATGTTCTCTCATTAAGAGCGCTATCGGCAGCATTGCAATTCCTTCCTCTCCAAAACAATCTTCTTACCCAAGATTGTCCGCCGCAAAACTCCAATTAATCAGTTTGTCGAGAACCGCGTTGACGTAGTCCACGCGACGGTTCTGATAATCCAGGTAGTAGGCATGTTCCCAAACGTCGATGGTTAAGAGCGGCTTCACGCCTTTGGTCAAAGGTGATTCCGCATTGCCGGTCTTGACCACCTTCAGCTTGCCCCCTTCCAGTACGAGCCACGCCCAGCCGCTTCCGAACTGACTCGTTGCCGCAGTCGCCAACTCCTTCTTACACGCATCCACAGTTCCAAAGGACGCTTCGATCTTTTTCTTTAATGCTGCAGGTGGTTCACCGCCTCCGTTCGGAGTCAAACTGTTCCAATAAAACGTATGGTTCCAAGTTTGCGCTGCATTATTAAAAATCGCCGTCTTATCAGCTTTACCGGCGGTCTCAGAGATAATTTTTTCAAGCGGTAACCCCACAAACTCCGTCCCCACTATTAGCTTGTTTAAGTTGTCAACATATCCCTTATGATGCTTGCCGTAGTGGAAGCGAATCGTATTTGCCGAGATCACGGGTTCTAACGCGTTCTCCGCGTAGGGTAAAGGCGGCAAAACATACACAGCTGCATTTGTAATCACGTCATTTTTTTTCATAATTTCTCCTTGGTTAGGATTATTCTTCTTGAAAGTACCCTGTTCCATTTCCGCATATGCCGAACTGGAAAGCAAAAGGGTCAACGCAAATACCGCCATCCTCATCACCACACTCTCCCATAACTCATAAGCTCTTTTCTTAAGACACGCCGATTCGCTTTTCCTGCAGCAATTGTGCTCGCCCATTGCATTGATCTCCTTTGTTTTTTTATTTAAGTTGATTCAAAGAAGCCTTGATAAATGCCGGAATATCTGCCGGAGAGCGGCTTGAAACGAAATTTTTGTCTTCGACCACCTTCTGGTCAAGAAACGCAGCACCGGCGTTTTTAATATCCTGTCTGATGGATTTCCAGCCTGTAATCCTGCGCCCTTTTAACAGGTTTGCGGTAATCAATAGTTGGGCTCCATGACAAATGAAGAAAATAGGTTTGCCTGTCGCGCCAAATCGCTTCACAAAAGCAACCACTACGTCATCACCCCTCAACCGATCCGGTGAATATCCTCCCGGTATAAAGAGCGCGTCGAGATCGCCAACGGCCACATCACTAACCGACTTTTCCACTTTAACCTTCATTCCGGTTTTTAATCCTTTTACGATTCTTTTTTTAATTCCCAAATGCACGAGTTCGTGCTTTGCCTTTTTAAAAGCAGCCGCTGGTTTTCCATATTCTGAATCTTCAAACATGTTTTCGATCAAAACCCCAATCTTAGCCATAGAACGCCCCTTTGTTGATTTTTGAATGGTTTTATTGCGATTATTTTTTCAAGATGTTACACACGACAAGTGTTTCTGCCTTAAGAAAGGATAGAAGATCGGCGTTGAGTTTTTCCTTGTGCGTTTCGGTCAGGCCGTGAGGTGCACCTTTATATATCTTCAGGGTCGAGTCCTTGACGAGTTTCGAGGAGGCCAGAGCTGCAGCGCCGATAGGTACGATCTGGTCGTCGTCGCCGTGAATGATAAGCGTCGGCACATCGAACTTTTTGAGGTCGTCGGTAAAGTCCGTTTCGGAGAACGCTTTGATGCAATCGAAGGTGTTCTTGTGGCCGGCCTGCATCCCCTGCAGCCAGAACCGATCGATCATGCCCTGTGAAATCTTCGCGCTCTTACGATTGAAACCGAAGAACGGACCGCTGGCAAGATCCTTGTAGAGCTTGGAGCGATCGGCAATTGATCCGGCACGAATATCGTCAAACACTTTGATCGGCAGTCCGCCGGGATTGGCCGCGGTCTTCAGCATCAGCGGCGGAACGGCGGAGATCAGCGCGGCCTTAGCTAACCGTTTTGTACCGTGACGGCCGATATAGCGGGCAACCTCGCCTCCTCCAGCTGAGAAGCCTATCAGTACGACGTTTTTCAGGTCCAACGTGTCCATCAGGGTTGCGAGGTCGTCGGCGTAAGTGTTCATTTCATTGCCGTTCCACGGCTGACTGGACCGGCCGTGACCGCGACGGTCATGGGCGATTGATCGATATCCATTAGACGCCAGAAAGAACATTTGAGACTCCCAGCTATCCGCACTGAGGGGCCAGCCGTGACTAAACACTACAGGCTGCCCTTTGCCCCAATCCTTGTAATGGATCTGCGTCCCGTCTTTCGTCGTGATCATGCCCATGGTTTGCTCCTTTTTCATCGTCGCGGCCATGGACTTGTGACCTCTTCGCATATTCAGATCGCCTCAAAACAATTTGTTACCCCTTACTTATTTTTCGCACTCCGTCAGCGCTTTAAGCATTTGCTCTTTCAGATCCATTTTGGCCTTACCCTTTGCAACCGAAGCTTTCCATTCTGCTTCCATAGAATTGAGAACCGCATCCGCAGTTTTCTCAAGCTTGGAGCCCCAGGCTTTCTGAATCTTGTTCTTCAGGATCTCGACGCAAACTTGTTTCTTTGCTTCGAAAAAAGCGCAAGTCCACATCTCCGTGGCTTTTTGTATGGGACAGCAGGAGTCGGATTTGGGTGTGCAAGTCCCACCCTCATGAGATTGTGTTCGACAGGTTTCATTACCGTGCGAATCTTGAGAACATTTGTTTTCCATAGAATCTCCTTTTCCCCGCATGGGGTCAGTTTGTATTGATGCCGGCATTGCTCGCCCGGATTAATTTTGAACTTTGTTTACAGCTGAGGAACTACCCTCCGTAGATTCCTGTCCAGAAGTATGGTCCGATTCTTTGATTTTTTCTTTCCTAGACAGAAGAACGAAGTTGCACTGATAAGAACCGCCTACATTGCTCGAATCCTGCACTTTTATTTCCATCGCTATTCTCCCCGATTAGGTTCTTACTCATCCCTGAGAAACGCCATGCATTAGGTTGGCAGCTTTTTCCTTTAGGTCTCCATTTGAAAGAAACCTTCGCCCAACATCTCAAGGATGTACCGCATCATCAACCCTTCTTCTTTAACTTCTTGACGTGCTTCGGCAACTTTCCCTGGTTTGGGAACTCTCTGGCCCACTTCTTTGCCATCTCTGGGTGATGAATAAATAAATAAGCCCTCTGTGCTTCACTTTTAAAAGGCATCAGTGCATTCCCCGAAGCGTTAAAGCAAGTTTCGACTCTTTCGCAACCTTACCGCCACGTTTAATCGCAGCCTTCAGCTTTGAAACTGGAATCTTCTGCCCTTCTGGAATGTGAAGGCGCCGGTGAAGAGCACCTTTGTTTTTTACTGCACCTTTGATCCAATTCGCCATCTCACCCTACCTTGTTTTAACAAAACCTAAGGCCGCCCCTTCACATGTCCATCTATCCGCTTCCTTGCTTGGCAGCTCTATTTGCAACAGCACGAAGATGATGAGCAGGCATCCTTGATAACTTTCTCAATCGCTTCCCGGGTTTCGCCGGTGCGCTTCTGAATGCGCCCCAACAGTTCTTCCTGCTTACCTTCGGTGAATTTGAGATCGTCATCCGTGAGTTTGGCCCACTTCTGTTTCAGCTTGCCCTTGGTGATATTCCAGTCGCCTTTGATTTCGAGTGTATTCATAGCATCTCCTTTTGTTTTTCGTTTTTGATGACAATGTGTTCACTATCACTTTTCGAAACAACCAGATGTCCACGCCGGGTACAAGGGACATCCTCGCGATAAGGAATGCGGCAGCTTAGAACTATTAAGCCGATTCCTCCGCACCTCGGTTTTCTTCTTTTCGGTACAGATCTTCTTCTTCATCTTCACCGTCTTTCTCATTCAGACCGGCGGCATTCTGCTCCGGCAGACAGTTTTCTCCTTTTATCCCTTTTTCTCGTTCTTTTTGATTTCGTCTTAATTTTTCATTTTCGCGAATGGTACGTTCGTGCGTTGCATCCGTATCGATTGAATCTTGTTTTAGATTTTTCATGACACACCTTCCATATTAAGAACCGCTGTTAATTGACCAAAAATAATAGGACTGCTATGGGAAATCTACCCCATCAAAAGTTTTAAATTTTCTGAGACAACACGGGTTTGAGACTGGATAAACTTTAGGGAGAATTGAAACTTTAATCGCTCGCACCCTCTTTTCTACCCTATTTATATCGGAACTCTAACGCATCACCCCCGCCAACGAGTATTCAACATAATATGGCGTTTATCTGATCTGGGCAGCTATCACAGGACGGTCGTCATGGTGGTGATGATGATGACGACACCACCAGGAGTCTTCAGCGCTGCCGGCAAGAGAGGTTAGGGCTACGATCACTACCCGATGCACGGTCAGTTTGTATCTCATTGAATAATCTCCTTCCCTCTAATCTAAAGGCGTCCGGTCAGCAATAAAATAATTAGAATCAGCACGAGCACACCCGAAACACCACTGGGACCGTACCCCCAAGATTTGCTGTGGGGCCACGTGGGCAGTGAACCCACAAGAAACAAAACGAGTATGACGAGCAATACTGTTGAAATTGTCATCGGAGCTCTTCTTTCAGTTCAAATCGAATAGCTTTTACAAATCCAACTTAATCAGCAGCTCTAAGGGATTTAAGCCCTATAGAGCTTCAGCATAAAGATGAGGAGCGTGTTCGTAGAAAGAAACAATAAAACAACCTCAAATTTTTTCTGTTAGAGCCAATTTAGCGACTGCGGCCGCTCATACTATTTGACCCACCAGCCCCAGGAGAATTCGCACCCCCCAAGTTTCCGGTAGAAGTTGATGCGCCGGATTGCACCGTATTTACTTGAGGAGATTGTGTCGAAGTTTCACCAAATGTTTCACCCCGTTCTTCACGCTCCCCATGTTCTTCCTGTTTTTCCGAACCAGACCGACTTACGGATGCACCCTCAGCCGCTGGAACTGCGCCAGCTGTTTCCATACCGTTCTGTCCGCTCAAAGCCGTATTGCTTGAGACGGTGTTTGACTCGTTGTCATCAAGATCCTGCGTTTGAGTCATGGCGCCATTCGTGTTTTCGGAGGTCGCATCACTCGTTTGCGTCGATTGAGCCAGCGCAAGACCCGGTAAAATCATGAACAAAGAAAACGCTAATATTTGGCATATTGTTTTGTGTTTCATAAATATCTCTCCTTTTTTTGAACTGCTATTTCTTGGTATGGGCCTCTACAGTTTTTTTGGCATTCAACCAATACTGCAGATCATGGCCATGCTTGCGTCCGTCTTTTTCCCACAACTCGTAGGCTTTTCTCTTAATGCATTCCTCTTCGTTTTTCCCGTAGCAATTGTGTTCGCCCATTATATTTTCCTCCTCTGCTGTTTTTTATGGCCACGCAGCGTCTTTCGTCGTGATAAAAACCCTATTTAACTTTAACGCTGTGGATGCTGTCGAGCACTCCGAATCCCTGCAACAACCAAACAACGACCACGATCACGACGACAATGTTCAGGATGTTTTTGATCGAGGAGGCCATGGGAATGTAACGGTTGATAGCCCAAAGCACAACCCCAACGACAATTAACGTAATAACCGCAGTAACCAAATCCATGCGAACCCCCTGTTGTTAAGACGCCCCCGATTTTTTACTGAGGCATCTAAGTACTCTCGAATTATGAGCTTGGTCACGGCAGGTAACTATGGGGTGTTGACCCCAATCGAAAGTTTTAAGACTTCCGAGACAACGTGGGTTTGAGGCTGGAAAGATGAAACTAGCGGATAGTGAACTGAATACTGGTCTCGATGATTCCTGTGGAAATGGCGTAGCGGGTAAGCCCTGCGGTGTCGTGAATATTAAGCTTTTCCATAAGATGCTGCCGGTGCTTTTCGATCGTTTTAATGCTGATCTCAAGCTCTGAGGCGATCTGCTTGTTGGCCATCCCCTCAGCGATCAGTTGAAGGACCTCTACCTCTCGCGCACTCAAGAGGACGTTTTTCTTTTTAATCTGTCCTTTTCCATTGAGCGATGTCCGGTTGCGGTCATGAAGACGCTTCGATATGGAAGGACCGAAAAAGATCTTTCCTTTGTGGACTTCTCGAATGGCCTTGGCCAAAACCTGCATCGTGGATTGTTTGTTGATATATCCTGACGCACCCAATGCGATAAACTGGTCAACATATGCATCATCACTGTGGGCCGAAAGGACGAGCACCTTGGTGGCAGGAACAGCTTTAAGTATTTGCCGGGTCGCTTCTAAACCATTTAAGGTCGGCATCGCAATATCCATGACCACCACGTTGGGATGGAGTTTTTGGGCCATTCGCATCGCTTCTCGACCTGTTTTCGCTTCGCTGATAACTTTCATATCGTTTTCAAGACTAAGCAACATCCGAAGTCCTTCCAGTACAATATCATGGTCATCCGCCAGCAAAACGGTGATCTTATTCGTCATCTATAACTCCTGCTACAGTCTATAAAAGGAATCTCAACTAGGATTGCGGTAGCTTTGCCTTATACAGAATCGATGATAAAAACACCGTCGCCCCATCGACCCGTTTGTGCATTCCGAGCGTCCACTGGGTAAACACCCTACTGGTTGAGCATAGGGTTTCACCCCATAGTATTAAACCTGTCTTGAGACATAGTATACCCCTCTTAAAACAGTCTCAAAACAAAAACAAGAATAACAAAAAGGATGTGTTCCGTGAAAATAAACTATCAACAAATGTTCGTGGGGACCGCCATCGCTCTTCTGGCCTCCGGCACACCGCTTTTCGCTTCCGAGACGGATGGACAGATCGAATCCTCCTTCAAGGAGTCTTATGTGTCCCAAAACTATCTTAAGGGCGACGCGGTCAAAGCGGAGTCAAAAGATGGCGTTGTCACTTTATCAGGAACAGTCAATGACGCATCTCACAAAGGTTTAGCTGAGGAAACCGCAGCAAATCTTCCAGGCGTTGCAAAAGTGGATAACCGCTTGGAACTTAAAGCGGAATATCCTGCCGAAAAATCTAACGAGTGGCTCGCGATGAAAATTAAGACCGCGCTGCTCCTTCACCGAAATGTAAGCGTCGTAGATACTCAGGTTTATGTGGAAGAAGGCATTGCCACCTTACGCGGTAAGGTTTCCAGTGAAGCTCAAAAGGAACTGACGACTGAATATGCAAACATCGAGGGTGTAAAGGAAGTCCGAAATGAAATGACGGTCGCAAAAACACCAAAGAATACAGACCGAAAGAAGATTCCGGATCAAAAAAAGAGCACAGATCAAAAAAAGAATACCGATCAAACGATACAAGAAAAGATCGATGATGCTTCCATCACGGCTCAGGTCAAGATGGCGCTCTTGTTCCACCGCTCCACAAGCGCCCTGAAGACTTCGGTCTCGACAAAGGAAGGGATCGTCACATTAAGCGGCAAGGCTGCGAATGGTGCGGAAAAAGACCTGGTCGCAAAACTCGTGAGCGATATTCACGGGGTGAACAGCGTTGTTAACAACATGACTGTGGAACAAGCATAGAAGCAAGACGCTCGCAACGGGCTGAAAATTCATTGCAGCCCGCTGCGAGCGAACTCAAACAATCCGGGAGGAATACATGTTATACACAATTGCAGTAGTAATGTTGGTTCTTTGGGCGCTGGGCTTGGTGAGCAGTTACACCATGGGGGGATTAGTTCACATCCTTCTCGTGCTTGCCATTATCGCAGTGGTTGTGGGTGTGCTTCAGGGACGAAAAGGATAATAAAAAACAATAGTTCATTACCCTTTTTGACATAGCGCCATTACGAACAACTTTTTTTCGCACCGGATTAGCGCGAAAGCAGGTTGTTAAAACTGGGGGTTTCTATGAAACAAAGTACAATTTTTGCAATCGTTCTGATCGTGCTCGGCGTCGCAGCCTTTGCCTACCAGGGCATCACTTACAAGACCCGGGAAAAAGCAGTGGATCTGGGTGCCGTGCAAGTAACCGCTGAAAAAACAAAACACATCCCGATTCCCCCCATCGCTGGAGTGATCGCAATAATCGGCGGAGTCGCATTACTGATCAGGGGTACCAAGGAAGATTAATTCCGTAGTTCGATCTGCAAAATAAGGGCAGCGGCTGGCTTCGCAAACGAATATCGCAACTGCGGCATCTCATATTTGCGAATGACGCTTTTCTATTCAGCAGCAGGAACGCAAAATTTCCAATGTCGCAAAAAATTGGAAAGACGACATTCGTTTCTTATCCTGTTTGGACTTTCTAAGCGGGTTGGAGACCTACCAGGAGAAGCTTAGTGCCATGGACCCGGAGCGTGCCAATGCGCGGTAAAATCACGACCGTCACTGATGGCCTTGGCAGGCTCGAGAAGGAAACTCTCAATCGCCCTGGCAATTTCGCAGAGCTCATCGGGAGCATTCTTGATTTCCATCTTCCCCAAGAATGCTTTCCAAAGCTTCTGGCGATCAGACAATTTATTATAGATTTCAGCGGCGAAAAACGGGATTTCTTTCGGGAAACTCGTCCCTCTGTGCTCAAAGGTCCGGCGAATAGCCTGCGATAATTCTTCTCCGCTGAATTGAAACTGCCGTGCCATAAGCCAGATATCATAGAAATCCTTCATCCTGCTGTTTAGGTGACCCAGCTTAATCATCGCCTCAAATTTTTCGGCTACGACGGTCTCAGCCGCATAGCCTTTCAAATGAGCACTAGGAAAATCGAGGATGGCGGGATAGTTAATGGTTTTCGGTTTTGGAAAGACAACGTCTCCAAATCCGATATCAACCTGCATAGGGATCCTTGCTTTCCCGAGAAACCCTGTAAATTTGATCCGGACACCTTCATAGTCCGCGTCTTCTTTGATCCTCTCCCCCTTAATTGTCTCCGGATTAAAGATAAGGCCGTCCTGAGGCACCACCATCGAACAGATTTTCCTAAAAGCGTCTTCTATCCCGATAATTTCATTATTAAAACGACCCAGGAAATCAATGTCTCGCGTCGTCCGCATCCCCGGAACTTTCCAAACGACAAACATCAGTGCCCCCTTCAAGACAAACGTATCAGCATATTTCGATTGGCTCAATCGATAAAGAAACCGCTCCATTCCATAGTACTGGAAAACCTCCGCAAAAGGGCGCCCCGTTTCTTGCGCTTTGTTTTGCAACCGGGCGCGGACTGAAGCTTCAATATTTTTTGGTTCTGGATTTGCATTGAATGTCATATGAGGGATTCCAGGATGGGTTGTATTACTTTCACGACGCGACAAGTTTTGGCATACATCATGATCTCTTTAGGGGACACTTTTTTTTCTGACAGAGCAGTTTTAAGCGCCTTGAGCGCGACATCAAAGCCGATCTTATTTCTAAATTTAAAACAATCCGCTATCGTCTTGGCAAGGCTGTAGATCCTGACCTCCTGCCCCACTATTTTCTGAAGCTCTATTCCCGCTTGCCATGCATCCTGAGTAAAACGATAGTATTTTACAGGCGGATGATTGATTTTATTAGCATGCGCACCTCGCGGAATTGCGAGATCCACGTGGCGCGGAATTTCGTCCGTGACTTCATAAAAATACAGCGCGGAAATAAGACACACAACACCTTTGGGGGCCCCTATTGCAGCAAGAACCAGATCCGGGTTAACAAGGTCATCCATTTCCGTAAGCCTATAAACCGAACGACCGATCTTCTTGATGCGCCTCGCGGCAATAAGGGCTTGCAGCGTGTCGTTATGAAACCCGGCTTTTTTAATATCGGGATACTGCACGATCCCCCCGCATCGTTTAAAAAGCTCTACAAGATTATCCCCTCTAGTTCCCATACGGATACGCTCCATTTCTTTACATTTGTTAATAAGTGTAATTAATCAGAGCGCTTTTGTCAACCGTCAATTTTTGATACTTCTACGGATGGTCCATACCCGCGAATGTCGCAAAATATGGGAAAAGCGAGATACGATCTTCCCTGAAACTAGAGATACTCAAGCACAAAGGCCGCATTTGGCCGGTATTCCAGTTTCAGCAAGGTTATCTTGATAGCAAATTCTGGAATGCGCCCGCGATCAGCTGAAACTGGCCGACTGAAACTGGAGGCCATTTTAGAGATAGAAGGCAGATTTGGGCTGGAAATGAGGGGATCAAATGGGCTATAAATTAAAAATCCCCCAGTGTCCTTAGGGGATTTTATCTCTGTCCGGTAGAGAGTGACAGGAGAAGTGACGCGCTCACGTGTTCATACTGTCATACGCTCTGACGCGCCAGTGGCTGCATCATACAGTTACCTATATACATATGTCAAACGTTGGCCCCTCACAGATAGGCTCATAGACCCGATTTCCTCATGTCCAGGCATGTCCAAATGGTGAAGCAGGCCCGAAAAATGCATTCCTCGTAGACGGCTGTCATTGAGCCGTCACGAGGTAGTACTTGCACATCAAGTGCCAGTGTCTGTTTTGTCCGGTTTAAAAAGAGCGACATTTCAGCAACTATATATTGCTTAATAGGATAAGAAATGTCCGATCCCGAAGGGCGGACATCGGGACATTATGGCGCACTTCAGTGAAATCACGACATTGGCAGTTCTGAATCATTCAATTTTTACAAGAGTGTTTTTTGCCAGGCAAAAGATCCCGAATTTAGTTGCATTAAATGTCGATAGAGCTTAGCAGCACAATTCTTCGAGATGAGTGACCGGCTCGCGAATAATCTGGTCGATCTCGTGCCGGGTTGCCCCGCCTTTTAGCGCCAAGCTCAACCAATAGGCACATTTTTCATAGGCCTCTTCGCGCAACGCCTTTTTGAGGTAAAGAAGGGGATACAATTTCCCGGCTTTCGCGCTCCACGCCTCCACCCTTACTCTTTCCATCACCATCGTTTTGATCTTCATATTGCCCCTCCTTTCTTGAGATGAATCACTTAAATCTCATCATGGGTATATCAAAATCCATGCCAAGAAATTTCAATTTTGAAAAAACGGGTTTTTATACATAGGAAAAAATGGCAAAGGGCTCAATAGTGGGCGATTCAGCAGCGTGCTTCAGATCTAAAGCGATAACATTTTTGTCGACAAAGCTACTTATATGGAGGAGTGACCGTAGACATATGGCATCCTGATCCGTATTCGATTGGCATGCTTCATGCTGCATATTTAGGAACAGTATAAGCTACGTACTCGTAGGAGGACTTTCCGTTTCGGTCATGCGGGAAGGGATCATTCTGTAGCAGAAAGGTTATTCAAGAAAACTCAGACCATGGAATATAAGAACATGAGCATGAAGGCCCTAAAAGACGCCCGACGAGAGATCAAGGAACTCTCCTTGCTATTCAATATAACCCAATTGCTGAACCGCAGTCCAAATCTCAGTGAAGTAGTAACCCCCCTGCTGCAGATGATGGCCGAGCACATGGGCATGCTGCGCGGCACCATCACGATCTTGAATCGGGACACGGGCGAACTCACCATTGATGCAGCTTATGGACTCTCAGCGGAGGAACGCTCACGTGGACGCTACAAACTGGGCGAGGGAGTAACGGGCCAGGTTGTTAAAACCGGTTGTCCGGTGGTTGTTCCCCGGATATCCAAAGAACCGCTGTTTCTAGATCGCACCAAGACACGCCGCCGGGATATTGCGCGGGACAGCAAGGAAATTTCCTTCATTTGCGTTCCCATCCGGCTTGGTGAAGAAACCATCGGCGCGCTCAGCGCGGATCGGCTTTTCTCCGATGATCTCGCCTGCAAAGAAGACATCCGCATTTTATCGATCATAGCCTCGCTTATAGCTCAAGCGGTTCGCCTGCGCCAAGCCAGCCAGGAACAAATGCAAACTCTCGCGGCGGAAAATCAACGACTGCACGGGGAGTTGATGGAAAAACTGAAGCACCATCGTCTCGTCGGAAACTCCGATGCCTTGCGCTCCGTCATGCAACAGATCCAACAGGTAGCCCCAAGCAATGCGACCGTGCTCATCCTCGGGGAGAGTGGCGTCGGCAAAGAACTGGTCGCCGAAGCCATTCACTTTAACAGCCCTCGCGCGCAAAAACCTTTCGTCAGAGTCAACTGCGCCGCCCTACCTGAAAGCATCATCGAGAGTGAATTGTTCGGACATGAAAAGGGCGCTTTCACGGGCGCAGTAGCCGCGCGAAAAGGTCGTTTTGAGATGGCTCACGGCGGCACTATTTTCCTTGATGAAATCGGCGACTTGGCCCCTGCCGTCCAGATTAAGCTTCTGCGCGTGCTGCAGGAGAGGGAATTTGAACGCGTAGGCGGCAATGAAACGATCTCTGTTAACGTACGTGTCGTGGCTGCCACCAACCGATCATTGGAAGGCTTGATCCGTGAGGGAAAATTCCGTGAGGATCTTTATTATCGTCTCAATATCTTTCCAATCTTGATCCCGCCGCTGCGCGAACGAAAAACCGATATTCTGCAATTGGCCGATCATTTTATCAGCAAGTATAACCAGACGGACAAGAAGCGAATTCAACGCATTTGCTCCACGGCAACGGACCTGTTGATCCATTATCATTGGCCGGGCAATGTGCGCGAGCTGGAGAATTGCATCGAACGGGCCGTCCTTCTTTCCAAGGATGGCGTAATCCGGTGCAACCATCTGCCTCCCTCGTTGCAGAAACCTACGCTCCCCTGCAAGGTATCCTCCGGAAAATTGGAAGACACCCTGCATACCATGGAGCAAGAAATGATCACCGACGCATTGCAAATCCACCATGGAAACATGGCGGCCGCGGCCCGCGACCTAGGTTTGACCGAACGCGCCATCCGACTCCGCATCCATAAGTCGGGCATGGTCCCGGACCGTTTCAAGGATGCCGCAGCAACGCACGATTGATGTATGGAAGCCATAACTTTTTCGTCCGCTATTCCTGACGACGTTCCGGCTCTCTCTGATTTATTAGGTTTGCTGTTCTCCTCCGAGGCGGACTTCCACTCTGACCCAAAAAAGCAGCAACGTGCCCTGCGCATGATCCTAGAAAATTCTGCTACCGGCCGTATTTTTGTAGCGCATTCAGGAGATCGGATCGCCGGGATGGTGAATCTTCTGTTCCTCATCAGTACCGCGGAGGGCGGCAAGGTTCTTCTACTCGAAGATTTCATCGTGCATCCTGACTTTCGAAAACATGGACTCGGGACGCTCCTCTTGCGGCATGTCATTACATTTGCCCGCCAGGAAAAGTTCAGTCGCATCACTCTGCTCACCGATAAGCACAACGCATCCGCCCAGGGACTCTACCTACGTCAGGGCTTTTCGCCTTCCAACATGATCCCCTTGCGACTTCATCTCTCCTGAATTCAAAGCTCTAATGCTTTGGACCTACACTTCAGTAGGTTTTCTTTTTTGAAACCTACTCCAATGTAGCAATTCTCGGACGGAATCCAATTCTCTATTCTGAGAATCAGATTGGCACGGCTTATGCATTATCCTTTATAAAAGATTTTAAGCTTGAAGATTTCGAACGAATGCTTCGTTCGAAAAAAAAGAAAGGGATTAAATATGAGAAAAGTAGCCATTTACGGAAAAGGCGGCATCGGCAAATCCACGACGACGCAGAATACCGTTGCCGCGTTAGCCGAGATGGGTAAGAAAGTCATGGTGGTGGGTTGTGACCCGAAGGCCGACTCAACGCGTCTACTGCTAGGCGGTCTTTCACAGAAGACGGTGCTCGACACGCTGCGCGACGAAGGCGAAGACGTTGAATTGGACAAAGTGCGCCGGCCGGGTTTTTGTAATACGTTGTGCGTGGAATCTGGAGGTCCCGAGCCTGGTGTCGGCTGTGCGGGACGCGGTATTATCACTTCGATCAATTTACTTGAGCAGCTTGGCGCCTATGAAACGCATCTCGATTACGCCTTTTATGACGTCCTCGGCGACGTGGTGTGCGGCGGATTCGCCATGCCGATCCGGGATGGCAAAGCGGAAGAAATCTACATCGTTTGCTCAGGTGAAATGATGGCCATGTATGCGGCCAACAACATCTGCAAGGGCATCCTGAAGTTCGCGCAATCGGGCAAAGTAAGGCTGGGCGGACTCATCTGCAACAGTCGCCAAGTGGACAACGAAAGAGAAATGATCGTCGAGTTGGCCCGGCAGATCGGAACGCATATGATCCATTTTGTGCCGCGCGATAACGACGTCCAACGCGCCGAGATCAAACGAAAGACGGTTATCGAATGGAATCCCGCGGTGCCCCAAGCGGAAGAATACCGCAAGCTAGCACGGGCGATAGACGCCAATGACAGATTTGTCATTCCGAAGCCTTTACAAATCGAGGAGTTGGAAAAACTTCTTATAGATTTCGGCATCGCTAACTGATCAAAACAAGAAACAGAGGAGAAATGTCATGATTATGATACGCGCAATCGTTAGACCCGAAAAAGTAGACAACGTGATGGCGGCACTGATGGAAGCCGGGTTTCCGGCTGTAACGAAACTCGCCGTCTTTGGCCGCGGCAAACAACGCGGCATGAAGATCGGTGACGTGCACTACGACGAGCTCCCCAAAGAAATGCTCATCACCATCGTCAAGGACGAGGATAAGGATTTTGTCATCAACACCATTATGCCCGCAGCTCGCACCAATACTAAGGGGGCGCATGGCGACGGCAAGATTTTCGTCTCCCCCGTGCTCGAAGCCTACACCATCAGCTCGGGCCACAAGGAACCATGAACCGCGGCAATTGCACCGCAAACAGGAGAAATTTATGAAGGAAATTTTCGCCATCATCAGGCAGAACAAGATGAGTGAAACCAAAACCGCGCTCTCCGCAGCAGGCATCTTCAGCTTGACCGCTACCAAGGTTCTGGGTCGTGGCAAAGGCGGCGTGGATTTCCGCGTGTTGCACGGTGCGGAGGACGGACATGAGGAAGCCATCTCGCAGCTCGGCCAAGGTCCCCGTCTGATCCCCAAGCGCATGTTGCTGCTCGTCCTGACCGATGACAAAGTCCGCGTGGCGGTCGAGACGATCATAAAAGTCAATCAAACCGGCAAGCCGGGCGACGGAAAGATCTTTGTACTGCCAACCTCGGATGCCTGCAGGATCCGCACCGGCGAAACCGGTGATCTCGCTCTAAACGAGGAGAACTAACATGATCACAGAAAACCATCACCTCGATCCTGAAAAAGCCAAAGAAGAACTGATCAAGATCTATCCCACCAAGGTCGCACGTAAACGCGCTCAGCAGATCGTCGTTAATCAGGTCGATGCGGATGGCAATGTCCCAGAGATCAAGGTCAACACGCGCACGGTGCCGGGCATCATTACCCAACGCGGCTGCACTTACGCCGGTTGCAAGGGCGTCGTACTCGGACCTACACGCGACATCGTCATCATCACGCACGGCCCGATCGGATGCGGTTACTACTCATGGCTCACACGCCGCAATCAGACGGACGCCGGAAAAGATGGTGAGAACTTCATGGTTTATTGTTTCTCTACCGACATGCAGGAAGAGAACATCATCTTCGGCGGTGAGAAAAAGCTTCGTCAAGCAGTACAAGAAGCCTGGGATCTTTTTCATCCCAAGGCGATCAGCATTTTTGCCACCTGCCCGGTGGGACTGATCGGTGACGACATTCACAATGTCGCCCGCGAGATGAGCGAAAAGCTGGGGTGTAACGTTTTTGCCTGCTCCTGCGAAGGCTACAAAGGCGTCTCACAATCCGCCGGCCACCACATTGCTAATAACGCGGTGTTCAAAAACATTGTTGGCCTTGACGATCATCCCGTCGCAGGCAAGTTCAAGATCAACCTGCTTGGGGAGTACAACATCGGCGGCGATTCCTTCGAGCTGGAACGGATCTTTAAGAAATGCGGCATCACGCTCGTGACGACTTTTAGCGGGAATACGACCTACGCCGCATTCACGCAGTCGCACCACGCGGATCTTAACTGCGTCATGTGCCACCGCTCGATCAACTATATGGCCGAAATGATGAAAACAAAATTCGGCATCCCGTGGCTCAAGGTAAATTTCATCGGAGCAAAATCTACCGCAAAAAGCCTGCGCAAGATCGGCGAATACTTTAACGACAAGGAATTAAGCGCGCAGATCGAGAAAGTGATCGCCGAAGAAATGCCCGCAGTCGAGAAAATGATGGAAGACGTGCGCAGCCGCTGCAAAGGCAAGACGGCGATGCTCTTCGTGGGTGGTTCCCGGGCGCATCACTATCAGGATCTCTTCGGTGAGATCGGAATCCGCACGGTCGCTGCCGGTTACGAGTTTGCCCATCGGGATGACTACGAGGGCCGCAAAGTTCTCCCGAGCATCCAGGTCGATGCAGATAGTCGCAGCATCGAAGAGCTCACCGTCGAGGCTGATCCGAAGCGCTTTCGCGCACGGCGGACCGAGGAGGAACTCCAGCGGTATCGCGAAAACCCGGATCTGGAGTTCAACGATTATCACGGCATGATGAGACAGATGGAGTCCGAGGCGCTCGTGGTGGACGACATCAGCCACCATGAAACGGAGAAACTCATCGAGTTCTATAAACCCGACATCATCGGCGCAGGCATCAAGGAAAAGTTCGTCATCCAAAAGTCGGGCGTTCCCTGTAAGCAGCTGCATAGCTACGACTACGGCGGACCTTATGCCGGTTTCCGCGGCGCGGCGAATTTTTATTGCGATATTGACCGTATGGTGAACGCACAGATATGGAAACACGTCAAGGCTCCGTGGCAAACGCATCCGGAATTAACGGCACGATTTGCCAGCTGAGCAGAAAAGGAGAGCACCATGTTACTAAGACACACACCCAAAGAGATCAAGCCACGGCAAGCGTTGACCATCAACCCCGCCAAGGCGTGCCAGCCCATCGGCGCCATGTATGCGGCGCTCGGTCTACGCGACTGCCTGCCCCACAGCCACGGATCACAGGGCTGCTGCTCTTATCATCGCAGCACGCTCACCCGTCATTACAAGGAACCGGTGATGGCGGCCTCGAGCTCCTTCACCGAGGGGGCCTCCGTGTTCGGCGGTCAAGCCAACATGCTCCAAGCGATCCAAACGATCTTTACCGTTTATAACCCGCGCGTCATCGCGGTTCACACGACGTGTCTTTCTGAAACCATCGGTGACGATTTGCCGCAGATCATCCAGAAAGCAAAGGAGGAAGGCAAAATTCCGGAAGGCCATCATGTCATTCACGTTAATACGCCCAGTTATCAAGGCTCTCACGTCACCGGTTTCGCGAGCATGACCAAAAGCCTCGTCAGCTATTTTGCCGCGCATACCGGCGTCCAGAAGAACCAGATCAACATCATCCCCGGTTGGGTAGAACCTTCTGACATGCGCGAGATCAAACGTCTTGCGGCAGCTTTGGGCGTGAAGATCGTTCTTTTTCCGGACACCTCCAATGTCCTCGACACACCCCAGACCGGACACTTTCAGATGTACCCTAAGGGAGGCGTGACGATCGAAGAGCTGCAAACGACCGGCGACAGCCTCGCCACACTTGCACTCGGCCCGGTCGCATCCAACCCCGCGGCAGAAGAACTCGACAAAAAGTGCAAAGTCCCCTGCGAATCTCTCACGCTGCCCATTGGACTGCATGCGACTGACCGCTTTCTCGATACGCTTCGCCGTCTGGGAGGGGTCTCTGTTCCAGACACCATTACAGAGGAGCGCGGCCGCTTGATGGATATGATCTTGGACATGCATCAGTACTTCTATGGCAAACGTGTCGCGCTCTGGGGCGATCCTGATCAACTGGAAGCGCTCTGCGAGTTCCTGATCAGTCTCGATATGCGCCCAGTGTGTGTTGTCTCCGGCACCGGGGGCAATAAGTTTGACAAGCGCATGACGGATTTACTCGCGCCCATCCCTGAAGCGAAATTCAAGAGTGGTTCCTGCGCCGACATGTTCCTGCTCCACCAGTGGATCAAGAACGAGAAAGTCGATCTGCTTATCGGAAACACCTATGGAAAATACATCGCACGCGACGAGGACATTCCCCTCATCCGCCATGGCTTTCCGATCATGGATCGTGTCGGGCACGCCGATTTCCCGACCGTCGGTTATCGCGGCGGTTTGCGGCTACTGGAGAAAATCCTCGACGCGATCCTGGACCGCAAGGATCGGGACACGCCCGAAGAAGGGTTTGAACTGGTGCTCTAACATGCCTGCGCCAGAGACTGCCTTGGGATGTCCGAAGAGTGGAGCAACACTCCCCGTCATTCTGACAGAGCGCCAGCAGCAGATCTTCCGAAAAGGCGAAACTCAACATGAACTCGCCTGCGAGAAGAAAAGTCTCGCGGGATCTGTCAGTCAACGTGCCTGCGTTTTTTGCGGCGCCCGCGTGGTGCTCTATCCTATTGCGGATGCTCTCCATCTGGTTCACGGCCCCATCGGCTGTGCCGCCTACACATGGGACATCCGCGGCGCGCAGTCCTCCGGCTCCCAGCTTTATAGGAACAGTTTTTCCACTGACTTGCGTGAGACCGAAGTTATTTACGGCGGTGAAAAAAAGCTCTACGCGGCGTTGACGGAACTGATCGCGGCGCATCAACCCAAAGCAGCATTTGTCTATTCCACCTGCATCGTTGGCTTGATCGGCGATGACGTCGAAGCCGTTTGCCGCCGCGTTTCTCAGGAAAGCGGTATTCCCGTACTCCCTGTTCAATCGGAAGGATTCAAAGGCACGAAGAAAGACGGCTACCGCGCCGCCTGTGAGGCGTTATTCACGCTTGTCGGCACTCTCCCCGCAGCGAATGAAGGTCACTTTCGGGTGAACCTGCTCGGAGAGTTCAACATTGGCGGCGAGACCTGGGTCCTAAAAAAATATTTTAGGCGAATTGGCATTACGATTGTTTCCACATTGACGGGCGATGGCCGCGTAAACGATGTCCGCCGTTCTCATGGCGCGCAGCTCAATCTGGTTCAATGTTCCGGCTCCATGACCCGGTTAGCACAACTTTATCAGGAAAAACACGGCATTCCCTTCAAGCGCGTCTCCTGGTTTGGTTTAGAGGATACGGCCAAAGCGCTTTACGAAACGGCAGAATTTTTTGAAAATAAAGAACTCCTCGTCCGCACGCAAGAATTGGTCCGGTCTGAGATTTCCGTCGTGGATCCGCAGCTGCGCATTCTGAAGCAAGATCTTCAGGGCAAACGCGCTGCGATCTACGTCGGCGGTGCCTTCAAGGCGTTCTCCCTGATACGAGCTTTGCGGCTTCTTGGAATGCAAACGGTCGTGGTGGGCACACAAACCGGGAACCGTGAAGATTACGAGTCCCTCAAGGAACTTTGCGATCCCGGCACTATTATTGTGGATGATTCGAATCCGGTCGAGTTGGCTCAGTTCATTCGCGAAAAGAAGGTGGATCTGTTCATCGGCGGCGTTAAGGAGCGACCCATCGCCTACAAACTTGGCGTTGGTTTCTGCGATCACAACCATGAACGCAAGATCGCGCTTGCGGGTTTTGAAGGCATGCTGAATTTTGCAAAGGAAGTGCATGCCACCTGCATGAGTCCGGTGTGGCGTTTCTCGCCGGCCCGCCAAGGAGCTCTGACATGATCGCCAATGTACCGCCCGCACATCCAGGGCCGCTAACAAGTTTTAAAGATTCGAATGAACCGGTCCGTTCCGCGGCTCAGAACACCTGCAAATTATGCACGCCCCTCGGCGCCTGTCTGGCTTTCCGCGGCATACGGGGCGCGGTACCGCTGGTCCATGGTTCGCAGGGATGCTCCACTTACATGCGCCGTTACCTGATCAGCCATTTCCGTGAGCCGATCGATATTGCCTCCTCCAATTTTTCCGAACACAGCGCCATCTTTGGCGGCGGCGAAAATCTTCAGCAAGGATTACGCAACGTCATCCGTCAATATCATCCGGAATTGATTGGCGTGGCCACTACCTGCCTCACCGAAACGATCGGCGATGACGTGAAACGAATCCTCAGTGAATTCATCAAAAATTCCCAACCCGGCGATCCACCAATCGTCCCAGTCTCCACGCCAAGTTATACCGGCACTTATGTGGATGGATTTCATGCCGCTGTACGCGAAATGGTCGTGGCACTAGCCCGGCCGGGAGCTTCCGGTACGCACATCAATCTGTTCCCCGGCATTGTTTCTCCAGCTGATTTGCGATATCTCCGTGAATGGGCTGCAGCCTTTGGCATCGAGCTCGTACTGCTTCCGGACTATTCTGACACTTTGGATGGCGAATCGTGGAGTGAGTTTCACCATATTCCCGCCGGAGGCACAACAACCGCCGACATCGCTCGCACAGGATCTGCCCAGGTTTCGATCGCTTTCGGCCACATTGCGGCTCGTCAACCGTCCGCTGCCGGCTATCTGGCAGAAAACCACGGCGTTCCGGCTTTATTTCCCGGTATGCCGATTGGCATTGAAACCTCCGACGCTCTGTCTCAGATATTGAAAAAATACTCCGGAAATATGATCCCGGAACTCATTCTCCGCGAGCGCGGCCGATTGGTGGACGCCTATGCGGATGGACACAAATACGTTTTTGGACAACGCATCGCGATCATCGCCGAGGACGACCTCGCAGTGTCATTGGCAGGCTGGCTCGTCGAGATCGGCTCCAAACCCGTCCTCGTCGCGGCCGGTGGACACGAATCCCACTTGAAGACCACTCTCGCAGAAACGGGAATAGACCTACAGAAAACCCAAGTGCTGGCGGATGCCGATTTCGTTCGCGTTGAAACGTCGGCCACGGAATTAAAACCGGATCTGATCCTGGGCAGCAGTAAAGCCGCCAATCTAGCTAGGAAACTGGCTATTCCGCTGGTTCGCGTCGGATTTCCTATCCACGACCGTTTCGGCGCACAACGTATTGCCCATCTCGGCTATCGCGGAACACAACAACTTTTCGACCGTCTGATCAATGCACTCTTGGAAAAGAAACAGAATGAATCGGTGGGAGGCTATAGTTACCTATGAATTCCCTGAACACACTTTTCAAGAATCATCCGTGTTTTGATGCTGAGGCGCGGCACAAATATTCACGGATCCATTTGCCTGTGGCCCCGGCCTGCAACGTGCAGTGCGCATTCTGCAACAGGAAATTCGATTGCATGAATGAAAGCCGGCCGGGCGTCACGAGCGCCATCCTCACTCCCCCGCAGGCTCTGCAACATCTTTTGAAAGTCCTGGAGCGCCGCCCAGAAACCACGGTGGTAGGCATCGCGGGCCCCGGAGATCCGTTTGCTCAACCCGAACTCACCTTAGAAACTTTGCGTTTGGTGCGCGACCGCCTACCCGACATGCTTCTTTGTATCGCCTCGAACGGCCTTAACCTCGCGCCCTATGCCGATGAGCTATCAAAGTTGAAAGTAAGCCACGTAACGATCACGATCAATGATGTGAACCCGGCGATTGTCAGCCAAATTTATGAATGGGTAATGGAGAACGGCCGGAAACTGACCGGCTTGGCGGCAGCACGATTACTGATCGAACGACAGGTCGAGGCCGTTCTCGCACTCAAAGCCCACGGCATGATCGTGAAGGTCAATTCAATCCTAATCCCCGGAATCAATGACCTCCATATGGGCGATTTGGCAGACAAATTGCATGATCTTGGCGTGGATATGATGAATTGCATCCCTTTGATTCCAGTCAGTGGGACAAAGTTCGGCGGCATCCCCGCTCCCGAAGCGGACCTTGTCGCACGAGTGCGTGCCGAAACCGGCCGCCATCTGCCGCAGATGACACATTGCGGCCGCTGTCGCGCGGACGCGGCGGGAAAGATAGGTGAAGATATGTGCGAAGACGTCATGAAAAGCTTGCAGGAAGCATCCAAATCTCCGACATCAGAAAAGAATGTTCCCGAAACAGCGAAAGATCCTTTAACCGAATTAAAAAGCATGCCTACGCGTCCTTACGTCGCAGTCGCTTCTCGCGAAGGCATGTTGATCAACCAGCATCTCGGTGAGGCGGAGCGGCTGGCGATCTATGCCAAGGCCCCGGATAATTTCGAGCTGATCGCCGTGCGTGAAACGCCTCCGCGCGGTGATGGCGATGCGCGCTGGGAAGCTCTAGCGAACCTGCTCAAGGACTGCCGTGCCGTGGTGGTGAGTGCCGCCGGACGGAAACCTTCGGAATTTCTGGAAGAACGCGGTGTTCGCGTCATTGAAATGGAGGGCATGGTCGCTGATGGTCTGGAGATCGCATTTGCCGGCCAGGATGTTCCTGTTTATTTGAGAAAACCGCTTCGCTGTGGTACTGGCTGCGGGGGCAGCGGCAATGGGTGTCGCTGTGGTTAATAAAAAACAAGGAGAGAAAAATGAAGAAACCCAAGCATCATATTTTCATCTGTTGTAGTTTCCGAGTCTCCGGCGAACCGCAGGGCGGTTGTGCCAAAAAAGGAGCACGGGATCTGGTGCAATACATTGAAAGCGAACTCTCGGACCGCGGGATGGATGACGTCATGGTCTCTACCACTGGCTGCCTCAAATTATGCGAAAAAGCCCCAATCCTGGTGGTCTACCCGGAAGGATATTGGTACGGAGGCGTTACGGAAGAAACCGCAGACGCGATCTTGGACGCCTTAGCCGAAGGCAAGTCTGCGGATGCTTATCTTATCGCCTGAGTGTTGTGCCGTAGTACGGCAGAAAGGACTGTCATGAAACATGCGTTTTCAGGGAATACTCGGGATGTTTGGATTGTGGACACCACGTTGAGAGACGGCGAACAAGCCGCTGGCGTCGTTTTCTCAAGAGATGAGAAGATCGCCATCGCCACGCTTCTCAGTGAAATAGGAGTGCCGGAACTCGAGGTCGGAACGCCCGCAATGGGGCATGATGAGATCACGGACATTCGAGCCCTGGCCGATCTACAACTCAAAGCCTCCCTCTCCTGCTGGTGTCGCGCCAATTGCAGCGACGTGGAGCGTGCGCTTCACTGCGGCGTGGGCATCATTCATATATCCTTTCCCGTTTCGGATCTTCTTCTCGCCGTGTTCAATAGAACCAGAGCTTGGGCGCTGGATCAACTCAAGCAGCTCGTCGAACTAGCGCAACCCTCCCGCTGCCAGATCTCTCTCGGTTTGCAGGATGCCTCGCGTGCCGACCCGGACTTTCTACTGGCGTTTGTGGAAAGCGCACAGCAGTTTGGCGTGGATCGTCTCCGAATCGCGGATACCGTGGGATTACTCACACCTCTGGACACTCTCCGACTGGTCACTCACGTGCGTGAGAAAGCACCGGACGTGGCCCTGGATTTTCATGGACACAACGATCTTGGTTTGGCTGTCGCGAACACACTCATGGCGGTGACGGGTGGAGTGCAGTGCGTGAATGTAACGGTCAACGGTCTCGGTGAACGAGCAGGAAACGCGGCTCTGGAGTCTGTCGTCATGGCTTTGCACCTTGGGATTGGCAAACGTACCGGCATTGCCACTCACCGACTGGCCGAACTGAGTGATCTCGTCGCAAATGCCTCAGGTCGGCCACTCTCGGCTAGCCAACCGATTGTCGGCCCCGCCATCTTTCGGCATGAATCG
>Ga0182027_10003362_pt1 | contig 25423 bp, 17 predicted proteins | sample 712E1DmetaG_FD_121300 | JGI IMG/M metagenome (GOLD analysis project Ga0182027, IMG submission 121300) | Permafrost microbial communities from Stordalen Mire, Sweden - 712E1D metaG (Illumina Assembly) | ecosystem: Environmental > Terrestrial > Soil > Wetlands > Permafrost | place: Sweden...
GCCGGCGTCGGTCGAATCCTTCGCCGACGATAGACTCACCAAGGCCAAGCGATGGGACGAGGATGGCAAGCTGGTGTCGGACGAGGAATTCGAAGCCGACGGTTCGCGCAAGATCAAACGGTAGATCGTGGCTACGATCCATCAGCGGTCTGAGACTGCACTCAGAATTCTGAGGGTATGCTGACGCTTCTGTCGCAAGGTGTGCATGTGGCGCGCCGAAGCATGGACCGGATGTCCCCTGGCAGATAGCGTTCCAGCAGGATGTTGAATGGCGTTGCCTTTCCGTCGCTGCCCTCGCGAGGACGAGATCTATTGGTACCGGTTCTCCCGACCTACGCGGCCGTGGTCTCGTGTTTCGCCAGGGCGCGACAGTCGATGACGAGCGGGAGTGACCCGCAAATTCATTTGGCCGCGATTTTGCAAGGCAAGGGGGCTAATTTGCATCTCTGTATTCGACGATCCTTTCGGGACCGACGGCGATCGGAGCAATTACGTTCTCCAGAATGGCGCTTTCGTCGTAGGCACGGTTCCAACCGGGGTCGTCGTAATGTGCCCCGGCAACCAACCGTCGCCCATCCGCTACGAGTGGAAGATCCCGTTTGCGGCGCTGGGAATCACTGCGGGCTCACCGCACAGCTACCGGCAGGCCATCATCCACAGCTCTGCCCATTGGCCTGACGGCCTCGTCGTCACCTCGGGTGGCGCCGTCGATCCTACGAACTGGGGGCAGATGAGTTCGAGCAAGAACTGGAAGTGATAGCGGTCAGGAAGAAGTCGGTCCCGCGGTGGCCAGGTGTATCGCCAAGGGAGAGTGGACAGCGCGCGCAGGTCTCGCTAGCGTACCCGCCGTGACCCCGCTTGACGCCGAGATTTCCGGCTTCGCTGCGCGCGACTACTACCGTCACCTTGACTGGCACATCACGCACTTGCAGACCCGCCTGCGCGAGGTCAGCGCCGGATGACCCCGGCCACTACACGCGAGCTGGTGGCGCTGGACTTCGAAACCACGGGTCTGTTGCCCGCCCGCGATCGCACCATCGAGGTCGCAGCCGCGCTCATGGTGGATCACCAGCCGGTCGAGACCTTTTGCCGGCTCATGCATCCGGGGTTTGCCCTGCCGCCTTTCATAACTTGGCTGACCGGGATCAGCGACGAAATGTTGCGTGGCCAGCCGCGGCCAGAAGAGGTCATGCCGGGCCTGCACAAATTCGTGCGCGGCCTGCCCATAGTGGCGCACAACGCCTCGTTCGACCGGGCCTTCCTGCAGGCCGAACTGGCGCGGGCAGGCCTTCGGGTCGAGAGCGAATTTCTGTGCACTATGCGACTGGCGCGTCGGCTGGTTCCCGGGCTGCCCAGCTACCGGCTCGACGTTCTGGTGGACGCATTGCAGGTGCGCACGCCGAGCGCACGGCAGTTCCACCGTTCACTGGCCGACGTGAACCACACTGTTGCCATCTGGCAAAGCTTGCACGCGCGCTTCACCGAGCACACCGGCCTGGCCGCGCCGACGGTTGCGGTTCTGAGCACGTTGATGCGCAAGTCGAAGAAACAGGTGCCGAAGTACCTGGCCTCGCTGCAGGCCCGCGGTCCCCTTGGTGTGCAGAGCCCGCTCGATCGACCGCTGTAGCCGAACTTGCGGCCGACTTAGACAACAAGGGAAACGTGCGGCTTCCGCCCGGAACCGACGACACCGATTGCGCGACCCCATGAAATCATTCCTCCCTTCGCGGGCAAGGGCGACTGCCGATGCCTCCGAACCCTGCTTGCACAAAAATTGGGGCAGCGGGAAGCTGCACGAATACGAAGTTGGACGGACATGTTGACTATGAATGGACCAGTTGGTGCGCTTGCCCTTGCCGGCGTCCTCGTCGCGGTGATTGTCATGGGCGCCGGCATATGGATGACCGCCCAGAAAGCCGGCCTTTCGGGGTTGGACTCCGTGGCACCCCATCGCTCGACGATCCTGATGATCAGGATGGCGGGTCTTGAGGATTGGAAAATACCTCGAATTGCGCTGCTCCTTGGACCGTTCCTACCTTTCCTGATCTGCCTCGTTCCGTTTGGTATTGCCCGACAGTTTGGGAAGGGGCGCCTCTTTGGCTTGGGCCTTCTGCTCCTGCCTTTCGTGTTCTTTCCTATCCTCGGATTTGGCAGCGCTAGGTACTCGCCTGCATCAAGGCCCGAGGCAACGGTGCCTCGCACGGCCCGAGGAGCTGACGTGTGACGACCTGGACAGCAGTGAACGAAGTAGAATTTCGCCCTACGCGTTGGATGCCGTTCAACCCATACAGGCGTTGCAACGCTGACGATCCCGCCGCAGGGACCTTGGTGTAGAATCGAGGGACCGGTCAGGGGGCGTCCAGCCGCTGAAGGGCAGAACGTTCGCCGGACGAACATGTGAGAAAGCGTGTCGCAATGAAAACCAGAACGCGGGCTTCATCGCCCCTTCGGAAGCAGGCACGGCGGGGTTTCCGCGGATACCCCGTGGCGACCGTGTGCTTCTACGGACCTACGGACGCTGTCGCGACCAAGGTCGCCGTGGGGATTGTTCGACGCGAGGGTGGGGACGCCGACCCACTGGAGCGGTGGTTCTCTGAGGACCGCGACATCCGCAAGGATGCCGCGCTGGAGGCCGAGGTTGCGCGATTCATTCTTTCCCACGCGGTCAAGTCCGTTGTGATGACCGAGGGGGTCATTGGCTGCCCCCACGAAGAGGGCATCGACTATCCGGAAGGTAGCTCATGTCCGAAGTGCCCGTACTGGGCTGGGCGCGACCGCTTCACGAAGGAACGTCTGCACTGACAGGATCTCTCTCTCTTGAGCGACAAGCGTGTTGCTACGATTCGTTTCCCGTGGTGTCTCCTCGGCTCGACTCGTCGGCGCTGTCCACCGCTGCCAATTCGCGCGGCCGCACCGCCACGGGATCGATATCGTCGACCGGCTTCTTCCCCGCCGCGCCCAGTTCCTCCAACTTGCGCACCGCCGGTTTGACCTTGCGCTCGAACGAGCCCACGGCCGCGTTGTAGGAATCCGTGGCCCGGCCCAACGCCGCGCCCAGCTTGCCAAAGTGATCGAACAAGGTGGTCAGCCGTTCGTGCAGCACTCGCCCCTGCTCGCTGATCCGCTGCGCGTTCTCCGCCAGTTTTTCCTGGCGCCAGCCATAGTGCACCGCCTGCAACAGGGCAATCAGCGTGGTGGGGGTGGCGATGAGCACCTTGTTGCCCACGCCTTGCTCGATGAGGTCCGGGCTTTCCTGCAGGGCCGCGTGGTAGATGCCTTCACTCGGCAGAAACATCACCACGAACTCGGGCGCGCTGGGCAGTTCGCTCCAGTAGCTCTTGGCCGACAGCTTCAGCACATGCGCGCGCACCTGGTCGGCGTGCCGGCGCAGATGCTCGCAGCGCAGGGGCTCGTCGGCGGCTGCATCTACTGCGGCCAGGTAGGCCTCCAGCGGTACCTTGGCATCCACTACCACCTGATGACCGTTGGGCAGGTTTACGATCAGGTCAGGCCGCAGCCGGCCGTCATCCAGGGTTTCCTGCTGCACAAAATCGCAGTGCTCGACCATGCCCGCCAACTCGACCACGCGCTGAAGCTGGATTTCGCCCCAGCGGCCGCGCACCGCCGGGGCACGCAGCGCGCGCACCAGGTTCCCGGTCTCCTGCGTCAGCTTGTCCTGGGAGGTCGCCAGGCCGGTGACCAGAGCGTTCAGCCGGCCGTAGGCCTGGCCGCGCTCCTTCTCGATCTCACGGATGTTGCCGTCCACCTTCTCCAAGGAATCGCGCACCGGTTTCAGCAGCGCCTCGATGGCCTTGTGCCGTGAATCCAGCGAGGCGTCAGTCTCGCGACGAGCGGCGCCGAACTTCTCGCTGGCCAGGGTCAGAAAGCCCTCGTTGTTGGCGGCCAGGGCCTCTGCCGCCAGCGCGCGGAAGGTGTCACCCAACTTCTCCTCGGCGCTGTCCAGGATGGCCTTTTGCTCGTCCAGGCTGCGGCGCAGTTCAGCTACCTGGGTTTCCGCGACCGTCCGATGTTTCTGTGCCTCGGCCAGCTCGCGCGCCAGCTCGCGCTCGCGCACCTCGCCGCGGGAGAGAGCCGCACGTAGTTCGTCCACGGTTGCCTGCGCGGCCCGCGCCCCGCACTCGATCTCGCGCAGCCGCGCCTCGGCGGCGCGCAGCCCCGTCTCCCCGCGCGCCTTTTCTCGCGCGGCAGCCAGCAGCCAGCCCACCAGCGCGCCAGCAGCGAGCGCGGCCATGGCCACGACGATCAAGGTGCCCAACATGGCAGAAGACTATCCGAATGTTCAGGTGGGGGGCAAGTCCTGATGCCACTGCTAGGCCTTGCGCGCTACCGCCTTGAAGAAGGTGTAGCAGAACGTGCCGTCATCTTCGGCACTTCGCTTCAGGTCGGCGATGCCTGCTCCCATGCGGCTTGGTCGATTAGGCCGAGGCGCTGGGCTGGCTCGGCCGCGCCCTCGACCATGGCGATGAAGGTCTTGCGGGTGAAGCCGTCCACCCAGCCCGGGCGGGTAGCGTCGGCGTACACGAAGCGCGGTGACACCTGCACGTCGTCCAGTCCCACCGATCGCAGCAACGGATACAAGCGGCGCCCGATCAGTGAGTCGCCGCCCGCAGCCGCTTGCGCCTCGCTCAAGCATTCGATGGTGCGGGTGGCGCGCGCGCTTTGCGGGTGGAAGAACGCCGAGCCGTGATCGCCTTCAATCACAGTCAGCGAGCCGCCCGGTCGCAGCACGCGCAGAAGGGCGCGCAAGGCATCCTCAGGTCGGCGCAGGTGCTCCAGCACGAAACACACGAACACATGGTCGAAAGTGGCCTCGGAAAATGGCAACGCAAGCAGGTTCGCCTGTTTGAACTCCACATTGCCCAGCCCCTCGCGCTCGATCGCCTCGCGCGCCAGTGCCAGCGACTTCGCAAACACGTCCACGCTGACGAAATGCGCGCTCGGACTTCGCCGCGCCAGAATCCGCGTCTGCGCCCCCACCCCGCACCCCGCCTCCAGCACCAGGCTGCCCGCCGGATATTGCGTGTCGTGGTGAAGCAGATCCGCAAGGGTGCCCGCCTGATCCGCCAGGCGATTGGCCTCGTCTTCGGTGTAGCCGTGAACATAGTCGAGCGACGTCATGGCGGGAAATCTAGCAGGACTAGGGGTGCGCGTTTCTGTGTCAGAATGTCCCTCACCATGAGCCAACCCATCGCTGATTTTTCGCAGTGCCGGCGCTTGGCGGTCGTGGGCGTGTCACGCGCGCGCCGCAAGTACGGGAACTACGCCTATCGCGAGCTGAAGGCTCGTGGCTTGGACGTCATGGCGGTGCATCCCACCTTGGCGAGCGTGGAGGGCGATCCTTGCTTCAAGTCACTGGCTGAGCTGCCGCGTGCGGCTGACGGAGTCTGGGTCTGTGTGCGGCCTGACAAAGCGCCCGAGGTCCTGCGCCAGGCAGCGGCGGCGGGAATTCGTAGGGCGTGGCTCCAGCAGGGCGCCGAGAGCGAGGCCGCGGCCAAAGTGGCGGCCGAGCTGGGACTCGACCTGGTCCAGGGTGAATGCATCCTGATGCACGCCCCGCCAGTGCGCGGATTCCACCGCTTGCACCGCGGGCTCTGGCGCATGCTCGGCCGACTGACGGTCACCCGCCGCTGAGCCCGTGCCGCTCTGAGGCCTCTGTCCCCTCTGTGTTCTCGACGGCAGGTGGCTCACGAGATGAAAGAACTCGTTAGCCCGCGGTTACTTTGTGCCCTCCGCCAGCTTGGCCCACGAATCGCGCAAGGGCACGGTGCGGTTGAACACGGGCTGGCCGGGCTTGGAATCCACGCTGTCCACGCAGAAGTAACCCAGTCGCTCGAACTGGAAACGGCTGCCAGGCGCGGCATCGGACAAGGCCGGCTCGATTTGCGCATCGGACACCACCTGCAATGAATTGGGATTGAGGCAGATGCGAAAATCCGCGCCACCTTCGCCCGGATTTGGCTTGGTGAACAGACGATCGTACAGGCGCACAGTCGCCGGCTTGGCGTGCGCGGCCGAGACCCAGTGCGAGGTGCCCTTGACCCGCCGGCCGTCGGGCGCGTCTCCCCCGCGCGAGCCTGGATCCCAAGTGCAGTGCACTTCCACGATCTCGCCCGCCGCATTCTTGACCACGCTTGCGCACTTGATGAGGCAGGCCCAGCGCAAGCGAATCTCGGCACCGGGCGAAAGGCGGAACCACTTCTTTGGCGGCACCTCGGCGAAATCGTCGCGTTCGATGTACACCACCTTGGAGAAAGGAATCTTGCGCGTTCCCATCGCGGGATTGTCGGGATGGTTGGCTGCCTCGAACCACTCCACCTGACCATCGGGAAAGTTGTCGATGACAACCCTGAGCGGCCGCAGCACCGCCATGGCGCGCGGCGCGCGCTTTTCCAGATCCTCGCGAATGGCGAATTCGAGCAGGCCCACGTCCACGATGCTGTCGTTCTTGGCCACCCCGATGCGCTCGGCAAAGGCGCGGATGGCCTCGGGGGTGTAGCCGCGGCGGCGCAGGCCGCTCAAACTGGGCATGCGCGGATCGTTCCAACCCGAAACCAGCTTCTCCTCGACCAGTTGTAGAAGCTTGCGTTTACTCATCAGGGTGTAGGTCAGATTCAGCCGGGCGAACTCGATCTGGCGCGGCCGGTACGCGAGCGGCAAGTTCTCGATGGTCCAGTCGTAAAGCGGGCGGTGGTCCTCGAATTCCAGCGTGCACACGGAGTGCGTGATCCCCTCCAGCGCGTCGGAGATGGGATGGGCATAGTCGTACATCGGGTAGATGCACCACTTGTCGCCGGTGCGGTGATGGGCCGCCTTCTTGATGCGGTAGAGCGGCGGGTCGCGCATGTTGAGGTTGGGATGGCGCATGTCGATCTTGGCGCGCAGCACGCGCGAGCCGTCGGCAAATTCGCCCGCCCGCATGCGACGGAAGAGGTCGAGACTCTCGGCCACCGAGCGGTTGCGAAACGGGCTGTCCTGGCCTGGCTTGTAGAAGTTGCCGCGGTACTCGCTGATCTGCTCGGCCGACAGGTCGTCGACGTAGGCCTTGCCGTTCTCGATCAGGATCTCGGTCAGCCGGTAGATCTCATCGAAGTAGTTCGAGGCATAGAGCGGCTGACCGTTCCAACGGAAACCCAACCAGGCCACGTCCTCCTCGATGGATTCGACGTACTCCACGTCTTCGGTGCTGGGGTTGGTGTCGTCGTAGCGCAGGTTGCACTTGCCGCCGTACTTGGCCGCCAGGCCGAAGTTCAGGCAGATGGACTTGGCGTGGCCGATATGCAGGTAGCCGTTGGGCTCGGGCGGAAACCGGGTGTGCACGCGCCCCTGGTTCTTACCTTGCGCGAGGTCGTCGTTGATGATCTCCTCGATGAAGTTGGTGGCTGATGCTGGATTGCTGTCGGGGCCGGTCATGGACGCAAAACTACGGTCAACGACGGGCAATGTCCAATCGTTGTGATGGGAACCCTAAAAGGGTTCCCAAACCCTCCCGCGACGGTACGTCGCCGGCGAAGCCGGCGGGCTCCCCACGCGCTTGAACAACGCGAACCGGAACCTTGGATTGGCGGGGAGCGGTGTAGGTGGCGGTCGCGGTGGCAGGGACGATGGCGGTGGCGGGGACGGTGACCGTGGCAAGGACAATGCCGTTCAGCGGGGAGCGCGCTTCAACGGCATGTTATGCGGCCCACCCCTACGCCAGTGTGTGATCGCATCCAAGGCCCACACGATATCGTCTGCGGTGTGTCCTTGGAGGACATCAAGGTGGGAACCTCCCGCGAGTTTCAGACGCAAGAAACGCAAGTACTCGTATCCGTTCTCCAAGGGCTCCGATTCTATCGAAGGATCGGCGTCAGGGTTCAGCCTGACGTGCTTGCGCGAGGCTAGAAAAAGCCGAACTTGAGTCACATCTGCGTATTCGTCCGTGAGGCGCAACGTGGTCCGGTTTCTTGTGAGGTTCAGGAGGTATCCAGCGTATGCAAGCAAACCGCAACCGAGCCACACGGACGAGCCTGTCGATTTTCCTAAGGGCAACACCAGATACACCGCGATTGCGACCAGAGGGATCGCCCACAAGAGCACAACGGTCAGGGATGAGGTGACTCTCCCCTTCACAACGAGCGAATTGGAGTCCGCTTCAAGCAGAAGCGCACCCGACGGCGACTTCGTACTATGTTCTTCTGTAGTCATTGGAATCTTCGAGATATCTGGTTCGCCGAAACTTTGTATTCGGACGCAGCTTCCCGCTGTACGCCGTTTTTCGCAAGCACTGGCGGGCGACGTACGTCGCGCGGCCAAGCCGCCTTTCCATCCGTCTCGACCGCCGCCTACGGCAAATGCGAAGATCAAATTCCCGCGCCCGCCGCTGCGGGCAGGGGCAGGCGGATCGAGAACACGGTGCCGGCTTCTGCGCTGGTGGTGAAGCTGACCTTGCCGCCCAGGTAGCGCTCGCCCAGCAGTTTCATGCTGTAGGTGCCCAGGCCGTGTCCGGTGCCGGCCTTGGTGGTGAACGAGCGCTGGAAAACACGTGCGGCAACTGCCGGCGCGATCTCGCCGGGGTTGTGCACGCGGAACGCAACTGCGTCGCCCGGCTCGGGCACGCCGTCCCCATTCGGGCCGGCCTCCCGTTCGGACCACAGGCGAACCTGGCCTCCGGCGGGCGTGGCCTCGAACGCATTCTTCACCATGTTGACCAGCACTCGTCCGAGCAGCACGGGATCGGTCACCAGTTCCGCACCGGGGCAGCGATCCTCGACCGTCAGGGTGCGCTGCTGGGTGGCGTGCGCGTCCGCGAACATCCCTCGCAGATCGGCGAGCAACGTCGCGGGCGCGACCGCAACCCGCTGGGGGCGCAGGGTACCCTGCTCGGCATCCAGCAGGGTGCGCTGCAACTGGATTTCTCGCTCAAGCTGGCCGACCAAACGGCTCACCCGCTCGCGTGCGTGGTCTTGCCGCTCGCCACTGGAATGGTTGAGCAGGTGGGTCCAGTTGGACAGGGCCGAGAGCGTGTTGAGAATGTCATGAAAGAAGACCCGCTCTAGCGCTTGGCGGCGCTTCTCGTGACTGATATCGCGCAGGGACACCACGGTGTAATCCTTGCCGTCGATTTCCACCTGGCTGGCGCGCACGTTGAGCTCCAACGCTGTCCCGTCTACGCCATCACCTGTGGTCAGCAGGCACTCCTGCTCGACTGTGCCCCTGCCGGATTGCGATCGGGTGACGGCCTGAAAGGTTCCACAAGCCAGGCAGTGCTCGCCAGCGCCACAACCCTGCTTGGCGGCGCGGGGACACGAGAAGAACTCGCCAGGCCGCAGCCCGATGGCTCGCCTTTCGTGGCGCAGGCTCTCCAGCAAGGGCGCGCGGTTGGTGGCCAGGATCTGCCGCTCCCGGTTGAGCACCAGCAGACCCGCGTCCACCGCCTCCAGCAGGGCGCTCACGATGGGGCTCTGGCTCACCGTCCGCACATCTGCCTCCAGCGCGACACGGCTGGCGCGTTCGTGGGACACCACCGGAATTGGTGTCAGCGGCGCGTCTTCACGATTGGACTTCGACACCGGCGCCTAGCCTCGTTGCGTCTCTGTTGACGGATTTCAAGTCGACCAAGCAAGCCTAGCACGCGGTCTCTCAGTTGCTCGGAACACCGCGTCCGGTGTCGACGCCGGTTGCTGGCAAGGAGGATTGTCGCGCCAGCAGCACGCAGTGTCCGCCTTTGTACACAGTCACGAACTCGCGCAGCACCAGCTCGGCCCACCTTGGGGGCAAGCCCTCGGGTGGCAAGGCAAATGAAGGGATTGACCAGCCGTAGTTCATCTCAAATCGATCGGCAAACGAAAGTAAGGTCACGCGAGGATCCGCCAGATACCCAGCGATTTCCCTATCAGTCGCCAAGTGGAGTCGCTGGGCGGAAGCGGCTGGCAGGTCACGTGTTACGCTGAAGGGCCCCATGGAGAGATTGCGCGGCACAGGTCGGTTGGTCTCCAGGGCGGGAATGAGATTTGGCCCGATGAGAGGCTGGCCAGGCGGCAGCAACTGATCAACCAGCGCGCGGATGCGCGCACTACGATTGGGCAAGCCGAAGTCGTAGTCGGGAACTACCCGAGGCAGGCAGAGTGAGGCGACGTTGCCGCGCCGGGTTCCCGATTGAATGATGTTGCCGATTGGGTTGGCGCCGAGGTGAATCGCCACCAGCGCTGCCACCAACCATGCGCGACCGGGAAACGACCAAGCGTGGACAAAGTCGGCGACCACGAGGATGAGAGCGAGGGCGAGCGGCAAGAGAAAGGGAACGCTGTATTCAGCCAGCCCGCCCGTCGGAAGAAGATTGGTGGCCAGCGCGAGCACAGCCGCCGCTGCCAGGATGGCCGGACGGCGCGGCCAGGGCCGGCGCCTCGCGAAGGCGACTGACAGCAAGACCAGCATCCAACAAGCCGGCGCCTGCAAGAAGATCTCGGTCCAACCGAGGCGCCCTCCTACGTGCTGCAGCGACGAGGCGGGGAAGCGAAAGAGCCAGAAGACCGTGCTCTCAGGCGCGATCAACCAGAGCGGCAAGAACACCACGGCCAAGAGTCCGACCAGTTCCGCCACGGTCCGGAGCGCTTCGCGCGCCGAAGGCCGGCCACCGTCCCAGAAGGCAGCCAGCCACAAGGCCAGGAAGTAGGGTGCGCTGGCCAGACGACAGCCGATCCCTAGCGCAGCCAGCGCCGACAGAAACAAATGCTTGCGGCTCGTGCGAGGCCATTGCAGAAAGACCCAGGCCGCCACCACGGCCGCCAGCGACGTGAGCGCGTAGGCTTTGCCAAGGTGGATGAAGTACATCCAGGGTGGCCAGAGCGAAAAAGCCAGCGCCATGAGCAGGCCGACCAAGGGCCGCGTCCGCCGGGCTGCCAGCCATGCGCAAAGCCCAAGGGCCAGAGCTCCCCACAGGCCGTTGGCCGAGCGCTGCTGCACCAGCCCGAAGCCGATGAGGCGCATCACCGCGCCGTTGACCAAGGGAAGAACCGGCGGCTGCGAATAGCCGAAATCGCGATAGGGCAGGTCCCCTTGCGTGATGGCTCGCGCCGCGATCCCATAGAAACCCTCGTCTACGTTCAGACCATCGAACAGAACATGGAAGGTGGCGCTGGCCAGGTGCACGGAGAGCGCGGCCGTCAAGCCTAAGGCAAGCCAGAGGCGAGGCTTCGCCTGGTTGGCAGACTGGCCAACCGGCATCTTGTCGATGGCATCGCACGGCACGGGAGTCATGGTGCCCTATACCGTACGCGCCACCAAGCAACTTCGGGGCTAGCCAACGCTTGCCCTCGCTAGAGAGCGGCTAGCTTTTCGGCCAGGCCAGATGAGCGGCTCAGGCTGGTGGCGGCACCAGCAGCCAGAACTTCCGCGCTGCCGCAGATCACGACTGCGTGCCGCGCGCGGGTCAGGGCAGTGTAGAGCAGCTCGCGGGTCGAAAGGGGCAGAGGCTGCTCGGGCAAGAGCAGCAGGACCTGGTCGTGCTCGGAGCCCTGCGCCTTGTGCACAGTCAGGGCATAGGCCAGGGACAGATCCTCACCCAATGCCTCGGGCGAGACCGCCAGCCAGCGCGAGGTCCCTGCGGTCGACAGACGAAACACAGCCATGGGTCGGGCTGCATGGCCGGGCTGCTTGACTGACAGGATGAATCCCTGGTCGCCGTTCCACAGGCCGCGCTGGTAGTCGTTGTGCAGGACCAGCACCGGCTCGCCGGGCAGAAGCTCGCCGCCAAAGCCGGCGCATAGGCCGTGCAAGAAGGCGTTGACCGGATTGGCACCGGTGGGCCGTTCGCGGGTCACGCAGAGCACGCGCTGGCGCGCAACCTGCGCGTTCAGGCGAGTCAGGCGGTCGTGGTCTGTCGAGGAGAATCCCTCAGGCCCGAGAACGTATTCATGTTCGACGAGTTGGTTCCATTCTGGCAGCGCCGCGATTGAATCGCGGTACCAGCGTTCGAGCACAGCCTCGCGCTCTATGCCAGGCACAAGCTCTACGCCGTCGAAAGCCAACGCCGCAGCCGTGGATCGCGGCGAGAGCAAGCCCAAGAGCCGGCCGGCATCGCCCGCGCGCACGGCCGCCGCACATTCGTTGATGCGACGGCCAGCCGCCTGGGCCTGGTCAGTGCGGAAGTTTCGCTGCAGCCGCACCGCCAGGCAGGAGAGGTCGCGAAACACGGCTCCTGCGTCGACCGAAGGCAACTGGTCCGCATCACCCAGCAGCACCAACACGGCGTCGTCGCGCAGCGCACGCAGGAGTCGATCCATGAGCGCCAGATCGATCATCGACCCCTCGTCGACGATCAGCGCCCGTGCGGCCAGGCGATGATTGTGGTGGTGCAAGAAGCGGTCGGTTGCCGGCGAGTAGCCGAGCAGCCGGTGCAAGGTCTGTGCTGCCGGGCAGGCGGACTGCAGGGCGCGATCCTCGGCAGACGGCGCGGGCAGCGCGGCCAGAGCGGCGTGAAAGGACTCTTGCAGGCGGTTGGCAGCCTTGCCGGTGGGCGCGGCTAGCGCCAGCTCAGACGCAGGCACGCCCAGCCGCACCAGCCCGCGGCCGAGCGCGAGCGCGATGGTGGTCTTGCCCGTGCCCGGGCCGCCGCTCACCACGGCCAGGTGGCGGCCCAGGGCTGCCGCAACCGCCGCCTGTTGCTCGTCGCTCAATGGCGGCGCACTTCCGGCCGTGACCTCAGCGACAGCGGTTCTCACGGCTTGCGGGTCCGGGCCAGGCTGCGCCGCCCGCGCCCTGATGGCCGCTGCCAGGCGGGTTTCGCAAGCCAAAACCCGCTGGTGATACAGGAACTCACCGTCGACGATGAGCGGCTTGCGTTCGCCCGGGGCCCCGACCAGCGCGGGCGCCATGCGTACAAGTGCGTGCTCGGCCGCTGCCAGCCGCATGCGCGTGCTGCCCTGACTGCCGCTGATAAGCGATCGCGCGACCAGGCCGACCAAATCCCGACGCTCGGCCTCGCCCATCCCGCTCGGAAGCTGGCCCATCTGCCAGGCCAAGAATGCTTCTTCCTCGCCCAGATCGGCGTCGCGCAGATAAGAAAGAAGTCCCGGCGGATAGGCAACCGCAGGCGCCAGACGTTGGCGGGCGGTTCCGAGCGGAGACAGAGCAGTGTCCGATTTCATGTCCGGGGGGTGGAACAGTCTACCGCATCGCGACCTCGCCCGCGGAACCCGTTGCGCGGCCGGCTTCCTTCCTGGAGCATCAGAGCCATGGATGTGAGCGAAGACGGCGCCGAGACGTTCACTTTCGCGGGCTTGGGCTCCACCAGACCTCTGGTCACGTGACCAACTGCAGCCAGATCGCCGGCGGCGCGGTATCTGCGAAGCGGGCTGCGTCATACCTTGGCACAAAAGCGCACCAGCATTAGCGTGGGCGGGCGAGGTGGCAGGTGGCTTGTAGTCAGAGCCGTGGTTCGGTAAAACAAGGGGCCGAAAGGAAGGATCACCGTGGAAAGCGAACACGACAAACCAAAGCAAGCCGAAGCAGCACCGCCAGCACCCCAGGCCGCACAGCCGGCACGCCAGGCAGCCCCTGAGAGCAAGACGCCGGGCGTCTCACGCGGCAAAATCTATCTTGTCTTGGCGGTCGCCGCGGTCATCGTCTTCGCCGCCTACTTTGCTACCCGCAGGAGTACCTTGATTTCGACCGCCGCGTCGCCTGCGACTTCAGCGGCGATCACGCTGGTGACCTCGGATCGTACCGACCTGGACTGCGTGGCTCGCAAGGGCATCCAGGGTTTCAATTGTGGGTTTTCCACCGAGATCGTCACCTGGCAGGGCGACGAGCAGAACAAGCTCAAGCCGTACTACACCCTGGATCGCCACCTGTATCTTATTCCGGGTCTCTTCCTTGAGCCGGCCATTGCGAAACGCTACATGGCCGACCCCCCCAACAAGCCGCGCGAACAACTCAAGCGCTTTACCGCCCGCTGCCAGATCAAGGTAATCGGCAAGCTGACCGGGGTGCGCACGCGCTGGTTGGCCAATACCGCTTGGTCGAACCCCGAAGACATTGACGTCGCCACCGCAAAGGATTGCAAAGTCGAAGGCTGAGCAGGCAGCGGGGCCTATGGCCATGATCCGCAAGGCAAACCAGCGCGGGTACCAGCGCGCCCTGCCGGGGATCGAGCGCAAGACCCTGGTCTACGGTGAGCGAACCCTGTTGACCGAGTTGAGGTGTTTCGGTGATATTTCGCCAGAACTTGCGTGAACTCGTCGGGATAACCGCGCTCTGCGCTGCTGCGGGTGCCTGTTCGAACTCCGGCTCGGCAACCCCGAACTTGCCCCATTTCAATGACATCACTACGGCCACCCCGGAGATTCAGGCCGCGGCACGCGCTGTCGTGCGCATTCGTACGGCCGGCGAGTACGGGACCGGATTTTTCATTTCGCCCAGCGGCCTGCTTCTCACCAACAATCACGTGCTGGGCGATCCGGTGTGTGCAGTTGAGGGATGCTATGTCGAGCTGACTCAGATGCACCAGCGTGGAGAGCCACAACAACAACCAAGCACGGTGTTTGGGGTTCCTGCCACTGTCAACCCAGGGCTCGACATGGCTGCTGTTCAATTCTACGACCCCGACGGCAATCAGCTCGACACCCCAGACTACCTTTCGTTCGACGGCCAGGACGGGGCGTCTTTGCTCAACCAACACGTCACCATCGTGGGACACCCCGAAGGCTTTCTCAAGAAATGGACAGATGGCCAGGTCACGGACACCAATGGCCAGTGGATCACGACCACGGCGTACACGCTTCCTGGCGAAAGCGGCTCGCCCATACTGAACGACCAGGGACAAGTTGTGGGACTGCTGCACCGAGGGCCCGCGTCAGAGGACCTGTTTTCCAAGACTGGGGTCGACATGTACTCCGTGGGAACCGCATCGGCACCCATCGTGACCGTCCTGGCGGCACCTCCGTCAGCCCCTGTCGTATCCACGATCGCCCCGACAACCAAGGAGCAATTCCTGGCCAATGATTTCGTATACCTCAACGCGCGCGTCGCGACTGTCACCGTTGACGGCATGTCGATAAGCGCAATTCCCATATTGGGAGAGGCTTGCGACGCGGCGCTGGCGCGAACTGACTTCACATCCCCTAACGATCTCGATAGTGCCCTGACGCCCTGCTATCACGCCGAGACCTGGATTGACTGCCGCAGCAGTTCTTCCATCGCCCCCTACGGGACCGTCTGCCCGGCCCCCACGGATCAGGCCGCCTGGACAAGTCGCTATCAAAGCGTAAACCAGCTCTGGCTGGGCATGAATGGGCAGCCCGACTACTCCATAGTGAGTTTTGGGATCGCCCAACTCCAGCCCTCATGGGACGCCGGCGTGAGCGCGGGCGCACAATCGCTGCAACAAGTTCTGGCCGTGGCGAACCCGGTTCTCGATTATAGCCTGGCGCTTTATCTGGCGGCCTTCGCCATAGACTCTTACGGCGGAACCCAGATTGCGACCTATGTCTCGAACTACAAGCAAGTTCCACACTACGAACTGCAAGCCACCTACATCGCCTACACGGCTGGCTGGCTTTACGACGACCGCAGCATGACCGAAGCCCAATTGCAGAGCTTCCTGCAGCAACTGTTCGCCGATCCCAACATCAGTCTAGGCTCTAGGCTGGCGATTGAAAACTATCTGTATGACTTGAACGCGCTCTAGCACTACTGTTGTTGATTTCTCCCTTCGTCGTCGCTGCTGCGGGCGCCATCCGCGGCCTCGCTCCTCGGTCAGATACGTCGAGTATTCTCTCTCGTCGCTCGTTGCGGCTGGGGCTCCTCGCGACGCGCCGGCTCGGTCCGAATTTCAATCAGTAGTGCTAGCCAGCCTGAAGCCCCCAGAATTCGCTGCCCAACATCTCGGCCTGCCAGTCGAGCACGGTCTCCCAATCGGGCCTGCGGAAGTAGATGCCGGCCTGCTCATCACCGGGCCGCATGCCGCGCAGGAAACAGTAGAGCACGCCGCCAAAGCGGCGCTCGAATGCAGCGCGATCGTTCAAACCAGCCAGGCGCAGGACAGCCAAGGTGTAGAGTCGCGCCTGGATTTGGTAGTTGTTCTCGCAGTGCGTGCGCACGCGGTCCGCATCCCAAGCTGGCAGCCAATCACCCTTCCAGTCGCATAGGTAAATGCGGCCTTCGCGCTCAAACAGGTAGTCAATGAAGCCCTTGACCAGGCCGCGTCCAATAGACCAGCCCGCGCCATCTTCCATTGCGAGGCCAGCCTGTCCCAGCAGAGGATGACTCTGTTCAGGGATCGGATACAGGAACTCAACTTCCCGCAGCGACGGCCGCTGCAGGCCCAGACCTGGCACGACACAATCGCCGATGCGCAGCGGTGTGAAGAGCGCCGTGTGGACTAGGTGCGCGGCGTGCGCGATCTGGTCCGGATCGCGCTCGTGCCGACGCGCGAGGCGAGCGAGAAGCTGCGCGATTTCAGGCTGCGCGGCCCATCTGGCTGATGAGCGAGAGGCGGCTAGGCCGTCGAGCGGGACCTGTTCCAAGATGGCGTGCAAGAAGATCCCGGAAAGCCGCCCGCGCTCAAGCTCGCGCGGGTCAATGGGCGCGGCCTCGGCATACTCCGCCGGCTCGTTGGCGGTGGCCATGTCAGCCGGCTCCTCAGGAACTACGAAGCCGCCATGGCGGCGCTTCACTCCCGTGTACGACGTGACGACAAACCCGGCGCGCTCTCTCGCAATTCGTTGGAACTCTGTTGCGGGAACATCGGCTGGCAATTGCGGCGGCTGCCAAACTGAGAGCGCCGCAGGTGGGAGTGCCGGCAATGCCAAGGGCGGCTCACCGGGACAAGCTACAGGCACGCAATGAAACAACCCGCGGGTATCAGCGCCGGAAAGCACCCTGTCGAGAATCGGGCGCAGAAAACCGTAGGGACCGGTGAAGGCAAGGCGGCCCTCCGGACAGCGCGGAAGGTAGAGCCGCGCGCGGGCGCGGGTGAGCGCCACGTAGAGGACGCGCCGGTCCTCATCGGCGATTTCATCGTCGTAGATCTCTTCTTCCTCGGGAGCGAGCGAACCCAGGTGGACCACCCGTTGGCCGGCGCAATCGTGAAACACACTGAATGGGCCGCTCCTTCCGCGAAACAGGCCGCCGTAGAAAAAGACCACATCGGCCTCTAGTCCCTTGGCCTTGTGCACGGTCATCACTTGCACGGCATCGGCGTCACTTTCCAGCCGCTGCAGGTTGCGCTCGTCGCCGGGAGGCAGGCGCGTCCCATTGACATACGCGCCCAGCATCTCCACCAATTCGCGCAAAGTCGCATGCGTGCGCGCCGCCTCCTCTTGAACGATCTCGAAGATGTGCAGGAAGTTGGTCAGGGCCCGCTCACTACGGTTCAAACAAACCTCGCGGCGTACAATTCCGCTTTGCGAAAGGATGCGTGCAAGAAGGACGCCGTAATCACCATTCAAGGCCAGCTCGCGCCATTCGAAAAGCCGGCGCAATAGGGGGTCCGAGGAATCGGGACGATCCCTTTGCGCCAAGTCGGCCAGATCGAGGGCGAAGAAGTCTGTCAAGAGAGCCCGCAGCCGCAAAGTGTGATCGTCGGGCTCGGCAATGGCGCGCAACAGGTCCAGCACGTCTTTGGCCTGGCTGGTCTGGAAGAGCCCGCCTTCTTTGTAGAACGCGAAAGGCAGGCCCGCGGCCCGCAATGTGTCGCCGATCTCATCACATTCGCCGTTGGTAGAGGCGAGCACAAATATGTCGCGGGCTGCGATTTGCTTCGAACCGCCGTTGTCGAGAAGCAACAGCGCTCCCTCTCGGGAGAGCAGACGGCGAATCTCCTCCACCATCTGGCGCCGCAAGGCGCGCCTTATGTCGGCCACACCGATGCCCGCGGCTGCCTGCACGTCGAACACCACCACGCCTGGCCTAGGCTGATCGTCAGGTCCGAGCAGGCGCCGATCGCGGTGGCCACAGGTCACCGGCTGGTCGTAGTCGATGCCCGCCCCGGCCCGAAAGAAACCCGTGGCCCGGTCGAACACGGCGTTATATCCGTCGATAACCGCCTGGGTCGAGCGAAAGTTCTGCCTCAGCCTCACCAAGGCGCCGCCCGCCTGCAGGATCTCGTCGCGCGCGCGCAGGTAGGTGTGCACGTCGGCGCCGCGGAATCGGTATATGGCCTGTTTGGGATCACCAATGACGGTCAACACATGTCCGGCGCTGCTCTCGAAGAACAGACGCCGGAAGATGAACCACTGCACTTCGTCGGTGTCCTGAAATTCGTCAATGAGTGCATACTTGTAGCGGAGGCGCAGGGTGGAAAGTAGCAACTGAGCAGGCGCACTGTTGTCGGCCAGACGTTCGGCCACCAGGGTCAGCATGTCCTGGAAATCGTAGAGCCCGGCCGCGCGCTTGCGATCCTGCAGGCGCGCAGCGACCAGCGGCAGAAACTTATGCGCCACCGCTGCGAGCAATGGCACGCGCGCGTCGCGAATCGCAGCGGTTGCGCGGCAAAGCTCTGCTAGCTTGGGATCAGCCGCGGCCTTCCCAAGATGGTCAAGCAAGTACGCAAGGCCTCTCTCTTTCCAGCCGGACTCCTTTGTTTGCAATTGGGCGAGGAAGGTCGCCATTTCGCCCGTCTCGCCTGCCTCGGCCACCAGCTCAGAGAGGGCGGCCACACGTGACAACACTGCCGTCAGGGTCGAGCCCTTGACTCCCGCTCGCTTCAATCGCTCGGCCAGGGTTAGATTATGGACAGTCTCCGTTGGCCATGCCGCGATGGCCGCGGCTAGAGCGGCCTCGTCGAATTGCGGCTGCAAGGCTTCGGGACGTGACGGGAAGATGCGGGCCAGCTCGGCCGCGCACGCGCGCAGCGCGCGTTCCAGTTCGGCAGCGGCGCCGCCCACAGCCAGCCAGGCGCGCAGATACGGCTGCAGTCCGGGCTGAACCGCGAAATCATTGCGCAGGGACTCCAGGAAGGCAGTGTGAAAGGCATCAGCCTCGTCCACCGCCTGCTCGTCGAACATGCGTTGATGGAGAAAGGCGTGGTCGCCCAAGATCCCGCGACAGAAGCCATGGATCGTCGAGATGGTGGCACGATCGAATGCCAGCAGGGCGTCGCGCAGCCGGCCCCGCGCAGTCTCGTCGATGAGCCAGCATTCTTGGTCGGGCCGTTGAGCAGCATCGGGGTGGTCGGCCGAAAGATGGCAAAGCTCGCTCAGCTTTTCGCGCAAGCGCAAGCAAAGCTCAGCGGTGGCCCGCTCAGTGAAAGTGACGACCAGGATCTCCTCCATGTGCGCGCCGTGATTGAGCAGCAACTCGACCACCAAGTGTTCCAGGAGAAAGGTCTTGCCGGTTCCGGCCGACGCTTCCACCACGGCATGCCGGGTGCCCAGTCGATCCAGTTCAGGCGGTCGGGGATAGCGGATGACGGCGCTCATGCGGCCCCGGTCTCCAATTCGAAGAAGAGGCCGAAGCGATCGGCCACCATGCGCGCGGCCATTTCCGCCGAGGGCGGATACCATCGATCGGCGGCATCGCGGATCGGCCCGCGCAGGGTGCTGAAGCGTAAAGGGCCACCTTCGCGGTGCTGTTGGCAAAGCCTCTCCGCCTCGTCCCAGGCCAAGAGACCCCTGCGCCGCGCGCGGAACACGGCCTCGCAGGGCAGAACATAGGGGTGAAGTCCGGTGGGCTCGCCGAAAGGGCCAAGCGTCCCGGTCAGCATGTCGCGCACTAGGCGCGCAAGGTAGTCGCGCGCACGAGCCATGTCCAAAACGGCAAAACGGTGCTCGTCAATGTCCTGCCGGGCGCCGTGGGTGAGAAGGATCAGCCCGCGGTGGCCGGCCGGGGCCCGGGACAGTCCAGCGGCAGCTAGCGCCACGTGATCGAGGAACGCGGCCAAGGATTCCTTGTCGAGCCGGGTTTCCTCATCAGTGTCCCTTGATCGGCACGCGAAAATGATCGAGGCACGCGGCAGGTCCAGGGCTTCAACCAGAACGCTCGTCCGGCCCTGCACCTCCACGTGCAGCGGAAGCTGCTCTCCGCCCGCGCTCAAGTCGAGTGTGATGGCTGGCAAGATTTCGCGCGCGTCTTCGTTCTCGGCTGCCCGGCCAAAGTGCAAGACGCGACTGTGCAACGGCAGAGCACCCGCGATGCGGCCAAGCTGTTCAGTCCACTTGTTCAAAATGGCTGCGTGGTGCTCGCGCTCGGCCTGGTGAAACAGCCCGGCCGGGGCTCGGCCCGCCAATTCTTCGCGCAGGCTGATCTCGTCGTAGCGTGTGGCCACCGTCTCGGGCGATGGCACGGCTTCCGACGCCAAGACGGCGCGGATCATGGCTTCGCGAAGACAGGTGGTCCGATCCAGCGCAGTCGTGGCAAATGGCTCGTCCTCGCGGTCAGCTAGCTCATCGTCACCCTGGGTTTCGCGCAGGCGCAGGCGGAAGCGCGCTGAGCCCTGGAGAGGATCCTCGAGGAAGCGACGCAGATCCGTGAGCGTGACGATCACGCTCGTCGCTTGCTCACGCGCCTCGGCTGCCGGCGCCAGCGGTGCGGGCAACGACAAGCGAGATGCGACCTCGGCAAAAGCGGAAGGCGAAAGCGCGGAACGAAGATCGTCGACGCTGATATGGGAACCCTGAAAGGGTTCGCTTCGCCCTTCGGCCCCCCACCCGCCACCCCTACCCCGCTCGCTTCCCCCTTCGGGGACTTCGGGACCTGCACCTTCCCCACCACACCCGCTCGCTGCGCTCGCGCCCTCGCGCTCGGCCTCGCCAGTCCTCCCGCGATGGTGCGCCGCCGGCGAGGGCGCGCGCGAAGCGCGCGGGTGGGGCAGGGTGGGCTGTCCGTCCCGAAGTGCCGGCGGGCTCCCCACGCGACTAGCCGGAGCGGCCGTGCCTGCTGGCAGCGACTTGCGCAAAGAATCGCCCAAATCCCAGGCCGCATGTTCGGCGCGCGCGAGCGGCAGGGCGTCCAGGCGCTCGACGTCCGCGTGGCGGCGCAGCGGCGGTGGGTGACCGTCGAACAGCCTTTTCACTTCAGCATCGGTGAGGTAGCCGCTCGACAGGATCTCGCGCAGTTCGAGCAGCACGGCAGAAGGCGGCCGCTTTTCACCGGTGACCTCGTCGCGGCCGAGGTAGGAGAGCACCAGCCGGTCGCGCGCGCACAGCAGCGTCTCCAGGAACATATACAGATCCTGCTCGCGGGGTGTGACGTCGCCTGGTTCGCGCCGGGCTTCGCGCAAGTCCAGATCCCCGCGGCGGGCGTTGCGCGGGAAATCGCCCTGGCCCAGGCCAAGCACGAAGACCACGCGGAAGGGGATGGCCCGCATGGGCACGAAGGACGCGACGGTCACGCCGCGCGCGAGGTATTGGCCACGCGATCCCGGGATGGAAGCGAGTGCGCTGCGGGCCAGCTCGGCTGCGACCCGGTAGCTGACGGGCAAGTCCTGCAGGCCAACGTCTTCGAGATCGTCCACCGCTCCCCGGCAGCGCGCCAGCAGTCCTTCTTCAGTGTCATCGCTCATATGGGAACCCTCAAAGGGTTTCCAAACCCTTCGGCCTCCCACCTGCCCCCCCTCCCTGCTCGCTTCGCTCGGCCTCGCGCGATGGTCCGCGGCGAGCAACGAGGGCGCGCGCGAAGCGCGCGGGGCGGGCAGGGTGGCCGTCGGTCCCGAAGCCCCCGAAGGGGGAGCTCGCCGGCTCCCCACGCGACTAGGCACAAGGTACGCGGCCAGCATGCCGCGGATGAAGTCCAGCCACCCGCGGAGCGGACGCTCGGTCGGGCCGTCGCTGCCAGCGGCGAATCGAGCATCGGCGATGAGCGAACGCACGAGAAGCGCGAACCCGAGCGCGCTGGCGCGTTCATCGGGGGCAGTTTCGACGGGCAGGTACTGATTCTCGTCGAGACTGACCGGGGTTGGCTCGCCGCTGCGTTCTCCCAGCATGAACGCGCCCAGGGCCAGTCGGCGCAGGCCCTGATCCCAGGTGAACAGATCGCGGTCCAGGTAGCTTCCGGCGAGATCTCGCTGCTCGGCCCCGCGCACGATCCCTAGCTCGTCGATCAGGCGCAGCCAGTCCGCTGGGCGGGCGCCGGGGAAACGCGCCATCAGCGACGGGTGGATGAGAAGCGGCGCCAGCTCCTTGCGCGAGAACGAGGAGAACGGCAGGTCGAGCAGCATTTGCGCGGCCTCGGCCAGCCGGTGCCCGCCAGCGAGCGGCAGGTCCACCACGTGATGGGGCAAATCGTGGCTCTCGCCAAAGACCGCGCCCACCTGCGAAAGATAGGCATCCTTGCGCGACTCGGGCACGATGACCGCGATGTCATTGCAGCGCAGATCGGGCTGCGTGCGCAGGCAACGCCAGATCTCGGCCGCTACCACTTCCAGCTCGCGGCGTATGCCTGGGCAGGCCAGCACCTGCAGGCTGCCGTCGGCGCGCAGGGTTGGGTCGGGCTCGCTTCTTGCCACCCGGTCCAGAATGTCGTTCTGCAGGCGGCCGAGCAGCGTGGGTGCGGCCGAGGCTGCGAAGTGTTCCTCGAAGTCGCACAACTCGAGCTGGCCGAGCAGGCGCAGGTTCTCGCGGCCCGGCCGGCCCCACAGTCGCAAAGCGAGATTCTCGGATGGATTAAGTAGGCCAAAGGGATCGTCGAGCGCGTGGTCTGCTTGGGGCATCCTAGCCATCCGGCGGCGTACCTCGGACGCCGTTTCAACGTCTTCCCAGAATTCGCGGCAGGGGTTGAGCGTGTACAGGCACACCTCGATGTGGCGGCCGAGCGCGGCCAGCATGCGATGGTAGGCCGGCGCGGCGTAGGACACGCCGAATAGGTGCAACCGCGGTCCCAGTTCTTCGGCCGCGAGCTTGCCCTGCGCTTCGGCGCGCGCCAAAAGCTCGTCGATGCGCAACCAGGTGACGCCCTCGGCTTGCGAGCGAAGGGCGATGCGACCCTTGGGGCCAAAGATGGCCAGCCAGAGCGCGCGCTGCCATGCCTCTGTGGCGGCAAACAGGCGATCGTTGCCGAGGCTGGCGCCTGTCTCCCACGTCTTCACCATCTCGGCTCGCGACGCCGCATATTCCTCGAACAGCGGGCCTAGCCGGAAGGCGAGCTGGCAGCGTCGGCGGTCGACCGCGTCGCGCGCGTCGCCGCCCGCAAGAAGATAGGCGCGCACCGGCGCCATCTCCGGCCGTCTGAGAAACCCGTCGTCGTGAAACAGCGCCAGCAGGTGGCCTTGGATCTGTTGCGCATCCACTACGCGGCCGTTGGGTATCGCCTGCTCGGCCACGCGGGCCAGCAGTTTGCGCAGAAACGTGACCTGCAAATTGGCCGCAATTCCGCACGCCCGCGCCACGCCCAGGCGCAGATAGGTCTCCACATTGCGGTTGGGCACCACCACCCGCACCGGCGCAAAGGGACCGTCGCTCTGCCGCTCGCGCTGCAAGTTGCGCACGAACGCCTGCAAGAGCGCCTCGGTGCGGTTGGAGCAGCAAACGCGAATCATGAGCGGCCAGGATAGCCCACCGGCGGGAAGGCAGACAGCCTGTACGCAGCTCAGCCGGCTGAGGGCATCTTGATGGCAAGTCGTCATATTCAGAAGTGCGGCAAAGGACGGCTAACAACTATTCCTCGTCATTGCCGAAAACCGGGTATGCCACAACGAGAAGGGCCGGACGGAGTACGAGGCGCGCAAGGACGCGCCCGCGTCGTGAGACCGACCGTGACCGAAACCAGCCTCGTTCCGCTAGAACGGGTGGAGCGGACGATCCTCATTCTGCGCGGACAGAGGGTCATCCTCGATTCCGACCTAGCCGCCTTGTGCGGCGTGCCCGTCAAGAGACTGAATGACCGTCAGATCGGCTTTGTGGGCAAGGGCGCGGGCAAGGTCACGGACAAGCCCAGGAGCGCGCCTTCGGTGCGTCCATAGGGCTTCCTGTCCGCACCCGGACGGATTTCGACTTGCCGCAGGCGAATAGCAGGTATTGGGGCGTAGTGATATAAGACGCGACTAGCGGGGGAACCCAGACGAGATGGGACATCGAGAAAGACAGGCTTGTTTCTTCCATGCTCAGGCGCAGCCGGCCGAGAAGCCGGCGGGTTGAGGATCACGTGGACGCGCCAGGAAGCTTCTCGGTCACGGCCATCATGGCCGCCTACAACGAGGAGGACATCATCGGGTTGTCCATCCAGCACCTTATCGAGCAGGGTGTGTCGGTGTACCTCATCGATCGGGCTTCGACCGACGGTACGGTGGCGGAAGCCCAGCGCTTTGTCGGCAAGGGCCTAATTGGGATCGAGCGCTTTCCGGACAAATCCGGTTTTCCCGCGGAAGACGCCCAACGCTTGACCTGGGGTCATCTGCTGGAGCGCAAGCAGAAGCTGGCGCAGGAATTGGATGGTGACTGGTTCATCCACCACGACGCTGACGAGTTCCGCGAGAGCCCGTGGCCGCACCTCGACCTGTGCCAGGCCATCCGGCGGGTACACGAGGCCGGTTACAGCGCCATCGATTTCGCGGCGTTCGCCTTTCCGCCCACCGACGACAACTACCGCAAGGGACACGACCTGCGCACAACCTTCCGGCATTGCGAGCCGGCGCGCCGTCTCGACCGGCTACGCATCAACGCCTGGAAGAGATCGCCGGTGGATCTGGTTTCGTCCGGCGGTCACGAGGCCATCATCTCGGAACGCCGCGTTTTTCCCATCCGCTTCCTATTGCGCCTTTACCCCATTCGCAACCAGGCTCAGGGCGAGCGCAAGATTCTGCAAGAACGCCAGCCGGGCTGGGATCCGGCCGAGGGCGCGTTTGACTGGCACGTGCAGCGCGACGGCGTGGAGTCGAGGGACCGCTTCATTCGCGACCCCGCCACGCTGACCGCCTACGACCCCGACGCCATTCGGCTGCAGCTTTTCCTGCGCCACCGGGGCGTGGAGGAACTGGAAACCGCACTGGCCGTTTCTGAGCACGACCTCGAAGTCGCGCAGCGGGGGATGGCCATCCGCTCGGAGGAACTGGAGCGAGCGCGGTGCGAGCAGGTCGCGGCCGGCCACGAGCGAGAGCAGGCACTGCAGGAGCGGGATGCACTGGCCCGCACCCTGGTCGAGGGCGAGCAGCAGCGGAGCGCGCTGGCCAGTATGCTGGAGGCGGCCAGATGGGAGCGGGACGAGCTCGACCGCACGCTCGACGAGGTTGAAGGGGAGCGGGACGCGCTGGCCCGCACGCTGGATGCGGTCGAAAGGGAGCGCGACACCTTGGCCCGCGCGCGGGACGAGCTTCGAGAGCAGCGCGACTCGAAGGCCCGCACGCTGAGCGATGTTCAAACACAGCGCGACGCCCTGGCTCACTCGAACAACGAACTGGGTGCCGACCTGGCCCGGCTGCAGGCACGCATCGACGAGCTGCTGTCATCCTGGAGCTGGCGCGCCACCGGGCCGGCGCGGGAAGTCCTGCGCCGCC
>Ga0182027_10003363_pt1 | contig 25420 bp, 15 predicted proteins | sample 712E1DmetaG_FD_121300 | JGI IMG/M metagenome (GOLD analysis project Ga0182027, IMG submission 121300) | Permafrost microbial communities from Stordalen Mire, Sweden - 712E1D metaG (Illumina Assembly) | ecosystem: Environmental > Terrestrial > Soil > Wetlands > Permafrost | place: Sweden...
TTCTCGATGGCCAGGGTCCTGAAGCCCATCTGCAGGCTGTTCAGGATGGCGGCGATGGTCATCGGGCCGGTGAGGATGACCTTGTCCTCCCTCTGCAACCGGTCGGCCAGTCCAGGGCGACGCAGGACTTCGGCATAGAGACCTTCGTTTGGCAGGAACAGTATGGCGAACTCGGTCGTGTGCGGCGGGTCCACGTACTTCTCGCGGATGCTCTTCGCCTCGGACCTAATCCTCAGCTCCAGGGACTTCCCCTCGCGCTCGACCGCCGCCACGTCGGCCTTCTCCTGGGCGTCGGTCAGCCTCTGATAGTCGTCGAGGGGGAACTTGGCGTCGATGGGCAACCAGACCGTCTCCTGGCCCTTGCCGGGTAGCCTGATGGCGAACTCGACGCGATCCGACGATCCCTTCTTCGTGGCTATGTTCGTGTCGTACTGCTCGCTGGTCAGTATCTGCTCGAGTAGGTTGCCCAGCTGCACCTCGCCCCAAGTGCCGCGTGTCTTCACGTTCGACAGCACCCTCTTGAGGTCGCCTACGCCACTGGCCAGTGTCTGCATCTCACCTAGCCCCTTGTGGACTGACTCCAGCTGGTCGCCCACGCGCCTGAAGGACTCGCTGAGCCTCCGTTCAAGTGTCTCGCTCAGCTTCTCGTCGACAGTGGCGCGCATCTTCTCAAGCTTGTCGTTATTGTCGGTCCTGATCGCATCCAGCTTTCGCTCGACCGTCTCCCGGACTTCCTTGCCCGACGCTAACATCCGCTCGTCGAGTCCGCCGACGGCTTTAGTTATCGTGTTAGTCGTCTCGTTTTGCCGGTTGGACATCGCCTTCTCGAAGTCCTCCTTCGGGAGAAGTGCGGAGACCGCCTTATTTAGGTCTTCCTTCTGGAGGAACGCGAGAGCAGCAGCGTCAAAGTCCTTCTTCAAGAGAAGCTCTGATATCTTGCCCGGCATCCACTTGGCCAACAGGTAGATGGCGACGGCCAGCATTGCGACGTCCAGCAACGATAGGATGACGAGGATGGTATTCAGCATATTGATGTTAATTTTAGCATAATACAGGCGAACCGTCCCTTGTCGCCGACAGCATAAAGGACTAGCGACAGCTTTTTTACAGACGGCACAAATAAATTACAATTGCCGCTAAACTGCTATAATGCTGGAGGGTCGTAAAATACCGCAGCAAAACCACAGTATGGACCATAAGCTCACTGAGTCGGACAGTAAGGACATGAAGCACAACGCCGTGACATCGTTCGCGCACGGCATCGAGCACCTTCTTAAATACAAGAATGGAGAAGACAACATCAAATTCGCAATTCTCCACATCTTCAACGCCGTAGAGCTTTTTATCAAAGTTTATCTCGGCGACATCAACGAGGCGCTCTTGTTAGAAGATATCGACAAGAAAAAAGGCAGCGGCAAATTTGCGGACATTTCCCTTCTTCTCAAGAGAATGGGCCAGTTTTCCGACGTGCAGTTCGACCCCGGGCTACGGGATGACATTGAGTCGTTGAGAATAAAAAGAAACGACGTCGAACACAAGAAATTCGTCTTAGAAAACGAGAACGTTCTAATGGTGACGCTCACCCATGTGGTGGCGGAACTTATAGAGTTCGCAAACAGGAACCTTGGTGGCATCGCCGAAAAGGAGCTGTCCGAAGAGCTGATACTACGCTTCAATAACGAAGTCAGGATGGTTTTCGACGTCGACCACAGGAAAAGGGCCGAGGAACTTAACGCCGCGATGGAAAGGGCCGAGGAGTTTAAAAAGAAGGGGTATCGAGTCGCTGCTTGCCCCCATTGTGGAAATCGGACTCTGGCTTGGAGAAAGTTGAGCCAGATTAAGTGTTTCTACTGCAATGAGAAATCCACCGTTGTTAATTGTCCTAATTGTGATTCGCCCTTAGTTTCAGGCAGACCCGATGTCATCATAAACGGCTGGGGCCCAATCGATTTGTGCGACAAGTGCGTGCAGGAATTGTCTGAGGATGCCTCCGCAGACAGAGTAGAGGCAGAGGTGGCGACTGATTACCCAGTAGAAGAATATAAGTGACTCAGCAAACCGCCGTGGCCCCTAAAGCCGCGGCGGTTTGCTGGTGTGGTGTTGTTAAACTTTGGTGCCTTACCTAAACAGCTTGGGGTCGGTATATATCTCGGCGAACAGCGGAGAACCAGTGAAGGACAGTGGTGACACCGGGCCGAAGAACATGAACGGGAATTTCTTGTTGCTACTGGGGTCTATAAATGACTTGTACAGGGCCACGGCGGAATCATTGTTGACTATCTCCTTGATGCGCCCCATCTCGAGACCGGTCGTCAGCCCGAAGCCGAACGCGTAGATGCGTATCTGACGAAGGATGTCCCTGTCCAGGGACTCGACCGTCTGGGTGATGAACATATACCCGATGCCGTACTTTCGCGTCGTCCGGACGGAATCGATAATTTCCTTGGTGAGCGCCAGTACGCGCTCATCGCCGGTCTCGTTGCTGATGAAGCGATGCGCTTCGTCCATGACAATGAGGCAGTTCGCCTTCTTGCCCTCGGCATAGAGTCTGACGCCACACTCCTTGATCTTCCGCTCGATGACGTCGACGAAAAGTGCCTGAAGGCTCTCGTTGTCGGCGAAGTCGGGGCTGCCACCGAGGTCGAGCACGATGAAATTACCGTTCTCTGCGACGGTCTTGTTGACTATCGCGTCCACTGAGGTCTTGATGGTGCCGTCGGGCTTTAACGTCTGGAACAGGTAGAATACCGAGTCCCAGAGCTTCTTCAATGTCAAATCGACGTTCTTTCCGCCGACCAGCACTCCCAGCCGCTCCTTCATGCGATCACGATACGTGGGCACGGAATAGACTCGCTTGATGAATTTCGAGTAGGGCCTCTCGACAGGCTTGGTTGACTCGGGGTCCTCCTCGTTAAAATTGGAGAGCATGTCGGACAGCAGCTTACCGTAGTCGGGCACACTATTAAGGTTGAACGACCTGCCCTGCTGCTCGAGATATTCCGATATGCCATCCCTGACAGCCTCAAGCTTGTCCTCCGTCTGTATGAATGGGAACAGCTTCTTGATAAAGCCGGCACTGAGGAGAAGGTCGCTGAAGAGCGCTATATCGGTGCCAGGCAAGTAGACGGACTGGAGGAGGGAGAGTCTGAAGTATTTGACCTCGCGCTTCTCGAGCTCCGCCTTCAATGACGCCCCGCCGGGCAGCAAGTCGCGATCGTTGAAGAACTGCGACTGCGGGTCTAGGACGAGGGTGCTTATGTTGTTGCGGTTCTTGGCGTAGCCGAGCAACATCATGGCGGCCGTCACGGTCTTGCCGGAACCGGTCTTGCCGAAGACGCCGATGTGGAAGGCGTCGCCCGCGCCCTTCTCGTTGTTGGCCTTGTCGTCCTTGTCGAAGTGCTTGAACCAGAACGGCAGGTGCACGTCCGTGCCGTATATCTTGCCGATATAGGTCAGGCTGTCGCCGTGAACCTTCATCAGTGCCTCCATGACCTCGTTGTTCATCTTCTCGACCTTCTCGCCCGTGGATGGCGACGTCCCCAAGATGTAGCCCTCCGGCTCGATGGTCGCGCCGTCTACCCCGAGGTTGTAGCAGGCCTGGACGCTGATGGTGGCGATGCGGTTGTCGGCCGTGCCGCTGAGGTGGGGCAGGCGGCCGTGACGCTTGATGACCCCCTTGAACGACGGGTCCTCATGCCAGCGGTTCTCGGTCCGGACGGAGATGATCTGGCCGATTACGAGCACGTTCTGGCCGTCCTCCCTAACCATCACGTAGACCATCTGGCCGAGGGCGCGCTCCAGCTTGCTCTCCTCCTTGATGTCGATGGTTATGTCGAGAGTGGTGCTCGGCGAGCCCGTGATGCCGAGCTCGTGCTGGTGCTGCTCGTGGATGGTCTGGAGGACCCCTTTGGTGACCTTGTCCTGCTGCATATGTGTTAGGTGCGGTAATCGAAGAGCAAGTTAATCCTGTCGTCGTCTAGCTTGATGTCCTGGGACAGCCGGATCGCCTCCTTGATAGACCTGAGCCCGCCGGACACGCTCTTGGCCATGAGGTCGGCGAGGAACTGTGGGTAAGGCTCGCGAATCTCGGGGAAGACGATTTGTGCCTTGATGGAACGCAGGCACCTTTCCAGGCGGGCCTGGTCCTCGGCGACCCCGCGCTTGATCTCCAGCCGGTAGGCCGGGCCGCCCTCGAACGGCTTGAAGTAAGTATAGAAAAGGTCCGACTGCTTGTGCGTCCCGCCGTCGGCGGACGAGGTCCGCGTCTTTATGGGAGCGATTGCCTTTTCGAGTGCCTCGTTCAGCTGGTCCCTCTCGGGGATGTCGAGGTTGCACCAGATGTGCAGTTCGTCCCAGATGCTCTTCCTCTCGTCGGCGCTCTGGCCGACGGACAGCGGGGCGAGGTACTCGCCGCCGCGAAGCCCGAGCGTGAAGAGGGTCTTGTCGTCGATGTGAATCGTCTTGGGGTCGAGATACGCCGAGATCACGTCCCGCGACGAGCTGTACTTCACCATCGCCAAGATGTTCTCGTTACCGAGCGCGGCGGAAATTATGGAGGGGATGTCTGGGATGACCTTGTCGTAGTGCTGCTTCAGGAAATCGCGCAAGGCGTCAGCGTAGTCCGCGCCCGCGTTGTCCTCCTTGGCGGACAGCATGCTGTTGATCTTGAGGATGGCCGTGAAGTGGTTGCCGTCCATGATGCGGATCTCGTGCCCGGACCTGGCCAGGACGCTGAGCTCCATCAGGAACATTATGCCCTGAGACAGGCGCGCGTTGGCGTCGCCGTGCGGCAGGACAGTCTGCCACTGGTCGTACTGGCTCTTGTCCGAACCCCAGGCGACAGTGTCGTCCTGAGACAAGCCCTCAACGCCCACGGCGACCGAGAGAAGGATGTCAGTGCCGGTCATCCGGTCGACGATGTTGCTGCCGTCGACCGCCACCAGCGAGTTGGAGACGTCGCCCGCCCCCAAGGTGCGGATCATGCCCTTGGCCCGGAGGGAAGCGACGCCCTCGTCGATGGGCTGGCCCTGGACGTCGAACATCGCGTTCATCTTGTCTACCGTGACCGGCACGGCGTCGAGCATCTTCGCCAGCAGCTCGTCCGGCAGGTGCGCGTATTGCGACGCTCCGTCTTGAATTTCGCTCATAGCTTTTCGCCGTTTAGCCCTTTGAGGGTCTCGCTGATGAAATCGGCTGACTTGAAGGCCCGGTGAGAGCCGTTGCGCTGGGATCGCGGGAGCGCCCATCTCTGTTTCCAGAACGACACCACCTGGTCCAGCGGACGGCTTATGAAAATCGGGGCCTCATGGTTAGCGATGACGGGCTTGAGGTTCGAGGCCAGCGGAAACAGGTATGCGCCCCTCTTTATCCCGTGCAGGTGCCCGTCCTTGATGCCGAGGATTTCCATGGCCTGCCGCACCAGCCGCATCTTCCTAGACGGCCCGGTCCCGAAGCCGCGTCTCACGTCGACGCCCCTATCCTTCAATAATTCTATCATCTTTGCGAACACGCCGTCAGGTATGTGGAACGTGCCCACGCCCGCCGTATAACCAATGAACTCGGCGACCGGCTCCGAGCCCATCTTGAGGCGGTTGTACAAGCTGCTCTTGCCGAATGCGCCAGTCGTGGTGATGAAGAGGAGGTCGGCCGGGAGTTGGCGACCCAGCATCCGGCTCGCCTTACCCGAGTACTTGCTGTGGAAGCGCTCGCGCACGGCATCGGTGGTCATGGCCATCGCGACGAGTTTGCCGCCCAGCAGGTCGTTGTAAGGCGGCACGGCCCCGAGCCGCTGTGCGCTCATCGACATGTTGACCCAGTAATCCTTTTCCTTGTGGCTTATGCCCAGGTGGGTATCGCGAGGTGACCACGACAGGATGGGGCTCTGCAGCCCAATCAGCCCGATTAGCGCGTCGTGGTGGCGATCCCAGACTAGGAAGCGCATCTGCCGCCCGTATGCCCGCTCGTACGGCAGGCTCCACCAGACCAAGTTCCACCACCGGAAGATGCTTTCCTCGCGAGTGCCTGAAACGACTTCCACGAGCACGGGGTCAATGGAATTGACGTCAATTTCGGACCCGTCAGGAAGATGTTCAGCAACAACGGGAGCGAACTTAGCAATAAAAGTCCCGCGATTTCCAAGGCGCCCGGCTCGAGAAAGAAGCTGCGTCGCCCGGTTCGCTCCAATCCCGCCGCTAAGGGATATCCCGTCTGACGCGACAACAAAACCCTGGCCTTCTAGGGCTTGCTTTACCGAATCCCTTAGGCCGCCCTCTTCGATGGGGCTCATATGCTTGGTTTTGGGTCGTCGCCACTAACAAGCTGCACATTTCCACACTGGAGAGCCAGTGCGGGAGGCAGCGTACCGGATGCTTTGTGCGCTTTTGACCTTACCGCAAGATACTTATCGATGTGCTTTTTCAGCTCCTGCAACGACGAGGATTCCTGCTGATCCGCATGTACCAGATTCGACCAATTGCAATAACCGTAGATTCTCTTGAGCTCGTCAATGTCATCATCGGACAGGCCTGTGAGTCTGTTTCTGCCCTTCTTCAGCTCGTCCCACATTTCGTTCATCTTGTCTTTGTTCCACATCAGGATGTCATTCTTCACCAACCGCTCTACGGCCAGTCGCAAATACTGCCCGTATTCCAACACCAAACGCTGCGGATTCATAGAACCAGCCGCGCTCAGGACCGCGATTTCCTTGTCGAGTCCCTTGAGTCGTTGCTCGATCGGCTCATTCGGACTGGCGTAGAGATAAATAAAGCTGCCCCCGCGAGACGGGCCATTCCTCATGATGCCAAACTTGGCAAAGTCGAACTTGGACAGGTATTTGAAAAACAGGGCGTGGTGAGTGAATACGAAAACCTGACCAAATATCTTTCTGTTTGTCGAAATGTAATCGGCGACCAACTTCAAATTGGCCGCATCGAGACTCGTCACAGGATCGTCAAACACGACAATCTTGCCACCAGTGCCATTGGGGGCCTTTGTCTTCTTGGCCAAGGCAAAGAAAAGGGCCAGGGAAATCATCTGCCTTTCGCCCTCCGAAAGGCCGACCTTAAAGTCCCTAATCTGGCTGTCAGAGTCCTTGACAGTAAATGAAAACGGATAATCCTTCGTGATGGCAGTTGGGGGGTCGAAAAAATCCAGGGCAAAACTAGAATCCACGAATTTAAGGAAACCGTTCATGTCGTCGACGACAGACTTTCCCAAAGTTGCCTCCACATACTGGTCCCTCTCTATCTTGATTGCGCTGATGTACTTTTTCCAAAAAACTGCCTCGGACTTGTTTTTTTCGTAAGCTCGTACCAGTGCGTCACGATTGTTGTCCAGGATCGACCTTACGCTTTTTGCTTCCGACAGAAAGCCGCGCTTGCTGGCAAGGTCGTTTGCCGTTTTAGACGCATCGGCAAAAGACTTCTTGTACTCTTCGATGCGTCCGTTCTTTTCGGAAACCAACTTTGCCAGTGAGGCCACATGCAGTCGACAATCTTTGGCGACATTCGACAGCTCAGCGTAGACCTTCTCAGAAAACAGCTCCTTGCGAGCGTCGATTCGCTTGAGGGACTCCAGCGAGGAAATCAGAGCGCTCGCGCTGGTTTGCCTTCCCACAAGAACGGAGGCTTTGCGTATAAAATTTTCCTTTTCTGCCATGTCGTACACATTCGGCGCGCCAACGTTCGAGGCTTTTTCTATGGCCCCAAAACACGCAGTAGTCGCGGCCAACAAATCATTTGCATTGCGACTGATCTGACGCACCTCGTCCAATAGCGCGTCAATAGACAAAAGCCATTTCTTCTTGGCTTCATCATACGAATGGTCAAAACTGCTGCGATAATAGTCAACGACGTCTTTCGCGTTAGCCAAAGGTTGCATGCAAATAGGGCAGGCACGACTAACTGAATCTTCCGCAATCAGCTCATCCTTAGCGGCCTCAATCAAAGAACGATGAGCTATGAAATTAGCCTCAATGTCCTCATGGGCCTCATCGTGCGCCTCGCTTACAACCTCTCGCCCAAAAACTTCGCGGTACACCGAGGCGTCCGATATCGAAAACGCAAGTGCAGGCATGATTGCCAACGATATGGCGCTGATTTCCGACAGCCTTCGCATGGCTGATTCAATAATAGCTGTTTCGGCAGACAGCCTTTGCTCCTCGCTGGTTACGTGCTCGAGCAATCGCTTGCGCAATACGGACGTTAAGACATTGCAGAGCGCGAATTTTGATTCGCCAATGTGCTCATTGTCTCCGATCGTTCGCAACAGGCCAAACTTAGTGAGCAATTCTATTTCCTCGGTTGACGGTGCTGACCCCCCGTTTAAAAGAACCAGGTTCGCTGTTTCCGCCACCGACACGCAATGACCAGCATCCTTAATCTCATTATTTAGCGTATTGGTTTTGTCGTCTAAATCCAGGATGAGCTTTCCAATGTTTTGTGTGTGTCCGCCCTTATCAATGGCGTTCTCACGGCGTCCGTGCGTATGCACGTTACGATTTATGAATTCAGAATCAAAGAAGAGCACACAGCCGGCGGGTAGAGTTTCCGACCATTTGCCACCAGAAAACTCATACTTCTTATCGTCCACCGAAACCGATGCAGCGACATTTACGGACAACGCAATATCGCCATCGCCAGACAGGCTCTTCAAGATTTCACATACGGCTGACTTGCCCGCGCTGTTTTCACCAAAAATAACGTTGCAATGGGCGAATCCCGGGGTATTGCCGCCCTTGGACCGCATGAAATTCGCCCAAGAGTAGTCGCCAAATGACTTGTAACCTCTAATGGATAAGAATTTTTTAATTTTCATAAGCAGGCCATCACGACGCGCCGACTGTGACCACCTTGATTTCCTCATCAGTGAGGCCGTAGAGATCAAAGATGATTTTATCGATTTCTGCCTCAAGCGCCTTGGTGTCGGCCTTGGGATTGGTTTTTTTAATGGCAATGATTTCGTCAACCTTGGACTCAATCTTTTGTGTTGTCGCCACATCCGCTTTGATTAACGGCAAATTAATCAGCGGCTCTTTGTCTATTTGGAAATTTGAACCTTGCATTTTGCCATTATGGCGTAACCAGAAACGGATAAGGCTAGAGTTCAATAAGCCCACCAAAAACTTTGGCTGGACCTTCGTGGATTTTATGACGTTGAACGTCTCCGACACATAGCAATCGGAATCGGAATAAGTAAAGGTTGGCGAGGCGCATTTCCTTATTGACACAACTTTGGGGCCGATAAAGAACCGTTGGTCTCTTGACCTATGAAGGCCGTAGGGCTTGTTGCTTGAGGTGATTATCTGCTGGAACCTGTCCAGATGCCGTTTTAGGACCGGGTAAGAATCCATGCTATTCGGATTCTTGAATTTCGAATCTGTATATATTATCCATTTATCGTTTTTTGGCTCGCAGAACCACCTTCCGATTTTGGCGCTTGTATAAAAAGGTTTGATTAAAAGCTTCTCATTGGCCGGGACAGCCAGTCTCTCAAGTTCGTCATCGGTCAACACAAAGACTCCTTCCCCCACGGAGAAACTGTCACCAAGAATAGTCTGACTCTTTTTGTTCACAACGTCTTGCGGGCACACGATGCCCTGTGCCACTTCATTTTCCTCAAGTCTGTAGTTCGACTTAGCTAATATTTTTCCGAGAATGTCTCGAACTGCGCCAAAACCAAATGAGAACGTTTTATTGACCATCTGAACTCGGTCGAATACACACTCATTACACATTGAACCGACCTTGGCATTTCTGCCGAGAAATTCCGCGATTGTACACGAATTGGCGGCACCCCCATCAAAGCGGCAGTATTCATAAGAATACACGCGCTGCCGCCTTGACCGCATAAATATCATGACCATCGTCTGGATTCCAGCGGATTCGAACACCCTGCAATCACCAAAATCGATGAGTCTCATTATCTGGGAATCTTCAACGATTTTCGTTCTCATCTTAGAGGCCCCGTGACTTGTAACCCAGTTGTTCTGCGCGATTAAAGTGACAACTCCAGAATCTGGCTTAACCATATCCAGTCCTTTACACGCAAAGAAGTACCACAAGTCCATTTTTCCTTGGTAATACCCGTCTTCGTGAAGACCATCAAAGGCTTTTTTGTTGGTGTACTCCTTGATATACGGTGGATTCCCAATTATCAAATCAAACCCGCCTTTGATGCCGAACATGAAGTCTGGGTCGAAGAAGGACGCTGAGCGCTCTCCGTCAAACGGCCGATAAGTCGTCAGCTGTTTTTCCTGTCCTGAAGCCAACAAGTTGTCAGTTTTGCCAAGGCCCAACAGTTTTTCAAAGCGCTTACGCAAGGTCAGTTTGAGCGCATAGCTACCGGTACCATAATACTCGTCACGGACCTCCCGCATTCGCTGTTCTAGTTCAGACTCATCATTCCCCATCTTCCGCTGAAGTGGCAGCAGGGTGTTGGCGCAAACGAACTTGAAGTCGAGGTTCGGCAATGGCTTAATCTTCGTCGAGTCGGATTCTTCATCGACGACAATCGAGAGCCAGGCACGTAACCGCGAAATCTCGATGGCCATCGGCTCAATGTCCACACCATAGATGTTGCGCTTGATGATACCGAGCTTGGTCTTGTAGGGGTCGAACCGCGCTTCCAGGCGGTCATAGACCTGGACGAGGAGCTGGAGCATACCCATCGGGAATGCGCCCGATCCGCAGGCCGGGTCGAGCACAGTGAACTCATCCAACGCATCGATGATGACGGTCTTATAGGGCTTCCAGTCGCGCCGCCAGTTCTGTTCCTGGTCCTTGAAGCGGTGTTCCGTCTCGTCGATGAGCTGGGCCAAACGCTGGTCGCGGTTCTGGTCCACAGGGAGCTTGCCCTTCAGGTACTGCTTGAGCGACTCGCGGCACATGTAGTCCACGATCTCGCGTGGCGTGTAGAAGGCCCCCTTGGCCTTGCGAGCCTGCTCGCCGGTGTCCTCTGTGATCTCGGCCAGGAGGTTCTCGAAGATGCGTCCGAGCATCTCGGGGTCAATGGCGACCTGCTGGAACTGGCTGGTGCTTTCGTCGGTGGTGAAGTTGTAGTGGCGTAGGAAGTCGAAGAGGTCGGCGAAATATCCCTTGGGAAAAGTCAGACCAGTGTTGCGGTAGAAGTCCGACGCCTTAGGCTCAAAGAGGCCGCCGTTTAGGAACGGCGTCGCGAGGTCCTTGGCCGAGCGTTGGGTAATCGGCGTGTTGAGCACCTCGTAGAACAAGGACTCCAGCCGCTCGCGATAATGGGTGGTGCTGTCGTGCGACGGGTCCACCTCGAAATACTTTATCTTGTCGTTTATCACCCCCTTGCGGTCGAGGAACCAGCAGAAGATGATGCGGCCGATGAGCCGGTTCGCGAACATCGAGGCGTGGCGGGCGTCCATGAGCCCAGTGGTCTCGAGGTGCTGGCGCAGGATGACGAAGCGCTCGCTGACTCCAGTATAGAACTTCTTGTTGATAGGCAAGAGATCGAAGCTCTCCCAGAGCATCGTGTGCATCGCACGCTTGTTGGCGAAATCGACGATGTCCAGCCACTTGCCCAGGATGTCGTGATACGTGACCGTGAGCTTGCCCTTGAGCTCGAGCGTCCTGACCACGTAGTTGCTGCTCAAGACGACGATGACGCGATCGAGAGTCTTGGGGACCACGAAGTCGATGCCGACGTTGTAGCGCGAGTTGAACTCCTCGTCCTCGAAGTTCGGCGTGAGTGCCTGTGCCCAGGAGATGGCACGCTTGCCCGGCTTCTGGATGCCGAAGAGCTTGAAGTCGGTGTTCAGGGAGTTCTCGGAATGGATTTTGTAGACCGCACGGCGGTCCCGCAGGACCTCGTCCTCCATGAACCAGTCGGCGTTCGCCCGAATCTTGCCCTGGTCGTCGCTGATGACCTGATATAGCGAGGCGTCAGCCATGTCAGCCGACGAGTCCAGAAGACGAATGACGCCAACAACGGCCCGCTTCGCCTGCGCGAGCGTCCGGTTCCCCTCAAGGGCGACGAGCTCGGTTTCGAGTTCGCCTAGTCGGCTGATTGGCCTAGCGGTTGTGTTGGGCATAGATGAGGACGCTCTCGGCCCGACTCGGCACGGCCGGAGTTTCGTCGATTCTGGTCTCATGGTAACGCTCGGCGAGTTTCACGAGGTCGCGCAGCCCTTCCTGGTAGGGATGCCCGGCGTTCGCGTCCCTCATGGTCCTGCGTTTTGTGGAGTCGAAGTCGTGGATGAAGAAGACGTCGGTGGCCTTGAAGGAATCGCGAACCTTGTTGATGACCTCCTCGTCGTAACCATTCTTGAAGAGCAGGCGCAGGATGTCGTTCTGCTGGCCGATCAGAGTGGCCTCCTCCGCTTTACCGTAATACTGGATGACGTTTTCCTCCATCAGCTTGCGCACCTTGGACTTGTCTATGGAAATATGATCGGACTGTCTAATAACGGCATCGGGGGCGGTGCGCAGCCATTCAAGTGACTGGAGCTGGTCGACGGCGGCGAGCCTGCCGTCGGACACGTCCGTGATTGCGAACTGATGGCCAATGAGACTGTTGTCTTCTCCGACGAGCCGCAACAGTCCAAGGATTTCAGGACGGGCTTCGCCACGAGCGGCATGGGAGGGCATGACCCCCCACTTGCCGCCAGAAATACCGTAAATCTCCTGCTTGTACTCCGGGGTAAGCGCCGTGTTGCCGTTGAACTCCTTGAGGTCCAGGACGTAGGAATCCTCGGCCAGCAGGAAGTCGGCGGCCTCGGCGGCCTGTTCGATGGCTTTCATTCGTTCCTGAAGGTCGGCGCTGTAGATGGCGGAGACGGAATCGGTAAACTCGACCGGGTTCTCCGGCTCGTCCAGCACCGGGGTGTCAGTGCCGATGGTGTTCCTGATCATGTCAATCTTGCCTTCAAGCCGCTGAATGAGCTTGAGGTAGGAATCGAGCTTGACCTCGGGGCGCATGTTGAAAATCTGCACTTCCTCGAAATCCGAACCAAGGCGGTTCACGCGGCCGTTGCGCTGGATCATCCGCACCGGGTTCCAGTGCAGGTCGTAGTTTACGAGAATGCCGGCGTCCTGGAGGTTCTGGCCCTCGGACAGGACGTCCGTCGAGATGAGATACTGGAGCTCAGTCTCGCCGTCCTTCAGGACATACTTCTTGGAACGCGGCGAGAAGCGTCCGGCGGCGGTTTCAGCATCGCCCTTGGTCTTAGAGGACACGAAGCCTGTATTGCCGTCATTCAGGAAGTCTAGCTTTTGCGGGAGTTGCTCCTTCAGGTAGTTCACAGTGTCGGCGAAATAAGAGAAGACCAGCACCTTGGCCCCGGGATTCTTGGCGCGAAGATCGCTCAAGAGCTCAGCGAAGCACTTGAGCTTGGCATCGTCGGCCTCCAGCATCTTGAGCTGGGCGCGAATGAGCCGAATTACCTCGTGCTCCTTCTGGATGTCGGCCTTGAGCGCACCAATCTCGAAATTGGAAGCGTCGATGTCCTCGACGGCGACGGACTCGAAGGCGCGTTCCTCACCCTCAAGGTCCTCGTCGTCGATGCTGTCGACGAACAACTGCATATCCTTGATGTCCTTCAGGGAGACAATCTTTCCAGATTCCACGCCACGACCGAAGACATCGAGCTTCACCTCGTAATTGTCGAGGGAGGAGCGGAGCGCCTTGACGGAGGACTCCATGCGCTTGAGGAAGACAGTGCGGAGGATGCCGAACATCCCAAGCTGCAAGAGCAGGGTCTTGCTCTCTGTCGAGGCGAGGCCAATCTCGCGGATCTGCTCGCGGGTCTTACCGTAGAACTGCGGCTTGTACATCATCCAGCGGTATGGCATGAAACCGAGCATCAGGATGAGCTGGAAGACGAAGTACATCGGGCTTTCCTCGGCAACCTGCTGTTCGGTCAGTCGGCCAGCGACATTGGCGATCTGGTCGAGCGGATGCTTGAGGTCACGGCACTTCTCGACAATGGCGTCCGGGGGCGTCGCAAAAACGTCGCCAAGCGAGAAACCGCTGGCCTGCATGCTTCGGAAGTGCGGCACGATGGAGGCGTCGAGCTGATATTCGGTAACCTCGGGAATGACCTTCGGGAATTTCTTCTCGATGCCGTTGATTGTCAGAGCCCCATACTCGCGCTCGATGCCCTGGCGCGTGCGGCGCACCACGAAGGCGCGGATAATCGGCGTCATCACCCGCTTGATGTAAGCGTAGTCTATCTTGCCGGTGCGCTTGATGTCCTGGTTGATTTTCTTCCTGAGATTATCGACGGCCTGGTGGAAGGTGATGCGGACGGTGTGCTTCTTCTCATCGGAGACGGTCAGCTTGAAGATGTCCGCCTGGCCACCGGCACCGAGCAGTATCTGGTTGGTGAGGTCGGTCAGCTGGTTGTTGATGGGGGTCGCCGTAAGCAGGAGGACGTGCCCCTTCGGGTTCTTGCGGATCCAGTCCAGCACCTGCTGGAAACGGACGCCGGAGCTCTGTCGCAGGTTGTGTGATTCGTCGATGACGAACAGCGAGACACTCGCGATTGCGTCCAGGTCCATCCGGTCCTGGATATCCGGCATGTTCTGCAGGGTGATGGGCTTGAGGCCGTAGACCTTCTCGATGGCGAGCTCCTGCTCCCATTGCTTGACGAGCGACTTCGGGCAGATGACCTCGACGCGCCGCTTGCCGTCCTTGCCGTCTAGGTACTGCTTGATGACGCTGATAGCCGTGACGGTCTTGCCCAAGCCGACGGAATCGGCGAGCATTGCGACGCCATATTTCTCGAGCTTGCGGCGGAGGGAGTTGACGTTCTTCGCCTGAAAGTCGAAGAGACTCCTCGTCACGCCGGTCGTGAGTGTCGTCTTGTCGTCGTCCAATTCATCGCGGTAGAGGTCGTAGAGCGTCTTGATGTAGGTCTCGTAAGGGCCGTAAAGCACGTCGCCAATCGGTGACGTCTCCAGGAGCTTGCCAAACTGCTCGTTCCACGGCTCTGCCGCGGGGTCGTTCCAGAGGGCGTCGAACCAGAACAGGTGCCCGACCTCCTGCTTCTCGGTTTTGGGCTGGAAGGTAACGACGCGGTGGTCTGAATCGACGGCGTTCAGTTCAAGGTTTTGGGTCAGCCCGTTTTTCGTGAAGTTGGATGAGCCAATGATGCCGACAGCCTGGTCGGAGTCGTAAGAACCGAAGATGTAGCACTTGGCGTGCAGGAACCCCTTGCGGTAGACGCGGACCTCAAGCTTGCCGTCGGCGATGAGCTTCTTGATTTCCGTGACGATGGGGCGCAGGTCGGATTCCTCCTTGACGTGCGACAGGTCGAACTTGAAGTCCTGGTCGGGGTAGTCCGGTTCCGGCATCTGGATGTTGTGCCTCGGAATGAGCGGCTCGCGCCCGATGAGCAGGCGGATGCGCTTGAAATTGCGCAGCTTCGGGAGCGTCAGGCGCATGGCCTCGATGTCCCAATAGCCGGTGGCAATTGATACCTCGTCATGGCTGGCCGCGACCTCATCGAAAAGATCGATGAACATCCGACGCTGGTTGTCGACGATTTTCGGGAGGGCCATAAAGGGTATTTGTAGAAAAGAGGTTTGGCGGCTTGAGACGGCCACGAAACGGCCCCTGTGCGCCGCCCGCAATTGCGGTAATCATACAATAAAGAACGACTAAAATGAAGAGTCACACCGCGCCATGTTTATGGCATTCCTTGGTTTATGTCAAATCGGCAGGAAACGGGCGGCAATACCGCTGTTTTAGCGGATATCTCGTGTTAAGGGTCGGCGGCAAAAACATTGTCGAATGCCTCAGCCCACCAGGGCGTGTATCGCCCATACGGCGGTGATAAACCGCCTGTTGTAAAATTGATGGCCAGTGAGATAACATTAGCCGGACGTGCGAACTATCGCACACCACAACTAACCCGCGCCTATGTCGCCAAAGAAATCGGGCAAAATAGTGCATCCGAAATCCTATCTCGCAAACTTGGCGAACATGAAGCTGTTGGCCTCTGACGCGGAGTTCCAAGCCATCGTAAAAGATGCGAGGGCAAAACTCGGCATTCCAGAGGCGGGACTTGCTTTGGGTGATGAACTTCAGGAGTGGTACGGGATACACTATAAGGCCAGCGACGCGGTCATCATGTCACCTGAATACAATGAACGAGGTCGTGCTATTTTTGCCGACCGAGATACCGGGTGCATTGACCAGAACGAGTTTGACAGACGCCTAGACCTTCATGAAGATGAGGTTCCGCTCAACTACTTTCGTTTCGTGGAGCGGTTCATCATCGATAAATTCGACCTGCCCGAAAATTATGAAGACTGCATCAATCAATACGTCCTTACGGGAACAATCAACGCGCCTTACCATAATTTCGTTGTCAGCACTGTCTTAGAGAGGGGCAACCGCATCCCCCGAAAGAGCACCGTTACCTTCTTTACCGTCCCAACCGAGGAAGACATGCAGCTCGCGAAGCGGGCAATAGACTGGCACGCTAAATTCCATGGCATGAGGCAATACCAGCCGATGAAAAACATCGACCGCGACCTTAAGATTGAAGCGTGGTACCGACATAAGGATCGGTTCGACCCCGTGGAGCAGAAGAGTTACAAGACCGCCACCTCCGAGATCGCCAAAGAGCATCTGGGATCCGCCAAGAAAGCTGACGCCGTCAGGTTCATCGTGAAGGACTTGGAGAAGGCTCGTAAGAGGCGGCTCCGGGCACGTGGGAAATCATAGGGGCACCTTTTCCCACGCCATGAACAGAGCGGTTGCTATGGTCACAGTGTTAAATCACTGTGACCCGTTTTATGTCCAGTCTCAGCTGGCACAACGAGAAGCGAAAGGTCGAAGAGATCCTGCCGTGGTCCGGCAACCCCCGCAGGCTCACGGACGACCAGGCGGCGCAGCTCTCGCGCTCGCTCGAAAAATTTAATTTAGTGGAGATCCCGGCGATCGACACTGATAACAGACTCATCGCTGGGCACCAGAGAGTCAAGATACTGCTGGCACTCGGGCGTGGCGGCGAGGAAATCGACGTGCGCGTTCCGAACCGGAAGCTCACAAAGGAGGAGTTCGAGGAATACAACGTGCGCTCGAATCTAACTACGGGCGAGTGGGATTTTGGGACACTCGGGAACTTCGACGAGGCGTTCCTGTCCGACGTGGGGTTCAGCTCATCGGAGCTAGACCTCATCTTCGGCGAGGACGAGACGCTAGAGACCTTCGACCTAAAGAAGGAGCTGGAGAAGCTCAATATCCACGAGATTGAAATCAAGAAGGGCGACATATGGCAGTTGGGCGAGAGCCGCATGATGTGTGGCGACAGTACCGTCGCGACTGACTTCGAGAAGCTCATGGGCGGCGAGAAGGCGGACATGTGCATGACCGATCCCCCCTACATTCTTGACTACCTAAAGGGCAAGCGGCACGGCGACGCAGTCACCGGCTTCGGCGCAAAACGCGACCGCCGCTACCTCGAGACTGAGTCACTGCCGGACGACTTCACCGAGCTGTGGATGACCAGCGTCGCGGCCGCCGCCAAGCCGGACTTCGCCATCATCGTCTACGAGAACTGGAAGAACCTCAGGACAATCTGGGGCGAGATGGAGAAACGATGGAAGGTTAAGAACATGATCGTCTGGCACCTCGCGAACCGGCACCAGGGCTTCTCGTCAAAGTACCAGTTCTTCAGCAAGCACGACATCGCCATGGTTGGGGCCTCCGGTGACGTCGAGTACAACCTTGAGCCCGAGGAAGCGCCCCTCCAGGAGGAGTACGAGTCCGCGCTCTTCGCCATCGGCGGCAAGCCGCAGTGGGAGCCGTACGAGAAGGGAAAGAAGGACTGCCCGACGGACTTCATCGAGTTTCGCTCGTCGGACGAGAAGCACTCTGGTCAGGGCGTCATCTTCGGAACCAAGCCGACCGAAATCCTCATCCCATACATCAAGATGCTCACGAAGCGCGGCGACCTCGTAATTGAACCTTTCGGAGGAAGTGGCAGCACCTTGATCGCATCGACCAAGATCAAGCGTCGGTGCTTCCTCATGGAGAAGTCCCCGGTCTACGCCGAGGTCATCCGAAAGCGCTGGGAGAAGCTCACCGGCCTCAAGGCCGAACAAGTTCAGTATGGCAAGCAATAAGAAGCGCGGAGCGGTCGACATCCGCCAGGAGAAGCAGAAGGAGGTCCTGGTCGAGGAGCTCGGCAGGCGTCCGATCGTCCAGGGCGCGTGCCAGAAGCTCGGCGTGGGCCGAGCCTCGTACTACCGCTGGCGCAAAGAGGACCCAGCCTTCGCGGCGGCGGTCGATGAGGCGATTGAGGCCGGCGTCGGCATCATGAACGACATGGCCGAGTCCCAGCTCATGAAGGCCGTCAGGGACGGCAACCTCGCTGCCGCGACTTTCTGGCTGAAACACCGGCACAAGTCGTACGCGACGAGGGTCGAGATGTCAGTGCCGGAGCGGCGAGACGCGATTGACCTCTCCGACGAGCAGAAGGCCGCAATCAGCGAGTCTCTCGCGGCGTTCTCGGGGCGGCCCGACGGCGAGGACGGGATGGTCGGCGGAATGGCGCTGCCCGAAGGCCACGGCCATGCCACCCCGAAATAAGAGGAAGGGTCGGTGCCCACTCGACGACACGCTGGCGCGGGTCGGGGCGGACCGCGCCTTCCGGATGGGACTCACCAAAGAGAGCCACCTCTGGTTCTTCATGACGTACCTTCGGGGCCACATGACCCGCCCCTTCGCCCCCTTCCACAAGGAGATCTTCCGGTTGACGGAGTCGTGCGACGAGCCCATCCGCGTCGTCGCCGCTTTCAGAAACTCCGGCAAGTCCACAATTGCCTCGCTCTCGTACCCAGTCTGGGCGGCGCTCACGGGCCGGAAGAAATTCATCCTGGTCGTCAGCAAGACCGAGACCCAGGCCAAGCAGATCCTCTACAACATCAAGGCCGAGCTTGAGTCGAACGCCGAGCTGGCCAACGACTACGGCCCGTTCAACATCGGGGATGTCTGGAACGAGTCGTCGCTCGCCCTGCCTCGCCAAGGGGCGAGAATCGTGGCGCTCTCGGCCGAGAGCTCGCTCCGAGGGCTCAAGAACCTGTCGCACCGGCCCGACCTCATCATCGTCGACGACGTCGAGGACCTGGACTCGGTGCGCTCGGGCGAGGTGCGGGACCGGCGGTACCGGTGGCTCAAGTCCGAGGCCATACCGGCCGGGAGCGACGACTGCACTGTCTACGTCGTGGGGAACCTCCTCCACGAGGACTCCCTCGTCGCCCGCCTCCGGGACGAGATCGAGAAAAAGGAGCTCAACGGCGTCTACCGCCAGTACCCAATTGTCGCGAACGGGCGACCGACTTGGCCAGCCAAATTCCCGACGCTGGCGTCCATAGAGGAACTGAAGCGAAAGATCGGCGACCAGCGCGCCTTCCGGAGGGAGTACATGCTGGAGATCGTCGCAGAGGCTGACCAGGTCGTGCCGCAGGAGTGGGTCCGATACTACGACCGGCTGCCAGACGAGCTGCCCAACACGGAGGGCTGGCGCCTGGACTTCACCGCGACCGGCGTCGACCTCGCCATCTCACAGCGCGAGACGGCGGACTACACCGCGATGGTGCCCGCGCGGGTGTACAAGAGCAAGGCCGTCGACGGGCGGGACGGCAAGGTGGCGGTTTACGTCCTGCCCAATATCACGAACCGCCACCTCACCTTCGACGGCATCATCGAGGCGGCCAAGCTGACCGAACAGCTGGCGGGCGGCGACCCGCACCACTTCTACGTCGAGGACGTCGCCTTCCAGAGGGCGGCGGTCGAAACGCTCAAGCGAGAGGGGCTCTTCACGACCGGGGTGAACCCGGGCGGAATGGACAAGCGCTCGCGACTCACGCTCGCCGCCAGGCAGATGGAGCTGGGCCGCGTCTACTTCCCCAGGGCGGGGTGCGAGGACCTCATCCGGCAGATCGTGGGGTTCGGCAGGGAAAGGAACGACGACCTGTGCGACGCATTTTCCCTGCTTGTCCTCAAGCTCTCCGAGTGCTTGGAGCCTGAGATCTGGTACGAGCCCAGGCCGGAGAGCGGCCATCGGCGTAGGCGGTGGCCCGACGGCGGGTCTGAGGTGGGGTTCGGCAACATCTGGGAAAAGCAATTCTAGCCCCCGGCGGGCCCCTTTAGGGGGCTTTTCGGGCAGGCCTAGGCTTTACGGTCGGGTTGCGGCATTGATGTCCTGAATGCCTCCCATAAGGGGCAGCTAGGGCAAATTAGGGACTATGAACCCACCAATCGACGCCGCACCCGTCCGCTACTGCCTGTACGCCCGGAAGTCGAGCGAGCAGGACGAGCGGCAGGCGCTTTCGATCGACGCACAGGTCAGGGAGATGCTCGAGGTCGCGGAGCGGGAGAAGCTGGAGGTCGTGGCGACGCGGCGCGAGAGCCATTCTGCCAAGGACTCGAACCAGCGGCCGGAGTACAACCGTCTGCTCGCAGACGTCCGCTCAGGGGCGTTCAACGGCATCCTGACCTGGGCCCCGGACCGGCTGAGCAGGAACGGCGGCGACCTCGGGGCACTCGTCGACCTCATGGACCAGGGCAAGCTCACGGAGATTCGGACGCCGGGCCAGCGCTTCACCAACTCCCCGAGCGAGAAGTTCCTGCTCATGATCCTGTGCAGCCAGGCGAAGCTCGAGAACGACAACAGGGGCGTCAACGTGAAACGGGGCCAGCGGGCCAAGGTGCAGATGGGCTGGAGGCCTAACCAGTCGCCGCTCGGGTACATCAACACCAAGACGACGGCCAAGGGTGAGCAGAAGGTGCTCCTGGACCCGGCGCGGGCCCCCGTCATCAGGGAGGTGTTCGAGCGGGCCAACCTCGGACAGAGCGGCCGGAAGATCCAGGCGTGGCTCGACGAGGTCGGCTTCACGACGCGCAAGGGCAAGCGTGTGCCGCTCAGCATGATCTACCTCATGCTCCGGAACCCCTACTACCACGGGAAGTTCGAGTACCCCGGCGGAAGCGGCAACTGGTTCCCGGTGGCCCACGAGTCCATCATCACGGAAGAGCTGTTCAACGACGTGCAAAGGCAACTGACGACGGAGAAGAAAAAGACCGAGTGGGGGTCGAAGGAGTTCGCCTTCACACGGCTCATGAAGTGCGGCGCATGCGGGTCCGGCGTCACGGCCCAGGAGAAGTTCAAGACGCTCCGCGACGGCACGCGCCAGCGCTACGTCTACTACCACTGCGGCCGGACCGTGGACAAGGAGTGCAAGGAGCCGTACGTCCGCGAGGAGGCGCTAATCGAGCAGCTGGTCGGGGTGCTCGACAATCTGGAGATCGACCATGTGGCCTCGAAGAAGAAGTTCCAGGAAGAGCTAGAGCGAAACCAGCGCTTCATGGCGTCGATGCTGGGCACTAAGGCGGTCGCCAAGATGCCGAGGCTGGACCACAAGAAATACCTCCGCCACGTCCTGGTCAACGGGACCAAAGGAGAGAAGCGCGAGCTTCTCTCCTGCGTGAAAACCCAACTGGTGCTGCAAAAGCAGCGTGTCTCACCCGATGTCAATCAGGGGTGGCAAGGTCGTCATAAAGCCGTGACTGTCTCTGTAACTTCTACAGCCGGGGTCGCGCCCCAGAAAGCTTCAACCACGCCTAAACCTAGGTAGTCCAATAAATCACCCGTGGGACGTGCGCTCCCAATAACTTTGCCGACTCGAATCTGCCACGGCACCTTAGGATCAAGGATTCGTTGTAGCTCGGCAATCGCAGGCTTAATGTCGTGCCCTTTTCTATCGGCAGAATTCGCAACAGCCTCGAGAACTTGTTGTTTTGCGCCGTAGTTGTGTGCTTCAGCAAGGATTTTTGCCTTGGCATCTTCCCACGATCCGACACCAATCGCACTGAGAACTTCTGATGCGAGATAAAGGTTTTCGCTCTCACGGCATTGAAGTTGGAGAACACGCACAAAATTTGCGGACTGGTCATGGCTAATCGGCCCGCCTTCATCCCTATCTTTTAAGACATAGGCAGAGGCGGACTGTGGCGCAGAAGGCGTTAGAATGGATTTGAATATCTTCTCTAGCGTCTTTTTATACTCCTCGATGCGAGACCCCTCGCATGGAATCACAGCCAGCTTGAGTACGTGTTTGCGGATGGCTTGAGCCCATAACATGTAGTCGTCATCGCCCTCGACCAACAGCAACGGGAAAGCAAACAGCGGGCCCATCAGCGCGTGTCCGCCGAGACAGGTTGCTAGTCGCTGAAGGCTTTCACTAAAGGTCACTGCATGGAACTCATCGTCAGCCCGATTCAAATAGATTACGGATGTCTTTTCATTGCCGTGGTGTCCTAAGGCTGAAAGCAATGTCGTGCTGTGAGTAGCGACAATTATCTGGACGCTGAACACATCAACGAGTTTGACTAGGAATTCTGCAAGATGGTGATGGAGGTCGGGATGAAGGTGAGTGTCCGGCTCGTCAATTAGCAGCAAGCCATCAACCTGATTCTCAATTTTCCAAAGAGCACAGATCGTAAGTAGATCGATGCCAAGTGAGAAGATTTCGGCCTCGCCGCTGCTTAGCTGCTCGACATTTACTACGTGCCCTCCTCCTTGACGCTCGAGGTTATAAAATGGCGCCTCCTGTTTAAGAGTAAAGACGAAGTCGGGCAACAGTCTTCCCATTAAAGACTCGAACTCTGCGTTAGAGAAGGCAGTACTTTCACTGAAGCCCTTGGTCGTGAAAAAGGTGTTCAGTCTCGCGACCGCTCTTTGTCTAAAATCAGACATTAGGTTTTTGAGTCTCGACCCCGCCCGCGTCGGTCCAGTCGACTCTTCTTGAGAAAACTGATAGCCATAAGTAATGTCTCCGGCGCGCTCTGGGGCTGTGAGATGACGCTTGGAAAAATCCGCGCTATAAAGAGCCTTCAGCAGGGCACTCTTTCCGGCACCGTTCTTGCCAAAGAGAACGGTTATATCTCGAAGGTTTCTTAACTTCCAAGGACCCGAGCCAAGATGGGTCGGGCGACTAGCTTCTAGATTGGGATAGTGAATGGCCATAAGTGTGTTGAGAGGTGAGAGCTTACAGACGCGTCATCTGTGGTACGACCTTGAGACGAAAGTAGGATGTAAAATCTTGCGCCCTGTAAAACACAGACGCAGCTGGCAAGGAAAGGATTTGGGCTATCGGCTAGGAGCGCTTGTGCTTGGTCGCGTCGACCAAGACAAACTTCTGCCGAACACCCTCATTGTTGGGCGGAACGCGATCGCCCTTAGAAAGGGTAACCTCGTGACGCCCACCGGACGGACGATACTGCCCCGACTCCGGAGCCTTACCGCCAGTATGCGCAATGACCTTGTGGGCCATAGACGTTTGGGCTGGGTGAATTAGACGGGGGTTCATAGACACCCCCCGAAAGAGCGGCACAAATTGCTGCCCTTGCGAGGGGTCTGAACCCTCCTAACTAACCACCAAAACCTAGCGTCGGATCGCACCTATCCCCACCAGCTGTGTCTGCGTTTTTGAAAGGGCGGAAATAGTTTACCACCATGGCCAGAACAGGCAAGGTGGCGAGGATATGGAAAACGCCGGGGTGCCCCGGCGTTTTCTTGCTCAATTTCAGGTGTGACGACCCACTGGAACACGGGTCGCCTCATCCAAAGGCTGCGGCTGTCCGCACTTAGTTATTTCAGCCAGACATCCAAGTTATCCTCCTTGACATATCGCCTTTTTTTATGGGGTAATATGACTTCCGTATGTCAAATGATACCTGGATCGGCATCTCGCGCGAGGCAATTGGAAAAAACGGGTTTGGCTCCCCGGTGGGCTTAGCTGCCGCATTGGCGATTGTGAACGCGGCATTCTTAAGCGCACGCGCTTGGGAGCCACTCCACCCAATAATGAAGTATGTAACGAATCTTGATTGGGCTGGGGAAGGCGCTGTCCTCGTCAGCCTTAATCTTCTCACGTTACTGGTGTGGGCTTACGTCCGAAAAATCCCCAGAATTAACAACGGGACCGGCATTCTGTTTGCTGTCACGGCCGAAACCGAGGAAGAGCGCATCCGGTTTCAGAATGATTTTATCGCCAAGCTCGAACAGCGTTGTACGGCATATCGCAATCACGTAGTTTTGAAGGTCGTCTCTTTAAGAGCGCATCAGGCGAAAGTCGTGGCCAAGACGCTTGAGCAAGTCGCTGAGAACCTGCCCTATCTGCGACAGCACGTTAACCCGCCTAACAAAAAGGCAAATAAGCGGTTCGAATACTTGAAAAGTAGGGGCTATGGGTTCTTCGTGTGGGGCAAGATAGAGACACGACAATCAAACGGGAAAAACTCGCGCATCTTTGAGCTAGAGTCGATCGTGTGCTTTAAGCCGCTTCAGAATCCCGCTCTGGCCCAAATCGAAAAAGACATTTGCACAACGGTCCCGCGGAACTTAATTATCCCAATCGAGAACGAGTACAAGGGGCTCGTTCTGTCGGCAGACTACTTTGGCGCTGGGGTTGAATACACAATAGGTCGCGCCGCCATGGCCTCCGGTGATTACAAGAAAGCGCTCGGGCTGCACGAACTACTCTGCTCGTCACACAAAAATGACGCCCGGTTTGGCGGCGGGCTGGCATCGTGTGTTGCCACGTCAGCAACGATGATCTCCCGCGACGAACTCCTGAGAGGCAACTATGTTGGTGCCAACGAGATGGTGGACAAGGCACTCAAATACGACGTCGATAGCTACCCGGCATTAATCTTGAAAGGGTTCCTGCTGCAGGAACAGGGCAAATCCAACGAGGCACTCAACGTAATTTTAAAGGCCCGCAGCATGGCGAGCGAGGCACTAGAATGGAGGTTTAGCGCAGCGTTCTTGTTCTTTGTCATGGGCAATTATGAGAAGGGGTTGGCCGAGTACAATAAAATCGCGAAGAAGAGGGGTGGCGTCAGGCAGGCACAGTTCGATGAGATTGTTAGCTACTGCCAGAGACACCACCTAAAACACCCCCAGGACATATTTATTGATTTCATACTTGGGTTCTTAAATTATAAGGTACTCGTAAATGCCGATAAGGCGGCCTCGCACTTTAAAAAATTCATCGAGTCGTCTATCGGACGGGCCGACTATAGGCCCTTGATTGAGAAATCCAACGCGTACATCAAAGAGATTGTTCCAGCTCCCTGAAGTCCCGCTCGAGCGGCTTTGAGCTTAAAGACCCGTCTAGGATTCGAACTGTAAAATAAGGCTAAAACGGTTAGAATCCGAGATGCTTCCGGGCAACAGAAAACCCGCGACTTGTGATCGCGGGCTTCTGTTAAGCCTATTTTCCGGCAGACGTTACGGTCTATCGGAACTATTTTTGGATGGCTCGGGGACCTGGATTCGAACCAAGATAAACGGCTTCAGAGGCCGCTGTCCTACCATTAGACGATCCCCGAAAGACTTGAACAGGATAACCCGAAACCTTCCTAGCGTCAATAATGCCAA
>Ga0182027_10003364_pt1 | contig 25419 bp, 24 predicted proteins | sample 712E1DmetaG_FD_121300 | JGI IMG/M metagenome (GOLD analysis project Ga0182027, IMG submission 121300) | Permafrost microbial communities from Stordalen Mire, Sweden - 712E1D metaG (Illumina Assembly) | ecosystem: Environmental > Terrestrial > Soil > Wetlands > Permafrost | place: Sweden...
CGCAAGAGTTAACAGTAAATTTCTTAACATACCATACGATTTTATGTTAGATTATGATGCGCTTAAAAAGGTGGTAAAAGTAATAATTATTTAAAATGCAACTTAAAATTTTTGTCAAGTAATACAAATATATAACCATTCTAAATTAGCCAGTTGATAACTGTATAACAGCCTGAATCCGATCACTGAAATGGCCTTTTCCTTTTTCCAAACAGCCTATCAGTGTTTGATCGGGGTCAGGGTTCCGGATTGTTTCCTGCTTTGGCGCATCATGGCTCTGGTATTCTTGGATTGGTTCTTCTGATGCTGCTTGACCGCTTTATGATATTCTTTAACCGCTTGTTTTTGTTTTCGCTCCCGGTCTTTGTTGAATTTTTTCTGGTTAACTTTTTGTTCCTGTGCATGCCCCGAAGGAAGCATGAACACTGCAGAAAGGAATAAAGTGATCAGCAGAATTAACCTTCTCATCCGTCTCCCGGAATTTTATTCTCCGGCCTTGAATTTTGATTTTTTTTACGAAGATATTAAATTCAGGAATATGCCGGGTGGCATGCTGTTTTTCGAGGAGAAGTGTATAAATATTATATTCAGCATACGATAATCAACAATCATTCGTTAGTATGCAGGATAAATATTCGGAAAAAAAGAATGAAATTCAGGGGATTTTTGTTTATATGCCTTATATTCATGATATTACTATCATGTAAGAAAGAAGATCAGGCTCCTGCAATGCCTTACGTAACCGTGAATTTTACGCTTAACCCCAATTCGACACAGTTCATTGAACTGAACCACGTCGGGGGGTGGGTTCCTGTTACGGGAGGTTACAGGGGAATTATCATTTACCGTTTGTCGGAAACTGATTTCATGGCTTATGAAAGGGCTTGTCCGTATGAGCCGACGGCCGACAGTGCCCAGGTGAGAGTGGATAATTCAGGAATTCTCTGTGTTTGTCCCAGGTGCAAGTCGAAATACCTGCTCCTTGACGGATCGGTCACTTCCGGTCCATCGCACTGGCCCCTTAAACAATACCATACCATATATGACGGGACGTTTTTGTATGTCACCAATTAACTTTCCCTGAAAACCAGCCTCCCGGAACTTTTCCCTAATGCCTAATGCCTAATACCTGTAATGGTCAGGCTTGTATGGCCCCTCAACCGGAACCCCGATATAATCTGCCTGTTCGTCGGAAAGCTTTGTGAGCTTCACTCCGAGTTGCTCAAGGTGCAGGCGTGCAACCTCTTCGTCCAGTTTTTTAGGAAGGCGGTACACGTCAACCGGGAAATCATTATTCCACAGGTCAAGCTGGGCAAGGGTCTGGTTGGTGAATGAGTTGGACATCACGAAAGAAGGATGGCCGGTTGCACATCCCAGGTTTACGAGGCGGCCTTCGGCAAGAAGGTAGATGCATTTTCCGGATGGAAAAATATATTTATCAACCTGGGGTTTGATGTTAACTTTACGGATCCCGGGCCAGTTATTCAGGCGTTCGACCTGTATCTCGTTGTCAAAGTGGCCTATGTTGCATACGATGGATTCGTCTTTCATCCTGCTCAGGTGATCGGCTGTGATAACATCTTTATTTCCCGTAGTAGTAACAAAGATATTCCCCTCGGCGAGGGCATCTTCCACTGTGGAAACCTCGAAACCTTCCATTGCTGCCTGGAGGGCGCAAATGGGATCGATTTCAGTGACAATAACCCTGGCTCCATATGCTTTCATGGAGCGGGAGCACCCTTTCCCGACATCCCCGTAACCGAGCACCACCACTACTTTCCCTGCGATCATGACATCGGTTGCGCGCTTAATCCCGTCGGCGAGAGATTCCCGGCAGCCGTACAGATTGTCGAATTTTGATTTGGTGACGGAATCGTTGACATTAATGGCAGGAACCAGTAACACCCCTTTTTCCTTCATCTGGTAAAGCCTGTGAACACCTGTTGTCGTTTCTTCCGAAACCCCTTTCCATTCCTTTACCACATGGTGCCAGTGTTGTTTATCTTCGATGTAAACTTCCTGAAGTTGCTTCATGAAAGCTTTTTCTTCGTGGCTCCCTGGAGCGGAGTTGAAAAAAGCCGGATTGTTCTCAGCTTCGAATCCTTTATGGATCATCAACGTAGCGTCCCCTCCGTCATCAACGATCAGGTTAGGTCCCTTGTTATCTTCAAAAGTAAGCGCCTGGTAGGTACACCACCAGTATTCCTCAAGGGTTTCTCCTTTCCAGGCAAAAACAGGAATTCCCCTGACTGCAAGCGCTGCTGCAGCATGGTCCTGAGTTGAGAAAATATTACAGGAGGCCCAGCGAACCTCTGCACCGAGCTCAATAAGAGTCTCGATCAGGACTGCAGTCTGTATGGTCATATGAAGAGAACCGCTTATCCTTGCGCCCATTAATGGTTTTCCTTCAGAGTATTTCTTACGGATCGACATTAAGCCGGGCATTTCCTTTTCGGCGATCTCTATTTCCTTGCGACCCCATTCTGCCAGTGATATGTCAGCAACCCTGAATGCCGAGTCTTTCTCCAAACTATTCGTATGCATATTTTTTATGTTAAAACCGGGGGGCAAAGGTAATCAAATTTACAAATCAGAAGCAGAATTTTCGTACCTTTGAGGGCATTCAATTTCATTAAAATTCTTAATACTGTATGGTTGCCGGTATTGTTAAAACCCGTAATATGTCATTTCAACCGGTTTAAATAATGCCCCTGATCTGCCATACTGAAAGATCTTCAGGGATTGCCGGCGTGTGGCATATCCTGGAAAGTGAATCTGAGCTGCTTGAACTGGCCCGGCCCGACGCCCGGGACCTGGAAACCCTGTCAACCTACCGTAACGAATCCAGAAGGAAACAATGGCTTGCCTGCAGGGTACTTCTGGGAGAATTGATAAAATCGACATTCGTAAAAATAGTTTATAACCCGGATGGGAAACCTTTGCTAAAAGGGTTTTTGGGGGAGATCTCATTTTCTCATACAAAGGAATATGCAGCCGTGATACTGGATTCTTATAACCCGGTTGGCATCGATATAGAGAAAGTCAAACCGAGGATAGAAAAAGTAAGATCCAGGTTCCTGAATGAGGATGAGCTGGAGTACATTGACCAACTCTGCTGCCGAGTTGGAGATAAGGAAACCGGCAGGCTGGCTCCCGGGGGCGAGACTGCCCTGCCCGGAACCAGGGTAAATCAAACGGAAATTTCAGAACGCCGGCTCGAAATCCTGTATATTTACTGGTGTTCAAAGGAGGCGCTTTATAAAATTCACGGTAAACATTCAGTTGATCTGAAAAATGACATCCACATCCGCCCTTTTGATTATTTTTGCAAACTGCAGGGTTATCTTTCCGCCCTGCTTACTACACCGGAAGGAACTGAATTGCACCGCCTCCAGTATGAAATGATCTCCGACCACATGCTGGTTTATACCCTAAGATGAAACCATGATTAACGAATTATCTGCTGCTTTAAAAGAAAGGGTCCTTACGCTGGACGGTGCCATGGGCACCATGATCCAGCGTTACAACCTGGACGAGGGGGGGTACCGCGGTGAAAGGTTCAGGGATTTTCCGTTTCCGCTCAAAGGGAACAACGACATCCTTGTTCTCACGCAGCCCCACGTCATCAGGGAGATCCATGCGCAATACCTTGAAGCCGGTGCGGATATCATCGAAACGGATACATTTAACGGGACACGGATCTCCCAGGCCGATTACCATACGGAAGAGTTTGTTTATGAACTTAATCTGGCGGCAGCCAGGCTCGCAAGGGAAGCTGTAAATGATTATTCGGCCTCTGGCTCCGGGAAAAGGCGATGGGTAGCCGGATCGATGGGCCCCACGAACAAGACTGCTTCACTTTCGCCTGATGTTCAGAACCCTGCCTTCAGGCCCGTGACGTTTGATGATTTATACAGGGCCTACACTGAACAGGCCAGGGGTCTTCTCGATGGTGGTGTGGACATCCTGATGGTTGAGACCATTTTCGACACGCTGAATGCCAAAGCAGCTTTGATCGCTGTTTTCGACGAGCTGGAATCCCGCGGTCTGCAGTACGGTTTTCCGGTCATTGCTTCCGGCACTATAACTGACCTCTCAGGAAGGACACTCTCAGGGCAAACACTTGAAGCCTTTATTTATTCACTTTCCCATTTTAACCTGTTTGCTTTCGGGCTGAACTGTGCGCTTGGAGCCAGGGAACTCCGGCCATATCTCGCGGAGATGTCGGAAAAGGCACCATTCCCTGTGATTGCTTACCCCAATGCCGGGCTTCCCAACCAGCTTGGAATATATGATCAGCCGCCACAGGAAATGGCCGGTTATATAAAAGATTTCCTTGATAACGGCTTTGCCAACATTGTCGGCGGATGTTGCGGAACAACCCCTGAATACATTGCCCTTTTTGCAGAACTCGCTGCCAGGGCTGAACCCAGGAAGATTCCTGAAAGAAAACATGAATTGCATCTCAGCGGACTGGAACCTCTTGTCATTTTCCGTGGCAGCAACTTTATCAATATCGGGGAAAGGACCAATGTTAGCGGCTCCAGGAAATTTGCCCGACTGATCAGGGAGGAAAAGTACGAGGATGCCTTGTCGGTCGCCCGCCAGCAGGTTGAGAGCGGGGCACAGGTGATCGATATCAGCATGGATGAAGCCATGCTGGATGCGGAAAAAGCAATGGTGAATTTCCTGAACATGATCGCGTCGGACCCGGATATAGCCAGGGTCCCGGTCATGATCGATTCGTCAAGGTGGCAGGTGCTGCAGGCTGGCCTTAAATGCGTGCAGGGCAAATGCATTGTCAATTCGATCAGCCTGAAGGAAGGTGAACAGGTTTTTCTTGAACACGCCAGGTTCATACGGAAATTCGGTGCTGCCGCCGTTGTTATGGCCTTCGACGAGCAGGGACAGGCGACGACGCTGGAAAGGCGCATCAGCATTGCTCGGAGAGCCTATGACTTGCTGCTTACAAAAGCTGATTTCAGGCCCGAAGATATCATTTTTGACCCTAACATCCTGACCGTCGCAACCGGCATGGATGAACATAACAATTATGCTGTGGATTTCCTTAAAGCCACAAGCTGGATAAAGGGAAACCTGCCTCATGCCAGGGTAAGCGGCGGCATCAGCAACCTCTCATTTTCTTTCCGCGGGAATGATCTGCTCAGGGAAGCCATGCATTCAGCCTTCCTTTACCATGCCATACAGGCCGGGCTCGACATGGGCATAGTAAACGCCGGCCAGCTGCCGGTTTATGATGAGATTGACAAGGATCTTCTGAAACTTGTTGAGGATGTGATCCTGAACCGCAGAAAGGATGCCACAGAGAGGATACTGGCCTATGCAGATACTATGCAGCAGGGACCGGAGAAAGAAAAAAAGGCCGAGGAATGGAGGTTGATGCCCGTTGAAAAGCGGCTGCAGCACTCACTGATCAAAGGAATAACAGAGTTTATCGATCAGGATATACAGGAAGCCATCCCCCTCTTTGATGAACCGCTTAGGATTATCGAAGGACCGCTGATGGACGGCATGAATGTCGTCGGTGACCTGTTCGGAAGCGGGAAGATGTTTCTCCCGCAGGTTGTAAAAAGTGCAAGGGTGATGAAAAAGGCGGTGGCAATCCTGACCCCGCTGATCGAAGCCAGGAAACGGGAGGGCGGACAAACTCCAGGGACCAGGGGAAAGATATTGCTGGCTACCGTCAAGGGAGATGTTCATGATATCGGCAAGAATATTGTCGGGGTTATCCTTTCCTGTAACAATTATGAAGTGATCGACCTGGGCGTGATGGTTCCTTCCGAAAGGATTATTTCCACGGCAAGAGAAAAAAAGGCCGATATAATCGGGCTTTCAGGCCTTATTACTCCTTCGCTGGAAGAGATGGCCCATGTGGCCAGGGAAATGAAAAGGGAAAAGTTATCTCTGCCACTTCTGCTGGGAGGAGCCACAACATCTGAGATACATACCGCGGTCAAGGTAGAGCCGGAGTATCCGCATGGTGTGGTCCACGTTAAAGATGCCTCCAAAGCCGTCAGCGTGGTTTCAAACCTTCTGTCGGCTGAAGCCAGGGCCGATTTTCTCAATACCGTGAAAAAGAAATACTCCGCCATCCGCAGTCAGTATGAAAGTAAGGTAGATCATGTTTATATCTCGCTAAGCGAGGCCAGGAAGAACAAGCTGAAGGCCGACTGGAAGAATGCACTCATTTCAAGGCCTCATATGACAGGGACCCGGGTGTTTTATGATTATCCGCTTGAAGAACTGGTCCCATTTATTGACTGGACATTCTTTTTTCATGCCTGGAAACTTAACGGGAAATATCCCCAGATTTTCAACGATCCGGTCAAGGGGCAGGAAGCCAGGAAGTTATATGAGGATGCACAGCTGCTGCTGAACGAGGTTCTCCGGAAGAAAATGCTGATTGCCCGTGGCATCATAGGCCTGTTTCCCTGCAACTCCACCGGTGATGATGTGGAGGTTTATGATGATGAGCGACGGTCAAAAATCCTGACGGTATTCAGGTTTCTCCGTAACCAGCAGAAGAAGGAAGCCGGTGTTCCCAATCTTTGCCTGGCAGATTTTATCGCTCCCCGGGATTCGGGGATAATCGATTATATAGGTTGTTTCGCACTCACCGCCGGCCTTGGAGTGGAAGAATGGGCTTCCGTATATGAAAAGGACCTGGACGATTTTAATGCCATCATGGTAAAGATCCTGGCCGACCGGCTTGCAGAAGCCTTTGCAGAAAACATGCACCAGAAAGTCAGGAAGGAATTCTGGGGCTATGCCGGTGAAGAGGCCCTGGATGTGACTTCCATGATCAGGGAGGAGTACCAGGGGATCAGGCCGGCGCCGGGATACCCCGCCTGCCCTGAACATTCCGAAAAACGGGTGCTGTTCGACCTTATCTCGGCGGAAACAAAAGTGGATATCAAGCTTACCGAGAACTTTGCCATGTATCCGGCAGCTTCAGTTTCCGGGTATTATTTCTCACATCCGCTTTCACAATACTTCAACCTCGGGAAGATCAGCAGGGATCAGGTTGCCGATTATGCACGTAGAAAGGGCATAAGCGTGGAACGTTCCGAGAAACTGCTGCATATGAATTTAAACTATTGAACCATGCGTGTCATCGATATTATAAATCAATCCGATAAAACATTATTCTCTTTCGAGCTCCTGCCTCCCCTGAGGGGGAATAACATAACGAGCATTTACCGTGTGATCGATCCGCTGATGGAATACAATCCGTCATTCATCAACGTGACCTATCACCAGGAGGAGGTGGTATATAAAAAGCACCCGAGCGGGCTTCTGGAAAAAAAGGCGATCAGGAAAAGACCGGGAACCGTCGCCATTTCGGCTGCAATAAAGAACAAGTACAGCGCTGTGGAAGTTGTTCCCCATCTCATTTGCGGAGGATTTTCAAAAGAAGAGACCGAATATGCTCTTATCGATTTTCATTACCTCGGGATTGATAATATCCTTGCCCTGAGAGGAGATGTTCCTAAAAGCCTCAGGACGTTCATGCCTGAAGGGAACGGCCATTCCCATGCGAATGAGCTGGTGGGACAGATCTCGGCAATGAACAGTGGGAAATTCCTGGATGATGAAATGCAGCATGCCTTTAAAACCAATTTCTGTGTCGGTGTAGCCGGCTATCCCGAAAAGCATATTGAATCTCCGAACCTGGCCTATGACCTGAAATACCTGAAAGCCAAGATCGATGCCGGAGCTGAATTCATCATCACCCAGATGTTCTTCGACAATAAAAAGTATTTTGCTTTCGTGGATGCCTGCAGGAAGGAAGGGATCACCGTACCTATAATTCCCGGCTTAAAGCCGATCTGCACGATAAAGGAACTGAATATCCTGCCCCAGGTGTTTTATATTGATATACCGGAAGACCTTTCTAAAGAGGTGCAGAAATGCAGTTCGAATGAGGAAGTCTTCAACCTGGGAATTGAATGGGGGATCAACCAGTCGAAAGAATTACTGGCCAGCGGAGTTCCGGTACTCCATTACTTTACGGTTGGCATTGCTGAAAATATTAGGCAGATCGCAAAGGCAATCTTTTAAGAAGAAAAGGATGGATTTTATAGATACATTCAGGACGGATCCCGGAACAGGACGGAAAAAATTTGCCGTCCTTGTCGACCCGGATAAATCAGATGAGGCATCACTGAAAAGACTCGCAAAATCTGCCGGTGAGTTCGGTGTGGATTTTTTCTTTTTCGGTGGAAGCCTGCTGATGCGTGGCAAGGGGGAGGACCAGATCAGCATACTCAGGGACAATTGCAGTGTCCCTGTAATTCTTTTCCCCGGAAGCAGTCTGCAGATCTTTCAGAATGCACATGGAATCCTTCTGCTTTCACTTATTTCGGGAAGGAACCCTGACATGCTGATCGGAAAACATGTTGAATCTGCGGCCCTGCTTAAAGCCAGCTCCCTGGAGATAATTCCGACAGGATATATCCTGGTGGAAAGCGGCAGCCCCACGTCAGTTTCCTATATCAGCAACACCCTTCCCATCCCTTCAAACAAACCTGATATTGCAGTCTGCACGGCCATGGCCGGGGAAATGCTCGGGCTGAAAGTGATCTACCTTGATGCCGGCTCAGGTGCACTTAATCCTGTCCCGGCCGGAATGATAAGGGAAGTGAAAAAAGCAACCGGTATTCCACTGATCGTCGGCGGTGGCATCACGGATCCGTCAAAGGCAAAGCAGGCCCTTGACGCGGGAGCCGACGTCATCGTCATCGGAAATGCCATTGAAAAGAACCCTGACCTGATTGCCTCGATCAGCAAAGTGGTTAAAGATAGGCCTTAGGGATTTTACTACCTCGCTACCTCGCTCCTTGTCATCTCCTTCATCATCGCATCCACTATATTCTGTGTCCCTGCAGCGACCTGGCTGATGCTTGCCTCGAGCATGTAACACGGGGTCGTAAAAAATTTCCTGACTGGGTCGGCAACAATCTGCCCGTGGTCCGAACTGATATATCTGTTCCCTGTGCGTTCGATAAAATGTTGTGAGGACGGGTCCTGTCCTGTGGTCAGGTTTGCTCCCTTGAAAAGAGAAGCCAGTATGACCGGCGCGATGCACATAGCCCCTATAGGCTTCCCTGCCCCGAACATTGCTTTAATGGCTTTTTCAACATCGGGATTGACTTCCGACTGATCGCCCCTGTAAGCCCAGCTGCATAAATTTTTGGCGGCGCCGAAACCTCCGGGAAAGATCAGGGCGTCGAACTCAACGGCTGAGAAAGTATCCAATGGCCTGATGTTTCCCCTGGCAATCCTCGCCGATTCAGTCAGCACATTCCGTATTTCATCGGCAGGCTCTCCTTTCAGGTGATCGATAACGTGATATTGGCTGATATCCGGGGCAAAACACTGGTATGCGGCACCTGCCTTATCAATGGCCAGAAGTGTCAGGACGGCCTCCTGGATCTCGGCTCCGTCAAAAACACCACATCCGGCAAGAACTACAGCAAATTTTTTCATGATTCCGACGTTATCTGTTAACAGACCAAAAATAGAAAAATTTACCGGGATACAATTTCCTCATTGATTCATACCTTTGTACAACCTATTAAATAAACTCTGCCCATGAAGAAAATACAGATGGTCGACTTGCACAGTCAGTACCTTAACATGAAAGCCGAGATTGATAATGCGATCCAGGAAGTAACAGATTCCTGTGCGTTTATCAATGGTCCCGCCGTTACCGCTTTTCAGAAAGACCTTGAAATCTATCTTGGTGTAAAAAATGTCATTCCCTGCGCCAACGGTACGGATGCCCTGCAGGTATCGATGATGGCTCTCGGCTTGCAGCCGGGTGATGAGGTGATCACAACATCGTTCACGTTTATTGCCACTGCCGAGGTGATCGCCCTTCTGAGGCTTACGCCCGTGCTTGTCGACGTGGACCCGGATACTTTTAATATTGACCCTGCTGCCATTGAAAAGGCCATAACTCCCAAAACAAAGGCCATCGTCCCTGTGCACCTGTTCGGGCAATGCGCACCCATGGAAGAGATCATGGAAATTGCACACAGGCATGGTCTGTATGTGATCGAGGATAATTGCCAGGCAATCGGTGCCGACTATATTTTTTCAGACGGTTCCCGAAGAAAGGCAGGGACTATCGGGAATATCGGCTGCACCTCTTTCTTCCCTTCTAAAAACCTGGGATGTTACGGTGACGGAGGCGCAATTTTTACGGATAATGATGAACTGGCAAAGCAATTAAGAGTGGTGGTAAACCATGGAATGGCAGTCCGGTACTACCATGACTATATCGGCGTCAATTCAAGGCTCGACAGCATACAGGCCGCGATACTGAAGGTTAAGCTTAAGTATCTTGAACAGTATGCAGCAAGAAGAAGGGCTGCAGCCGATTACTATGATAAGGCATTTGCAGGAAACGCTAGGCTTAAAACGCCTGCCAGGTACGAAAAGTCAAACCATGTTTTCCATCAGTACACCCTGGTAACCAGTGATCTTGACCGCAAGGCGCTGATCAGTTATCTTGCTTCCAAAGCAATCCCTGCGATGATCTATTATCCGGTTCCTCTCCACCTGCAGAAAGCATACCTGGATCCGAGGTACAAACCCGGTGATTTCCCGGTCACGGAGATGCTGTCCGAATCAGTCATTTCACTTCCCATGCATACGGAACTTGACGAAGAGCAGCTGAAATATATCACCACCTCGGTGCTTGAATTTGTAAACGCCTGATATGGAAAAAGAATATTTCGCCCATGAAACTGCTGTGATCGATGATGGATGCATCATCGGGAAGGGGAGCAGGATCTGGCATTTCACGCATGTCATGAAGGATTGTGTGATCGGGGAAGAATGCAACCTGGGACAAAATGTTGTAGTATCTCCAGGGGTGAAACTGGGAAAGAATGTTAAGGTTCAGAACAATGTCTCAATCTATACCGGGGTCATCTGCGAGGATGACGTTTTCCTTGGCCCCTCCATGGTCTTTACCAATGTGGTGAACCCCCGCTCGCAGATCCTGAGGAGGGACCAGTACCAGAAAACCCTGGTCAGAAGGGGGGCTTCGATCGGCGCCAATGCTACGATAATTTGTGGTCACGTCATAGGCGAGTTCGCCTTTATCGGGGCAGGCAGCGTGGTGACAAGAGACGTGCCTCCATATGCGCTTATTATGGGAAACCCAGGCAGGCATACCGGCTGGATGAGCGAATACGGACACAGGCTGAATTTTGACCGTGAAGGATTTGCCCTTTGCCCTGAAAGCGGGGAAAAATACAGGCTTACGGATGGGAAAGTGATCAAATTAACCAGATGACCATGAAACAGGAACACAGGCAGTATAACTTTGCACTGATCGGGGCTGCCGGCTATGTGGCCCCAAGGCATATGAAGGCGATCAAGGAAACGGGAAACAGGCTCATCTGTGCACTGGATCCGTATGACGGGGTGGGGATCATTGACAGCTATTTCCCCGAAGCCGATTTTTTCATCGAACCTGAACGCTTCGACAGGCACCTCGACAAGTTGCGCCGGATGGCTCTTTCGAAAAAGGGTATGGATGGCGTGAAAGTGGATTTTGTCAGTATCTGCTCACCCAACTATATGCATGACTCCCATATCCGCCTTGCCCTTCGTAATGACACCCATGCGATCTGCGAGAAACCTATTGTTCTGAACCCCTGGAACCTGGATGCCCTCAGCGAGATCGAAAAAGAAACCGGTAAAAAAGTTTATACCATTCTGCAACTCAGGCTCCACCCCGTGATAATCGCCCTTCGGGAGAAGGTAAGGAAAGGCCCCAAAGGCAAAGTATATCACCTGGATCTCTCTTACGTCACTTCAAGGGGGAATTGGTATTACCGGTCCTGGAAGGGGGATATCACCAAATCGGGCGGCATAGCCACCAACATCGGGATCCACTTTTTCGACATGCTTGCCTGGATCTTCGGGGATGTCAAATCCAATAAAGTAAATGTCCTGAATGAGAATAAGGCCGGCGGACTGCTGGAGCTTGAAAAAGCTTCGATCCGCTGGTTCCTGAGCCTTGATTATAATGATATTCCCGAACCAGTCAGGCAATCCGGGAAACGCACTTACAGGATGCTAACCATGGACGGGGAAGAAGTGGAATTCAGCGAGGGGTTCACAGATCTGCATACCGGAACATACAGGGATATATTTAACGGGAACGGCTTCGGAATTGAGGATGCAAGGACAAGCATCAATATTGCTTACCATATCAGGAATGCGGAACCTCTCGGATTGAAGGGCGATTACCACCCCTTGCTGAAAGGGAAGAAGTAAGGAACATCGAATATTAAACCATGGACTTTGTAGGATGTTCGATATCCATCATTCGTTGATCAATATTCGATACTTCTAACCTTATGGTTTAAATCAATTTAAAGGATAAATAAACAGGATGTTATGAAAATACTTGTCACCGGCGGAACAGGTTATATCGGAAGCCATACCGTTGTTGAGCTGCAGAATAAAGGCTATGAAGTTGTCGTTGTGGATGACCTCTCCAATTCAACCAGCGAAGTGCTGGATAATATTGCAAGGATCACCGGCCAAAAGCCGGTTTTCGGGCATTTCGACCTGAAGGATACTGAAAAAACCGCTTCCTTTTTCAGGCTTCATAAAGATATCGGTGGGATCATTCATTTTGCGGCAAGCAAAGCAGTCGGCGAATCGGTTGAACAGCCTCTGAAATATTACAGGAACAACCTTGTTTCACTGATCAATATTTTACAGGGGATGACGGATAACAACATACGGAATATCGTTTTCTCTTCTTCCTGCACGGTTTACGGCCAACCCGGAAAATTGCCGGTCAGGGAGGATGCACCGATCCAGAAGGCCATTTCACCTTACGGGAACACGAAACAGATTTCGGAAGAGATCATCACGGACACGAGCAGGGTGACCGGGATCCAGGGTATACTGTTGCGGTATTTCAATCCTATAGGTGCCCATGATACCGCAATCATCGGGGAACTCCCCATAGGAGTCCCCAATTGCCTGATGCCCTATATCACGCAGACCGCAATCGGCAAGAGACCATTCCTTAGAGTGTGGGGCAATGATTACAATACCCCCGACGGAACTGCCATCAGGGACTACCTTCATGTGGTCGACCTGGCAAAGGCGCATGTCGTGGCCGTGGAACGTATGCTGGGTGAAAGGATGAAGGAAGAAGTGGAGGTTTTCAATCTTGGGACAGGCACCGGCTATTCGGTTCTTCAGGTGATCAGGTCCTTTGAACAAACAACCGGCGTCAAACTTGATTACAGGATCATGGATCGCAGGCCGGGCGACGTGGAACAGGTCTGGGCCGATACGGAGCTGGCCAACAATGAACTCGGATGGAAAGCGGAAAAAACCCTTGACGAAATGACCGGGTCGGCCTGGAAATGGGAAAAAGCCTTGGCTGAAAAAGGCTTGTAGGAACTTTATTTGTTTATCTTTGGCTCATCAACATCAATAAAGAATACGAATGAAAACAATTCTGATTACAGGGGGAGCGGGGTTCATCGGCTCACACGTCGTAAGGAGGTTTGTCAGGAATTATCCGGATTATAAGGTCGTCAACCTTGACAAGCTGACTTATGCCGGCAATCTTGCGAATCTGAAGGATATCGAGAATGAACCCAATTATGAATTCATACGCGCTGATATTGTTGCCGGAGAACTGATTAAAAAGATTTTCGGGAAATACAAATTTGACGGGGTGATACACCTGGCCGCAGAATCGCATGTCGACAGGTCAATCGCAAATCCTACGGAATTCATTTATACAAACGTCATCGGTACGGTGAATCTCCTTAATGCTGCCAGGGAGATCTGGGGTTCATTTGAAGGCAAACGGTTTTACCATATTTCCACCGATGAGGTTTATGGTTCATTGGGGGCAAAGGGCTTGTTTACCGAAATGACCGCTTATGATCCGAGAAGCCCGTATTCCGCGTCCAAAGCCAGTTCCGATCACCTGGTCAGAGCGTATTACCATACTTATAAACTGCCCGTTGTGATCTCAAACTGCTCGAATAATTATGGCCCGTTCCAGTTCCCTGAAAAGCTTATACCCCTTTCAATCAATAATATCCGCAATAACAAACTGATCCCGGTCTACGGTAAGGGCGAAAATATACGCGACTGGCTATATGTAGAAGACCATGCCGAAGCCATCGATACAATTTTTCATTCAGGTTCCGTGGGGCAGACTTATAATGTCGGCGGAAGGAATGAATGGAAAAATATAGACCTGATGAAAATGTTATGCCGGATCATGGATCAAAAACTGCATCGTACCGACGGGACCTCCGAGCACCTTATCACTTTCGTAAAGGACCGGGCAGGCCATGACCTGAGATATGCCATCGATTCAGGAAAGATCCAGAATGAACTGAAGTGGAAACCGGCAACGGAGTTTGAGAAGGGTCTTGAAAAGACTGTCGATTGGTACCTCTCCAATGAATCCTGGATGAAGAACGTGACTTCCGGCGAGTACCAGAAATATTATGACAACCAGTATAATAGGAGGTAGAAGCCAGTGCAGGAACCGGGAATATCCCCGCTGACACCGTCATTCCGCCCCTGATACTGAAACTTCTTTTCCAATCTTGGATATCAGTCCCTGAAGCACGTTTCCGGGACCCACTTCGATGAAATTACATGCACCATCCGCAATCATTTTCTTTATCAACTGGGTCCAGAGCACGGGAGCTGTCAGTTGTGCAACCAGGTTTATTTTTATTTTCGCCGGATCTGTCACTCTTTCTGCTGTTGCATTCTGATAGATAGGACAGATGGGCTCATGGAAGAGAGTTCCATTGATCGCCCCGGCCAGTTCGAGCCTTGCCGGTTCCATCAGCGGTGAATGGAAGGCCCCGCCGACTTTCAGTGGAAGCGCCCTCCTTGCTCCGGCTGCTTTCATCTGTTCGCAGGCCAGTTCAATACCTCTTATGCTCCCTGATATCACAAGTTGCCCGGGACTATTGTAATTGGCGGGCACGACCACTTCGGCAATGCTACTGCAGATTTCCTCGACCCTGCGGTCATCCAGGCCAAGTATTGCAGCCATGGTCGAGGGCTCTTTCTCACAGGCTTTTTGCATGGCTTGCGCACGTGCAAATACAAGCCGAAGGCCATCTTCAAAAGAAAGAGCTTTATTTGCAACCAGCGCTGAAAATTCGCCAAGGGAATGCCCTGCAACCATCCCGGGCTGAAAGGAGTCACCTAAAGTGGAAGCAAGGATTACCGAGTGCAGGAAGATTGCCGGCTGGGTTACCCTTGTCTGTTTTAAATCCTCGTCCGTGCCAGAAAACATCAGGTCGGTGATCCTGAATCCCAATATTTCGTTTGCCTGTTCAAATAATAATTTTGCAGCCTGGTTTTTATCGTACAGGTTTTTGCCCATTCCGACAAACTGGGCTCCCTGGCCCGGGAAAACATATGCAGTCATTAAAGGTCGTTTGAAAATGAAAAAAAATTCCTGAAGTGTACCACAATCATGATCAACCACTCATTACTCATGGCTCATCACTGATTATCTTCTGTTTCCCATAAACCTGAGCAGGAATAAGAACAGGTTTATGAAATCAAGATACAGTGTAAGGGCGCCCATGATTCCGAGTTTCCTGGCATTTTCTTCCCCGTAGGCACCTGCGCCGGAACCTATTTTCTTCAGACGCTGCACATCATAAGCCGTAAGCCCTGTAAAGATGAGGACACCGAGAACAGATATGAGGTATTCCAGGGAACTGCTGTGGAGGAAAAAATTGACCAGCATGGCCAGAATAATACCGATCACTCCCATCATCAGGATAGAACCGAATTTTGTCAGATCAGTTTTCGTAGTATACCCAGCAACGGCCATGATCCCGAACATGCCTCCGGCCACGATGAAGGTTTTAAAGACGGAAGCGGCAGTATAAACAAGTAAAATAAAGCTCAGGCTCATTCCCATCAGTACGGAAAAGGCAATAAACAGCAGTGTCAGCGCCATGGCCGACAAGCGTTGAAATCCGAATGACATCAGAAGAACAAAACCCAGGGGAGCAAGTGTAACTATCCAGCCCAGACCGGTCAGTCCGCCTGTTTCCACATTTACCAGGCTCCTGATCGCGCTTTCAGATGATGCAAACCAGTAAGCCGTGATCGCAGTCATTATCATGGCCAGTGTCATCCAGGTGAAAACCTGTGACATAAAGGTTTTGGCTATTACTCCTGTATCTGCTCCTGTGGATGAATTTAAATAATTCCTGTTATTTTCTTCAAACATGTTGTTATCTCCTTTTAATTTAATTGCTATTGTATTTCGATCGATTGGCGATTAATTTTTTTACTCATCGCTTATGGCTCTTGGCTGCTAATGCAGCCTTGTCGATATCAGATGCAAAAACTCTGCTCTTGTCTTGTCACGTTCAAATGCGCCGATAAAATCAGAAGTCGTTGTCACTGAATTCTGCTTCTGGATGCCCCGCATTGACATGCACAAATGTTGTGCCTCAATAACTACTGCCACGCCTAGAGGTTTCAGGGTATTATTGATCGCGTCCTTGATTTGCATGGTCAGGCGCTCCTGCACCTGAAGCCTTCTGGCATAGATCTCCACAACCCTTGCAATTTTACTTAGTCCGGTGATATATTTATCCGGAATATAAGCCACATGGGCCTTGCCGATGAAAGGGATCATATGATGTTCGCACATTGAATAGATCTCTATGTCCTTGACAATGACCATTTCCCTGTAATCTTCCCTGAATCTTGCTGATAGAAGGACTTCTTCAGGGTCGAGGTTATATCCCTGATTCAGGAAAAGAACGGATTTCGCAACGCGCAAAGGGGTTTTAAGCAATCCCTCACGGTCAGGGTTTTCACCTATCAGCTTCAGGATTTCCCGGTAATGGTAACTGAGTTTCTCGAGTTTTTCGCTATCGTAATCTTCAAACTTTTCGTAGCTGAGCTTTTCTTCTGTCATGACAAAATGTCTTTATTTGACACCATAATATTCAAAGATATTATTTTCGGTTTCTTCAATTCTTACACAATGCAGGCTGACCCCATTGTCTTTAATACGAGGTTCAAGTTCATTCCAGATAGCGATCGCAAGGTTTTCGGTAGATGCCAGTTTCCCTTTCATAAAATCAACCTCCAGGTTGATATTCCTGTGATCAAGTTTCTGAAGAATATATTCATCAAGGATATGGCTCAGGTTTTTCAGGTCCATAACAAAACCGGTTTCAGGGTTGACTTCGCCTTTTACTGTAACCATAAGGCAATAATTATGGCCATGCCATAAGGGGTTCGAGCATTTTCCGAACACCCTCAGGTTTTCCTCATCTGAAAACTCCGGGCGGAAAAGCCTGTGGGCGGAATTAAAATGCTCCCTGCGTGTGATGAAAACCATTTCGGGTGTCGGTTACGGCCGCAAAATTACGAATTATTCTTCTTACCTCTCCGGAGCATGTCAGGAAGACGAGCTGGTCAGCCTGACAAACTGGATGATCTCGAAAATCGTGTAAACCAGGTAAAGAATAAAAAAATTCAGCAGGAAAGCCACGGCATCCTTCCTGTTCAGGAAACAATAAAGTAACAGGATCGTTATATACAAGAGAAGTTTTACGGTAGTAACCAGCATAAAAGATGAAACAAAGCCGATGAACCTTGATCCAAGGGATTTTCCCAGCACCATATAGGATATAATACCGCCGGCAAAAAAGAAAATAAACAGGAAGGGCAAGGCAGGTGAGAACCAGTTATGCGGCAGGATCCGGAACAGGAGAAAAGCCAGGCCCCCGGCCAACAGCGTCAGGATCAAAGATTTTTTTGCGAAAACTCCACTTGAACTTTTCATTTAATTATATTTACCAGAATTTTCATGAATTTCTTTACTCATCACTCATGCCCCATGGCTTATCATACATCCCTAATGCCTAAAGCCTAACGCCAGTTTTCCTCACTTCCTGTGCAACAGGTCCCTGACCATAAAATAAATGGCAAAAATGATTGACAGGATGGATAGGATGACCGTAAATACAGGTTTTGCTGAAAGCCATTGATCCAGTTTTAAACCTCCGAAAGTTCCGGCGAGGATGATTGCCATCATCTGAAAAGCCATGCCGGAATACCTGGCATAAGGGTTCAGACCTTTCCCGGGATCAGAGAGCAGGTTCATTACCAACAACCTTGGACTCTGTTCTTCCAGGGATTTCCATTTTGCAGGTTCCTGAAAACTTGGCGCCGGGTTCAATGGCAAGTTTCCCGGTAGTAATATCCCCGCTGAAATTCGCAGTCTCCTTAAGTGTGAGTAATTCGGTTACCTTGACTGTAGCCTTGACATCTCCTGAGAAATCTGCGCTCTGGCAGATAATTTCTCCTTCTATGCGTCCGGTTTCGCCGACAACGATTTTGCCTTTGCATTGTATATTGCCAATCAATGCACCGTCGACACGGAAATCGCCGTTCACATTGATTTCACCTTTGATTACCGTGCCGGCACCCATGATATTGATTGAGGGCATTTCCGGTTCTCTGTTTTTGGCCATAACCACTTATTTTACCGTATAATTTTTTTCGAAGAACTTCTGGTATTTAGCAATGTCTTTATTTTTGTAAAGTACGGGATAATTATTGACGGAAATGACAAAATCAGTGTAATCGCCTGCATTTTCCAGTTTTGTAAACACATATTTGCTATCCCTTATACTCGAGAGATAATTCAATGCCTTCTGGGAATCATCAAAATTGCTTATCGTTATCATCTCCATGTTATTGTCAAACAACAGGCTGTTGATCTGCAGACTTTCCAGGTCATGATATTTTGAATTGAAGTCTGAGATCTTGATTTTCAATGCATTCACGTCGGATTTTTCATTATTCACAATAATCACATAAAAATGTATGGCCGAGGGGTCTATTTTATAGATTTTCTCAGCGGCTATGAGCTGGACGGATGTGTCGGCCGGGTTAGCGGCGGGCTTTCCTGGCTGTGATGACAGGGATGCAAGGACTTCCCGGGCAAGAGTAGTTACAGGGCTTGTTGGAAAATCCTGGGTCACTTTTCTCAGGGCGACGATCATGGAATCTGCTACCTCTATTTTACCCAGGGAAAGAGCCCTCAGGTAGTCGAAACGCGGGAGCAGAACGGAGTCGGCCTTATATTTAAGATGGGCTTCGGAGGCATTGCTGATGACCATATAGAACTGCTGGTTCTGGAATGCCCTGAAAGTTTCCTCGTATAATTTTGAAGATGCTGATTTTCTGGAGGATATCTCCTTGTAATAACCGGGATTGACTAGCAACCTGGCATAATCCGTCTCCGGATAGTTGGTCAGGATCATACTTCTGTAGTATTCGGCTTTAGAACTGTTTTTAAGCCCGTTGTATAAAGTGTAAAGTTCGTAGTAAGTCTGGATCTTGCCTTTATAGGAAGGAAACCGTTCAAGCAACTTTTCAAAACTTTCGATGGAATGGCCGTAATCATTCAAACCATCAATGTAAATAAACCCTGCCTTATAATATGCATCCTGGATTTTCTGTGTTGATGCGGATAGCTTGGCCGGGGTCAGGGGTATCTGCTGTATATAATATTTCCTGTCCTTCGGGTTTGTGGATCTGGTTTCCGGCTTTTTACCTCCGGCAGTGTCGCCCGGGAGAATGGGCTGGCTGCGGGCTGTATCGGCGGGAACTTCTGCAGTCATCCCCGATATGGCTTTATCTCCAAGGAACCAGTTATCCTCCAATTTTCTCGTGCCCCATTTTTTAACAAAGGAAGAAAAGCCGTTCGCAAGTGTTGCAACATTATAAAAATACCATCTGCCCTGCGTTGACCCCGAGTTTTGCAGTTCAGTCTGGTTAAGTTGTGACTGGCTTTGCATTTTGTTAGCCTCTTCCTGTTTCTTTTTCAGCTCGTCTGCAAGGATTTTGTTAATAATCTGGTCGATTATTTTGTTCCTTTTATCTTCAGGCATGGCTGCCAGGGACTGCAGGCTGTCTTCCAGGGAAATAGTCTGAAGCTGAGTTACCAGTTCTGTAAGGATTTCAGTCTTCTTCTTAATCTGGCTGTAATTGGGGTAATCTTTTGGCAGGAACTGCATAGTGCTGTCATAATATGCCTGGGCCTGTCTGTAGTTGGGGTATGAAAAATAAATATCAGCCAGCTGAAGGGCGGAGATTGACCGCTGGTAGTTGTTTGTTTTACTGGTGCTGACTGATTTTTTCAAATCCATTATAGTGGTGGCGGTATCCTTATCCTGGAGCGCCACCTGTGCAAGTGCATAGAAGATCTGGTCCTGGAACTCCTTGTTCTTTTCCTCCTTCAGCATCTTCATGAGCTTCTTGACGATGAAATCATGATCTCCCGTGTTTGAACGGTAACATTGGGCAAGGTTGATTTTGGCATTGAATTCCATTTCATAGTTGGAACTGTGTTTGAGGACATATGTATACATTTCTGCCGCACGGTTCACATCATCCTGTTTCTGATAAATCTGCCCGAGAATGAAATGCACCCTGGTTTTCATTTTATTCGGCGGTTTGAGCTCCAGGGCCCGTGAAAGGTAGGCAACCGCAGCATCCTCATTTTTCTGAAGTATAAATGAATTGGCATATGCGAGGTTGACCTTTTCTTCTAGCTTGCCTGGAGCATCTCCCTTATTGATCAGGTTCAGGAGCATGTCGAGCATGGTCTCTCCCTTTGCAAAGTCGCCAATCTCAATATTTGACATGGCCTGCCAGTACATGGCTTCGTATTTAATATCGTTGTCATTGTACGTTTTAATCACAAATTCAAAAGTTCTGCGGGCCATCGGGTAATCTCTTTTGTAAAAATAAGCTTTGCCAATGAGCATATACGCATCATCAATCCATTTGCAATATTCCTTGTGATTAAAGTACATGGAATGCTTCTGAATGGTTTTGGTTGCTTTCTTGGTGACATTGTCGGCAAACTGGAGTGCTTTATTGGTGGCCTTATCACCAAAATTATAAACCGGCAGGATAAGGGAAAAGTTGTCCTTAAGCTGGTTGTTATAATCCTTGATACCCTGCCTCATCATGTCCATGCCATTCCAGTATACATTGTAGTGGGCAGTCGTGTTATGGTAGGCCCGGCGGGTCCATGTATTTTTTTTAGTGGAGCATGCAGCCAGAAAGAGCAAACCGGCAAGCAATAAAAAAAAACCGGCGAGGGAGTATTTCTTCGTCGAGATCAAATTCTGATTATTTAATATTGGTATAACTTCAAAGCCGCAAAATTATTTTATTTTTTTGAAATAATCATTGTTGCAAATTGCGCACTTCGCCAGATTGCCGGGATGATGTTCGATGCATTCCCCGTAAATCTTCACGGAATGTTGATCACGTTCAATTCATTCTGGCGAAAGGGCAGGACAGGGTCCGAATAATTTTCCGATATTTGCAAACGTTTATTTGATTAAGCTTGTTTTCAGATGGCCTCGGCAAAGGGAGAAAAAAAGAAACAAAAATGGTCTGAAAAGTGGCGTAATAAGTACCGCCTGGTTTTCATGAACGATGAAACCCTGGAAGAAAGACTTACTTTCCGCCTGTCACGCCTTAACGTCTTCATTGCACTGGGGACCCTGACTATACTTCTGATTTTCCTTACGACATTCCTGATAGCCTTCACACCTCTCAGGGAATATATTCCCGGTTACACGAATGTGGGTTTGCAAAAAAAATTATATGACCTGACGCTGAAAACTGATTCCATTGAAAGAGACCTTTCCCGGAAAAACCTTTACATTCAGAATATCAAGGATGTAATTAACGGGAAGGATTTGGCTGGGGACAGGCCTGTTGTGAAGGATACTTTGCGGCATTATACCGACATCCGCCTGAAAAAGTCGACCGAGGATTCATTGCTGAGGGTGGAAATAGAAAGCAAGGCCAAGTATAACCTTTACAAGGCTGAAGGCCTGGAGAATACCGGGACCAGTAAAAATTTTATAGGTGGTGTATTATTCTTTACACCGTTGAAAGGAGTGATCACTAATGGTTTCGACCCGGTTCAAAAACATTTTGGGGTGGATATCGTGGCCAGGCAGAACGAAGCCATAAAATCAGTTCTTGACGGCACCGTCATCTTTGCCAACTGGACCCTAGAAACCGGTTATGTGGTTGCTATCCAGCACACCAGGAACATTATCAGCATCTATAAACATAATTCAGCGATCCTTATCAAGGCGGGCGACATTGTCAAAGCCGGAGAACCGGTTGCCATCATCGGGGAGACCGGAGAGTATACAACCGGGCCCCACCTTCATTTTGAACTTTGGTATGAAGGTAATCCGGTCAACCCGAAAGACTATATAGCCTGGTAAATGGAACAAAACCACAGTCAGAAAAAGCGGTTGGCCTTGCTTGGCTCCACCGGTTCCATAGGGACCCAGGCTCTGGAGGTAGTGCATGCCCATCCTGACCTTTTCAGCGTGGAAGTGATCACTGCCCTGAATAATTGCGACATGCTGATCAGCCAGGCAAAGGAATTTGTTCCCAATGCGGTGGTTATCGGAAACCCATCCTGTTACGGGAAACTGTCGGCAGCACTAAAGAACCTGCCTGTCAAAGTTTTTGCCGGGGAGGATTCTATTACACAGGTCATGGAAATGGACTCCATTGACCTCGTCGTCAGTGCGCTGGTGGGTTATGCCGGGCTGAAGCCGACTTTAAAGGCCATCGAATACGGAAAAACGATTGCGCTGGCCAATAAGGAAACCCTTGTCATTGCGGGAGATCTCGTGATGGAAAAAGCAAGGGCAGGCGGAGTTCCCATTTTACCGGTGGATTCTGAACATTCAGCTATATTTCAATGCCTTGCGGGTGAGTCCGGAGGATCTGTGGAGAAGATCTACCTGACTGCTTCGGGAGGACCATTCCGGGGAAAAACAAAAGAATATTTAACATCAGTTACAAGGGAATCGGCCCTGAAACATCCAAACTGGAAAATGGGCAATAAGATCACCATCGATTCGGCTTCTCTGATGAATAAAGGTCTTGAAGTCATCGAAGCAAGCTGGCTGTTCAACCTGAAGCCGGACCAGATCGAGGTAATCGTTCATCCCCAGTCCATCATTCATTCCATGGTCCAATTTACGGATGGGTCGATAAAAGCCCAGATGGGCCTCCCTGATATGCGTCTGCCGATTTTATATGCACTGGGATTTCCCGGGAGGATACCTTCTTCTTTTCCCAGGTTTAATTTCATGGATTATCCTGAGCTTACATTTGAAAAACCTGACCGGGAACTCTTCCCGAATCTCGGACTTGCATATCAGGCGCTGGCTGCAGGGGGTAACATGTGCTGTGCCATGAACGCAGCCAATGAAGTAGCTGTTCATGCTTTCCTGCAGGGAAGAATCAGTTTCACCAGTATGCCATGCATCATAGAGCATTGCATGCATGCCACAACTCACGTTAAGAGACCGGCGTATGAAGACTATGTACTGACACATCAGGAAAGTATGTGCAGGGCTGAAGAGTTTATTTTGATAATGAATAACCCTTAATTTTTTCCGGTAATGGATATAGTCATAAAAATTATACAGTTGCTGCTAAGCCTGTCGATACTGGTGATTTTTCACGAATTAGGCCATTTCACTGCAGCCAAGATATTCAAGACCAGGGTTGAGAAGTTCTACCTCTTTTTTGATCCCTGGTTCTCCTTGTTTAAAATTAAAAAAGGTGAAACCGAATATGGCGTGGGTTGGCTGCCGCTGGGCGGATATGTTAAAATATCCGGAATGATCGATGAATCAATGGACATGGAACAGATGAAAAAACCACCCCAGCCATGGGAGTTCAGGTCGAAGCCGGCATGGCAGCGACTGATCATCATGCTTGGAGGTGTCACGGTTAACCTGCTTTTAGCCATTGTGATATATATCGTCCTTCTGATGGCCTGGGGAGAACAATATCTTCCTGCTTCAGCCCTGAAATATGGGATTTCGGTGGATTCCACAGCCTACCAGATGGGCTTGAGGGACGGGGATAAGATCGTTTCCATTGATAATAAGGCAGTCGATGATTTTGAATCCATACCGAAAACCCTCATCCTCGAGGAGGCGAAATCAATTCAGGTGATCAGGGACGGGCAACAGGTCAATGTTGCAATTCCCGACAAGTTCATCAGCAAGCTGATCAAACTAAAATCGGCTGATTTCATTTCATTCCGCTTTCCATTCGTAGTCTCGGAATTTGCGCCCGACGCACCGGCCCGCAAGGCAGGAATGAAGAAAAACGACCAGATCCTCGGGCTGAATGATACTCTTCATCCATACTTTGATGAGTTCCGTAAATCTTTGCAGCATTATAAAAACAAGGAAGTCAGTGTAGTTATCCTCAGAGGGAAGGATACTTTGAAACTGCCGGTGAAAGTCCCTTCCGCCGGCCTGATAGGGGTCTATCCGAAATCGCCGGCCACCTTCCTGGATTTCCGGGAAAAGAATTATAATGTCATCTCCGCTGTCCCTGCAGGTATTGTCAAAGCGTTTACCGGCGTTGGAAATTACATCAAGTCGATGAAGCTCCTCTTTTCACAGGAAAAAGCTTATGAGTCGGTCGGAGGTTTCATTTCCATCGGCTCAATTTTTCCTTCGACATGGGACTGGCAATCATTCTGGCATCTCACGGCCTTCCTGTCGATCATGCTCGCAGTCCTGAATGTTTTGCCAATCCCTGCTCTTGACGGGGGTTACGTGATGTTCCTGTTGTACGAGATCATATTCAGGAGGAAACCTTCCGATAAGTTCATCGAATATGCCCAGATCGTCGGGATGGTCATCCTTTTCGCATTGCTGATCTTTGCTAACGGAAATGATATTATGAAGCTGTTCAGAAAGTGAAACTATGTACATGGAATATCGTCCATGGTACCTCAATCACTGACCTTCTCCTGCAACGACCTGAATCCCTCGCCCAGTATTTCTGAAGCGTCGAACACGGTTAAAAAGGCCTTGGGATCAACCTGGTGGATATACTCTTCCAGCGTCGCCAGTTCGCGACGGCTGATCACTGTAAAAATAATCTTGCGTTCAGCCATGTTATACATTCCTTTGCCCTCGATGATGGTCCCGCCACGGTTCAGTCCGCCGATGATCTTATCCCTGATCTCCTCATGTTTGTCGGAAATGATAAACAGGCTCTTTTCATAGGTGATACCTTCGAGCACACCGTCGATTACCTTTCCGGTTATAAAAATCACGATCCAGGAATAAAGAGGTACTTTCCAGTCGCGGAAAACGATAAAACCTAAAAGAACAATCACGGAATCTACCAGTATCATCAACTGACCGATGGGCAGGCTAGTATACTTGGCAATTATGGCAGCAACGATATCGCTTCCGCCAGATGTGGCCCTGGACTTGAAAATTAGCCCGAGGC